>Ga0302201_10000107_pt1 | contig 67982 bp, 55 predicted proteins | sample II_Bog_N3_2_FD_194586 | JGI IMG/M metagenome (GOLD analysis project Ga0302201, IMG submission 194586) | Peat permafrost microbial communities from Stordalen Mire near Abisko, Sweden - II_Bog_N3_2 | ecosystem: Environmental > Terrestrial > Soil > Wetlands > Peat | place: Sweden: Abisko... | reverse complement strand
CCGAGACGCCGTGCTCGTTGGATGAGGTGATGGTTTCCACTTTGCCCGTTGGGAAGTAAGTGTAGCTCAGGGGGACTGCGCGTCCTCTGGGTCATCCGCCCGCTCATCGCGAAAAGGCCGCGATGAACGGGGCACAGCCTCTCAAGACTCAGGGTGATTCTTCAGGGCCGATGACCGGGCCACCTGTCTCCCTCCGCCGGTTTCAGCTCGCGTGGGTCGGCAGCGCCGGTGGGGAGCTAAAAGCTGAAGGTGAAGGTCGGGGTCACGTTGACTTCCGCGGTGGCGGGTCCGACTGTGGCGGCTGTGACGCTTCCGGCAACCTGAACGCTGACGGTGGCGTTTCCGCTGCCAAACAGGACCTGACCGCCAGCGGATGGCTGGGCGATGGCCACGCTGCCGGAGGGGGTAGTGCCGCCGGCTGCGACGCCGGCGAGAATCTGCAGGAAGCCCTGAACTTTAACCCAGTTATTCACGAATTTGAGGAAGCCTTCGGGGAGTGGGACGTCCCCGGTGAGCTGGTAGCCGCCGAGGACCTGGGCCTGTCCAGTGTCGATGTTGTAGCTCAACTGCACGATTCTGCTGTCGCCGATGGTGAGTTGGATGGCGCGGTCCTTCGAGGTTCCTTTGGGGCCGGTGAGGTTGGCGTGCCAGGCGTAATTGACGGCGCCGGCGACGGGGACGGGCGCTTCAGCCTTTGGGGCCGCCGCAGCGCCCGGTCCTGCGGGCAGGGGGCCCTTAGGCTCGGAGACGACGTTGGGCTTGTAATCGATCCAGACCTGGACCTGGGGATCGCCGATTTTTCCCGGGGCGAAGCCAGTGTCATAGCGGCTTTCGGGGATTTTGGGGCCGAGCCAGCCGATGAGTGCGCGTTCGACGACCTGGGCGCGACCCATGGCGGCGCCCTGAGGGTCATCTTCGCCGGCTTTGGTGGGGTGGACGCCGAGGATGCGGACGAAGGCCCGGTCGGAGGCGGTGAGGGCAGTATAGATGTCGGTGGTGAGCTGCTTGAGGTTCCAGTGGCGCTGGCTGCCGGTGTCGGAGTCGAATTCGGCGATTTTGCGGGGTTCGGTGGCCTGGCCGGGGTTGGGAGCCGGGGCAGCGGCTGGCTGACCGCCGCTGGGTTCGGTGGGAGTGGCTCCGCCTGGAGACGTAGCGGCGGGCGCGGGGGGCTGGTTGGCCGGCTGGGCCGATGGCGCGGGACTGGCGCCTGGGGCGGTCGCGGGCGATGCTGGGTCAGGGGCGCGGCGGACGGAGCGGGGGGCGGCCGAGCCGGCGGCGGCGTTGGGGACCGCATTTCCGAGAGCGCGGGACGCGACGGAATCCGCATGGCGCTCTTCAGGGGTGTTGGAATGGGTGACTGGGAGCGGCCCTGAGGGTGCCTCCGCCTGATGCGCGGAGCCGGGCTGCTGGAGGGTGTGGGCGAGTTCGTGGGCCAGCAGGTGGCGGCCTTCTGTCGTTGAGGGAGCGAATCGGCCAGGGGCGAAGGCGATGTCGCGACCGACGGTGTAGGCGAGTGCATTGACGGCGCGGGCGGACTGGCCGGCGCGCGCGTCGGCGTGAATGCGAACGCCGGAGAAATCGTGGCCGAAGCGGGCTTCAAAGAAGGAGCGGGTTTGGGGATCGAGGGTCTGGCCGGGGGAATCGAGCGTTTCGCGGACGATGGGCGGAGCCTCGCCGGGCATGGACGACGATGCGGCGGCGCGGTGAAGCGCAGTGGCAGGGCTTAACTTGTCTTTTTTCTTTTTGTCGTCGCCCATGTCGCAGTCGCAATCAGGGCCTCCGCCGCAGTCGCATTTGCGCTGCAGGGAGAGGGCCGCCTGGTTGCCCTGGACCGAAACAGGAGCGGCTGATACGTTTCGGGCGGTTGGCTGTGGCTTTGAGCTGGCCGTGGCGGCGGCATTCTTTGAATCGGCGGTGATGGACTTCAACATGGGTTTCTCTCTGTTGTTTCCGAGCCTGTTCTTCACGGCAAGCTCTAGGTTTTCCGCAGAGCCTTTGGCCAGACCGCAGGCATGATTCGGGTCATAGCGCGCTGGAATTCGAGCGTTTGATCGGCCGGCCAGCCACTGACAGTATCGGCGAAGACCTCTCCAACGAATTTATCCACGGTTGCGCACTCGCACTTGCATTGGAGCGCTTTGATGTCGCCCTGGATGTTTTCTCCCTCATCGGAGGTGATGCTGCGTTCTTCATCGAACAAGGCTGCGCTGTTACCTTTGTTTTTGAAGTTCTTGAAGTAGGGAGCAAACTCGGCTATTTCCGCGCTGATCTCGCTGAGGTAGAACTTGACTTTGTAGTCTATGCCGTTCGGGGCGGGCGTCGGACCGTGGAAGACGACGGTATTCAGGTTGCAGTCGGCCTCCGCAGGCACGAGCGCGGTGGCATTGGCGTTGAAGTGGGTGTGCTGAGTCTCGTGGGTCACGGTACTGGCGGCATCGAGAGCGGTTTTGTTGTCCTCCGCGCTGCGTGTGGTCTTGGCAAGGATCGCGACCGCGCCATCTTCATCGCTTGTTTTAACCGCAATGCAGTCCTTTGTGGGATCGGCACCCGGCGGCGTGCCGTCGGTGAACTTGGAGCATCTACTCACCGAGGCTCCTGTGCTTTGACCCATGCAGGCATCTATGTAGACGCTGGAAACCTCAGGCGGAATAGATGCCCCCGCGCCCAGGGCCATAGCCTTGTAGCTGGTGGCCTCATTCTTATGCCGTGGATTGTTGCAGGGGGTGGGTCCGCCCCCAGGCGGAGGTGGACCTGTTTTTCTCCGCTCCGCTTCGTCTTCCAGCTCGGTTTTTTCGCCAAAGCGGCCGGAATCGCCTTTGATGGGCGCAGCGCAGGCAGCGGCGCTGGTGCAGACGCGCTGCAACTGGCTTGGCTGCGCCCCTTGCTGCAGAGTATGGGCCAACTCATGAGCGAGGAGAGTGCGTCCGGCCAGGTTCGAGGGCGAGTACATTCCCGGCCCGAACGCGATGTGCCGGCCTACTGCCCAGGCCTTTGCCTGGACCGATTGCGCGGAGCGCGCGGCGTCCGCGTCAGTGTGGATGCGCACCTGGCTCAAGTCACAACCGAAGCGCGGTTCAAAGAAATTGCGCGTGGGCCGGTCGAGCGGATGTCCGGGTGAGCTTAATACGTTGTGGACGATGGACGGGGCCTGTGGCTGAGGCAGGGCGCTCGGGGCGCCGGTTGCCTTGCGGAGCAGCGCGGGGCCGTTCCTGCCTGCGGGGAGGCTGCCTGCCCGGTAATTGTCCGGCATGCGCAGGACGCGATCGGCAACCTGGTCGGCATCATGCTCGAGCGGGGAGTCGACCGCGCCTATATGAATGGCTTGACCGGATGGAGCCGATGCTGCCGGGGCTGGAGCGCGGCGCAGGGAGCGAGCCTCAAAGAAGGACTGGGTGGTGGGGTCAAGCAGGGAAGAGACTCCTGCAGGTTTGCGATGCAGTGCAGAGGCGGCGCTGTCTTTTTCTTTTTTCTTTTTGTCGTCGCCCATATCGCAGTCGCAGCCGGGTCCGCCGCCGCAGTCGCACTTGCGCTGCAGGCGCAGTGTGGCCTGGTTACCCAGAGCCGTCACGGGGAGCAGTCGCAGGGCGGCCGGGTTGCTTGAATAGCCGCCGGCAACCGGAGCTTCAGATTGCAGGTTGTTATCGGCGCGATTCGCAGCCAGCGCCACGCGGCTGGGAGTCGCTGTCTGAGCCAGACTCGTTCCTCTGTCCATATCGATCAGCTCCGAATGATCTGTTTCCAGGCCAGTGCCGTGGCGGTTCTGGAATCCCTACGGGTTACTGAGAGCGCGCAAAATGCGTTTTTCACGATGGAGCGGGCAAGCAACCCACAAACAAAGCCGGGCTCCTGCTCGAAGCTTGCCGCCATGCCGGCTGTGAGATGGCTCTAGACCAGCCCGGTTGTCGGACCATCCCGCTGGGTATCGACTTGCGCCGAGCCATTCCAACTTGCAACCGCTGTCTTCCATTCGTCCAGTGTCCTATACATGATGCTGCCGGGCAGATGTCCCCAGAACTGTCCCAGACCCGCATAAATGAGGTTTTCGCCAAGTGTACCAGGATCGTTTTGATCCGGGTGGCTCGGGTTCGCTATGTAACCTGCTTCGCCCGGAACCCAGTCCTTTTCATCCTGAGTTGGCGAATCGCGAAACTGAGCGCCTTTGGATCCGCCCGCCTTGGTAATGATGGTTGCCGCCTGGCAACCAATGGCATATTCCCCAGGGTTCACGTTCACGTCGTCCCTAGCTTCCTGCGGGTCGACCCCTTGCTTGGTTTTCCAGCGTCGCGCCTTCATATCGACATCCCAGTATTTCGGGTTCATCTGGAACCCGGAGATCGACGCGAACCTGTATGTTTTCTTTGCGGCAAACGCGACAATCCCCAGGCGTGTCGTCTGATGATCGGTGAGGGACTTTTCCGCGTCGGAGGAAGTATTGCCGGCGATTTCGAAAAGCCTCGCCGAGGCAAGCATATTGAGCAGAATCTCCTGGTCGACGGAGGTTGCTTGTATTCCCATGGCCAGGGCATAGACGCCATTGGAAGAGGTAAAGCCCAAGATGTTCTTGCCGCGCAGATAGGAATCCAGCGGAGCAGTGGGCGAGCTCTTAATGGTGCGCCTGATGGTCTGCTGACGCCCTTGCTGCATGGTGTGGGCAAGCTCGTGGGCCAGAATGAACCTGCCGTCCGGGCGTTGCGGCCTGTAGATTCCCGAGGCGAAGACAATGTTGTTGCCGTGTGTAAACGCCAGAGCATCGACGGCGCGCGCCGATTCAGCCGCTTTGCTGTCGTTATGAATCCGAACGTGGCTCAGGTCTTGCCCGAAGCGTGGTTCAAAGAAACTGCGTGTGGGCCGGTCGAGCGGCTGTCCGGGTGAGCTTAATACGCTGTGAACGATGGGCGGGGCCTGCGGCTGCGGGAGGGCGCTCGGTTGCGTTGGAGCACTGGTTGCCTTGCGGAGCAGTGGGGCTCCGTTTTTGACTGCAGGGAGGCCAGCAGCCTGGGCTGTGTTGTCCGGCATGCGCAGGACGCGATGGGCGATGTGATCGGCTTCCCGTTCGAGGGGATCGTCGACCGCGCCGATGTGAATGGGTGGGCCGGACTGGGGCGCGACTGCCGGAGCCGGAGCGCGACGCAGGGCGCGGGCTTCAAAGAAGGACTGAGTGTCGGGGTCGAGCAGGGATGAGACTCCGGCTGGTTTGCGATGGAGTGCCGTGCGAGGGCTATCCTTTTCCTTGTTCTTTTTGTTGTCGCCCGTGTCGCAGTCGCAGTTGGGGCCGCCGCCGCAGTCGCATTTGCGCTGCAGGCGCAGTTCAGAGCGATAGCCCAGCACCGGAACAGGTGGAGCCTGGAGCCCGACGGGCTGAGCCTGCGGCTGGGAATTGCCACGGGCTGTCGCTTTTTTTGTGTCCGCGCTGGCGGATTGCAGCATGGTTGATCCCTTCTACGGGTAACGACGGCAGCGGTTCCCGAAGCTGCCGTCGGCTTCCCGCTGACAGACCCGAAGCATGACCCCGCTGGGCGTGTAAGTGATGTGAGTTTGCGATGCGATCTCGCCGCCGACCAGGTAATTTTGCAACACCTGGAGGCTGAAGGACGGAGTGCCGTCGGGCACGCACAGTCCGTAGCAGTCGCTGAAAGCTCCGTTTTGACTGGTGACCGTTGAATTCTGCTGCGCGACGAGCTTCTGGAACACGACGTCGGGCCCGTTCTCCTTGGTAAATTTCTCCGAAAGGGTGACTGTGCCCGCCACAGGATATCCAGCTTTGTCGATCAGGCGCCAGTCGGCCGCGCTCACCACGCAGTTGGGAGAGTCGGGCAGACCGCAGTCCGTCTTTGCTTTGGAGCTATGCTTGGTCATCGAGAAAACCGCGGTGTAGGGCGTGGGCTGGGTTGACGCCGGAGTGGGATTCTGGCCGGGAGTCTGGCCGGGCTGCTGAGTTTGCTGCTGAGTTGGCTGTTGCTGTGCTCCGCCCGCGTCGGGCTGCGGCGCTCCCATGATCGATACCCCGGAACTGGCGGATGGGGCGGTCAGCCGGCGCAGTATTCCACGATTGCCGATGGAGTGGCGAATCGCCGGCGCACTGGATTGCAAGGCCCCAATTGGCGCGACCGGCTGTGAGGCTTCGCGGCTGCGCGTTCTTGTTTCGGCCTCAGTGGGCTGCGGGTGCTGGTAAGTCGACCAACTCATGCGGCTGTCCCTTTTCTGCCCGGAAGATTCTCAGGGCTTAACCTGCTTGACCAGTAAGGCCTGCAGAGGTCCGATGGATTGGAGGTACTGCGTCTCCAGCGTCTGAGCAGCCTGGATTCTAGCATTGGCGCTTTGTGTGGCAGCGGCTACGCGTTGGGCGAGGTTTGGATCTTTAGCGGCGGCGGCCTGAACTTCAGCTCTCTGGAGGAGTGCGATGGTGGCGTTGGCGCTGGCGACTGTGGTGTTGGCGGCTGCGGGGATGACGGTTTTGAGCGAGTCCAGATGCTGGTAGAGGAAAACGTTGTTGCGGCCGGCCGGCGCCGATGAGGTTACCTGGGTTGTCTCGGCGGGGTCGTGCGGCAGGGAGATTGCGGGCACGACGATCTTTGCGCCCGGCTCGACTTTGCTGAGATCCGCGAGTTGCGGGTTGGCGGCGAGCAGAGCGTCCGTGGCCTGCTTGCGTTTGGCGGGGGCGCGCGAAGAGCCCGGATAGATGCGCGCCACGACTTCAGCGATGGTCTTTTCGCCCTTCAAAAATGCGATGTTCATATGCGTTCCCTCGTGAATTCCGGTCGAGATTTCAGCTTGAGTTCGGTCAATTCCGTTGCGTTCGGTCAATTCAGCTTGCGTTTAGTGCGCTTTGGCTCTACGTGACCACATTCAACGCGAGCAACGTGGCGCTGAGCGCCTTTCCGTTGGCGAGAATGGGGGCGGATGTGATATTTCCCAGCACTGTGTAACTTGTTGCGCTGGTTGTAGTGGTGATCTTGAGGCTTACGCTATCTTTACCGGCGTTCTGAAGGACGTTGCTGGCGGCAACCGCGCTGGCTGCCTCGATGGCGGCGACGGGGTTGGCCTCATTCTGAGTGCTGGTGGCCAGGACGCACTGGTTGCCGGTGAAGATGCAGCTTCCCGCCACGTCGATGTTGACTGCCGGGACGCTGCCGGCCGCTTCAATGTAGTTGCCGCCGATGTTCACGTTCTGCAGTCCGCCGGCGGTGACCATTACGGTGCCGCCTTTCTCGATGGAGATGAATTGCGTGTCCGAGACGGGAACGACTTTCTGGTTGAGGATTTGGCTCGTCGCCGCACCGGAATTCAGAGATTCCCGCTTGAACCCGCCGATTTCGACGCCATACCATTCAGAGCCTGTGTCGCCGACGGTACCGGAGTCGTTGCGGCGGATAACGTTGTTGGTGACATCGAAGCGGTCGAAGGGATAGGCGACGGAGAAGATGGCTGCCGAGGGATCGACGGCGTCGCTGGCCGGGCCGATGTTGATGAGTTGATTGTTGGCGATGATGGTGGAGTTATAGCCTTCGACGGCGATGGCATAGCGGTAGATGCTTCCGACGGTGGTCTGGGTGGAGTCGGTGGCGAAGTCTTTGATAATGTTTCCGAGAATCTCGACGTACCCGGCCTGCACGACGGCGCCATTCAGCGATGCGGGCAATATGAGGATGCCGTAGGCGCCGAGCATTGCGCCCACCGCGGGGTCGTTGGAGTTGGGGACGAGACGGAGGAACTGGTTGTTGGTAATGCTGAGGTGGTCGGCGCCGGCTCCGGCGGCGATGCCACCGCAGGCTGTGCCTTCGATCACATTGTGGTTGATATCTCCGGCGGCAATCTGCGCTTCGATGAGAATTCCCCATCCAGATCCGCCGACGATGCGATTGCCTTCGATCTGGAGGCCGTCGATGGTGGAGGCGAGCACGGGAGGCGAGATCAAGATGCCTGCGATGAGGGCGTCGGCAGCGGCGGGGGTGGCGACTGGCAACAGGAGTATGGTGTTGTTGGCAATGCGGGCGGCCAGTCCGCAGTTGAAGCCGCTGAAGCTCTCGAAGACCTGATTGTCTGTGATTTCGACGCTGGTGAAGAGCGGCGCAATGCCATTGCCGGCCAAGACCGCGGCCCCGGCGCATGGGCCGAATTCGTTTCCGGAGACGACGACCTGACCCATGTGATAGCAGGTGGGGTCGAGCTCAATTCCGAAGACGACATTCTGGACAATATTGCCGGTGATGAAGAGACCGAATGTGAAGCATGTAAGGGTATCAGGGACCACTGTGCTGCCCAATGCCGGCAGATTGGAAATGCCGTAGCCGGCGCCGAATGCGGGGACATTCGCATTGTCGGTGAGAGCGTACTGGATGATGTTGTTGCGGATGGCGGTCTCATAGATAAGGCCTCCGATGGCGATGGCGGAGTTGGTGGGTACGGTGTTGCCGGTGCAGGCCAGGGTGCAGCGCTGGATGGTAACCGAATCGCTGTTCTGGATCATGATGCCGGGGTTGGGAAAAGTCGCGCCGGGTGCGGCGTTGTTCGGATTGGCCAGGGCGACGTAACCGGGAGCGAAGTTGAGCTGCAGGTCCTGGATGGTAACGCCCTGGCTGCCTTCAATAAGGATGGCAGGGACCGATGCGGTTTGCGGCGAGGCGGGCGTGGCCATGTTCAGGACAGTTACTCCGCTGCCGGTTTCGTAAAATGCCCCTGCGCCCATGCCACCGATCTCGATGGGCAGAACGATCTGACTAATCTCGACAGTGGCGGTGAGGTTGAAGGTGCCGGGTCCAAGACAGACTCTGCCTCCAGTGGCGAGGATCTGATTGATGGCGTCCTGAATAGTGAAGGTGCCCTGGTTGTGTTCTTCGGCGGTGACGTATACAGAGCAGCAACCGCCGGCGTTCTGATTGCTGAGCTCGACGAGGTTAAGGAAGGTGTTGGTGCAAGAGCTAGCGACTGGCGGGGTCTCTGTCCACAGGATTACGGCCAGCGGGCAAATCCATTCGCGCGGGCCGTCAGGGGGTTGTGGAGCGGTGGTGTAGCGATCAGGGTAGATGAGTGCGGGGCTCGGCGGGCGAACGGCGAACATCCAGTAGTCGCCGGCACGGAAGGACTGGCCGGGCTGGGCGGTGCTGAGAGTGACGTTGAGCCCGGTGGTCACGCCAGTGGCGGTGTTGCTGAGCGGCTGGGCTGTGCCTTGCGTAAAGGCGGATTGCCCCTGCCACACGCGCAGGTATAGCTGAGCGGGATTGGGATTGCCGCCGGGACCGGTGCCGAAGAGTGCTGTGTCGATGCCCGGAGGAAGGGTGAGTGTGTTGGAGCCGGGCGTGAAGGCGGCCGAGCCGAGGATGAAGACCTGGCCCGTGGGCGCGGCCACGTACTGACCGTTCGAGAGCTGGGCCGCGGGTAAGAGAAGCTCGACGGCCTGGCCGCTTTGTGGGATATGTTCGGCGTCGACGGGCGCTGTGTTCAGTTTGAGTGTGGTGGGTGTGGTGTTGGAACCGGGGCTGACAATGGTGACTTCATAGAGGAACGAGGCATCGTCATAGCCCCATACAAAGCTGGGACTGGCGGGGTTGGCGCTGGAGATTTGCACGCGGATCAGCTGATTGTCGGCGCCCAGATATCCGCCCTGGGCGGTGGGCTCGCATGGCGACGAGGTCACGGTGTTGACGAAGCCCACCTCGAGGCGGCCGAAGGAGTTAACCCGCATGTCGGTCTGGTCGAGCTGATAGCCGGAAGGGGTCCACCAGTTGGCCTGCACGTCGGTCATGGCGGTGGGGCAGTCTGCGCCGCTGGTCCGGTGACGAACAATGTGTTGGATCAGGCGGGTGCGCTGGGCTGTGTCTGGACCGCCGAGGGCGATGTCTTTGAGATCGCTGTCCTCGACCGCACTGACCTCCTGCTCGCGGAGGTAGAGATAGACGTACTCGTTGAATCCGGGATTTGCGGTGTAGGGAGTTACCCAGTCGGGATCCTGGGCAAAGTCCATCCAGTCGTTTGCGGGCTGTGCGCTGTAGGTTTCCGTTTCAGGAAGATACGCGCGCTCGCCGCCGACGTACATGGAGCCGGCTGCGATGTTGAAGTCGTAGCTTTGCGGATTGCCGCCAATGAGGGAGATGGCATAGCCGTTATCGCCTCTCCATGTGCCCGCCGGTCCGACGTAGTCGAGCGCCTCGCGGCGCACCTGTTCGCTTGCGATGGTCTGGGCTTCGTTCCAGTCCGCTTCGAGAGTGACACGGCCCTGCTGCATTACCACTGAGCGGTATAGCTGGCCGGGATTGTAAGAAATTCGAGCTCTGTCGCTACCCATTGTGATCTCCTTGCCGGGATTGCTTTTTATGTCACTCGAATCAGTACCGGCGCCAGGCCCAGAGGCATGTATTCCTGGTACTTGATCAAAATGCTGTTTTCCTTGATTGGATTTTTCTCGCGGGCGAATGCGCCCATCTCCGAGCCGTCCTGCGCGCCCTGGAGAATGGAGCTGCCGTCGCTCGCTGTGGCAACCGGCTGGCCGCATTGCTGCGTACTTCCGGTACTCTGCGGGATGATGGCCAGGTCGGCGGATGCGAGCAGCTGGGCATAGCCGGGATCGCCGAATTCGCGCGAAGTGAAGATCGGGCTTTGCGCTGCGATCCGCACGCTCTCGTACTGCCGGGGAACAACGCTGCCCGCGGACCAGGCGGTGAAGCGCACGCATCCATGCTGGGTGTCTTCGACCACGGTGAAGTCATCGAGAATGGACTCGCTGGCCTCGATGCGATGGACGAAGGCGCGGCCGAGTACGGTAGTGCGGCTTAGTTCGGCTTCGCCGGTTCCAAGAGCAAGCGCAGCCTGGGCCAGCGCGATGGGAAATGCTTCTTCCAGGAGGAGGCGATTCAGTTTCGTAAGTTGCGCGCCTGTGACTGGGGTTTGCGCCAGTAGCAGTGTCGAGGGGCTGAGAGCGATGCCTGCGAAGCGCGCCGCAGAATAGATGGGTAACTGAATGATGGCATTCAGGTCGGCGACGATGTCGGGCATGGGAACTGTGCCGGTTTCTCCGCCTGCTTTCCAGCTTTGCAGGGCGGAGACCGTGGCTGCGGTGAGCTTGCCAAGGAGGAAGGCTGAAAGACCACCGGGATCGAGGAGGGCCAGGGCGAGATCCTCGGGGTCCTGTACATCGGTGACCGTCAGGGGCTGGGTGAGCACACTGGTGGGTATGCCCTGGACGATGCTGTCGTTGGTGGCGAGCGTGGCGACAGTACCGCCCATGCGGGTGCGAATGGGGCCGGTGATGCAGCGGTCAAGGGTGAGCGTGTTGATGGTGCCCTGGATCCAGAGACGGCTGGGGACAAGGTCGCGCCGATCGACACTCTGCGCGTAGAGGTCGGCGGGATTGGCCGCGTTCTGGAGGTCGTCTCCACCGCCGGCAGCGTTGCCGGGATCGAGAGTACAGCAGCGCAGTGTGACGGAGTCAAAGGCGCCGGTGAGGACGATGTCGGCGCCGCTGATCAGCAGGCCGTCGAGGAGCAGTTCGCTCTGGTTTCCCGCGCCGTTGAGGGTCCATTGATTGGTGCTGCCGGATACGGGCGCGGGCCAGCGGAGCACGGGACGGGATTGGTTGATGGCCTGGATGGTGACGTTTGCGATGTCCGCGATGTCGCCGATGGTGGTGTAAGTGAGCGAGTCCTGGATTTGAATGGTGCCGGTGAGCGGCGCGGCGCCGAGCGCGGTTGCCGATATGGCTGCGCCCTGTTGGACCGGAGCGATGGGAGTGGGTGTGGGATCGGGCGCGACGCCGGGAAGGCGGCGATCATAGGGGCCCGCGCCGATGGTCGAGGAGAAGCCGTAGTTGTATGTGACGAAGTAGGGCGGGTTCTCGGGCGTGGCGCCGGAGGGAGTTTCGACCTGGAAGACGCCCCACTCGGGAATGATAGTGGTTGCCTGCTCAGGAGCGCGGAGGAAATAGGACGGGCCGAGCAGAGCGTACTGGGTTCCCGTGTAGGTGTAAATACCGACGGAGTTGGGTGTGACGCTGAACGCGGCGGCGGTGTCGACCGACGTTGCATAGAGCGGGAACCGCTGCGGATTATTGAGCGCCAGTTGCATCAGTTCGAGCGAGATCTCGCCGGGCAGTTGCCACTCCTGCGGCGAGACCCAGTTGTCGCCGTAGCTGGTGGAGTTGCGGGAGGCCGCCGCGAAAAGCGGAATCTGGCGGCCGGTGGGGTCGAAGGAGAACTGGCCGGGGCATTTTGTTGCGGCTACGGGCGTGGAGATTCCCGCCGCAAAGCTGTAGAGGCGCCACAGGAATACGCCGAGGTGCGAGATGTTTTGCCAACCGACCCGATCGACGCCGAGGCGGAGGTCGGCGGTGTGCGAGAACTCGTCGAAGGAGGTTTGGGCTTTTGCAGCTCCGTAGACATTTCTGAGGTCGGCCCAGCCGCCGATCTGGGTGTTTGTCCGCGATCCGACGAGGCCTTCGGCGACCTGGAGAGAGTTGTCGAAGCCGAGGTAGTTGTAGGAGACGGAGATGGCGGCGCCACCAGGAGGAGCTGCGGTGAAGTCCAGTGCGAGCTCGCCGCTTGAGTAGTCGAGCGTTCCGGTGAGACCGCTGCCGCCGGTGCCGGTGATGACGCCGGTGCCGTTGTCATTGCCGACGGCCAAATCTCCCAGGATCACCTGGAGGGTGCCCGGGTAGATGGGTGTTGCGGTGAGCAGCAGGGATGGAAAGGCTATGGTGGCGCCGTCCCCTGAGGCCACCTGCCGCGTAGCGAAGGTTGGGCCCGATGCGGGCAAGCCGATTGGCGGGTCGAAGTTGTGGCGAGTGCGGCCCATGCGGCGGAAGAACTCTACGATGCGGGCGTTCCAGCCGGTGATGTCGGCGGCGATCTCTTCGAGGATCGCAACGGTGCCTTTGCGCTGGCGGTAATAGACGGTGTTGGCGACGTCGAGGCGCTGGCCGCGCGCGTCGAGGCTGTTGACGAGGTTGGTGGCAACGAGACCGCCGATGTAGGAGATGACCCAGTCGTCGCAGGTTTCGATCGACTGGTCCTCCCAGAGTCGGTCGATTGAGCGGCGGAGCACGGCGGCTTGCGCGCCGATGCGGTTGACCATTTCGCGCAAAGGTCCGTTGGAGTTGTAGGTGTCGGTGTCGAGGGTCCGGTAGATGGCCGGAATCATGTTCCAGAGCTTGTCCTGGAAGTACGCCTCGAAGTTGTCGGGCAAATAGAAGGGATCAGCCATTGGGGCCCTCCGGAGTGATCTGAAGACCTCTGAGTGGAGCGCCGCCGTAAACGGGGCTGAGGGTGAAGTAGTTGCCGGGGCCGGGGTCGTAAATATAGCTGTTTCCGCCGGGCTCGCTGTTGGTTTTGACGGAGAGGCCATTGACTGAGAGCGCGCCGGGAACGGAGAGGCAGGCGGCATAGATCTGGCTGCGATAGACGGCCTGGCCGATGCCGAGGCTGGCGCCGAAGAGGCCCACATCGGGGTCAGTGAGCGCGGTTACGGCCAAGGCCGCCGTGGTATTGGGGTCGTAATTTGGATTGACGACCAGGTTGAGCGTGACGGTGAGTGGAATGGGCGTGGCCAACAGCACGGTTACGGGGCGGTTGGGGTCGGCGTCGCCGCTCAGCGCGAGTTGCGCAGCGCTCTGAGCCGCTTGATCGTCACCCACATAGACGGTGACCGCGGTGCGCTGCTGGACCGGATCGAAGTTCCAGATGGCGCTGGCGCGGGCGACACTCGGCGTTGAAATGGCAATGGCCTCGTAGTCTTCGCCGGAAATGGCGCGGCCAAGCGTGAGCACCGAGAGCGGCGCGTACTTGCGCATCTGGCTCGACGGCTCGGGATCGGCCCCGCCGCCCGCCGCGACCGGGTTTTGGATCGACGCGAGGCCAGGCTGTGGGGTGTTGATGACCGTAAGCGCGCCCGCGGCGGGAGCCTGCGAGCCGCTTCCATAACGGTAACTGGCAGTCACATTGTTGGCGCCCGAAGGCAGGCGCGCACCGTACACGCCGTCGCCGAACTGGACATAGGTGACGGCATTGTTATCCTCGCGGGTGACGAAGATGGTGGCGTTGGGGGGCTGGCCGTAGAAGCTGGGCTGCTCCTGCCACTGGACGCCATTGACCCACACCTTCAGGGTGCTGGTGTAGTTATTGCCGGAGGTGGATTGGGCGCTGAGCAGGTAAGTCAGCGGCGATTTGGCGAGTTTGAATACCTGCCCCATTTGAGTTGCGTCGCCGCTGCCGAGCACTTCGCTCACAACTGTCTTGCCGCGAGTGAATGGCAACAGGTTGGTGAGGACGTTGATGGGCGGAGTCAATGCAGGGTTGAGCGGGAGGTCCGCAGTGCCCAGGAGTGTGTCGGTGAGTTGCAGTTCACCGGGGGCGTTGAGGCCTGTCTTACTGGCCACGACTGTGCCGTTGACGAGAGCGCCTGCGCCGTTCGTGTCCTGAAGGAGGGCGGTGAGCTGTTCGGACGGGAAGCTCGGCGGCGTGACGGGAATGAGATTCTCGGCTCCGTCGAATCCGTCGAAGGCGGTGGCGAAGGGAGCGATGACGACACCGGCATTCTGCCAGCCGTAACGGACAACGAGGGTGTTGGAGTTGGGCGCGCTGACACCAGGTGTGAATGTGATTTCCGAGTGAAGAACGGGAATTCCCGCTCCCGGCGCGGAGGCGGTGGTGGGACTGCTGGGGTGGTCGGCGTACCAAATCAGCTCGGTATAGGTGTTGACCGAGGTCAGGTACATCGATGAAGGAACTGGCTGGGTCGCGGGCGCGCTCGATCCGGAAGCGTCGCCCAGGAGTTCGGCGGCGATGGCAGACTCTTCGGAGACGCTCGGTATCTCTGAGCCGTCGAAGCCGCCTTGTTGGATCTTCATTTGACTTTCGAGGGCGTGCGGCGCTGAGAGTGATTGAGCCGCTGCCGTGGCTGTGTTCAAAACTATCTGCTCTTTTTCGGCAAACGAAGTGAAATCGATGGCGCCGAAGTCTTCGACTTCCAAGCCGCCGAGCGTCCATTTGGGCGGCCCGGGCCGAGCCGGTGGCGGGGCGGGCGGAGGAACGGATGGAGCCGGTGCGGCCGCACCCTGGAACGCGCCGCCGGTCTGGCCGTTGAGCGAATCGAACAGGACCATGTCGCCGGGCTGAATGAGGCGGGTGACGGAATCGAGATCGGCCTGGCCGGACGTGCCTGCGTTGTAGACCAGAGAGAGGTCGATATTGACGCCGTACTGGAAGAGGCGCGCCGTTTGCGTGCTGCGCATGAGCCGGTAGTTGGCGGCGATGGGCGCGATGCTGCCGGAAGGCATGGGCAGCGCGGAGTTGCTGAGGAAGACCTGGGTGTACTTTGTGCCGCGCGGGCTCAACCGCGGCTGAATGCTCAGCACGTTGCCGAGCAAATAGTCGAGATCGGAGCCGTCCCAGCCGTCGCGCACGAGGAGCAGCAGGTCGCCCGTCTTGATCGAGCTGATAGTGCCTTCGAGAAGAATGCTGCCGTCCTGGCCGATCTCGGCTTGCGAGTTGTCGGGATCGGCGGAGATGGAGCCACCGGGCTGCGCTGTTGTCTTTTGAAGCAGCTCGAAGATTTGCGGCGCGCTGCCTGGGCCAGGCTTGCTCTGCACCGCCATGCCCTGTGGCAAAACAATCGACTGCCCGCCGCTGACGAGGGCGGCGAGCGTAGCTGTGGCGCCGACGCCGGGAGTGGGACGGTAGCCGAGCAAGCTCACGAGATTGCGTACGCTTACGTCCAGGTCCGCGGTCCCGAGGTAATCCTGGTTGGCGATGCGCTGGTTATAGAAAGTGAGGATGTCAGCGAGATAGGCCCACCACTCGATCATCTGCAGCGCGAGGTCACTGGTCGAGGTTGGCTTCCAATTGGCGAGTTCCACCTCGCCGGGCAGGGATTGGAGCATGGCGTTGCGAAACGCGGTGAAGTCGCCGATGCGGTATTCGATCGCCGGCAGGCCGGGGACGTTGGAGATGACTTCGGGGAAGCTGCAGGAGTCGCATGGGCAAAAGGAAGTTGTGCTCATTTTCCACCGTCCACATAGACCAGCAGCGATCCGCGCTCGGGGCGGCTGGGGTCGTTATCCACCCGGAGAATCTGCTTCGGCTGAATGGTGACTTCGTCGGGGAGAGTGACGTAGTTGACGATGACGCCACGCTGCCGGTAGAGAATGCAGTGAACGCCGGCCACTCCGTAGGCGTTCTGAATTGCGGCTTCGAGAGCGCTGCGCTCGAGCGGCTGGCCGAAGGTGAAGTTGTCCACGTAGAAGAATCCCGTTGCGCCGTCGGGATTTTTTGCGGCGCTGAGAGCGGTTTGAACGGCGGACTGCACGTCGGCGTTGAAGACAGTGGGCAGAGCGCAGACGTAGACTTCAAGGTCTACCGAGACGTATTGCGGCGCCGGGCAGTAGGACTCATAGCCAGCGAGGCGGCGGCGATTGAGAAGCTGGATCAGCTGTAACTGTTCGGCGGAAGCGATCTGCTCGCTGCCTTTGGGATCGGCGGTGGTGAAGACAGTGAGCCAACTGCCAGTCCAGCGAAAAACGGCGCCGGCTCGCTCGACCCAGGGAAGCGTCTGCGCGGCGGCTGCATAGTCGCTGGCGAGCACGGCATTGAAGCGATTGGCGGCGAAGGCCTGCGGAGCAAGGCGCTGTACGGAGAGGTTGGGTTCCTGATCGGCTCCACCGGTCGCGGCAAAGGGATTGGTAACGCTGAGGACATTGGGCGCTTTGCCCGGATTGAACGCGGTAATTGCACCCGCGGCCAGATTGCCCGCGGCTCCGTTGCCTACGCGGTAGGTGATTTGAAACAGAGTGCCGGGATCGGGGACAGTGCCGAAGTTTATGTCGCCAAAGCGGATGGTATCGCCGGAGTCGCTGTCGTACTCGTAAGCGATGCCGCCGTCGGAGTTGGTTCCGAGGGGAATGTAGCTGGCGCGATCGAGGGTGAAACCCGCTTCATACGGCTCGGTCTCGAGCAGGGTTCTGGACCATGGCCAGGGAACGGGCGTGCTGAGCGGGGCCTGTCCTGTGAGCTTGATCTCCGGTGTTGGCGAGGTGGCGGCATCGGGAGCCAGCCACGCAAGCGGGGTGTTAGCGAGGGTGTAAAGGTACATTGGGGCAAACGATGTGGGCGTGCTGTTGGGTCCGGTGCGTACGACGGCCAGCGCCGCGTTGAGCGGATTGGTGGCCGGGGGCGTGGCGGGAATCGCAAAGGACTCGCTGAAGCGTGCGCCCTGCGTGGCCGGAACAATGTTTCCGGCGACCACGGTGCGGCTCTGGTCGTGGTTGTACTGGAGGGCTTCGCTGGCGTCCCAGGTGATGTATGTGACCGCGTTGCCGAAGAGAGAATCGGTCTGCTCCGCGACGGTGAGGATATGCACGATTTCGCGTGTGGGCGGATCGGCCAGGACCAGGGCGGTGGTGTCGATGAGCAGCGGCAGGCCGACATGCAGGCCGAAGCCGTGGCCGGCCAGCCACATTTCGGTGGCACCCTCCTGAAGGCAAATCTGGCTGTTGTCCCAGACGTAGGGGAGAATAGGACGATTCCATTGCGGGGCCACGTCGTAAGTATTGGTGTCCGCGAGGCCGGTTCCAGTTTCGAAGATGACGGGCTGGCCGTCGGGTGTGACTCCAGTGACCTGTATGCCGGGCTGCATGGGGACCGCGCCCAGGCTCACGTTGAGCTGGAGGAGCACGGTTGCGGAGGTTGCAGCGCGCGGTTCGTAGTCCACCAGGCGCGCCTGGCGCACGATCGATCGGCGCTGCGTTGCGGTGGGCAGAGTGGCTTCGGCGGCGACACGGTCCTGGGTGTAGCTGAGGTCGTCGGCCATGGCCGAGAGGGCTTCGAGGAACATCATGCCGAAGTCGGCTTCGGCGCGCTCCTGCCATTCGGGATAACGCAGCGCGGAGAAATCGAGCAGGGCCTGCCGAAAGCTGAGGAAGTCTTTGGCGAGATATTCGATGGGGGGTGGATTGCCTTCAAGCGGAGGACACGGAGCCGCGGGCGCATCGCAATCGAGATTCGTATTGCAGTTGGGCCGGAAGGAGAAGGTGGTGGTGCTGTAGTACTGGTCGAGTTTGCTGCTGGTGAGACTCAGCGTGTAGTAGGAAAAATCACCGACCAGAGCGGCTGAGAGTTGAAGGATGGGACGGCCCTCGGCGTCGAAGGACCAGTCGGTCGCGTCCTTGATTGGCTTGACGGGGATGGTGGAGATGGTTTCGCCGCCGGTGATCTGAGGGTTGGTCACGTAGCCCTGCAGAGCGACGGTGTTGAGGAAATGAACCATCAGGACCGGTTGCCCAGGTATGGGGATCTCGACGAAGTCGATGCCGTTCAGCGCGCTGGACTGAAGCAGGACGTCAATGCGATTTCCGGGTATTGTCGCCATGTCAATTCACCGTGACCTGAAGCTGGCCGTTGGTCTGGGTGGCCAGCATGGTGTAGTTGATCTGGATCTGGAGCTGGGCCGGGTTATCGGTCGATGCAACGGGCACGACGATCACCTGCTGAACGGTGATTATTCCAGCCATCCAGCGGCTCAAGGCCTGTTGCACGACGAGATTGGTCGCCGAATCGAGCGCGCTGTTGTGGGGCGCGAAGATGAGTTGGCGCAGGCCGCATCCAAACTCCGGCAGGTCAATGCGCTCTCCGCGGCTGGTGAGCAGAACCTGGCGGATCATCTGATCGACATGGGTCTGATACGAGGTCTGCGCGGCTTGCCCCGAGGCCGGGTCGATGCGGAATGGAAAGGCATAATCGTGTCGCTGCATAACTCTCCTATTGCCCGGTGACCTGCTGCTGGGTGGTGCTTATGACGACGGTGCCCTGCGGGACCTGGGTGGCGGCAAGGCACAGGCCCTGGCTGTTCATGCTCAGAGTGGGATCGCCGCCGGCGGTGCTCTGGGTGTCGCTCTGCATCCACTGCACGGTCATGCAAGGGCTCGGAATGGGCGGCGCTCCGGGCAACTGAAACGGGCACCCGGCGATGGTGAAGGTGTCCGTGGCGCGCACGAGTGGGGAGCCGCCGGCGGTGGCCTTTGTGTTTGAGGTGATGGCCGTGACGGCGCCGCCATGGGGGCACATCAGCATGCTCGCGGTGGTGAGAAGCGCGCCCATCACATCACCTCCAGCGCGCCGTTGTTGATGTTGACCTCGGAGTCGCTGATCTGAACGGTCTGCGAGCCGTTCGAGAGAGTGAGTCCGCTGGAATCGAACTTGATGCTGTTGCCGTTTGAATCCTGGATGGTGATGCTGCCCTGGTCGTCATCGAGGATGATCTTGTGCTGTTTGGTGACGATGACCTTTACGGCTGCCGCGGCGTCCGTGGGAAATTGACCGGCGAGCCAGAAACACCCGGTCCAGATGGGAAACGAGACGTCGCCGCCTTCGAATTCAATCCAGACAGCCGAACCGACTTCGGGAAGGAAGGCGAAGCCGACTGAGTCGCCCGCATAAGGCACACAGGGCCACGCCCAGCCCGAGGTGACCGATCCAAGGACGGCGGGCACCGAGGCTTTGATGCGCATGGTGGAGGCGTCCACATCCGCGACCGTGCCGCGGTATTTGCCGTAGAAGCGGCCGCGGATGGACTCGACAATGTCGCGAATGCCCTGTTCGTTCATCGCTTCAAAGCCCTCCCAGCAGTCCGGTGAGTCCGCCGCTTGCGCTGGGCGCGGGGCCCATGGCGTTGCGCACCAGAACGAAATGCATCTTGTGGGAGTTGGCGCCGATGGTATGGCGTACGCTCCAAACCAGGTAATTGCCGGAGTTGATGGAGCCGATACCATCGATGGCAACCAGGTCTCCCACCCGCAGTACCTGTTGGAGCCGGGCAATGTCGGTCTCGCCTTCGCAGCGTGCAAACCAGTTGGCGTCTTCGAGGATTCCCTGGGCACGCAGCGTCAGTTCATCGGAACTGTCGGCGGGCGCGGCCAAAAGGACTGAAGTCGTTTGGGTGCTGAAGACGTCCAGTGTCTGCTGGTCGAGGGCTGTCAGGCCGGAGTCGGTGGGATTGATGGTCGTAGCGCCGCTGTCCTGAAATAGCTGGCTGGCTGTGACACTCGTCGGGCGGGTCACGTCCCATTCGAGATCGAGCGGGCCGACGTTCCAGGTGTCCTGGTCGTTGAGGTCGAGGGTCACTACAGGAGAGCCATCGAGATTGGGCCGGGCAAAGTAGCCGGTGCGCTCTCCGGCCTGGTCCGCGCAGGTGACGCGGCACCACTTGCCGGTGGCCTGGGCCAGCGAGCGCAGGAAGGCCATATCCGTTCCGCGCTGCATGAGCGAGTGATTGTCCGAGGTGTGGGACGGCGAGTCGTCCTGCGTGTTGTCATCCGCCGGGGTGAAGCCATAGGCGCCGAAGATGGAAGCAGCTACATCTGAGTCGGTGACATCGGCCCATTCGTTGACTTTCTCTTCGAGGTTCATGAGCCACGATGCGTCCTGGCCCCACACTTCGAGCTTCGAGGAGACGATGCCGCGCTCAAGGTGGAGCTTTGACGTGAGCACATAGCCATCGAAGATGCACGCCGCTGAACCGGTGGGCGGGTTGATCACAACGGCGACGTTGGAAAAAGGCGCAAATCGGCTGTCGTTGACGAACGTCAGGTCGCCGTTCGCCGTACTCACCGGGAGAGTCATCTGAATGGCTCCTGGGAGATCGGCGTTTTCCTCCACCTCGAGCGACGCCAGCTGGTTGTAAAAGCTGTCGTCGGCGGGGTCGCCGTTGAAGATCACCTGGTACGTCGTGGACATTGGCTAACTCCCCTTGGGAACGGCAATCTGCGCGTGCGTGGCCAGCGCGTCGGGAACCACGGAGTTGTTGGCATCGCAGAAGGCCCAGAACCGCGTCGCGTCCTGAAGGTAGTAGTTGGCCATCAGATCGAGCCGTTGCCCCTGTTTGCGAGCGTGGTAGCCGATCAGCGTGGGGTTGGTGGGCAGTGGCGGCGTAACCACCGTGACCACGGTGCCGTTGGGCAGAGTGGTCTGGTACTGCGGCTGGTTGATGTAGCGGCTCCCGGGGAAAAACATCTTCGTGCCTCCGTGAAGGAAAGAATTCAGTGTCAGAAGGGCAGCATGCCCGCCAGGGCATCCGCCGAGTTCACAATGTTTGCCAGTGCGAGCACGCCGCGCAGTGTGGTCATGGCGCTGTACGCGGTTTGCACCAGGTCCTTGACGAGCCCATCGTCGAGCGCGTCGATTTCGTTCGTGGTGAGCACCTTGAGCCCGATATCCGCAGTAGCCTGGGTGGGAACGAGCAGGGTGCCGTTAAAGAGCTTTTCCGTAACGCGCAGGCTGGTGACGCGGACGGGCAGAATGCGGGCGGGTCCCCACACGAACAGCACCGTAGGAACGACTGAAACCGGCACGGAGCGACTGACTCCCGAAGACGACCCGCCGAGCAGGCTGCCGCCCACGGAAGACGCCAGAGCGAGAGCGGAGCCTCCTGTGGATGTGGAAGGAAATAACAGCATCTCGAGCGCGGCCAGCGTGGGATAGATTCCGGAGACCTCTGCCAGCGCGGCCGCCGGGGGTAAGCCGTCAGCGATGATGTCCTGCGCGTCGAGCGAAATGGAGAATGAGAACTCTTCGCCGGGGTCGCCGGTGACTGCGAGCGGATTGGCAGCCCCTGGTCCCGCAGCCTGGCCGGACGGGGCTGCTGGAGCGGCAGGGGTCCAGGTGTGAACCAGCGACTCGGGGTTGTACTGGAACAGGATGATGTTGGGGATCGGCACGAGGAAGGCCGACGTGAACTCGATGAACGCCCCACGAAAATATTGGCCAGCCATAGTTCAGCTCCTGCGGAGCTGTCGCATCAGCTCCGCAACAATGATTTGGGTAAGTTGATCGAGGGATGCGCCGGGTGCGGGCCGCACTTCGAGGCGCACGAGTTCGGCGCGTTGCGGCAGATCGCCGGCGAATGGAGCGCGTTCGAGGGCAGCGGCCACTTGCTCGGCAAGGCGTTTGGCTACGCGAGGCTCCATCTCTCCGGCGCGCAGGACGATGCGGTCGATCATCAGATCGGTATTGGCCGGGCGCGCGGCTGCGGAAGTTGGGTCAGGCACTGGCATGCGGGCTCCAATCGCCGCCACGCCAGGCGGCTCCATGCTTGTTGTTTTCCCGGCGCGCGGCGTGCATCAGATGTTCCATGCGAATGCGCGTGCCCTGCGAGCGGGCGAGGAATGCGGCGGCGAGGGCTATGGACTTGATATCCGCGCCGGTAAGGATCAGGTTCTCCGCGAGCCATTCGTACGCGATGCCGTCGAGCAACTCTTCTCCCGACGGGGAACGCGGAAGCAGAGCCATGCGCCACAAGGCCAGCCGTTCATGAGGGCCGGGCGTAAGAAAATCCACTATGAAGCGGAGCCGCCGAAGAAACGCGGTATCGAGATCGTTTTTGCGGTTGGTGGCGAGGATCGCCACCCCGTCGAATTGCTCCATGCGCTGCAGCAGGTAGTCGATCTGGATGTTGGCGTAGCGGTCGTGGGCGTCTTTGACCTGGGTGCGCTGCCCGAACAGAGCGTCGGCCTCGTCGAAGAACAGCACCACCGCGGAGCGTTCGCAGGCTTCAAAGACAAGCTTGAGGCGCTTTTCGGTTTCGCCGATGTATTTGTTGACTACGCCGGCGAGATCGACGCGGTAGAGTTCGCGGCCGAGTTCTCGCGCGACCACCTGGGCGGCCATGGTTTTGCCCGTTCCGCTTGGTCCCGCAAACAAGACGTTGAGTCCGCGGCCCATGCGGCAGAGGCGCTCGAAGCCCCAGTCTTCCAATACTTCAGTGCCGAGGCGCGCCTGGGCGGCCAGCTCTTCGAGTTGCCGGCGCACTCCCGGGGCGAGGACGATGTCGTCCCAGGCATAGGGGCAAGGCAGCGGCGTGAAGAGCTCACCTGGGTCGCTGTGCAGGATCGACCGGCATGTCCTGAGCACGGCCTCCTCGCCAGCTGCGGCAGTCTGTGCGGCTGAACGAATCTCCACCGGGCGCAGGCTCCATCCGCGAATCGCCTGCGGAAACGGCTCGTTGGTGAAGTATCTCCAGAGCCGCTCCCGCTGCGCCGGACTTATGGGACTCAGGGCAAAGGAAGCGCGCGCGGCTAATGACGAAACGGGATGGCTTGCAGCGGAATCATCGCCGAAAAACATCAGCGCGCTGGTTCCTTCGAGGCTCTGGCGCGTACGGGCATCGAGTTTGGCGGCGTGATTCCAGTAGAGCGTCGCACCCTCGAGGCGCGCCAGCCGCACAATTCGCAGCATGCGATCCTCGATCTGCGAAGCGCCGGTGTCCCCGGCCGTCAACTGCCGCACGTCCGCCACCATCAGGCTGGAGCCTATCTCCGCGACGATCTGCGCTGCCAGGGTCCGCTTTCCTGAGCCGTCGGGAGCCGTCAGCTCGATTTCGACTGGCGGCCGCACCGCGGCAATAAAACTTCGAACCGCGCACAGGGTCTCCTCATCCAGCACATCGAGCGCCGCCGCATCCTGGGCTCCGATCAATTGGATCGCGCCGGCGACCGCGGGGTCGCTTACTGCTGCGCCGCAGAGCCAGTGAACAATGAACGGATCTGCGATCCAGGCAGTCGTTGCCGCATTGGAACCGACCGGCTGGGCCAACTGAGGCCACGCCAGACGCCAATGAGCAAGGGCGCCGTTCAGGTTAATCGGCACGCGCCATTCGAACAGGGCCGAGGCCAGCAGCGGCGTTGCATAGCAGGCCGAGGTGTCGTCGTGCAGATAGCCGCAAACGCGCGCAAAGGCGGGATCGGCTGCAACAGCCGCAGAAAGGGTTAGAAGATCGCTCTCCTCGGCTGTGAGCGCGAAGGCCTGACAGAGCGCACACCAGCGGCTATCCTGTGCGGATTGTGCATCGGCCTCGCCGATCAGTTCAGAAAAGGCCAGAGCCTCGCGGTCGGTGGCGTAGAAGGCGGCTTCCCGATCGGCAAGAGTGGATGGATCGGTCAGGCTGCGGTCGATCTCCTCGTCACAGATGGCGATGCCCTTTGGCGCGGTGTCCGCAGACCATAACTGCCGCAGCCATAGCGCCCGCCGCCGCGCACGCAGCCGGGCGCGGCGCATGAATGCCGGCTCGGCGGTGCGAATTTCGATCTGGACCTGCATCTCGACGCTCATGCGATCACCACCCACCATGCGGGAGGCGACTCCACGTTGTTGACCCGAACGCGCAGCATGTATGTGCCGGCCGGGACCGTTGCGGGAACGGTGAAGGCGATCTGTTCGGCTGAAAGCACATTGAAGTTCGCGGCCGGCAAAAGGAACGTATCGAGCAGCACCTCGGTTGCGCCTGACACAAAGTCCTGCCCAGTTAGCGTGTAGGCGCCTCCGACCGACGGCAGCAATGGAGGATTGGGCGACGGCACCGAAGAGGTGTCGATCCATGCGGCGACGCTGAACGGGGTGGCGTTGGTGCGGTAGCTGGTCGGCGCATCGCTGCCGGCTCGCAATTGGTATACGCCCGGAACCGGAGCGTCGACGGGCAGGGCTCCCAGAGTCGTCGGCATTTGAAGCGTTATCTTACTGGCGGTTTGATACGACGGCGGCGAGGGTGGAACGGTGGGCGGAGGCTCAGCGACCATCCAGTTGCTGACGTTGAATTCAGTGCCGTCTTGCATTAGCAGATACACGTTGTTGGAGGTGGGTAGATTGAGATTCGCGCCCTGCAATGCGAAGTGTCGATTGGGCCCTGGAACGGCCACGGCGGGCGAGTAATCCTGACTGAGGATCACGGGATTGGCGACGGTGCTGGTGAGCGATGGGATGGTGACAGTGCGGGTGGTGCCGAAGACCTGGCCCGCCGAGGCCAAGGGGAAGGACGCGGGATCGGCGAACAAAGCGATGGTCTGGACCGGCGGCGCCTGCGCCAATGTGGCAGGTGGCGTAAGCAAAACCACGCCAACTTTGTATATGGCCGATAGCCGCATGGGAACGGTGATGGCCTGCCACAGACGCGCCAGTTCATCGGAGGTTTCGATCTCCATGGTCAATGTGAACTCTTCCGGGATTGAACCAGCGATTCCCGGCAGCGTGACCAGCGTCCGGACGATGGGGGTCTGGTAGAAGAACTGCATGGCCATGCTCATGGCCTGCTGCTCCTGCTGATATTGCTGATCGGCCCATGCAGAGAGCAGGTAGTAAAGATCGAGACTCATGGGCTGGTAAGGAATCCCCTGCGACCTGGGAATAAGTCCGGGATTTCCCTGCGCCCATGGATTCAACAGCGCTGAATTGCGTTGAAACTTGTCCTCCGTGACGTGAAACAGCGAGAACGTCAGTTGGCAGCCGGCTTCCTTGCGCACCGCGTCGGGCATAGCGCCTGAGCAGGTGATGGAAGGGGGCGGAGGCACGGGCAGGGGCAGCGGCTCGGGGTTATCGGTGTCAAAAGTCTGCAGCAGCGGCGAAGTGGTGGTGACATAAGTGTTCAACCTGGAAATCAGGGTGTTCGTCACCACCGACAAATCCAACACACCGATCGGAGCTAAGGCCATTGCCGCGCTTCTCCCTTACCTGCCCGGCCACAGGGCATAACCGCGAGCCAGCCGTTGTTTGGGTTGGGCCACAGGCGCCGCGGGGCGGACGGTTGTCATCGGTGGAACCACCTGCACTTCGATTTTTCCGATTTGCACTGTGGTGCGTGGTGCTTCGAGGCTTGGAGATGCTTCGCGGATTCGCTGCGCCTCGCGGGGCGGAACGGCGGTGGTGCTGCGATGCGCACGCGGAGGCGGCTCGGGTGTCTGGATGGGAAGACCGGGCTCCAGGAGCGCAGGCATCGCTCTACTCACAGTTATCGGGTCCGCCGTTATTGAGGGCTCTGCCTGCTTCGCGGCCAACTGCGGTTCCGGTTTAAGGCGCGGGGAGAATCGCCGAAGAATCTCCGCGCGTGCGTCCGCGGAGATCGCTTCACGCAATGCGTTGCCATTGGCCCGGTCTGGCTGCGGGTTGGCCGGGCTCACTCGAACGACCGGCTCGGACGCAGGCTGGGGGGACGCAAAGCGTTTGATTCCATTGCTGGCTGCGCCTTGCGAAACATCGGAAGATCCTGCGATCGATTGCGGAGAAGGGGCTGGGGGCAGCCAAGTGTGCGAGTCACGGCGCGATGCTGGCTCGGGCAGCAGTTCGGTTGTGCGGGGTTCGCGTTGACGGTCAGCGGGCCTGATGACCGGCTTCGAATCTTCAGTCGCGGCCTTTCTCGCATCGGGACGCCGCGTCGTTACGGTCTTAGGAACCGCGGCTGCGGGCGATGCTGTAACTGAATCGGAATTTCTGGCTCTTTGCAACGTCGCAGATCCAGGAATCACAGGAGCCACGCCGGGTGTGGTTGCGGGTGCAGTCACAGGTGCGGTCACACTCGAAACCGCAGACAACGTCCGCATGGCCCGAGCCCGTTCCGCATTGCGCGGCGAGTCCTGGCCATTTCTGGATATATCGCTGCGCATTGGCGGAAGATTCGCCCCGCTGCTCAAATCGGAGTCCGCGCCTTGACCGAGGCGCGCGATATGCGCCATCTTCCACAACGAAGACACCGGACGCGGCGGCGTCAGAGCGGCCGGGTGGCTGCCCTCGAGCACCCTGCTGAAATACGATCGCGCCACTTAGTTGCCTCCTCGTTGCAGAGCAAGCTCCACGTATTGCATCCGGCGCCGCCTCGGCAGGGAGAGGATTTTCTCTTCGCTCCAGTGATAGCGCGATGCTAACTGGTGCACATCCTCGTAGAGAAACTCGGCGTCGAAGTGTAGTTCTTGCTGCACATAACTCTGGACATCGAACCAGAAACTCACGCGCGCGCCGCACTCCGGGCACTGCCCATCGATCTCGCCTGAAAGCGGTGGCGCCAGCCACTCCATGGCCTTCTGCGCCCTCTTTTGTCCGCGCTTCCAATCGTCGGGCGACTGGGCACGAATGGTGCGTTTGGCGAGTTCAAGCTCCGGAGAGGTCGATACAGCGGCTGCGGCGAGATCGCCTGCCGTCACAAGACGGAACTGGACCTGGCTTCCGCGCATCTGAAACCAACGCGGATCCGACTTGAGCGGCTCCACGTTTGGAGGTCTGCGCACGCTGTTGCTGCGCAGGTACTCGCCGATCGAAAAAGAAACATCGATGGGAGTGAAACAGTCCGGCCTCGGACATTTTCCGCGCGACGCGACCGTGTCGCCGATCACCCGGCGGCGCAGTTCGAGCATCACTGCTTCGAGGTCCGCCGCCGGCAACTCCGCCACATTCAGCGTCTCGCCGTCGCGCGGCTTCGCGAGCCGCTCGACCAACTCCATCGAGGTCGACACACGGTCGCTTCGGCTTTCGAGCAGCAATAAGTCTTCGTGGCCGGTGGCCTCGCCCAACTCGACTTCAATCCCGCTGATTGGCATGCGAAACATCGATTGACTCCGCGGTTGGAGCGCGCCGGAGGCGGCTCAACCGGCGCCGGGCGGTTACAAAACATAGCCCGATGCAACAGGCGATTGATGTTCAGACCCACGGCCAGCCGAGTCAAGCAAAACCGGAGATGTCCCGGTTAAACCGCACGGTGCGCAGCCACAAATCGCTGAACAGCTTCTTCCGGCCGCCTAATCCAGCAAAGGCTCTCAGCGCGCTCGGAACAGTGGGCGATAGTTATCGACTTATCGGTCTTACCGACTTATAAGTCACCGTGACCAGTGTCGAGATTCCAGTCCTGAGGATTAGGTCTCAAGGGTTTCGGCAAGGGTCATATCTCTCTCCCAGCCCTCGTTTTCCACCTTGATATGTTCCACTGCGATGGCGTTCGCGCCGGCATCGAGATCGGGGAGCGCCTGAAACTCCGATACCCACGCGCGATGCACAATATACCGCATCACCGGCTGAGCTTCTTCATTCAGCAGCTCAATGCGAATGTCCATGCGAAGGCGGGCCAGCGATGTGGAGGGGGAGCCCGAGTCGAGCACCTGCGCGGAATTGGCCCAGGTGGCAAAGTCGGTGTCGAATGTGACCCCACGCTCCATGGTGATCGCCTCGTACTTGGTGCGCCCCAGACCTTTGCGGATGATGGCGTCTCCGCCGGATTTGTATTCGATGGCTTCAGACGAGCGCTTGAATGCGGACACCTTGCTGACTCCGAAGACCGGCGTCGTCGACTGCGCAAAGTAAACCAGAAAACGATACGACTTATACGGGTCCATTCTGCTGATGTTCACGGTATACGGCTTTCCCATTGCATCTCCTCCTTGCGTTTATAGCGGTTCCAGAGTTGCTGTATTACGGGAGGCTAAGTGGCATTTTCACCGAGAAAATGCCACTTAGCCTCACAATTGCAAACGAATGCCGGTACTGTTGAATCGCACTAAGACGAAGCCTGTCCCGCGAGCTGTGCAATCTTGACCACCACAAACTCCGCCGGCCGCAACGGTGCGAAGGCCACGACGATGTTCACGATGCCGAGAGCTTGATCGGCGGGAGTAGTCGTCGTGCTGTCGCACTTCACCTGAAATGCGTCGCTCGGCGTTTCGCCTGCGAAGGCTCCTTGATTAAACAGCGAGAGCATGAATCCGGAGATGGACTGCCGGATTGCCACCCACAGCGGAGTGTAGTTGGGCTCGAAGATCGCCCACGTCAGATTGGCTTTGAGCGTCTGCTCGATAAACAGAGCTGTGCGCCGTACCGGGACGTACATCCACTGCTGGTACGCGGTATTGGCGGAGACGAGAGTGCGCGCGCCGAAGACCACCGTGCCGGCTCCAGGGAACGACCGGATGCAGTTTACGCCGATCGAGTTGAGAACGCCCTGGCGCGTATCGGTCATCACGCCGCTCGGCACCACGCCCGTGGTGTCGAGCAGCGTGGTGGCCAGACCCGCGGGAGCCTTCCATACACCGCGGCTTGAATCGGTGGCGGCGAAAATACCCGCAACGTAGCCGCTGGGAGGCAGGGTGAACGGATTTCCCGCGGCATTGGTTGGCAGCCCAGTCACGGGATTGTCCGCCTGCAGATAAGGGAAATACAATGCGCCGTTGGGGCTCTGCGGCGCGATGTTGGCTCCGCTGTCGCCCGTCGAACTCCCGAGGAAATCTCCCACCCAGTTGGTGTTGCTGGCTCCCACGCTGCCGTCGGCCACGTCCAAAATGGGCGGATCCATAATGAAGAAGGCCAGCTTGCCTTCAGCAAAAGCAAGGGCTTCACTGAGGATCGCGTTGTTCACAATGCCCGGCGTCAGCAGCAGATTGAACACCTGCACCTTGTCGAGCGCCGAATCTGCCTGAAACACACCCAGGAAATCGCTGGGATTGAGCACATTCGCCACACTCGCAGGCAGCGTGGTGGTAAGAGTTCCGGTGAAGGGCGCTCCACTGGGGAACTGCGCCGGGTACGTTCCCGAGACCTGGACCAGCTGTGAGATGCCATTCACCCGGGCCGTAATGTAGTTGGGATTCGGTTGGGTGCCGTTGATCTTCGCAAGGAGCGAGATCTTCCGGTAGGTTTCGGTCTGGCTTCCATAAGTCACGACCATATCGGCGGTGGTCGGATTGCTGGAAGCATCGTTCTGAACGTTGTTGATAGTGACGCCGATGGAGAGCGCATCGGTGGGTTGCAGGGGGGTGAATTCGATTGAATCCGCTCCCGAGGTGGCCAGCGTCAGGGTGGGTTGGTAATGGGCGACCGGATCCACCAAGGCGCCCGCCGTAGTGTAGTAATTGGTTGGCTGCAGGCCAACAACGTAGGCATTGGTGCCGCCGTTGGTGAAGAACGCGTTGACGGCGTAAGCGACGTTGCAGTCGATCACCGAGCTCTGATAGAACCCGCCGTACAGCCGCTCATAGTCTGAGAAGCTGAAGATTTCAAGAGCCTGTCCGAAGTTTGCCGCAGGCGTCAGGAAAGGATGCGTGTAACCGACAAAGACCGTGACCGAAGTGGGCGCGGCCGCGATGGTATGTGTGTTACTGGGTAACTCCTGGATGTAAATGCCAGGATAAGTCGGAGCAAAAGACATGGAGCCTCCTCACAGCCATTGCAGCGGTGCGCGGCGCTGTGACCGCCTCACGACAGGATTATCGATTCAGAACAACTTGTAGCTTGAGAGGGAAATGGTTGTTGGTAATTCGGGGGACAACGAGCAATTTGGGGGATACCAAACCACGCTCAAGATAAGGCGCAATCCGCGCCGTTGTCAAGATAAAACTTCAGGATAAACTTTCATCAGGATAAAACTTCGCAATTGCGCGGCTCCGCTTCGATACCGATCCAGAACCCAATCCACAAGAAAGGCGCTTTCACGGCAGAAGTAGAGGGTTTGAACCACGCCGTCCATAGAATTCATTCCAAACGAGTTAGTTTGAACTTGCAGAACTTTATTCGGGTGCAAAAGGGAGACGAGAATGTGCCTCTTTTGAACCCCAATCTCGCAATGACGCGAGTCCGATTTTTCCAGGGATTCGTTCATTGGCTTCCGGACTTCGCGCGCGTATCCGATTCCCCTTGTTGAGAAAACACCAGCGACATGACGGCGGCCTGGGCAGCATGCTTGGCGGGTGTAATCGCCTGAGTGCAGACATGGAACGTTGATCTCGGTGAAGATTGCCGAAGCAGCTCACGCAGCACTTTGAGTTCCGCGCCAACGCGTCGCTGCCGGGCCTTCGCTCAACTCGATTGCCTGCACAAGCCGGAACAATGGCCGGGGCTGAAGTCGCTTGCGGTCGTCGAAAGCCAACACGAGATCAACGGCAAAACCACGCTGGAGCGGCGTTTGTAAATCGGCAGCTTAAACCCCGATGCGGAACGGATCGGAACTGCGATTCGCGCCCACTGGCCGGTGGAAAATCGCCTGCACCGGTGCTTGGATATTGCCTTCAACGACGACCAAATGTGCGCACAGGCCACTCGGCATACAACCTGGCCACGCTCAAACACATTACCCTGAACCTGATCCGCATGGACCCGGGAAAACGAAAGGGAGGTATCAAGGCCAGACGCCCGATCGCCGCCACCAGCGACAACTACCGCGCCGAACTCTTCGGACTCGCTTGAGGGGGCATTCATGCAATCGCCCTGTGAGGACAACCGTTCTCAATATAGGCGGACAACATTCTCATTCGCCGGGAACTTTTTGTCGTCTCATCGTATTACCAGTTGCGAAGGGTCTGGTCGAATCGTCATGCAAGACGGAATACCCACGTTCGTTCTAGACTCGGAGGCAACGAAACCATCCACTATGAGCGACGCGCCCCGAAATCTCGAATCGGCCGATTCCGCATTGTTGTTGACCGATGAGCAGTTGATGGTCGCTTTTTCGCGCGGGTCCACGGATGCATTCAGCGCGTTGTTCCAGCGCTACAAACAGCCGCTCTTTGGATTCTTTCGCCGCCGCCTCGCAGATCCCGCTCAGGCGGAAGAATTGACGCAGGAGACTTTTCTCGCTGTACTCCGCGCTTCGTCGCGATATGAAGCATGCGCACTCTTTCGAACCTGGCTCTATGCCATCGCCTTCAAAATTCTGCGTGCGCATCGGAGGAAGGCAACATTTCGAGCACTGTTTCACGGGGACCAGCCTGCCGGCCACGAGCCATCCATCGAAAACTCTATCGATGCAGAGGTGATTCTGCGCGAAGGAATCGGCAAGCTGGAACAAGTAGATCGTGAAATTCTGATGCTGCGCGAGTTTGAGCAATTGAGTTATGCGGAGATTGCCGAGTTATGCAGTCTGCCGCTCAACACGGTTCGTTCGCGGCTGTTTCGCGCTCGGGCAGCTCTGCATGAACTGCTCGCCGCGCCGGCGCCTAAGTCGCCCGCCACAAATCTTGCGGAATCGGAGGGACGCATATGAACACCATCACCCATCCCGTCGCTCCTGAAGAAGTCATGGCCTGGCTCGACGGCGAACTCTCCAGCGCCGAGGCTCGCACGGTTGCCGCACATCTTGACGGCTGCGCCGAGTGCGCTGGCCTCGCCGCGCAGTTCCGCGGAATGTCGGAGTCGCTCTCCGGCTGGACCGTTCCGCCCGTCCCTTCGCAGCTGGAAGGTTCCATCACGGAACTGGCGCAACAGAAGTGCTCCGGGGCCACCCTTCCGAGGCAGAAGCTTTTCATTCGGCCCAGCTTTTGGACGTGGAGGCAATGGGCACTCGGGGCCGGGTGCGCGCTCGCAACAGTTCTGATCCTTGTGGCCATTGTCCCTACGGTTGTTTCCGTCAAGAAACCCGCGCAGTCTGTCGGTCCGACGGTGGCTCAAATGACTCAGATGCGTCAGGAAACCCCGGACACAGGCACGTACGCTTACTCGCGTGCCCAGGGCCTTCAAGGCGCCGCCCTCAAGGGCAAGAACCCCGCAGCGAGTTTTGGCGTCGCCGGGATGGAGGGGTTTGGAGTAGAAAAACTTTCGGCGCCGCCGCCCACGCCAGCCCAAAGTCGCGCAAAAGTTTTTAATTACCAAGATACTGGCCAGACAGATCGCGCCGTGTCCCAGGCTGCGCCCGCGCCCATGATCGCCCGCACCGTCTCGCTCACCATCACGGTGAAGGACTTCGCCACTGCTCGTGCAGCACTCGATGCCATCCTCGCGCGCCATCACGGCTATTCCGCTCAACTTACCGTCAGCACTCCGGAGAACTCCCCGCGCGCCTTCCAGGCATCTCTCCGCATTCCCGCGCCTGAACTCGCACCGGCTCTCACCGAGCTCAGGGCTCTTGGCCGGGTGCAGAATGAATCGCAGTCCGGCGAAGAGGTGACCCAGCAGCATACGGATCTGGTGGCGCGCTTGAAGAACTACCGCGAATCCGAGGAGCGTCTCCAGTCCATCCTGCGGCAGCGCACCGGCAAGGTTGAGGAGGTTCTCCAGGTCGAGGAAGAGATCGAGCGCGTTCGTGGCGAAATCGAATCCATGGAGGCCGACCAGAAGGCACTCGAACATCGTGTCGACTTCGCCAGCGTCGATCTTCAACTGAATGAGGAGTTCAAAGCGCAGTTCAGCGCACCCGACACGTCGGCCTCCACGCGCATGCATAACGCGTTCATAGCCGGCATGAGCAACGTCTCAGACACGCTGTTAGGAACCGTTCTTTTCTTTGAGGAATACGGCCCTGTGCTCCTGATCTGGCTGGCGATCTTCGGCCTGCCGGCGCTCATCGTGCTTCGTCGCTATCGCAAGGTGCGCAGGCGGCTCTAAGGCTGCGCATCATGCTCCGCAAACCACCCAACCACTCGTCGCTCAAACTCCAGCGGCTCGGCGCCAGCCGCGCCGGTGTGGCCCGCTTCCGCCGGCTCCCACAGCACCACTGCCGGCGTCCGCGAAGCACACCGCGCCAGAATCATCTCAGAATGCGACGGAGGCAGATTCGTGTCTCGCTTGCCGTGAATCAGCAGCACCGGAACCCGGCTCCCGGCCACGGCATCCTGCGGCGAATCCTGCTCAAGGTCTACTCCATACTTCCATCGCGCGTATTCAAACCCCGCCATCACGGCGGGCCGCAACAGCGTGCGCCCCAATCCTGCCCCGCGGCCAAACTTCTCCCCGAGCCGGTCATAGGACGCCTCCCTGAAACTTGCGTATGAGGACTCCGCCACCACCGCGCAAAACCCTGGCGCGGCCTTCAGGGATTCGAGCAATTGCGCGGCCCCCATCGATTCTCCCAACCCGTCGATGCAATGCGGAGAGTCGGCATGCTGAATCCAGTCGAACCAGCGTCGTATGTCTCCCGACTCCAGGACGCCGTAAGTGGCCAGGTCGCCGCCGCTAACGCCATGGGCCCGCGCATCCGGCAGCAAGACAGCATAGCCGTGGCGCAAGAACAGGTCGGCGTAACCCAACATGCCTGCCCGATTGCCGGTGTGCCCATGCAGCAGGATTACCGCATCGCCATTGCCGCTGACCGGGCGAATGCTCCAGGCTCGCAGCGTTGCCCCATCCGCGGCGGTAATGGCAACGTCCTCAAGCGCAGCATTGCTGCGCGAGGCAATGGCTGAGGCCAGCACCCCATCCTCATTGGTCAGCGCACGTTTGCCCGGATGCAACATCCACTCGGCGGCCACAATGCCGGTCGCGACACAAACAGCCAGCCAAAGCGTAACCAGTGTGAAAAGCCAAGCAGCATAAATGCGGAATCGCTTCATCCTTCCAAGTTTACGTTTCTCAGGACTCATGCGTTCCCGCTTCCAATGCGCGCCGGAATCGTGGCATACGCGCCAAGCGCAATTTCCTGGCGCATTCAGCGGGCGAGCCAAATAGGATAACGAAAGGAAATCCCGCGCCATGCCGACGAACATTTTTTCCTCCGCCCTTGCCGCAGCTGTATGTCTCACCGCATTGTCTTTGGTCCATGCGCAGTTGGTTACCATCCAGCCCATGGGGCCGGAGCTTCAAGTTGCAATACGAATGGAACCGACCGGCGAGGAATCGATCAACGTCTGGTCGAGAACCGACGCAGTCGATCTGCGCACGGTCTTGCCCGAGGTCCTGCATTGCGACGCCGGTATAAAGCCCAACCAGGACGGTCCCAACTCAATGACCTGTCTAAAAGGGTTCCGGCGCGACGGACTCGCACTTGAGGGGGTGGTTGACCTGGCGCCGATCGAGCGCAAGTTCAACGGATCGACCGCAATTCAACTCTGGCTTGGCTATCCGCACCTCGGATTTGAATCATCGTCGCTGCCGATGGAGAAGCAGCCAAGCCCAATGCGCATCGACGCCTCGGCTCGCTTCGACGCCGGCACTGTCCCGCCGGTGATTTACGTTCGATTTGGCTACCATCCCGATCAATTGGCAGCCATCTATCTCCCGCTGGCTCTTCTGGCGTTTGTGCTTACCGCGATGGCGGCGATGCTGGCACGGATCGGGTCGGCTGCTTTGGGCAGGCCAGTACTCCTGCTCGGCATGATCCTGTGGATGGGAATCGCTTCCGAGCTTCAGCTTGGAGCGCTGGCTCACATCCTGCTCTACGGCAGTTCGCTGGCACACCTCGCGGCACTCATCGCGGAAATCTGGCCGCCTTTGTTCTGCGTTGCTCTTGGAGTTGCGCTTGCAAGCGGAAGCCAGCCGGCCCAGAAGCCCCGCACCGGATTCGGCGAAGTCTTCTGGACCCTTGCGATCATTCCTCTTATATTGACGAGCGTCGTCGGCGCGCTCCCTTCAATGATGGCTCGGGAATGGCTCTCCGCAGTTCCATGGCTGGTTGCCGCGCCTCTGTTCGCCCTGCTTCGCCGCGCATGGATACGCGCTACCGCCGGCTCGAGCGTCCGCCAGTTAACCGAAGGCGAGCTCAAAGAACACGTGTCGGCTCTGGTTGCGAGGGCCGGACGCCCACAACTCAAGATATTCATATCGTCTTCCCCGCGCTCGCAGGTCGCCGCCGCGTTCACCCTCCCCGGAAAGAGCATCTACTTCACCGCTCCTTTGGTTCGCTCGCTCAGCAGGCGCGAACTGGACGCGGTTGCGGCGCATGAGCTGGCGCATTTCGATCATTCGAGCCGCGGCCCGTGGATTGCGCTGGTATTGGCGATGCTCCTGTTCGAGACGCCGGTGGCCGTTGCACTGACTGACGTACCCGGTGGGCTCATGGCCGGAATCCTGATCCCGTTGGCGGTTTTGTTCGCCTCATTGCGCCTGGCACGAAGGCGCGAGTTTGCCGCCGATATGGCCTCCGCGACTCTCACCGCCGATCCCCGAGCCATGATCAGTTCGCTGGCCAGAATCTCACGCAGCAACAACACTCCGCTTGTGATGAACCCGATTGCCGAGTGGTTCTCCTCCCATCCCTCCATCCACAAGCGTATCCATGCCTTGGCCGCCGCGGCGAGACTGGGTACCAGTGACCTGGCTACCTTAACCACCACCGACGATCCGGGCCAGCCTTACCAACTTCCTCAAGAACCGGCCACAGGGCAAATTTTCACTCCTGCCTGGCAAACGGCCAACGCGGGAATCTACGGTTGGTTCGTCCTGCTGGGCAGTTCCTGCGTCAGCGTCTTGGTTGTCTGGTTGCTGAATCAAACGGCCTGGCCGGGAGCGCTTCGTATATTCGCAGGAATTGCTCTTGCGTGCCTGGTTACCAAGGGGCTTGGGGCAGCTTTTCTGTCAAGCAACTACGCCCGCATACGCCGCAAACTGGCGGCGAAGCTTGGCGGGACCGGGCAGTTTGTGGGCTTTGCCGTCGATACCGAGCCGCGCATGTACAGCGGCCGCCGCTTTGCCGATGCCGGACTGGTTTCCTTTGCCGAGGGACGCCTGTGTTACCGCAGCGAGCGTACTTCAGTCGCGCTGAATCCAGCGGACGTTGTGGAGGTGGTCATGGTCGCCGCATCGCCAACCAATTGGATCAGGCCGGTGCCCCTGGTCAGTTTTCGCCGACCCGAATCCGCCGAAATTGAGGGATTCATCTTGCATCCTGTGAGTTGGCTCCCCTCACAGCGGCGCTTGTTCAAGGCTATTCAGCGTTGGAAAGTTGAGCAAGCCTCCTCCGAGCCCACGTCCATCGACGGATTCGAACGAATTGCGGGCCAGCCGTGGCCGAAAGTGCGCCTCGCCTCCCTCAAGTTGGCATTCGGAATATCCGGCGGCGCTACTCTGATCGCGGCAGTTGCCTTGATCTTGGCTTCTCACGCGGGCTGGAGCATTCTCGGGTACACCCTGGCTATCACCTGGTGCGTACAGATTTTCATGTTCCTGCCGTCCTTGCTATTTCACCCTTCGGCGCCCAAGGCTGTATCGCCTCCCCTGGCGAACGAAGCCTGAGGACCGCATAGACCCGCCGATTGCAAAGTCCCGAATGGAACCGCAGGAGGTTGGCGTCCGTATCTTCACAATGGATAATCTCTGAAGGAGGCGAGCATTATGGCATTCTTTTGCAATCGGTGCGGCACAGGGTTGCCGGTGAGCGCGCGTTTCTGCTCAAGTTGCGGTTCGGTCATACCTGTTGCGCAGGCCATGCCGGGCAACCCGCTGATTCGGCCGCGCGTGGGACGCCAGATTGCCGGGGTTTGCCTGGCGCTGGCTCAGGCGAACGGGTGGGATGTGGGAGTGGTGCGCGTTCTGACGGTGCTCGGTTTCTTCTTCTCAGGTGGAGTGGTCGGCGTGGCCTATCTGGCGGGTTGGATTGGAATTCCCGACGAGACGATGGGGCTTCCGGGAGCGTATCCTCCAGGTATATGAATGGTACGTACTTGTCCGACGGGGCCAGGCTGGGCTTTCGAGATACGGGGAAAGGAACCCCGGTAGTCTTCCTGCATCCCACTCCGCTCGACCGCGAATACTGGCGTCCGATGATTGAGGACCTTGCCGGCGTTCGCGCGATTGTTCCCGACCTGCGGGGACACGGTACCTCGGAGTTGGGCGATAACCTGCCTGTGGGTGGATTCGCTCGCGTTCCCGACGCTCCGGTGCTGACCATGACGCAACTAGCGGTTGATGTATTTCGTCTTCTGGACATACTTCAGGTGCGGGAAGCGGTGTTTGCCGGCTGCTCGATTGGAGGCTATGTGCTGCTGGAGTTGTGGCGCATGGCGCCGGAGAGAATGAACGGGCTGGCATTTGTGTGCTCGAAGCCGCAGCCGGATGCCGAGGCCAACCTTGTGAAGCGCACCGAGAACATAGCTCAGGCGCGGACGCTGGGGACTGAAGGGCTGTTCGATGGAATGGCCCCGAGTTTGATCGGGAAGACTGCGCGGGAGCGGCGGCCTGCAATTGTCGGCGAGTTGCGGGCTCGGATGACACTAACGCCGCAGGCGGCGGTGGCCGTGCAGGCAGGCTTGGCTACGCGTCCCGATTCGACGCCCACCGTGGCCACCATTGGAGTGCCGGTGCTGGCCATCGCGGGTGGAGAAGACTCAGCGGTGTCTCCGGCCGATATGGAAGCCTTCCACTCGGCGCTGGGGGGATGCGAATTCCACCTGCTGCCGGACGCCGGGCACTTTGCCGCTTATGAGCAGCCGCGAAAGGTGGCCGCTCTGATGGCGGAATGGCTGCGGCAACCGGAAGGCTGAGTCAATTGGAAGCGAGAGTACTTCGCCGATCCCAAGCGCTGTCAATCACGGGAGCCGTCTAGCACAAGGCAACTTCCGGAATGGCGACGATTCGCTCCGAATTGGCCAGTGCAGTGGCTGCTAAGGCAGGGAGCGGGCGGCCAAACAGAAAGCCCTGCGCCTGGTCGCAACCGGCCTCTTTGAGGATTCTTGCTTGTTCCGGTGTCTCCACGCCTTCCGCGGTTATGGTGAGGTCGAGTACCTTTCCCAGTGACGTGATTGTATGAACGATGGCAGCCGCTTTGGGCTCGTTCTCCATCCCGCGCACAAAGGATTGATCGATCTTTACGGTGTTGAACGGGAATTTCCAGAGATAGGCCAAACTTGAATAACCCGTTCCGAAGTCATCCAGTGCAATCGAAACTCCTAACCCGCGAAGGCGTCTGAGTTGATTGATTACTGAATCTGAGTCGTGAATCCACAAACTCTCGGTCACTTCCAATTCCAGGCGCTCAGGATGAAGTCCTGAACTTTCCAACGCCCTTTTGACGATGGAAACGATATTGCCATCACGGAATTGAACGGGCGATAGGTTCACAGCAACCATCAGAGGATGTGCCCAATTGGCAGCTGTTCGACAGGCGGTTTCGAGAGCCCAGACTCCGATGCTGTTGATGAGCCCGGACTCCTCCGCGACCGGAATGAACTCAACGGGAGACTGCGGAGGCCAGCCTTCAGGCCAGCGTAAAAGTGCTTCGAACCCCAGGAGTCTGCCATCGTGAAAACTGTAGAGCGGCTGATATGCCAGTTGAAATAGATCGGCCGCGAGTGCTCGCCGGATGCCGGCTTCGATATCGCGCCGCTCGCGTATCTTCGCATCCATTCCGGGCTCGAAGAAACTTACGGAATTGCGACCGCTCGCTTTCGCCTTGAAGAGGGCAGCGTCTGCGCAGGCGACAAGCGCGTCGAGATCTTCCTCATCCTGAGACGAAAGCGCAATGCCGATGCTGGCTCTGCAAGCCAATTCGGAACCGTCAATCAGGTATGGCTCCGCGAGGACCCTTGTCAGGCGGTCCGCGAGAGAACTCGCTCCGTTGGGCTGATGCATGCCGATCTGGAGAACGACAAATTCATCGCCTCCAAACCGCGCGACAATATCTTCTTCCGGAATCGACGACCGAAGGCGCTTGGCGGCTGCCTTCAAGACTTTATCGCCAGCAGCTTGTCCAAAGTCGTTGTTAATGTCCTTGAATCGGTCCAAATCGATCATCAGTGCCGCAACCCGCCTCTTGGTGCGGCGGCTCAAAGCCAAAGCGCGCTTTGCCGCATCGTTCAGCCGGTTTCGATTGGGGAGGCCGGTCAGACTGTCGTTTTCTGAGAGAAACAAGGTTTCCGCCCTGGAATCACGCAGCTTGAGCATCTGCCGATATAGACCATATCCGGGAATGCCACCGGCCAGCAGGACCAATGCGCCAATGATGATCTCGGTAAGGAACAACGACTTCTTATAAAGAATCTCGTCGTCAGTCTGATCGAGATAAATCTCGAACACGCCTACGACGGCCCCATTCTTCTTGACGGGTATGAACGACTCAACGTAAAAGGGTTCGTTCCGCGGCGGACTGCCCGCGTGAACATCATCGAAGATCGATCCCGAGACCAAAGCCTCGGCTACTCGCTTCCCGTTGGCCGGCATATCGGCAAATGCGGTCCGTTCCGACTTGAAGACAAGTCGCCCGGTTGCGTCCCAAATTCGAAGTCGATAGATGTCTCCAACTTGACTGGCATCGTCCAGGAAGTGCCTGGTCTGAACCGAAGGAGAAGCGTCCGACAACAAGCTCAGAACATCGGGGTATCTTGCGACCGCCAATGAAACCCACTGGCTGGATGTACCTTGCGCATTTTCGCGCAGCATCTTCCCTGAGAGGAACTGGCAAAGAAACATTCCCCCCACCACAGCGAGAGTAATGCAGATCGCGAAGATCGCGACCTGCCGGCGTTCCGCGTTTAGAAATCGCATGAAGTGACGTTTCATGGGCTACTCCAGTTCCGGCTATCGCGAAGTTTCTATTCGGGCTACTCGTCCGCTCCTGGTGTGATGTATCTCAAGTGTGAACGAAACCGGGGTAGTCGCTGTACCACCTTTGGGTGATTTGACTGGTCAGGGGTGACGCAGATCACATAAATTGGCCGAATGAATCTTGAGGGCGACATTACCAGCGCCAGGCACGGCTTCATGCGTGCCGCATCCCATCAGGTCAAGGATGCAGGGCCTTTGTGGTCGATCCAGGAGACTTCGGGGCTTGGGGCGGTTCAGAGCATCGGATGGGAAACAGTCGGCGGGGTCAGTGGAGGCGAACGGGGAGGAGGCTCATACAGGGTAAATATGAGTTGCGTCGGAGTCGCCGGCCATGGGTACAGAACCGCATTTTGCACGCGAAGCCGGGTTGGGCATGGAGTGCCGACAATTCAACCGGAACGCAAACGACGCACATCCTTTGAATTCAATGAACGCATTGGCCAGTTACCGCCAGGACCGGGGCGATTCATTTCCCTTCGCCTGGATGTAACCCAAAAGAGCACCGGATCCCTCCAATTGTGTCTCCACTTGGCGGGTAACCGGGCAAACGAACGAGAGAGGACTGCATCCAACATGCCCAGAGCGTGAAAAGGCGAGGGAGCAGGATTATGGGTTTGGAATTGATTTCCAAAATGTCGGCGGACACTTCGCGAACGGAAAGAAAGCCGGAACTCACTGTCGTCTATGACATGAACGATTACCCTGGGGCTGCGAGATGTTCCTCTTGCGGAAAAGAGATGCCCGCACGGCGGAGATGGATCAATCCATCCGCCGAGAACCTGGCGTGGTTCGCGGATCAGTTCAAACTCCACGTGGAGCAAAGGCACCCCAGTTGGAGAGCCGAATCCTTGAAGGATCGAGGATTATTCAGAGGCGCCGAGGCTGCGTAGATCGGAACCCATTTGGAAAGATCAATTGCCGTCCGATACACTGGCATCCTACGCTTTCGAACCCTAAAGGTGTCATGGCCCATTCCCACGTCAACGTCTCTCCGCTTTCGCTTACAGGTTTTGTCTGGAAAAACCTATGGCGCCGGCGGCTGAGGACGACGCTGACACTTTGCGGGATTGGGATGGCGATTGGCGCATTCGTTGGCCTGGTCGGTTTTTCCAGCGCATTTGAAAGTGAATACCTTCGCATCTATTCAAGCAGCGGAACCGACATCGCGGTGATTCAACAGACCTTCTTGAATACTTCAATGAACGAGTCTGTTGGAGCAACCCTGAAGGCGTTGCCGGTTGTGGCGCAGGCAACGCCAGTCATATTCAACATGATGAGCCTGACGAGCGATGTGAATGCCCTGGCATTTGGGTGGAAGGCCGACACGTACGAATTTGCCTCGATGCAGATTCTCTCAGGCCGGCCCTTTCGAGACGGTCATCCCGAAGTGATGCTGGGCTATCTGCTGGCAGACGAATTGAATAAAAAAGTGGGGGATACGCTGGAGATTCAAAGCGCGCCATTCACGGTGTGCGCAATCTACCATGGGGGATCGGGATTGCAGGCGGACGCCGTGATTATGCCGCTGGACCAGTTGCAGGAGCTGAGCAGCCTGCAGGGCAAGGTTTCGACTTTTGACGTGCGGTTGCGCCCGGCAAATGCCGGAGAATCGCAGGAGCAATATTTAAAGCGCGCGCAGGCGCAGATTGAAGCTGCGCTGCCGGGACTGCACGCGGTTCCAGCGGCCGAGCGCGCCCATAACAATCAGTTTGTGCAGCTGGCGCACGCTTCCGCCTGGGGCACTTCGTCCATTGCACTGCTAATCGGGATCTTTGGAATTGCCAACACCATGGCTATGTCGGTTTACGAACGCACGCGGGAGATCGGGATACTGCGGGCACTCGGCTGGAAACGAGGGCAGGTGTTGATTCTCATCCAGCTTGAAGCGGCCGCACTGGGACTGGGAGGCGGGCTGTTTGGAATCGTCTTCGGATGGGGGGCCCTGTACCTGCTGGCGGCGCTGCCTCAAACCGCAACCATCGTATCGACGTCTCCGCCAGTGCTGCTGCTGGCCGAGTCGCTTGGCATCTCGGTGCTGGCGGGGCTGATTGCGGGGGCTTTGCCAGCGTGGCGCGCTGCGCGACTGTCTCCGGTGGAGGCGCTGCGGCATGACTAGTTTCCATTTTCGGGGCTGAAGAGGCCAATCAGGCGAGGGGCTAAGTCGCGCGGAGTTTCAGCATTTGTTCGATGAGATCGGCGGCGCAGCCAGGTCCGTCCATCGGCTGGATAATTCTCTGCAAGGCCAGTGCCGCCTCACGGTATCGAGCGTCTTGAAGCACCAGCGTGACTGCCTTGCGAAGCCTGGCAGGGTTCAGACGGCGCAATGGAACCACCACGCATGCTCCGCGGGCCTTGACCCGCGCCGCCACGCCGGGTTGGTCATTTGCAAGGGGCACGGCGACCATCGGCACTCCCTCGCACAGGGACTCAAGCACCGTGTTGAGGCCGGCATGTGTGATCACCATCGTCGCCCGCTTCAGTATTTCCAGTTGCGGAGCAAAGCTCACCACCAGCGGATTGCCGGCCAGCGTGCCTAGCCTGGCAGGATCGATTCCGCCGCCGAGGGAAATCAATAATTGAACGTCGAGCGTGGCACAGGACTCGGCAATGATTCTGAAGATGGACTCCGAACCGTTTTGCAATGTGCCCATGGATGCGTAAATCAGCGGGCGTCCATCGAGGCGCTCCCAGGGGAAATCGACTGCCGGACGCTGCTCAGCGTGTAGGAACGGCGCGGTATAGTGAAGCCGGGGCGGCTTCTCGCCCGCGATTTCGAACTCCAATGCTTTCGGTAACTGGGTAATTTTCACTAGCCGCGACAGCGAATCGTCCGTGCGCCGGAAGGGCTCCAATCCCCAAGCGATGCGCTGCCGGTTCACGTCTCTGAAGATAGGAGCCCCTATCTGTATCAGCAAATAGATTGCCAGGCGGTTTCGCAAACGGCTGAGCCAATCCTGGCCCGCCGGCCAACCGAGCCAAAAGGGCGGAAAGCGGTCATCCAGAAGCATGGGGGGAATCAAGGCGATGGAGATCCACGGCAGACCCAGATAGTCCGCCACGTTGCCGGCGGAGTCCGTTTCGTCCACCAAGAGCGCTTCCACGTTGGCCGACCGCACAGCAACAGGCCCGTCGCGCCTGACCATTCTCGCGGTGTTCCTCACACGCTCTAGTGTGAATCGAAGGGCTGCGAATCCATTTAAGCGAGCCAGGTGGTCGTCCAGCTTTTGCAGGGCGCCGGGCGGATAATCTTCCATGCCGATCATGTGAAACTCGATACCCGCGGCACGCACGCGCGCCTCGGTGTCCGCAATTCCGAACATCACAACCTGATGGCCTCTAAGTTGCAGGGAACGCGCCAGCGCGGTCATGGGATTGATATGACCGGTTGCCGGAAAACAAAATGCTCCCAATCTCGCCATGGCTCTCGCTAATTCGTTGATTTCAATTGCAAGTGGAACTGCTGCCGTTGCGGGTGTCCGGAATTTCGCTGTGAAGATTGATTCCGAATCTGGGAAAGACTGTATGCAATGATACTGCGATGACTGAAGTCTATGCCGACTGGAAGCTGTTACGGCTATCTAACTGCGCAGCAAGTTTTTTCATTGCCGCATTTTCGCGATTAACTTCACCGGCCTCTCGACTGTGCAAAGCTATCTCCGCGGCGATTGAGCGACCGAGAACTCGCTGATCAATGTTGCCAAACGATCCAGGCACGAGGCTTCCCAACCAACCGACCCAGGCCGGGGTATGCGCGTTACCGACAATTATGCCTGGGCGAAAGATGGCGAGGCGGACAAAGCCGACATTACGCACGGTGTCTTCCTTCATGCCCATGACTCGCGCATAACGAATCCAGCTGCGAGCTGTGCTCCCTGCCGCGGAAAGCAGGCAAAACTGGGCGATTCCGGCGTCATGGCAGCCACGCGCAAAGGCGCCGACGACGCCGACCTCAAGTTGTTTCAATTCTTCTTCGCTCCATCGCCCCGATCCAGCGCCGACACCCACACAGCTCACGGCGCTGGCGGGACCTTGGCTTAAAACTTCGCGGGCGAGGGCGGCAGTGCGCTCGGCAAAGTTCGCAGCGCCGGTATCGAGAACGACATTGCGCACTCGCGATCGCGCCGCAAGGGGTTTTCTGGTGACCATCACCACTTCCCGGCATTCCGAAGTTGCCAGCAGTTCCGCGACGGCTGCACCGCCGACTTGTCCGGTACCACCAAGGATAATTGCTGCGAAACTCTGCTTCACAAATTGGACCTCAGCTTAGGTTAGGATGCGACAGCCCCGTTCACCCCAGAAGGAAGCATACTTGATCTCTGTTCTAGATTGAGCCAGAGAAGCATGGCTTTTCTCAATTGGCGCTATCCGGCCAACGCGCGTTCCCAACACAGGCTCGGCCCGTCTTGTGGGTTCCGGTCGGATTGTTGGGAATCGGTCCGGGAGGAAAGGCCGCTCCAGGTTTGTACGCGCAGCCTGTTCTTGGTGTGGTCTTGATTCGACTTCGCTAGTCTGCCCGGTTTTGATGGCTGCTTGAATCGCGGCGACGATTCCATAAGGCTCGTGGATGGGCGCCGAGGGAGTGTCGATGTATGCGATCGTCAGTTGGCTGTGATGCGATAAGGCTGGCAGCCCGGCCTGCAAATCGGAGTAGCCCAGCGCTGTCCGCCGTTCCCCGATCTCTTGGCTGTTATCCTTTTCCCAATGCCATTTTCCAATACGACATCTCCCGCGAATACGCACCAACGCCCCGAGCAGTCGCCGTCCACGCTGGCAACCTGGCTGCTGCTGGGCATTTTGTTTGCCGCGGTGCAGTTCGCCTCCCTGTTTACGCCGCCGCTGATGGACGACGTGGATGCGGCCCATGCCCAGGCCGCGCAACATATTGCCGAAAGCGGGAACTGGATCACCTGCAAGATCAACGGCATCCGCTACATTGAGAAGCCGCCACTGCCCTACTGGCTGGTGGCTATCAGCTACAAGGTGTTCGGCGAAAACACCTTTGCCACGCACTTGCCCAATTCCCTGGCCATGCTCGGCCTGACCTGGCTGGCCTGGCTGTGGGCGCGCCGCGCCTGGGGATCGCGAGCTGGCCTCTACGCTGGTCTCGGCGTTCTCACCGCATTCGGTCCGTTTCTCTTTACACGCTTCATCATTCCCGAAGCCATCCTCGCACTTTTTCTGCTGATCGCCCTTTATTGCCTGCTCACCGGTTTCGAGTCCGGCCGCCCCGCGCGCTTTTACTGGATGTGGGCTTGTGTAGCGCTGGCACTGCTCACCAAAGGCCTTATCGCGCCCGTCTTCTTTTTCGGCGCTGCCATCCCGTACCTGATGCTTACCGGCCTGTGGCGTCGCTGGCGCACCTTGAAACCGTTTTCGGGCTTCCTGCTGTTTCTGGCCATAGCCGCGCCCTGGCACATCCTCGCCGGCCTTGCCAACCCCGACCAAGGACACCCCATCGGCAACCACCCCACTATCGGGAACGTCCATGGCTTCTTCTGGTTCTACCTTGTCAACGAGCACGTGCTGCGCTTTTTCGGCGCTCGCTACCCGCACGACTATAACCGGCTTCCCTTTGCCGCATACTGGCTGCTGCACCTGGTCTGGCTGTTTCCGTGGAGCTTGTTTCTGCCCGCGCTGGTGGCCATCGCGTGGAAGACCCGCCACCATTGGCTACAGCATCTGCGTCACGACGCCGGACAGACGGTGGATTTCTACCTGGACCACGCTGTTCGGGAAGATGTGGCCACTTACGTCTTCAATCTCAAGTTCCGCGTGCGCACGGTGTGGCTGCTGAGCCTGTTCTCAGCCTTCACGCTGCTGTTCTTCTCGCTCTCAACTAATCAGGAGTATTACACCTTCCCGGTGTGGCCTCCGCTGTTCATCCTCATCGCCGGCGTCCTGGCGGGCATTGAGGAGAAGCGCGGCCTGGATGGATCTCCGGATGGCGAGCCCAACAGCCCGCGTCCGCTGCTCTCCACGGCCTGGCTCACCGGGGCGCAGGCGGTTTTCACCGTCGTCGGTGTGCTGGTGGCTGCGGCGCTCGGATGGGGACTTTGGGACTCCCGCAACTTGCCCTTTGTCGCCGACATCGGCACTCTGCTGGCGCACCGAGGCGTGGGCGACTACACCCTCTCGATGTCTCACTTCTTCGATCTGACAGGCGCGTCGTTTGCCGCTCTTCGCCTCCCCGCAGCACTGGCCGGCGCGGCATTGCTCGTCGGGCCTGCTGTGGGCTGGATCCTCCGACTGAAGGGGAAACACATAGGGGCCACCATCAGCGTGGCTCTCACTTCGGCGGTATTTCTAATTGCGGCGCACATCGCCTTTGCCCGCTTCGATCCCATGCTGGGCTCCAAGCAACTTGCGGACGCCATACTGCAGAATGGCTCATCCGCCGATTCCCTGATCGTCTTCGGCGACCAATCCGACGCCTCTTCGGTCATCTTTTACACCAATCGGCTTTTTCAAGGAAGGCCTGCGCTTTTGGTAGTCCAGCGGTGCGGGCAGCACGGCGAGGGCTCAACCCTGCTTTGGGGTTCCTGCTATCCAGATGCGCCAAATATTTTCTTGAGCGAAGAACAGCTTGCGAAGATGTGGGGAACAGGGGAGCGAAAGTGGTTGTTTGCCCAGGACAAGAATCAGTCCAAGGCTGAGAACCTTCTTGCGGGAAAGCTTTACCCGGTAAAATCCATCGCGGATAAGGCGCTGTGGACCGATCGGCCGCTGAAGTGAGTGTTCCTTTTCCGGTGGCAAGGATGAGAGGCTGCGCCACAAATCATCATTTCTCACGACTGGAATGGGTACTTCGCCCAGCGCGACACCAAATCCTCCACGGCTTCCCGGCTAACTAGCCCCGCGTCGGATTCGTTGGGTTTGTATTTTTCTCTGAGCGCCATGAGGTTGTTGCGCTCTTTGCGTTCCTCGTCGGAATAGAACCTTGCCTTCTCGAACTCGTGGTTTTGAATCGCAGCTTCGGCCTTGTTGGTAATGAACCTGATACGCTTCAGGACATCGGCTATCTCCGCAGGCGATGCATCCTGCCGCAACTTCAGTCTCGCGCCGGCCGCGTCGAGCAACTCAATGGCCTTGCCGGGAAGCGAGCGATCTGGAAGGTAACTACTTGAGCTTTGAACCGCACACTTCAAGGCATCGTCGCTATAGGTCACTCCATGGAATTTCTCAAGGCGATGCTTGTTAGCCTGTAACACGCTCAGAGTGTTCTCCTCGTTCAACGGAGACACATGAATGTTCCTGAAGTACTCGTCAAGCCAGGGAATGGCCTGCGTTAACGTTGCATAATCGCTCGGCGAGCTTGCGCCGATGCATTGGATCTCGCCGAGTACGAGCGCGGACTTGAGAACCCTCGCCGCCTCCGTTTGCGCTGACTTGCCTGTCGCCACAAGGGCCCGCAAATCATCGATAAATACAATGAATTCGGACGAATTCTCCTTTGACCCCATAGCGGACTTCAGCTTTTCTTCAGCCCTTTGCCGGTTATGTGAAAGACCGGCAAATACCTGTGAGTCGAATGCCAAGATTCGCTTCTCTGACAACATTGCTGGAGCCTTTCCATCCGCAATGCGCAGCGCGAGACCCTCGACGATCGCGGTTTTGCCAACGCCGGACTCGCCGATCAGAAGCGGGTTCCTTTTGCCACGGCTGCAAAGAATCTCGATAACTCCATCGAGTTCCACTTCCCGGCCAACCACGGACTCGATTTTGCCATCCATCGCTTCCTGCGTCAGGTCGCGCGAAAACTGATTGACCGGCCTGGATTCAGAAGGGCCTCTCGCAGCCAGCTCATTCGGTACGCTGGCCAATTCCTCGCGAACGGTGGCAAGCTGCAAGCCCCTCTCCTTCAATATCTCCGCCGCAAAAGATTTTTCTTCGCGCATCAGCCCAAGCAACAGGTGCTCAGTGCCGATGTGTTTGTGACCCAGGCGCTCGGCCTCTTCCGCCGCATACGCGAGGACGCGCTTGCATTCGTTTGAAAGCGGCAGATCGACGCTGGTCGAGACCTTCTCGCGGACGGTAGTGTGCGCCTCAACCTGTTTGCGAATCGACTCCACCGAGGCATTCGACCGCAGAAATCGGTTCGTCAATGCCTTATCCTCGCGCAACAGGCCGAGCAGCAGGTGCTCAGTCTCGATATAAGGCGATCCGAACTGGCTGGCTTCATAACGCGCGAAGAAAATTACACGCCGTGCCTTTTCGGTATACCGTTCAAACATACTCGCGGGTCCTCCTTTCCAGGATTCCAAATTGCCTTGCGACGATCCTAATCCGCGGCCCGCATCTTTCCTCCCGGCAACAGCTCATACACGCGTCCCCGCCAAAGCACCTTGCTGGAAAAATAACTCGCAGCCCAGAACCCAAATCCCATCAGGTCCCTCACGGGGTAAAGCACCAAAAGGGCAAACCAGCTTGGGTCGCGCACCACCAAACGGCCCACGGCGATCGCCAGCGCCAGCCGCGTGACCACGCTCCAGCCAAAGAACGCCAGCCCCCACCCCGGATGCCCCAACGCCGCAGCGGCGCCCCATGCCAGCAGCCCGAAGGGAACGCCGAATGTGAGCGCGGTCCCAAAGTGGCCCGCCGGCCGCGAAAAGCGCGTTGACCGCATCCAGCGCGCCTGATGCTTGAGCGATGGGATCATGTTGGAATTGATGACGATGTGATCCACAGCATGGTGGCTCAGCACCACGGCTTTGCCGTGCTTCCAAGTTTCATTTCCGAGGACAAAATCGTCCGCGCAATAGTCGGCCGTGACGTTGAAGCCTCCCATCTGCTTGATAACATCACGCCGGAAGGCCATGGTTGGCCCGAGGACAAACTTCATTCCTTCCATGGCGCGCGCCGCAAGCACCCCAGAGGTCATTTCGACAGACATGCCAACGGCTTCAAGACGCGCCCACAGGCCGCCTTCCGCCGCGACACCTCGATACGGGCAGCACATGGCGCCTACGCGTTCATCGGCAAAAGGCAGAACGACGGCCCGCAGATAGTCCGGCCCTACGCGCACATCGCTGTCGCTGATGACCAGGATCGCGTGCGCTGCCTCGGTCTCCATGCGCTCCAGTGAGGCAACCTTGGCATTGATGTAGTCTGGCTGGCCGCCTGTAGAGAGGAATTTTGCGGCGACCCGCGGATAGCGGGCCGCCACACGGCGCGCCGTCTCCAGGCCCGCATCCTGGGCCGAGCGGGCGCAAAATAGAATTTCGTACTCGGGATAATCCTGTTCAAAGAAGGTGGCAAGATGCGCTTCAAGCCCTGGCTCGGCTCCATGCACCGGCTTCAGCAGGGTCACCGGGGGCGTAAACCCGGGCCGCGGTTGCAACTGCGCCAACGCAACCCGGCGTTCGCGCAGGTAACGCGGCACCGCCGCCAGAACAATGCAGGCAAAGCCGGTTGACGTCACTAGCCCGGCTACTGCCAAGAAAAGAAGTGCGTGGAGCATGCAGTTACAAGCATAACCGGGTCAGGGGGCAGGTGAAGAATCTGCGGCTTTGCGGTGCGGTGCAGAACGGATGGGCTACGGTTTGCGCGCCGTTGTCGACTTCACAACCACCGAAGGCCTTCGAATCGGGACAATTGCCCCGGAGGCGCCGGGCACATTCTGTTGGAACCGCGCCAGCATCTCCGTCCGCACATACTCCACGAAGCTCTGCATCTGGCGATTCATCTCCTCCATTCGCTCCCGCATTTGCAGGATGATGGCGATGCCGGCGATGTTTACGCCCAGATCACGCGCCAGGTTCAGGATGAACTCAAGCCGCTCCAGGTCCTCATCGGTGTATAGGCGCGTGTTGCCCTCGGTGCGCGACGGCTTGAGCAGGCCCTCACGCTCGTAGAGGCGCAGGGTTTGGGGATGGATTTCGTACATCTCGGCTACCGCCGAGATCATGTACGCGCCTTTTGATTTGCGTTTTGCGGCCATCAATCCACCAGCCTGTATCGCGCGTCTTGAAGCATTTGGACAATTGGCTCAGAAGCAGGTTCCTTTTTCAGATTATCCAGCAAATCATTGCGCAACCACAACTGCATCGCAAGGCTATGTTCCTGCGTTGAATTCTTCGGAACGCTCCAGATTGTAAAGCAAGTCTCAGAGCAGGCTTCAACCCATGCCTTTGTGAATTCGCGGTCGCCTGCCATCTGCGTGGGCAATTCGCGCGTGAGCCCCATTAGTTCGAGCAGATCGGAAGCCGCAGTCTCATGAAATGCAGCGTTGAATGGATCATCGCGGTCCCAAACTGCCTTCCAGCATCTAACCATATTGTCGACCGCCGCTGTTCGCTCTGCGGGGTTGCTGTGGATCCGCGTGCACCAAAGGCGGTTCACCTTTGCCATGCTCGAATGATATGCGCGCTCCTCTGCAGGTTCGCGCGAACGCTCCTGCCTCTGCGATTCATCCTCATTTTGGTTCGCAAAGAAGTAGCAAGCCTTGGGAAATGCCAACTGATGAGAGTTCCGGACCTGACCAACTGCGTGCCAACAAGGCAAACCAAAAACAAGAATCGCGATACCGAAATGCTTGGCTCTTATCGACTTTCTCACCGCAGGCCCCAAATTCCCTTCCCTACACCTTCTCAAACATTGCCACTCGCGGGTCCTGGTTGTTCAGCTTGGCCAGCTCGCGCATGATCTCCTTGCTGCGCTCGTCCTGAAGCGTGGGCACCACCACCTCCACCGTTACAATCTGGTCGCCGCGTTGCTCAGGCCGCTGCGCATTTTCCACGCCCCGCTCCCGCATCCTGAGCTTCTGCCCGCTCTGCGTTCCTGGGGGAATCTTCAACTGCGCCCGACCGTCGATGGTCGGCACATCCACCTTCGCGCCTAGCGATGCTTCGGGTACCGTTACCGGAACCGTAATCTGGATATCGTCTCCCACCCTCGTAAACACCGGGTGCGTCCCCGTACGCACAATCACAAACAGGTCGCCAGCCGGACCGCCATTCAATCCCGCGTTGCCTTTGCCCTGCAAGCGTATGCGCTGTCCGTCCCGCGTCCCCGCCTTCATGCGGAACTCCACCGTTTCAGTACGGCTGACCACGCCTTCTGCGTGGCACGTCTGGCAGTCGTTTGAAACCCGCCCCGAACCATTGCAGCGCGGGCACGGAATATTGAACTTCATCCGCCCGCCCATCTGCGTCACCTGGCCGGTCCCGTTGCACTCCGGGCACTGCATCGGGCCGCCCATTTGCGCCTGCCCATGGCAGGTTGGGCATGTTTCTTGGCGATCTACCTGCAGCCGCGCCTGCCCACCGCGAATGCCCATCCAGAAGTCAACTGTAGCCTGGTACTCAAGATCGGTTCCCGGTTGCGGACCGCGCGGCCGTTGCTGCTGCTGAGCGCCGGAGAAGATGCCGGAGAAGATGTCCTTGAAGCTGCCCCACGACGACGATCCCGCCCCTGCCTGCGGCGCTCCGCCGCTGCCCTGAAAACCGGAGAAGTCGAACCCGTCGAAGTCCACCGGCGGACGGCCACCGCCAGCCTGCTGCCGCGCATAAGCCTCAGCCTGCGCCGGGTCAATCTGGTCCGAGTAGAAACCCACCTGGTCGTAGATCTTCCGCTTCTTCTCGTCGCTGAGCACGTCGTTGGCTTCGGAGATTTCCTTGAACTTCTCCTCGGCCTTCTTGTCGCCCGGATTCACGTCCGGGTGATACCGCCGCGCAGCCTTGCGGAAGGCCTTGCGAATCTCCTCCGGCGTGGCCGTCTTCTTCACGCCAAGCGTGCCGTAATAGTCTTTATTCTGTGTCGTGGGCATAGTCTGTTTGTACTCGATCTCCGGTTAGTCCCGATCGCGGGCCATTTGCTCCCTTGCAATTCGCGCGTTCAGGATTAAGTTCCCATTGTAGAGGCTGCTAATGTTGGAGCACTTCATGCGATGGCACGGGAGTCCTCGTCTTGTGAAAGGGTTCTCAAAGGGCGAGGTCGAATCTCCCTCTCGATGGCAGCGCCGGCGGCATCAATCTCAGACTCCAAGTCGAAGTCCATCTGCACACCCATCCAGAACTGAGGTGTCATATTGAAGTATCGCGCTAGCCTAAGCGCTGTGTCCGCCGTAATCCCGCGCCGCTCCCGCAATATCTCCGTGATCCGGGTCACTGGCACACGCAACTCCATCGCCAACGCATTGGCCGACAGGCCAAGTGGCTTCATGAACTCCTCACGCAGCATTTCTCCCGGATGCAGAGGCGGCATCAATGCTCCCTCCTCCAACTCTGGAACCAATTGCTCGCACTCAGTGGTAGTCAACGATTTCGACATTATCGGCATCGCCGTCCTCCCATTTACGATTTCACGCAATCCGTAGCGCCCTCTGCGCGGCTTCCGGCTCACGGTCGATTACCCGCAAATAGGAGCGGGCCGGCCCGTCGGGAACCCGCCGGCCTTGCTCCCAATGGCGCAGCGTATTGATGTTGAAGCCAAAGCGATCTGCAAACTCCTGCTGCGTGAACCCGAGGCGGCCCCGGATCGCCTTCACGTCGATCTCCGGTGGGATATGAACCCGGTACAAACTCTCGTCCGCAGTTCCTTCAATGAAGGCCAACGCCTCTTCAAGTCCACGCAGAATCCCATCGCCAACCGTTTCGCTCATCGCATTTGCCTCCGTCTCTTGTCCGCCTCGACCATCTGCTTCGTAAACTGCTGCATCTTCTTCAATTGATCCTGGGACAGATCCTCCTGCTCGTTCTTGGCGTACACCTTGAGAAGTAGTAAGGGCATCTCCATATCGTGGAAGAAGTAGATCACGCGCGCTCCGCCTCGCTTTCCGCGACCCTCCAACTTCCATCGGAGCTTACGAATGCCGCCTGACCCAGGGATTACATCCCCGGCGGTTGGGTGGAAGGCCAAGTAGTCCACAAGTTCGTCCAGCTCCCCTTCGTCCATCAGTTTGAGCGCCGCGCTAAGGAATCCCGGCGTTTCCGCTACCGTTATGGGTCTTACACTTGACAAAGATCATAGTAGTGCATTGCACCACTTGTGACAATTCTCAAAACGCCGATTGATGGAACTAAATGCTGATCGTTGTTAGGAACCCCAGGTCCCATAGTCGAGACCTGGCGTTCCAGCCAAGCTCGTTGGTCAAGATTTGCCCTTTGCGATGAAATCCGCTATCCATTCCACCAGTTCCTCCCGAACACTGTTGAACTTGGCCGCCGATGGATGCGTAATCGCACCGACTAAACAGTGGCCACCATCTGCCCTGAGATACCAGAAGCACTCTCTCTCAACAGAGTTGAATTGGACTCTGAGGCCAGACGAATCTTCGCTAACCCTTGACACTTTAGGATCGTCAGGATGGAACCTCGGGAACAGCCGCCAGAGATTCTCGCTCGTCACGATTAGATGATCAGGCCTCAGCTCGTCAATTACCTTGAAAAGGAACCTTTGAGCTTCAGGGTGCTTGCACTGTTCTTGCGTGGTCATCTGCCTTGGCCTTTTGAAGTGATCCGGCAAGAAATTGTAAAATGCAACCGCTGGGTAGAATTCCTTGACGGAATAGGCATCTCCATTGTCGTCTCGGAAAAGTTTGGCAATCTTGGTAAAGTAGGGGATTTTCCTCTTCCCTTCGATCACTTCGCCGACGATCATGTGCGTGAATCCTGGCCACCTTACATCGCCCTCATCTCCGTAATGAGACATTCCAACCACCAAGAGCCGCCCGAGGGGCGTTCTCCCGTATTGGCTGCCGACCGCCGGGTTGTGCCGCTTGTCGTCAAGTATTCTGAGCTTTTGAAGTCCTTTCATCCTGGGATGCCTCCAAGCATCCGCACCCTTAAGCGTTAGCGTTCCGCTTTCCTTCGTTACTTTTCGGACACCAGCTCGCTTTTATACCACAATGTGAAAAATACCGAGATTGCGCGCAACGCAGTTCGGGGTGGGCAACGAATCGTCGCCCACCCCTCTAGTTTTTCCGCCGTGAGGCGAGTACGCCTGGACGGCAAGTCCTACTTCTTGTCTTCCACGTCCACATACTCCGCGTCGATCACGCCCTCGTCCTTCTTCGCCTCAGCCGCCGGTTCCGCGCCCGCGGCACCTGGTCCACCCGGGGTTGCCGAAGCCGCGTTCGCCTTGTAAAGCACCTCGGCTAGCTTGTGGCTGGCCCTGGTCAGCTTCTCGTGCGCGGCCTTCAGTTCCGTTGAAGTTGGCGTGCCTTCCAGCACCTTCTTCGACTCCGCCAGAACCGACTCGACCTCTTCCTTCTCCGGGCCCTGGATCTTCTCGGAGTTGTCTTTCAACATCTTCTCGATGTTGTAGACCATCCCGTCCAGCGAGTTGCGCGCCTCTATCTCCTCGCGCTTCTCCTTGTCCTCGGCGGCGTGCGCGTCGGCGTCCTTGGCCATGCGGTCCACCTCATCCTTGCTCAATCCCGAGCTGGAGGTGATGGTGATCCGCGTGTCCTTGCCGGTTGCGTTGTCCTTCGCCGTCACATTAAAAATCCCGTTGGCATCGATGTCGAAAGTCACTTCGATCTGCGGAATCCCTCTCGGCGCCGGCGGCAGACCGCCAAGCTTGAATTTGCCCAGCGTCCGGTTCTGCGCCGCCAACGGGCGTTCGCCTTGCAGCACATGCACCTCAACCTCGGTCTGCGAGTCCGATGCCGTGGAAAACGTCTCCGTCTTCTTGGTCGGAATCGTCGTATTGCGCGGAATCATCGGCGTCGCCACGCCGCCCAGCGTCTCAATCGACAGCGTCAGCGGTGTCACGTCCAGCAGGAGAAGATCCTTTACCTCGCCGGCCAGCACACCCGCCTGCACCGCTGCGCCAATCGCAACCACTTCATCGGGATTCACCCCGCGATGCGGCTCCCGCCCGAACATCTTCTTTACCAGCTCCTGGATCTTCGGCATGCGAGTCTGCCCGCCAACCAGGACCACTTCGTCGATCTTGTCCACGCCGATGCCGGCATCCGACAGCGCCCTCTTGCATGGATCCAGGCTCCGCTCCAGCAGATCCTCAACCAACTGTTCAAGCTTGGCGCGCGTCAACTTCCGCACCAGGTGCTTCGGCCCGGTCGCATCCGCCGTAACAAATGGCAGGTTGATCTCCGTCTCCACCGTCGTCGACAGCTCGATCTTGGCCTTCTCCGCGGCGTCCTTCAGCCGCTGCAGCGCCATCTCGTTGCCCTTCGACCCCAGGTCGAGCCCCTGTTCGGCTTTGAATTCGGCAATCAGCCACTCAACAACCCGCTGGTCAAGGTTGTCGCCGCCCAGGTGCGTATCGCCGTTGGTCGACTTGACTTCGATCACACCCTCGCCCACTTCCAGAATGGAAATATCAAAGGTGCCCCCGCCAAAGTCGTAGACAGCAATCGTTTCGTCCTTTTTCTTGTCCAACCCATAGGCCAGCGCGGCCGCCGTCGGCTCGTTCACAATGCGCTTTACGTCGAGGCCGGCGATTCTGCCCGCGTCCTTGGTTGCCTGGCGCTGCGCGTCGTTAAAGTAAGCAGGCACTGTGATGACCGCCTCGGTGACAGTTTCGCCAAGATAAGCCTCGGCGCTCTTCTTCAACTTCTGCAGGATCATCGCCGAAATCTCCGGCGGTGTGTACTCCTTGCCCTGCGCCACCACGCCCACGTGGTCGCCCTGCTGCGTCACCTTGAAGGGCACCATCTTCATTTCGTTGTCAACTTCGTTGAAACGGCGCCCCATAAACCGCTTGATCGAGAAAATGGTGTTCTCCGGGTTGGTGATCGCCTGCCGCTTGGCCACCTGGCCCACCAACCGTTCGCCGCTCTTCGAGAAGGCGACAATCGACGGTGTGGTCCGCGCACCCTCTTCATTTGGAATCACTTTGGGCTCTCCGCCCTCAAGTACCGCGACACACGAATTCGTGGTGCCGAGGTCAATGCCGATAATCTTTGCCATGGTTTCGCTTCCCTACCTGTTCCGTAGAATACTGACACTCATAAGATGCATGATTGAGTGAGATAGTGTCAACTTTATTTGATTGCATCTCCATTAACCCATCTCAGCAAGTCCCAAGTTCTGATTCCAAGGACCTGCAAAGCTCCAAAAGAGGTAGAGGGCGGCCCATTTCCGCAACTCTCGATCAGCGGAAGTATTCTGGGATGGGCCGGAATTTGGTCGTCGCGGGTCCGGTTCAGCTTGGGAACTGGTCTGCCGGGTCGGGAGCGAACCTCGGGGTGAACCCAAGCCGTCGCCAGAAGTCGTCGACCAGCGTGACTGTCCGCGGCGTAGTTTTGCTGGTGGTGCGCAACGGGATTTCCGCACCGCTTGCGCCGGATGCCAGGCTCGAGGCTTCCGCAGCTATAGCTATACACTTGTCCGAGCGATAGGTGCAGTCGGCCAAGTCGGCAATAGAAAGCCGCGTGGTGGGTGTGAGCAGAACGGTGTGCGGGGGGGCCATGCGGTCCAGAAGCCAGAATATCTCCAGCTTTGACTCCAACTCATCCGGAACGCAGTCGATGGCCAGGTCCGCGTTGCGGACGGCGTCTTCGATGGTGGAGACAAAATTCACCGTGAAATCGGAATCAGCCCCGGTTTCGCCTCCCAAAGCCTCAGACCCAAGTTGCTGCCGTAGAAACTCCTGCGCGTGGTGCAGGTTGGCAGGCATCACGTCTTCAAGAAGAACGCGGAAGCCTGCGCGGGCGGCAGCCATGGCCAGCCAGCGACCGAGCGGGCCGGCTCCGATAATGGCGACAGTCGTGGGCAAGAGGCGGTTAGTCGGCTGCCAGGGCGTTGGCCACATCGTCGGCGTTGGGCCGGGCATGCAGCAGGTGCTCAGCGACGCGAGCGCGCTCGTCGGGGGTAAGCGTGGGTATGGTGGCCAGGACGCGCCGCAGGGTCACGGCAACGTCGTCAATGTAATTCATCAAGCGGATAGCTTCTCCAGACAGCGGCATGGGATTCCTCGGGGTTGAAATGCTCTTCTCATTGTAGGCGGTTAGGTTGGGATCGGGGAAGGCGCGGACGTCCTTGTGGCCGGCAATAGATTCGGAGATCGAGGAATTTGCGCGGTCGCCCGGCGTGTTTACAATACCGCCATGAACAAATTGGCGGATTCTGTGGCGAGGGCGTTTGTGCGGGCGATCAACCGGCAGGATGTGGATGCACTGGCGGAGCTGATGACTCCCGAGTATCGATTTATCGATGCGCTGGGCAATGTGGTTGAGGGGCGAGACAAAATGCGAGCTGGCTGGGCCGCGTATTTCAAGATGGTTCCGGATTACCAGCTTGCCATCGAGGAAAGCTTTGGCGATGGTCAAACTGTGGTCCTGCTTGGCGAAGCAGGAGGCACATACGCTCCCAGCGGTGTTCTGAAGCCTGAAAACAAGTGGAAGACGCCAGCAGCCATCCGTGCCCAGGTGGCGGACGGAAAAGTCGCCGAGTGGCGCGTTTATGCGGATAACGATTCGATTCGGCGGCTTATGCGTTAAAAATAAATGCGCGAACAGGACGATAAGCCTTCCTGGATAGCCCGATGTTATAGTTTCAGCGCACGGAGTAGATGCAATTACAAACGAAACAATTAAAAGCTGAAACTAACCTGTTCTAATGTTTTGGGATTCAAACGGATGGGATTGAACTATTTATTCTTTTAGGGATTCGCTCCATTGAATCTACAAGTGATCCATGGAATTCTATCTCACAAACAAAACGTCCCGAGTTGCCGGCTCCAATACTTTGCACTTTGCCCCGCGCTTGGATTACTCCTCACTCGACACTTGGCTCTCTGCGCTCAGCACGGATTACTCCGTGTTTTGCGCCGAGTGCCCTGCGCTGGCTGCGGATATCGCCGCATCCAACACTTTGCGCCGCGTGCTTTGCCCGGATATCTCCGGTCTCCACACTCTGCGCTCGCACCGGTCGCGGATTGCTCCGCGCTCGACACTTGACGCTCCTCGCTTTGCTCGGATTGCTCCGCGCTCCGCGCCTTGCGTCCCATGCTGATTGCGGATATCGCCGCGCTCAGCACTTTGAACTCCGCACCGGGCTCGGATTGCTCCTTGCTCGACACTTGGCCTTCCGGACCTTACACAGATTGCTCCGCGCCGGATCCTTGTTGCCCCGCGCTCCGCATGGATTGCTCCACACTTCGCGCTCAGCGCCTCGTGCTTCCTGCGGATATCTCCGCGCTCCACATTTGGCACCCTGTGCTGGCTGCGGATCGCTCCGCATCCATCACTTCGAGTTCCGCACCGTGCACGAATTGCTTCGTACTCGACACTTGGCTTTCCACGCTTTGCTTGGATTGCTCCAAGCTCCACACTTATCGCCCTGCGCTGGCCGCGAATTACTCCGTGTCCAACACTTAGTACTCTATATCGGGGCCTTTCGGTTGAGCCTTCAAAATCGTCATTGCTGAAGATACTCAGGCTTACCTAGCAACCCGGAATGAAAGTAACTATGCTCTTTCAACTTTCTCTCTGTCAATTGTTAATTTTGTGGAAATCTTGCTATTTAGGTGGAAATCTTTTTCGGCGATTTTCGGGGTAATTCTGCGAGGTTTTGGGAACATCAATAAGCGGTGCCGACAAGACAAATGCGAAGCGGAATTCACAGTGACCATGCGGCCATTCCCGTCCCCTGTCAGACTGGAGAATAGAAGATTCCGGCCCCAAGCAGCGCCAGGTTGAAGGCAGCGTGCGCGGCCATGGCGGGCCACAATGATCCGCTGCGGAGGCGACAAACGGTGAAGACCATGCCGGTGGCCGCCAGAAGGAGAACTGTAAGCGCGCCGGAGACCAGGCGGAGATGAAGGCCAGCGGCATCTTGCCAGATTCCATGGAAGTAGAGATACATGAGGCCGTAGGACAGGCAGTTCACAAGCGTGGCGAAAGGAGCATTCCAGCGGCTGGTAAAAGCCTGCTGCACGATCCCGCGAAAGAGAAGTTCGTCGGCGATCGGTGCAAAGATCATTGCGGGGACAGCGTAAAGGGTGTAGAGAACGGCGGGATGTAAGACGAAGCGCATGTCACTTACGCGAAGGTAGTCGCGCAGGCTCACGCACCAGTTATTCGGAGAGTTGCCATAAAGCACCATACCGAGCGAAAAGATGGCCAGCGCGCAGCAGGCGCCCGCGAACGCGCTAAAAACTAGAGAGGCTGGCGTGAGTCCCTGTTCCCGCAGACCGATCTGACGGCGTCCAGCAGGAGTAAGAAGGATGAACGGCAGAGCCCAGGCGAGTACAAACTGAAGAAAGAAAAGCACCTCAGCGATGGGAGGGCCAAATACAGCAGCGAAGCGCAAAGCCGCCAGAATTACCAGCACGAGCAGCGACACAAGCCACGGCGGACCTGCAAACCGGGTCCAGAAAGGCTTTAGAAAGTCGGATTGACCTGGGCTGAAAGGTGTTTTGGAGTTCATTCCGCCGTTTTGCGTTCGTAGGAGCGCGCTCGACAACATCGATTCTGCGCCGGACGGGCCGCAGGCGTCAATCGTCGCCGTTTCAACGCGAAAAGCCAGTTACAGTCGAGGCAAGCGAACCGAGGCGGCCCATCCTCCCACAAGGAATGGACCGCCTGCCGCATTTCCGGACCCTGCTGCCTCGCGCCGGAAATCCTTTGCCCGGAACGAAGGTCCGGGAAACACATTCTTCCACTCGGTTTCAAATCGCACTCAATCGCAGCGCTATAGAGTTCTCTTGAACAGCGGTGTGGCGACGAGCAATGTACCTATGCCAAAGACAAACAGGAAAAGAAGGTCGTATCGGATGGCAACGAAACCTCCGTCCTTGAGCAGGATGGACTTGAAACCGTGAACCGCATAAGTGAACGGGTCGACGATCGCGATGGCTCGAAGCCATGGCGGAAATGCGATGGTGGGATACATTGCGCCGGAGGGATAGAGCAAGAGCACATTGAGGATACCGAACATGGCGCGGGGAACGAGCGGGTCGTCGACGCGGACCATCATGAGAAACATCATGCCGTTGAAGGCGATGGATGTGACAACGATCATGGCCAGGAGTTCAAGGTCGGACTCGAGGTGAAAGATGACGCCGAGGCCGGCGATCAGAGAGCCAATGATGGTGAGCGAGATGCCGGAGAGGATAGCCTTGATGGAGCCGGCGATGTTGAGGCCGAAGACCAGCTCGAAACGAGTTATGGGAGTTACAAGATAGCCTTCATGCACGCCTCGTGCTTTGTCGTCGATGTATAACATGCCGCCGCCGATCATGACGGAGATATACATGGCCAGGGAGACGCAACAGGGCAGGAGGAACTTCATGTAGTTAACGTAGGGATAGAGCTCGACGATCTGCAGGGCGATGGAGGTAGCGACGCGGGGCTGGATGAGCGGCGCGGTAAGAGCATCGACGAGCGACTGCATTTCGCCTTCAAGCGAGCCGGAGGTGAATTGATCGGAGTTATCGACGACGAGGCCGATGCGTGGGGCGTCCTGAGCGTATACGCGGCGCGAGTACTGGGCGGGGATGATGACAGCGGCGTCGACTTTGCCGGTGCGGACATCCTCGCGGGCCTTGTTCTCATCGGAGTAGTCGACCGTGGTAAAGGTCTTGATGTTGACGGCGATGGCATCGAAGCCTTCGCGGATTTTGACAGCCTGAGGACCGTGGTCGTAGTCGACAACGGCGACGCGCGCGCCCGTGATTTTGCCGCCGAAGGAGTTGCCCATGATAATCAACTGCAGGATGGGAACCATCATGGACATGATCATGAGGACGGGAGAGCGGAAGAATTTGCGCATTTCGCGCTCGACAATGGCGAACATTCTATTCATGGCTGAACTCCTGGGCGGGGCGGCATCATGAAGACGGATTTAACCTGCTCGTCGCGCAACTGGCGGCCGGTGTAGTGGACAAATACATCGTCCAGGCTGGTGTTCTGGACGCTGAGAGAAGTTAGCGTCTCGCCCAGGGATGCGGCTAACTCGACTAACTGCATGGTGGTTTTGGAGCCCGAGGAAGTTAGCACGCGATAGAATCCCGCGGACTCGGACTGGACACTGGTTACGCCATCCAGCTTTTCAAGTCGATCCTTCCACAGATCGGTTTCGCGGTCGAAGTGGACTTCGACGACATTTGCGCCGGGGACGTTCCGCTTGAGTTCGATGGGAGTGCCGAGGGCAACAAGCTTGCCATGATCCACGATCGCAATCCGGTCGCATAGCTTGTCGGCCTCTTCCATGTAGTGCGTGGTGAGGAGCATGGTGAGATGGCGAACTTTTCTCAAGTGGTCGAGCATCTCCCATACGGCGATTCGAGAGACGGGATCGAGGCCAGTGGTGGGCTCGTCGAGAAAAAAGATATGCGGATTGTGAACCAGACCGCGGGCAATTTCAACTCGGCGGCGCATTCCGCCCGAGAGAGTCTTGACCTGGGCTCCGCGCCACTTTACCAGGTCGACAGCTTCGAGAACCTCGGCAACATTTTTCTCGCGCTCTGCCCGAGGCACGCTATAGAGTTTTGCATAAATGTTCAGATTCTCTTCAACGGTGAGGTCGGGGTCACTGGTAAGGGCCTGAGGAATGACCCCGATCTTGCGGCGTACGGCGTCCGGGTCTCTGGCCACATCGAAGCCGGCAACCATGGCCTTCCCGCTGGTGATGGGCACCAGCGTCGTCATCATTCGGATGAGGGTGCTCTTGCCTGCGCCATTGGGGCCCAGGAGGCCGAATATCTCTCCGTCGGCGACAGAGAAGCTGACACCCTTCACCGCTTCGAAGGCTCCATAGCGCTTTACGATGTTCTCTACGGCAATCGCGGGGTTCTCAATGGCGTCCGCGGCGAATTTCGCCGAAACTCCATTGTGGCCGATTACCATGTCGAGCTTTGTCGGGGCGCTCACTGTTTCACCAGCTTGCTCTTCGGGATGTAGACTTCAGCGGTCATTCCGGGAACAAACTGTTCGTCGGGATTGTCGATAAGCAGCTTCAACTGAACCGTCTTGATGTCGCGCTTGCGGCTGCTGACGTCGCGCTGTGTGGCAAAATCGGCCTCGGCGGACTTGGCAATGATCTTGCCCTGAATGGTTGTACCGGATGGCATGATCACGCGGAGCGAATCTCCCAGCTTCACCGCATCGGCCTGGGTCTCAGGCAGGGGCGCATATATCCAGGTTTGGGTCAGATCCATGATGGTGACGATTGGGGCGCCTGCTGCAAGAACTTCTCCTTGTCGAGCGGCAAGGACGTTTACCTTCCCACCCACTGGGGCGAAGACCTGTGAGTAACCGACCTCGACCTTGGCCTGTTCGGCAAGGGCGCGGGCGTTCTCAACCTCGCCTCGGGTCGAGTCCACGGTGCGGGCGGCAACCGAAGCGAGCAGCTCGTGTGCGCGAGCTTGGCGAACCGAGGCTTCGGCAGCCACCACATTCTGCCTTGCCGTATCCACGGCAGCTTTGGCGGCCTGAAGCATGGTAGCGGCGTCGTCGCGGGCCTGGGCGCTCATAATGCCTTGCTGGGCCAGCGCGACCGTACGGCTGGTATCGGCTTGTTGGTGGTCGTAATTGGCCTGAGCCTGAGCCAGCGAGGCCTGTGCGGCATTTAGCAGAGCCTCGGCATTCACGGTGGCGCTGCCCACTTCGCCCCGGGTCTGCAATTCGGTGTCGACGGTCTCGCCAAGCTTGAATTTCTGGCTGTTGGCGGTAGCTTCAGCGGCCGCGCGCGCGGCCTGCAGGTCATCGCTCTCAATAACCGCGATTAGCTGCCCCTCCTTCACTTCCTGACCCTCTTCGACAGTCAATGTCTGAACACGGCCGGGAATCTTTGCGCCGACCAACACCTCATTGGCATCCACGGTGCCGATCAGTTGCAAATCGGGGGAGGGTCTGACAGTAATGAAGTACCAGATCAGAGATCCAATGGTGAGCAGGCCCAGGATAAGAAAAACTCGATTGCGTGCGTTCATGCTTGCCTCATACTTCCTCAGTCGTTCCATTCACTTCGATATTGTGGTTCCGGCGTTCAAATGCCGCGGAAAGAGACGTTAGTGCTGTTGCCCAACAGAAATCAGGTCATTGGGAGAAAGAACCGCTGTGCCAATCGCAATGCTCTCGGGCATCGGCGTTGAGGCTAACACGCGCTTGGCAACCGCCGCTCCGTATTTTCGATCCACAAAAATGGCCTGTCCCAGATATTCGATTGCCGCCTTGCGGCGAAACTCAAGCGCCGCCGGCTCCAGAGGATCCGCCCCATCGATCAGCCTCATCATGGGCGCCGAGAGGAAGTAGAAGACGTTTGCGCCGAGCGCCGCGTATGTCACCTGCGTAGCCTCCACCTGAATCAGTTCGCCCGATCGAATTCCCTCTTCCGCAACCGAGAGCATTTTGTGTCCAAGTGGCTTGAACAGCTTTTCCACCAGCGGGTGGGCGGCATTCGCCTCTCCTTTTCTCAGGCGAATCATCTCCTGCTGCATAAGGTTCTGGAAGACCGGCTGCGAGTGGATACGGTCAAAATGGTTCAGCGCCGAACGAGCCAGCCGCTCGCCTGGCGAGCAGTCCAAAGCCAGGACCTTCATACTCAACTCGACCATGCGCTCTGCCACAGCTTCCAGGGCTGCAGTGTACAGTGCGTCCTTGCCCTGGAAGTAGTAGTAAATCAGAGCTTTGTTGACGCCGGCGGCTTCGGCAATCCGTTCTGTTCGCGCCCCGGCCAAACCGCTCAAGCTGAACTCGCAAGTAGCGGCTTCAAGAATACGGGCGCGGGCATGATCGGCACGTTCGGTCTGGGTACGAACTGGAGTGGTTTCAGACATATTTAACTAACTAGTTAGTAAAATAACTGAGATTCCGGCGAGATGCAAGAACAACGGCTAATGTTTTTTGATTCTTAGATAACGTATTTATTATCAATATAATGCGGACAAGACTTAAGGTACCCAACAGGGCAACTGGCAATCGGATTCAGTTCTCCTCCCGAAATCTCAGGCAAAAAAGCTGATCTGCGCTTTTTGATTCTGGGCGGCAGGGGTTGGGTTCGAGTCGTTTTCGGTGTCGCCTGTTGCGTCTTCGAAATCGTCTTCCGCGCTTTCGCCGTCGGGGCTGTCGTCGTCGGCTCCGCGGGCGAATTTCTGACTGCTCGGAGTATAGGTTTCATCGCCGGAACGTGCCGAATTCTCTATGCGCTCCATTGGCAACGGCTCAAGATCCCCCTGCGTGGAGCGGGCGAATGTGAGCGGACCAACGTTGGTGATCGGGCTGATTCCCATCTTCGAGCCTGCCGGAAGAGCCTGAATTTCAAAAGCTCTCCATGACTCACACATCGGCATTGCCAGGTCTTTCTTTAACGTTCTCGAACGATCTGTCTGCATTTGGTACAAAAGCGTCGAAATTGCTCAGCGTGACGCCGCGAACGAAGCAGGCTTCGCCAGTCCGTTCTCGCTCTGGGCCTGGGTGTGGTCAAGCAGGGTCATGCCCTGTGCAAGGCTCAGCCCGGCGGGAACGGGGGCATAGCCGCCCCTGGTTTCGCTGGTTTCGCGGGCAAACGACTTGACGAGAAGGGCGCGGCCCGTCATGTGGACCTCGAGGCGGTTGGTCTTCCAGTCCGTTGGGCTCACCTGCGTGCGCACCAACTGGAGCCATCCGTTCTTGTAGAGACGCCCAAGAATTCCGTAGCCAAAGTCAACGTTTTCCTCCACATGCGCGTCAATGCGGACGAGGCGTTTGAACCGCGCATCCACCCACAGAGTGCCGCTCATGGCGTGGAAGACCCTGGCTTCAATCGAGTGGGCTGGATAATTGGGGTTGGGATGGAAATTCATCTTGTGGCAGCCGTTCTCGTCGCCGGCATATTGGTAGAGAAAGGCGTCGGGAAGCAGGGCAAGGATTCGGCCGATACGCTGTTCGTCCTCCTTGTACTCCTGAAGATGCCGGATCTGCTCCTCCCGCGAGCGAAGCAGGTGTTGGAGGCGCGCCTGTTCCTGCTGTTCAGATTGCTCGCTGAGCGGACGGCCATTGGTCAGTTCGAGCCGGGTCACAGGTCCATCCGCGGTTTCGATCTGGTCTTCGAGACGGGTTCCCGCGGGGGTATTGCGCTCGATCCAATAGCGCCAGTAGCCGTGCGCACGATGATCGTTCAGCTCGTTGTACACCACTTCGCGCACCAGCTGGCCAGCCGCAATCGACGGTTGCGGCTGCTGCGCTGAAACAAAGGAAGCGGCAAGCGCAACAGCCAGAATCCCCACCGCTATGGATGACACACGCATCCCGCCGCCGTTTCGACCGAAGGTTTGAGACCCATTGGAAGTGTGGCTGCTGTGCGTTAAAGCGCGCGCAAGTTTTCCGTTTAAAGGCGGATAAAATATGGACGAAATCCGAAATGAGCGGGAGAAATAACGAACGTGGATTGTTAGGCGGCCAGCCCAGGAAACTCCTGCGTTGCGCACGGTGCGTCTCGATTTCTGAACCGGAGTCACCGGGCCGGACTTGATAGACTGGGACCATGGTGGACGAACTTGAATTCCGCAGACTGTGCGAAACTGCTCTTAACTCACTGATGCAGCATTTAATTTTGCGCGAAGAGGAAGAGGATGCGGGGTTCGAGGTCGAGGAGCAGAACGGTCTGCTGAACTTGGTGTTCGAGGTACCGCCGGGCAAATTTGTGATTACTCCCAACACGCCGATGCGCCAGATTTGGATTTCGGCGCTGTCTACCAGCTTCAAGCTCGATTGGGATGCGACGGCTTCGGCGTTTGTGCTGCCGCGGACCGGTGAGCACCTGATGGCGCTCGTTGATCGCCTCATAGGGGACCACCTGGGGCAGTAGGTGTCTGCCAGATAACATCGATCCGGTGTTGCCGATCCACAGGCCGAGAACCGGCTTGAAAATCGTCCATTCCACAAGGAAAAGCCGTGCCCCACGCTTTCGACTTTTTCGGTTGCAAGCGTGGGATACAGGCAATTCTGGGAATATTACCGGCAGGCCTGCCGCCCTATTGCAGCGAGTAGACCGTCTTCAGAACCTGATCCGCAACTGACTTCGGAAGTGGCGCGTAAGAAAGACTCGCTGCCTCGCTCTGGCCGGAGACGACGACCCAGCTCAGCAGGTCCTTGAGCACCTTTCCCTTGGCTTCATCGGGGCACTTGACCGGCGCGAGTATCCAACTGAAACTCGAAATTGGATAGGCATCTTTGCCGGGAGCATTGGTTATCGAAATTCGAAAATCCGCAGGAAGTTGCTTGATGCTCGCCGCCGCTTCAGAAACGCCCTCAATGGACGCCTTTACCCATGTGCCGGCCGCATTTTGCACCGCTCCGGAAGCTATGTGGTTTTGCAGCGCATAGATGAGTTCAACGTAGCCAATGGTTCCCGGTAACTGGCGTACCAGGCCTGCGACGCCGTCGTTGCCCTTGCCGCCTACCCCCGCCGGCCAGGCAGGGGAAGGGCCCCTGCCTGGCCCGTTCAGCCAGTCTGGGCTCACCTTGCTCAGGTAGTCGGTCCAGATGAAGGTTGTACCGCTGCCGTCAGAGCGATGAACGACAATGATCTTCAGGTTTGGCAAATGCTCGCCAGGATTGTCCTTGGCGATGAGGGGATCGTTCCAGTTGACGATCTTGCCCAGATAAAGGTCAGCCAGCACTCCGGGGCTGAATTTGAGATCGGTGATGCCGGGGACATTGTAAATGGGCACCACCGCGCCAAGCACGACGGGAATATGGACCAGCTTGTTCTTGGACCCGGCCAACTGCTCGTCCGTTGCCGGGACGTCCGTGGCGCCGAATTCCACAAGGCCGGAAGTCACTTGGCGAATGCCGCCACCGGAGCCGATGGACTGGTAATTGATTTCAACACCGGGGTGCGCGGCGCTGTATTCGGCAAACCATTTTGTAAAGATGGGGTTGTCAAACGTGGAACCTGCCCCGGTTAACTTTTGCGCCTGAGCCGCGCTCAGGGCCACGAGAAACACAAAACCCGCGATCAAAATCTTTTTCACAGAGAGCTCCCTTGCAAGATTACTGCCGCATCCGATTCTCTACGGCGAATGTTACGGGCGTTTGAACACGGTGCGGTTTTGGCTTTATAAATCGCCGCTATCCGCTTCCGTCAGCAACAATTCCGCGGCAAAGGTCAGTATTGGGAGTCAATCCTGGGCCCCTCCCGGCTAGCCGGTGACCCGCGCGGAACTGCGCCGAGTTTCTAGCGCTTGCAAGAATCCGACTTTTCATAACTTTCTTCGCAAGGCGCTTGACTCTGCCCTTACGTCAGGGTGAATGATGTCCAAAGTGAGACCCATTAGCACCTTCCGTATCCAAGAGTTCGCAAAACTTGCCGGCGTTACTGTACGGGCATTGCATCACTACGACCGGCTCAAGCTGCTGTCGCCCGCGCATCGTTCGGAGCGGGGCTATCGGCTCTACTGTCACGAGGATCTCGGCCGCCTGGAGCGGATTCTCGCGCTGCGGTATCTGGGGCTTCAGTTGCGCGAGATCGCCGCGCTGCTGAACACCCCGGTCGGCCGTGGCGCAGAACCGCTGACGGTGACGCTTGCGCGGCAACGGGCAGCGCTCGGTGAGCGGCGCGACGGCCTGGACCGCGTGCTCCGGGCCATTGATCATGCACAACAGCGCGCACAGAACCATGCGGGAACCGAGGGGGCGGAGCCCGAGTGGCTCCTCTACCAGACCATATTAAAGGAGATACAAATGCAAGAAACCACAGACTGGACGGAGAAGTACTACAGTCCGAAGGCCGTTGAGGCGCTTCGGGAGCGGCGTGCATCCATGACGCCGGAACAATACGCAGATGCCGGTGGGCGATGGAAGGCTTTGATGGCCGATGTTCAGAGCGCAATCGATCGCGAGGCGCCGCCAGACAGCGCCGAAGGCCGGGCTCTGGTGGCACGCTGGATGCGCATGGGCGACGAGTTCACGCTTGGAAATCCAGAAATTCTCGAGGGCTACCGACGGATGCATGACGACGAGAGCCATTGGCCGGAGGATGAGAAGGCAGCCACGCTCAGGGCAACCAGGCCCAAACCTGAATATAAGGCATTTTTTGATCAGGCGGTTCAAGCCTGCCTGCGGCACGGGTGATTACGGCAGGCCGCTCCACTCGATGGATCGGCTGCTTGCATTCCGTGTAGAGGAAGAAGAGAACG
>Ga0302201_10000102_pt1 | contig 68694 bp, 63 predicted proteins | sample II_Bog_N3_2_FD_194586 | JGI IMG/M metagenome (GOLD analysis project Ga0302201, IMG submission 194586) | Peat permafrost microbial communities from Stordalen Mire near Abisko, Sweden - II_Bog_N3_2 | ecosystem: Environmental > Terrestrial > Soil > Wetlands > Peat | place: Sweden: Abisko... | reverse complement strand
CTGACTCCCTCCGGCAGCCTCGTGAATACTCTCGAAGTTCCCAATAGCCTGACGACCACGGGCGATCAACTGGTGACCAGCTTCAGCTCAAAGTCGGAGGAGTCGCTGCATCTCTCGCTGGATGGCCGTTATCTGAGCTTCATGGACTATGTGGCTCCAGTCAACACCGTTGACGTATCCAACGCCAACACGCCGGCCGTGATCGACCCGACCAACCCCGTGCCTGGGGCATACTACCGTGCGGTCGCCACGGTCAACTCGGCCGGCCAGTTCACCTTCACCGAGAGCAACGCCTACAGCGGCAACAACGGCCGCGCCGCCATCTATGTCAACACCAACGGCAACAACTTCTTTTACACCGTCGGCAACGCAGGCAATGGCGGCAATCCCGAACCGCAGCAGGTGGTCGATGGCGCGGGCGTGCAGTTGATTCAGGCGGTGAGCGAGAGCGAGGCCGCGCAGACTACGGCGGGCGTCGGCCTGCCTACGCCGGTGGCCAGCTTCAACGTCACACAGTTGGGCGACGCGGCGGACAAGGTCGGCAAGGACGACAACTTCCGCGGTATGACGCTCTACAACAACGTTCTCTACGTGACCAAAGGCAGCGGCGGCAACGGCGTCAACACGGTCTACTTTGTCGATACCACGGGCACGGCCTGCCCCACAGGCGTCGGATTGCCGGTGGCCAACGCGCCTTTGCCCACCACCAATCTGGCCCCGACATATAACTCAACCACCGGCTTGGCCAACAATATGTGCGTGCTGGCCGGCTTCCCCACTGTCTCCAACAAGACGGGCACGCCGGTCGCCTATCCCTTCGGCCTGTGGTTCGCCAATTCGACCACGCTTTATGTGGCCGATGAGGGCGACGGCGTGAACACCTATGATCCAATCTCCAACACCTACACCGAGGCCGACGGATCGGTCGCCAACAGCGGAGTGTATAACACCGGCGGACTGCAAAAGTGGATCTTCAACTCGACCACGCATACCTGGCAGCTTGCCTACACGCTGACCAAGGGCCTGAATCTGGGCATTCCCTATCTCGTCGCGGGTTATCCCACCGGCGACAACAACTTTGCGGATGGCACCGGCCTGCCCTGGGCGCCGGCCACCGACGGCCTGCGCAATATCATCGGCACCATCGAGGGCAATCGCATTCAGGGCTACAGCGTGGTGCTCTGGGCAACCTCTTCTACGGTCAGCGGCAATGGCGACGAGGGGGCCGACCCGAACAAGCTCTACCTGATCACCGACCGGCTCACCAACACTTCGGCCTCGGTCGCCGCCAACGAGAGCTTTGTTGATCTTTATGACGCGACCAACGGCGAGGTGCTGCGCGGCGTCTCCTTCACGCCGGGCACAACGCTGGCCTCGGCCTCGTACTGACGAGCGCATCAATCTCCCCGCAAAACAGCAGGGGTGTACTGCAACGGCAGGACGGAGAACCTCCGCTCCTGCCGTTGTCTTTTCTCACTAGTCTGAGATTTATTCGTTGGTTTGTTTCGGATTCGAGGCCACGCGCACCATCGAGGGGCGCAGCAGCTTGTCGCGCAGCTTATAGCCGCGGCGAATCTCCTCGGCCACATGATGATCGGGCATATCGTCGCGCTCGACCGTGCCCAGCGCCTCGTGCACGCGCGGGTCGAACTCCACGCCCACGGCGGGAATCGCCGTCACCTGCAACTGGCGCAGCACATCCTCCATCTGCTTGACGATCAGCTCGACGCCTGTGCGCAACTGATCGGCCGTGCCGTCGGCCTTGAGCGCCATCTCGAAGTGATCCATCACCGGCAGAAACTTCTCGACGACGCTGGCGACGGCATAGTCGCGGTTGGCTGCCTTCTCGCGCTCGCCGCGCTTGCGCGCGTTTTCGAACTCGGCCTGCAGACGCGCCAGCCGGTCGAGCAACTGGTCGCGCTCGGCCTTGAGCTGGTCGTACTGCTCGCGATCGACGGACTTCCTGCCGTCGGAGGAGTGCCTGCCATGCGTGCCCGGCTTGCGCTCGGCCGGCTCATCCAGCGACTGCGGCCCGTCTTTGGAGGGCTCATGGTCCGCATCTTCCTGCGAGGCGACCGCGGGCTGATCGTCGACGGTCTCTTCGTTCGCCGGCTCATCCAGCGGCCTCGTCATTTCATCTTCCATCTGCTTCCAACGGCTCAACTCTGAGATATCTTCCTGCATAAACTCCCGTCAATCTCCGTAAAAAATCTTTGTTTCCTTCTCCATGATAAATTCCTCGCCTGCGTCTGCATTCATTTGACGCTCATGGAGCGCAGAAGCGCTGTCGCTTTCTGCTCGCTTATCGGCGCAGATCCTCGCCGGAGGGAAGCTCCAGCAGGCGCTCGGAGAGGCGCGCAATATAGCGCACCGCCTGGATCATCTCCTGATATTGGATGCGCGTGGGCGCAATCACGGCCACCGTACCCAGGCTGGAGCCGCCCAGCCGGGCTGGTGCGCCGATCAGAACAAGATCCTGCATGGCGGGCGAGAGTTCGTTCTCTCCCATGCGGTCCAGGCCCACAACGACGCGCACCTCCTGCTGGCGTCCGTCGACGTATGCGGTGAGCAGTTCGACAAGGCGCTGCTTGGCCTCGAGAGCGAGCAGCATCTGGCGCAGCCGCTCGCGATCCGCCTCGGCGGCGATCAGGTTGGCCATGCCGTCGACAAAGATCGCCGGGCCGGATTCGCCCGCCGCCAGCGCGCCCTTGCGGCAGAGCTCCTCGATCGACGAGAGCATCTGATGATAGGCCGCCTGCTCCTGCTCGACACGCCGGGCAACCTCGGCGCGAATGCGCTCGACCGGCCAACCGCGAAAGTTCTCGTTCAGGTAGCGCGCCGCCGTCTCCAATTCGAGGTGCGTCAGTTCGCGATCCAGCACGAGTACACGATCCTGGACCGCGCCCGCCTCGGTGACGAGCACGGCCAGCACGCGGCCCGCCGAGAGCCGGGAAAAGTGAATGTGTTCGAGCACCTGGCTGGCCGTCGAGCTGGCCAGAGCTACGCCCAGGCCGCTGGACAACAGCGCCAGCACGTGCGAGGTGCGCTCCAGATAATCGTGCGTGCTGGTGACGCCGGAGAAGCTCTCCTCGATCTGCCCGCGCCGCTCGGCGCTCATCGGCAAAGGCGCCTGCGCTCCGGGCGGCAGCGCGGTCATCTGGCCCGGCTGGGTAATTTGCTCGACGTAGAAGCGGAAGGCCGCGGCCGTCGGCACACGGCCGGCCGAGGTGTGCGGCTGCTCGAGCAGGCCCATCTCGCCCAGCGTCGCCATGACATTGCGAATGGTGGCCGAGCTGAGGCCCTCCTGATGCGGGAAGGCGCGGGCGACCGCCTGCGAGGCCACCGGTTCGCCGGTGGCGATGTAGCGCTCGATGATGGCCGTTAGCACCAGCCGCTCTCGCGGCGTGACGCGCGCATCTGGCATCTTCCCCGCTCTCCGTCCGGGCTTGTTCGCGTGCCGCTCTCTGAATCCAAAACGTACAAAAAGTCTTTTTATTTCTATTGTTTATAAAACGACATTCCGCATATTTCTTCTCTGATTGTAGGAAGCGGCGAGCGGCGCTGTCAACCGAACCGGCGGAACGAAGAGCCTGCGGTGAGCGTATTCCCTTGCATGAACCCCGCAATCGGTGACGTACCACCTCCAGCCTAGTCCAAGAGACTGCATCCGGGCTGGCGTTTTTACCCGCAGAAACTCATGCGAAAGGGCTTATCTTGACATCCGACCTCCGAACCACTCTCTGCGCCATCTTCCTGCTCGTCTTGCCGGTCACTGCTTCATGGGCCCAACAGGCCGCCAGCGCTCCACTGCCGGCGATTCCACAACTGATGCGCGAGGTTGAGGCGCATCAGAAGCAGCTCGACAAGGTGCGTGAAAACTATACCTATACCTCTTTGGAGACGACACAGGATCTCGACGCCAATGGGAGTGTGACGAAGACCGAGAGCAAGGAGCTTGAGGTCTTTTTCGTCAACGGCCACGCGATCTCGCATCTGGTGAAGAAGGACGGCAAGCCGCTCTCGGATGACGAACAGAAGAAGGAGAGCGAGCGCGTCACCAAAGAGATTGAGAAGGCGCAGCAGCCGGATGCGGAGAAGCCGAAGCAGAGCGACGACCTGACGGTGAGCCGCATTCTTGAGATTATAGATGTGAGCAATCCGCGTCGCGCAATCTATCGTGGGCGGGCGACAATCGTCTTTGATGTTGCGGGGCGCAAGGACGCCAAAACCCACGGGATGCAAGAAGAAGCCTTCAAAAAAATCCAAGGCACGGTGTGGATTGACGAGGTCGATCGCGAGGTCGCGCACGTCGATATCGCCTTCAGCGACAACTTTCACATTGCCGGCGGACTCGTCGCCAACATCGAGAAGGGCTCGCGATTCAGCTACGATCAGGCGCTGGTCAATGGCGAAATCTGGCTACCGGCCGTCACCGATGCGACGGTGCAGCTCCGCCTCTTCCTGGTCAAGAATATGCGCCAGCATATTGTAGATCGCCAATACGACTACAAACGCTTCAACGTGGAAACCGTGCCGGGGAAAGAAGTCAGGGCCGTTGCCGAGAAGCCGTAACCGGATCGCGAGCGCGCACGGCTCCCTGATCCCGATGGATGGCGCTTCCGCCTCCGCGTTCATTGACTCCGGGGCGCAATTCCGGTATTCTGGAATCCTTGCGCGGTGTTGCGCCTGGGGTCTGTGTGTCGGGGTCTCTAGTCGAAGTTCTTCTCGATAGGGCCAGTCAGTACACCCGGATCCGGCTGGCTGGTCTCCATGAAGGGGGTCGGCTGGAACAGGCTGCCGGCTTCCGGATTCGTTTTTCCCAGCGTTGGGGGGCGATTCCACTGTAGCCATTGCCCTTGCGAGGGCCAACTCAGGCGCTCCTCACCCGAACAGATTTGTTTGGCAGTGGGTGGAAATCGGCCCTTGCGCTTTTGGCGCGGGCCTCCGCGCGTTGCGCTGGTTTTTGTTGGATCGGTTTTTTGAAGGCGATTCGAAGGCAGGAGAGAGATGGGCACCTTTGTTCCGAGCAGTAAGGATATCAACCGCAAGTGGTTTGTCGTGGATGCCAGCGGCAAGACGCTGGGCCGGCTGGCCACCAAAGCCGCCGACGTGTTGAGCGGCAAGCTCAATCCACAGTATGTTCCCTACATTGACGTGGGCGACCACGTCATCGTGATCAACGCGGAGAAGGTCCGCCTGACCGGCCTGAAGGCGCAGAGCAAGCTCTATCGCCGCTACACCGGCTTTCCCGGCGGGCTGCGCGAGGAGTCCTACACGCGTCTGTTGAATCGCAAACCGGAGATGATTCTGGAGCAGGCGATCAAGGGAATGCTGCCCAAGAGCAAGATGGGCCGCCAGATGGCCACCAAGCTCAAGGTCTATCGCGGCGACAAGCACCCCCACGAGGCGCAGATGCCCGTGGCGCTGGAGATTGCATAAAGCAGCTTTCAGCTTTCAGCTATCAGCTATCAGTTTTTTGCTGGTGCGGAAAGTCCGAAGCGGCCCTAAGAATTGAATGGAAGCAGGACAAGGCTGAAAGCTGAAAGCTGGCGGCTGAGAGCTAACGAGGAAACGAATGGCAGATTTGGTTCAGTATTACGGGACGGGGCGGCGCAAGTCGGCAATCGCCCGCGTCTTTCTGCGTCCCGGAACGGGCGAGTGGAAGGTTAACGGCAAGGCGTTCGACGTCTACTTTGTCACCGAGCAGCAGCGCGTCGCCGCCAAGCGGACCTTGGCGCTGGTAGAGCTGGCTTCGAGCTTCGATGTCATCACCACCGTCAAGAGCGGCGGCGTGGCCGCACAGGCCGATGCCGTCAAGCTGGGCGTCGCCCGCGCATTGGTTCAGTTCAATCCCGAGCTGCGCAAGGTGCTGAAGGCCGAAGGCCTGATGACCCGCGACTCGCGCATGAAGGAACGCAAGAAGTACGGACAGAAGGGCGCTCGTGCGCGCTTCCAGTTCTCGAAGCGCTAACGCGCTTTGCTTTCAGCCGTCAGCTTTCAGCTATCAGTTTTTCAGTACACTGTTTTGGGTGTTTACTGACGGCTGAAAGCTGATAGCTGACAGCTTGTTTTACCCAAACTCCCGCAGAAGCGGGTTCAATTCGGGCGCCGGCATCGACCACCCGGATGCAACTCACGAAGGAGGCCAATGGCCACGATCACAATGAAGGAGCTGCTCGAAGCTGGAGTTCACTTCGGGCATCAGACCAAGCGCTGGAATCCGAAGATGAAGGAGTACATCTTCGGCGAGCGCAACGGTATCTACATCATCGACCTGCAGAAGACGCTCAAGCTCTTCAAGGAAGCGTCCAAGTTTGTCACCGAGCTGTGCGCCAGCGGCAAGACGATTCTGTTCGTCGGCACCAAGCGCCAGGCTCAAGAGGCAGTGGCCGAGGAGGCCAACCGCGCGGGGATGCCGTACATCAACCAGCGCTGGCTGGGCGGGCTGCTGACCAACTGGGTGACCGTGCAGAAGTCGGTGAAGCGCCTTCAGGAGATCGACGAGATGGCCACCGATGGCCGTTACGAGCTGTTGACCAAGAAGGAAGTCATTCGCCTGGAGCGCGAGCGCAAGCACCTGCAAGCCAACCTGGCCGGCATCAAGAGCATGAAGCGGTTGCCCGACGCGCTGTTCATCGTCGATTCGAACAATGAAGCGATCGCCGTCAAGGAGGCCCGCAAGCTGGGCATTCCCGTGGTCGCGGTGGTGGACACGAACTGCGACCCGACGGTCGTTGATTATGTGATTCCCGGCAACGACGACGCACTGCGCGCCATTCGCCTGTTCACCTCGAAGATTGCCGACTCGGCCGCCGAGGGCGTGAATCTGGTGGGCGACAAGGCCTTTGCCGAGGAGCTGCCCGGGCCTGTGGCCGCTGAAGCCGCGCCTGTCGAAGCCGAGGAAGTGGATCTGGAAGCGGCACTGGGCGGCGGCATCCGCAAGGCTCCGGCCGCGGTTGCGGCGCTGCTGGACGTGGCCGACTTGGCCGAGGGTGCTGCTCTTTAATCATTGCGGCGCATTGCGATGCGCATCATGAGAGAAGCGTGGCCGCCCTGGTTGAGCGCCACGCTTTTCTTTTGCCACCTGCGGTGGGGCAGACCCTTCGGTTGGACCGCGCCGGAAGAAAAGCGCGGGATTCAGTGAAAGACCGGTTATACCACGTCCGGAATCTCGGAGCTGGGAACCAAGAAATTCAACCGGCATCCATACCAATGATTCAGGCGGGCGTCGGGAAGACTTAAGAATTCAGGAGAAGAGAGAACACAGTGAGCGAAAAAATTGATGCCAAGCAGGTAAAAGAGCTGCGCGAGAAGTCCGGCGCACCGATGGGCGACTGCCTGAAAGCCTTGCAGGAGACCAAGGGGAATATCGAGGAGGCCTTTGTGGTGCTGCGCAAGCGCGGCATGGCCTCGGCGCAGAAGAAGGCCGCACGGACCACGAACGAGGGCGCGGTGGGCACCTACATCCACGCAGGCGGCAAGATCGGCGTGCTGCTCGAGCTGAATTGCGAGAGCGACTTTGTCGCCCGTACTGAAGATTTTTCAGAGCTGATGAAGGACATCGCGATGCACATCGCCGCCAGCGATCCGCGCTACGTACGCTCGGAGGATGTGACCCCGGCCGATCTCGAACGCGAGAAGGATATCTTCCGCGCCCAGGCCGCCGCCACTGGCAAGCCCGCCGCAGTGATCGAGAAGATCGTCGAGGGCAAGATGGGCAAGTTCTACGAGGAGGTCTGCCTCATCGAGCAGCCCTTCATCAAGGACCAGGCCATCACCATCAAGGAGCTGATCGCCACCAAGGTGGGCAAGCTGGGCGAGAATATCACCGTTCGCCGCTTCGCCCGCTTCAAGGTCGGCGCGCCCGACTGGACGATCGCCACCACCAAGGCCGCGGAAGCCGCAGCCGAGTAACGAGCGCTACTTCATGAAACCAACGCGGTCCGGGCTTCGGCTCGGACCGCGTTTTCTTGCGTGAAAATCGTAGACCAACTGGCACTGCCAGCAAAGACTCGCAGGGGGGAGCGCACACTCTGCGCTCCCCCACATTGACTCCCAATTTAGCTCGGCAGAACCAGCAGTTTGGATGCGAGCAGCCGTCTTGTCAGACGGTCCAGCGCGGCGGGGAATTTGTAGGAGATGGCGCGCACGCTCATGCCCAGCATCTGCGCCGTCTCCGCCTGCGTGTACTCCTGCAACACAATCCGGCCGATCATATCCCGGTCCAGCGATCCCAGCTGGCTCAGGCACTTCTCGACATCGAGAACGAAGATCACCGCGTCCTCGAAGGTGCGGATCGGACGGCTCGAGCACCAGCCCCGCGCGATCGGATCGCCCAGAATATTGGGCGCCCTGCCCACCTGCATCGAGGCATACAGGTAGCGCCGCAACAGGCTCTCCGTATGCTTCCGGTAAAAGCCCAGGCTGACCAGCGGCTCCCTGGCCGCCGTCCCTGGCTTCACTTCCCCACTCCTCCGTTCCGCGTATTCAGCGGGGCGGACGTACTCCTCATCCCACAACATCGGCAACTGAAGGGCTGCGCTCATTCCGCACCCCCTATTGCTTCCGCTGCCACTGCCCAGACTCTGATTAGCGTCTTGCGGGCGGGACGTCCACGCCGTTTCCGGCTCTCCGGCGCGGGAAACTCTTTCAGCTTCTCCTCACAACCGGTACAATACACACTTCCTTGGGTCTGGGCACGGTACCAAAGACAGCCGCACCCCTCGCAAACCTTCAATTGCACGCGCAAATCCATGACCAATTCTCCCAATTCCCGTTCTTTCTCGCGGGCTTTCTATTTTCTTGCTCTCTCCGCGAGGCAGGAAAAACCGGGCAAAGCTGTTCAGGGTTCTTGCGCCCTGATGGGGGATGGCTGCCCGAATTCTCTCGTTAAGTGTCATGCTCATAGCGCGCAGATTCTGGAATGGTCCCGCACTGTCCGCTCCGTACGCCTCTGCTGAGCGTTTGGAGCTGGGAATGAGAGTGCCGGAAAAGATTCTCATCTCCCGGCGATGATTCACTATCCGCTGATATAGCAAGGACTTCCTCTTTCTCAGCCGTACGGCAGTGACTCGATTCTCAAATAATTCCCACAGACCACTACGGGATTAAGTAAAACTAATCTAGAAAGATGGTTCTCTTGCGTCAATCTCCCCCAGCGGCTTTCTGCTTCTGCCCTTTCCATTTCAAGGACAAGCGCCGAAAATGAAGGCCACTCGGCCTCCCCAGGTTTGCAGGAGGAAAATGGGGATCACCTCTCCCTATTGCTGGTGGCGGATTATCCACAGATGAATTTTACCCAAATGCACGAGCGGCTCCGCATGGAACTGCTGCGCAGAATTCAGCGGGGCACCGTCAGTGTCTCGCTGCTGGCGCGTCAGACCGGCTTTGGGCAATCCCATCTCTCCAACTTCCTGCACAACCGCCGCCAGCTCTCGCTCGAAGCGATGGACCGCATTCTGACCGCGCAGCACATGACGGCCGTCGATCTGCTTCCCGCCCCCCTGCTGAACGAAGCCGTGCCCGCTGAGGAGGGCGGCGGCGCTGTTCCGGTCGTCTCCCATACCGCCGCGCTCTTTGAGCCCTTCATCCGCCCCTCCGCCGCTCTCTCTCTGCTCCACCTGCCTGCCGGCCTGCTCCAGTCGATCCGCACCCGCGTCTCCAACCCCCGCCGCGCCTGGCAGCGCTTCGTCGCCGTCCGCATCTCCGCCGCCGATGCGTTGCCGATGGAGCCGCTCATCCTGCCCGATGCCCTCGCCCTCATCGACCGCCACTACAACTCCCTCATTCCTTACCGCCCCAACCGTGCCAACCTCTACGCCGTCCGCCAGGGCTCCCGCCTGGCCCTGCGCTACGTCGATTTCGTCGCCAATCGCCTCGTCCTGCGGCCTCACAACATCGCTTACCCTGTCGATCTGCTCGAAGTCGAACATGGCGAGCCGCCCAGCGAGCTGATCGCCGGACGCATCGCGCTGATTCTTAACGAGCCGTGAGAGAGTGAGTGTGAGTGTGAGTGTGAGTGTGAGTGTGAGTGTGAATGTGAGTGTGTGTGAGTGTATGTGTGTCCAACCTATTCGCAGAATCTGCTGTTTTTATTCGAAGGAAGAAGGCGGTGTCCATACCGCGAGAAATGCTCGCAAAGAAAATCCGGCTTTCCATCGCCGAGATTCGATACTATAGAGAGTTGGAAGTACGCAGAACGAGGACGAACCCAATGTCAGCTTCATTCATGGCCGGTCTGCCGGCGCTCAAGGACCTTAACTCCGACCTCCGCCGCCGCATGGACGGCGCCGTAGCCACCTTCCAGGCCAGTCTGGCCGCCACGCGCACCGGGCGCGCCAGCGTTCATATGCTCGACCAAATCAAGGTCGATTACTACGGCACGCCTACGCCCATCAACCAGCTCGCACAAGTCTCTTCGCCCGAGGCCCAGTTGATCCTGATCGCTCCCTGGGACCCGACCGTTCTCAAGGAAATCGAAAAGTCCATCCGCTCCTCCGACCTCGGCTTCAATCCCATCTCCGACGGCAAGCTGCTGCGCGTCCCCGTCCCGCCCATGACCGAGGAGCGCCGCCGCGATGTCTGCAAGCACCTGAACAAGGTCCTCGAAGAGCACCGCACGGCCGTCCGCAATGTCCGCCGTGACGGCAACGACGCCTTGAAAAAGCTCGCCAAAGACAAGAAGATCAGCGAGGATGAAGAGAAGCGCGCCCTGGAAGAAATTCAGAAGATGACCGACGAGGAGATCCGCCGCATGGAGGAGCTCTCCCACAAAAAAGAAGCCGAAGTGATGCAGGTCTGAGCCAGCCGGCAGGAATTCATATCCCTCGTTCGATATGGGTATGCGGGTAAAGATGATAGAGTATTCTTTCCAGCGGATGTGGAGTATGAGTCAGACACGCGCTAGGAAAGATCGTTTATGGAACGCCGCTGCGGCCATCGGCTCGCTGGCGCTGCTTGTCGCTCTCTCGGCCTGCTCCAAACAGGATCTGCGGCAATCCTACCGCGAGACGCAAAAGGAACTGGACAAGCTGACGGAGAGGTTTCGCCAGCCGGAGGATTCCTCGACTCCGAATGCAGTACCGCCCGCGCCAATCCTTCCCACGCCGCCCGCCAAGCCGGCTAAACACGCAAAAGCAGCGCCGGAGGCTCCTGCCGAGCCGGAGCCCGAGCCAACCCAGCAGGAGCTGGTCGACTACCTGCGCGGCAAGCTGCTTTCTCTCACGCCCAGCGACGGAGCCAACGACAATGTCGAGGTCCGCTTCGATCCCTCGACCGCTGTGCTGACCGTGATCCAGCCCAACAGCCGCTGCGATCACTTTCTCGGCGCGCTGGATGCCGGCAACATCTCCTGGGACATCTATGAGCCCGGCGACGGCCAGAGTGCGGAGAACGAGCTGCTGCGGCTCTCAGTCACCTCGGTCAGCGGCAGGGCCGCCAGAGCCTGCTACGACGCCAACGGACGCCCGGAGGAGGGAACCGCGACCAGTCGCATCCGCCTGCTCTTCTCCCGCGTAAAAGCAGACCAGATTCCCGGCTTCAAGGAGAAGATGACCAAGGTCGTCAAGCAGTTGATCCTCCTCTCGGGCGGCGTCGAGGGCAAGGAGTACTACCAGGACACCAGCGCCCACTCGACGAAGAAGTGAGCATGACGTTCGATTCGCGTCTATTCGTGATGAGAACTGACGCCGACAAGTTTGGTGATTTTCTTCATCGCCTACGAGGCTTTGGCAATCTTCAGGATTCCGGCGGGCAGCACTGGATGAACGCGATTTGCCTCGGTCAGGAAGCGGTCCACGGCTTCATCGTCGTTGGGGTCGTAGGGGCCATCGTCGGAATCGTTCGGGTCGTAGGGGATCGGCTCGTCCATCTGTATGCTCTTGCGGACGCGCTCCCAGTCAGTTTTACTTGGTTGGCCGGAGATGGTCATAGATTTGCCGCTCCTTTCGCGAAGCCTTACGAAACGAGATGATACGAATATTGTACCCCCGAATGGTATAAACGACGACGAGAACGCTGCCGGCAGTTTCTACAAAGGCCAACTCCCGCCATCGCTTCTCCCCGCGACCGCTCTCCGCAAACGTGATCTTGTCCGGGTTTTCAAGCACAGTATCGGCATCGTCGAAGTCGAGTCCGTGCTTCCGCAAGTTTGCTGCGCGCTTGGCTTCGTCCCATTCGTACACGATAGAACCTTACCATATTTTTTAAGCCGATGCATCACTTCGACTAAATCCTGTCGAATTTCGGTTGACCTATAAACCACAAAAGGGAATCGAGCACTCTGATCTTGTATGGATAAACTTTAAGAAATTCAGGATCGATTGCAGGCTCGATTTCTTTGAAAACAAGAAACCAAGCTTCAAGAAAACGTGCATACTCCCCATTCGATTCTTTAGCTTTTCCATTAATTTTGATATCCGATAACCTGCAAAGTATTTGAAGAGCGTGTTCGGCATAGCTGTCGTAAATAGGAATGTCCTCCGGATAGCAACACCAGATTGCTTTCGATACAAGAGATGTAACTTTGCGTGGCTTGTTTGATTTGTTCAATTTCATATACTTTTGAAGCCGTAATACCAACTCGTTGAATTCGTCAAGAATAAGTTCTTGCTTCATATCGAGATTCATACGCTTTCGGTTGTCGGCATATGCTATTACCTCTTCAGCAATCTTTTTCTCGGTTTCCGCTGTAAAGGATTGAAGCACATGATAAGAATGCAACCACCGATGAATTTGACCAACGCGATTAGAAAGCGGTTCGTGGATGGAATTAACGGTTTTGATTGTTTTCATATCCCACTGATGTTCAGTGGGTTTGTTTTGCAATTCAAGACTAATCGGAATGTACTGCACTGCAAGTGTTTTCAGATCAAGCATTGAAACTTTCCTTTCGAAAGAATAATCAGTTCAAAAACATTGTTCTATACAGCGTATCGCGCTGCACGGGCTTGAAGCCGGCGTCGCGGATGATTCTTCTTAACTCTTCTTCGGTGGTGCAGTTACTCGTACCGGCAGCGCGGACTACGTTCTCCTCTAACATCACCGAACCGACATCATTGCCGCCGAAATGGAGGCCTAACTCTAATACTTTTAATCCCTGAGTTACCCAGCTTGCCTGCACATTTTCGATTGTTTCGAGATACAAGCGGGAGATGGCCAGAGTCTTCAGATACTCAACCGAAGTCGCCTCCTCCCAGCCGCGCCCGCCGAGGGCTGTGTTTTTTGGCTGGAAGCTCCAGGGAATGAAGGCCGTGAATCCGCCGGTCTCTTCCTGCAAGCGGCGCACGACTTCAAAATGGTTGATGCGCTGCTCGAAAGTCTCGCCGACGCCGAACATCATCGTCGCCGTGGTGCGCATCCCTAACTGATGCGCGGCGCGATGCACGCTGACCCAATCCTCGGTGTTGCATTTAATGCGGGCGATGCGATGGCGGACCTCGTCGTCCAGAATCTCCGCGCCGCCGCCGGGGATCGAATCCAGGCCCGCCGCGCGCAGCCGGATGATCGTCTCGCGCAGCGGCAGGTCGGAGTATTTGGCGATGGCCAGAATCTCCGAGGCCGTCAGGCAATGCAGCCAAATCTGCGGGAAGCGCTGCTTGATGCCGCTGAAGAGCCGTTCGAACCAGTCGATCTTGAGGTCGGGATGGATGCCGCCCTGCATCAGGACGCCGGTGCCGCCCATCTCGACGGTCTCGGCGATCTTGTCATAGATCACCTCGAAGTCGAGGATGTAGCCTTCTTCGGATCGCGGGCCGGTGAGCGGGCGATAGAAGGCGCAGAAGGTGCAGTACTCGGTGCAGAAGTTGGTGTAGTTGATATTGCGATCGATGATGTAGGTGACGACGCCCTCGGGGTGCAGGCGGCGGCGCACGGCGTCGGCCTCAAAACCAAGTCCGATCAGGTCAGAGGATTGAAAAAAGTCGAGAGCCTGTTGGCGCGTCAGCGGCATGGGTTGATTCTACCAATTCATGGTTTGTCTGAGTCCGGCCGGGGCGTAGGCCGTGGCTTCTTTGCCGGGCTGGAGACGCCAAAGCTGAGCAGCAGAAAGCTGAAGCCTTTACGCAGCGAGTCGAGCAAGCTCATGGGAGTTTCCTTTCCTGACCGAGCGATCCGGCTCTTGACGGGCAAGATTATTTCTGATTCGCCACTGGATTTGCGGCCTCCGGCGGCGGCGGCTCGCCGTGCAGAATATCGAGCGCGGCCGGCGGCAGCGGCTTGTCGGCGTTGGCCAGCAGAAGGCTCACCTGCCAGATCTCCTGATCGGTGAGCAACTGCTTGTAGGCGGGCATACCGGTGAGGCGGATGCCGTTGACTACCTTCCAATAGGTCTCGCCGGGCGGGTCGTCGCTGACGCCGATGGTGCCGTTGTGATGATGATCCTGCCAGAGCGGCGGGGCGGGAGGGTACATCTGCGCGCCGAAGGCCGAGGGCTTGCCGTGAGTGCCATGGCAAACGGCGCACTTCTCGCTGTAGATGTGTGCGCCGGCGATAAGGCCGTCTTCATCGGGCTGGACGACGGGGCTCTTTTGGAGTTCGCGTTGAATGCGCGCGTGCAAGGGCATACCGGTGAGCACTCGTTCGAGGGGTAGGGGTGCATCGGCCACCGCGACCGGCACTGCGCCGAAGCGCAGCCAGCAGAGCAGGCTAAGCGGGAGCAGCAGAACGGCGAGTAAAATTCCCAGGAGCACGCGGCTCATCTTCGATTTCTCCTCCGTGGCCTCCATCGTAGAGCATTTTGCGGAGTTGCGCACGGAAATACGCCGCAAATGCTTCGAGCGGAGGCAGTGCGAAAGTTTGCGCAGAATAATAAATTTTTAAGTTAATCTGACAACAGTGTCTGATTTTGACACAGTTTCTTTTGCGTTGCCGCAGATTAAATATCTCCGGCTATCCCCCAATCACTACGAAAAGGAGCTTCCCCCATGGCAGATCACTCGAAGATGAAACTCGGCCGCAAAGCCATCAAGACCGACACGCGTACACTGGCCTTCGGCAAATACCTGACGCCCGCGCTTCCGCCCCCTCCACCGGCGGCCGACTGGACAAAGGGCATCACCAACTGGGGCATGATGCTGAACGATCATCTGGGCGATTGCACGATCGCCGGCTGCGCCCATGCCGTGCAGGTTTGGACGGCGAATACGGGCAGCATCGTGACCGTCCCCGACCCGACGGTTTTGAGCTACTTTGAGCAGTGGGACGGCTACAACCCGGCGGACCCCAACTCGGATGCCGGCGGCGTGGAGTTGGATGTGCTGAACGACTGGAAGAAGAATGGCTTTGCCGGGCACCCGCTGCTGGCCTTCGCCGATCCCAAGGCATCGAACCTCACGGAGATTCAGCAGTCGATTGCACTGTTCGGCGGGGTCTACATCGGGCTCTCGCTGCCGCTGACCGCGCAGACCCAGGATGTGTGGGATGTAGTGAAGGGCGGCGGGGCGAAGGCCAAGCCGGGCAGTTGGGGCGGACACTGCGTCTTCGTGCCAAAGTACGACGCCAAGGGCTTTACCTGCATCACCTGGGGGCAGCAGAAGACGATGACGGTGGCCTTCTGGAAAAAGTATTGCGACGAGGCGCACACACTCTTTGCGCAAGACTGGCTGACGGCAAAGGGCGCGCCGAGCGGCTTCGACCAGGCGCAACTGCAAGCCGATCTGGCAAATATCAAATAGACCGTTCAGCCACAAAATCCTCTACGGCGCGTCCAAAGAGCAGCGTCGAGCAGCCAAGCCTCCCCCCGAGGTGATTTAATAGCCTAGGGGGGAGTGTTATGCAGTCTCGCCTCTTTAGAGCCGTGGAGGAAATCCGATACCGATGTCTTCATTTAGCCGACTTGCCCTTCTGCTGGCGCTGGGAGTAGCCGCCGCGAGCGCCACATTGGCCCAAAGCTCGTCATCGAGCAGCAACCCAACCGACCAGGCGCAGCCCGAGACGCAACAGCCAGCCGCTCAGTCGCAGGGCGCAATCAGCGTTCAGGCCCGCATCAAGGCGCGTCGCGCCAAGCGCCGTGCCGCTGCCATTCACGAGGCGTACTCCAATCGTTATGAGGCGTATACGGGCTTTGCCTATCTGCGCTTTGTCCCCGGTCCAGGAACGCCGGCCATCGCCGCGGCCCCACCCAACCCCGCAGTGCCCCACGGCCCAGGCTTGGAGCACGCGCACGAGTACGGCTGGAATGTCGGCGCCACGCGCTACTTCAGCGAGCGGCTGGGAGTGACCGCGGATATCCGCGGCTATTACGGCACCGCCTACGTTTACCCCAACTCGGTCATCAACGGCATCAACAACCCGGCGGTCAGCCAATATGCCTTTATGGCCGGCCCCACCTATCGTTTCTACCTGCATCCCCGGTACTCGATCTCGGGACGGCTTCTGGCGGGGGTAGAAAAGGGAGATTTTTCCGGCGACACCAACCATAGCTCCGCGCTTGCCACCGAATTGGGACTCTGGCCGGATTCCTATGTCTTCGCCTTCAGCGCCAGCATTCCTGTCGAGTACAACCTGACGCCGAAGGTTGCTCTGCGCGTGGCCCCCGAGTACCTGATTACCGGCTTCGGATCCACCGAACAGTACACCCGCGGCTTTTCGTCCAGCCTTGTCTACCGGATCGGCAAGAAATAGCAATCAAGTAAAAAGGAGACAGCCGTTTTCAGCGGCTTTGATTAAGAAGGGTACGGGCTTTAGTCCGTACCCTTTCCCTGTTTGTACAGGGGAGCGAAAAGAGACATTGGTGGCCAATTTATTGCCGGAGTATCAGTGTGGATCTGTATCCCCTTGCATAAGAACGCGGGGCCTGGCTTTGTGGACGCAATTGGCAGGCGACATTTCTGGAAATTGGTGGCAACGTGCCTGCCGGTTTCTCAAAAAAGGCCTAAGCTAGAAGCATGGGGAACGAGGAGAAGAATTCAGAGAAGGAAGCGGGCGTCATCGATCTGGTAGTGGTGGGGGCCGGCCCGACAGGGCTTTCGTGCGCGATCGAGGCGCAGAAGAGAGGCCTGCAAGTGGTGGTGGTCGACAAGGGCTGCGTTTGCAACTCGCTGTTTCACTATCCGGCGCATATGACCTTCTTCACCACATCGGAGCTGCTGGAGATCGGCGAGATACCCTTTCCCAGCACCAATGCCAAGCCCAGCCGCAACGAGGCACTGCAGTATTACCGGCGGGTGGCGGAGTTGTTTCAACTGGATATTCGTTCCTATCATCGCGTGGAGCGCGTGACGGGCACGGATGGCGGCTTTACGGTGCACACCTTGGACCGTTTTGGCCGGAGCGGCGCGCTGAAGGCACGCAAGCTGGCGATTGCCACCGGCTACTACGACCTGCCCAACTACCTGCACATTCCGGGCGAGAGCCTGAGCAAGGTGCATCACTACTACTTCGATTCCCATCCCTACTACGGGATGGATGTGGTGGTGATTGGGGGAAAGAACTCGGCGGCAATCGTGGCGCTTGAGCTGTGGCGCAGCGGCGCGCGAGTCACGCTGGTTTACCGCGGTCAGGGGATTCCGCCGCACGTGAAGTACTGGATCAAACCGGACATTGAAAACCGTATCAAGAACGGCGAGATCAAGGCCTGCTTCCGCTCGGAGGTGGTCGAGATCCATCCGGATTCGGTGGTGATTCAAACTCCGAAGGGGCGGGAGACGCTGAAGAACGACTTTGTCTTTGCCATGACCGGCTACCATCCAGACTTTGCCTTTCTGGAGTCGCTGGGCGTGCGCCTGGAGGGCGAGGACCGGTTGCCGGTCTGCGACGCGAAGACCAAGGAGAGCAACGTGGCTGGAATCTATCTGGCCGGAGTGATTGTGGCGGGTTCGCGCACCAATGAGATCTTCATCGAGAATGGGCGCTTCCACGGCAAGCTGATTGCCGAGGCACTGGCGGGCAAATGAAGGGTGGCCGATCGATCGCGGTCCGTCACAACAAAAACTATTCCAGCTTTTGCACCTTTGTGCCTTCGGGGATTTTGACCAGGAACTGATCGTCGGTGAGCGCCGGGGTCTGGTTCTCTTTGACATCCTCGACGGAGAGAACGATCTCCAGTTCCTCGATGGGGCGCTTGATGGTGACCCTGGTCGGGTAACTGCTGGAGCCGAAATTCTGGTAGGCCGCATAGAAAACCTGGGTCTCCAGATTGCCCTCGCCGTCGTAGATATCCTGCTGATAAGGCTGAAGATCGTCGCGATGGAAGGTGATCACGCGCACCGGCGTCAACTGGTTGCTCCCCGGCTTGCGGCGGCTGATGCTAAGAATGTACTCCGGAACGGTGAACAGGTGCTTCCTGGCCGTGTCTTCCACCGTTTCCGTGTCCGCTACGACACCATAGAGGTCATCCGGCTCGAGACCGCGCACCGCCAGGGCATCGAAGAAGAATCTGGGGCGCAGGTTCTCCAGCGCATTGGCCGACCTCTTCTTGCGTGAGTTGGCGCCTTTATAGACAATGCTCTTCGAGGGAATCAACAGCGTGAAATTCTCGCCGTCGCTGGCCATGTCAAAGGCTCTCATGCCCAGATACGATCCCAGCACACGCAACAGCTCGGGCTTGCGCATCAGGATATGCCCGCGAAAGGTCGGCGACCCCTTGGCAATGCCTTCCTTCCTTTTGATTTCACTGGCCTGAATCTCGACGGTAGCGGTCAGGCTATCCAGCGCGGCCCAGCGCTGGTTGAGGCTGGCGACAAGCTCCGCCGGCGCAACGGTCTGCTCAATCAATGGCATTTTGGGAATGGGCAGCTTGCGCGTGGTGGGGAACAGAGAGCAGCCCGAGATCAGCAGGGATAGAACGAGTGCGGCAAGGGCGGGACAACAGCGGGTCTTCATCGCTCGCCTGCCTTCCGCATCGCCTGGCGGTAACCGGCGACGTTGCGCTCGTGCTCTTCGATGGTGGAGGCGAACAGAGACCGACCCTGGGGATTGGCGCCGGCGGCGACGAAGTAAAGATAGGCGGTCTTGGCCGGCTGGAGGGCGGCGCGCAGCGAGGGCAGACCGGGATTGGCGACCGGACCCGGCGGCAGGCCGGCGTGCAGATAGGTGTTGTAAGGCGTGTCGAGTTTGAGGTCGCTGGCATAAATCGCGCCGCGCCAGCGGCCATCGAGTTCAAGGCCGTAGATCACCGATGGATCGGTCATGAGCGGCATCTTTTTGGCCAGGCGGTTTTCAAAGACGCCGGCCACCAGCGGCCGCTCCGCATCGAGCGCCGTCTCCCGCTCGACCAGCGAAGCCAGCGTCACCACGCGATGCAGATTTCCCTTCATTCCAATCTGAGCGGCAACCCCGCGGAAGCGCCGCACCATCACCGCGCAGATCTGCGCCGGAGTGAAGTTACGGGGAAAGTGATAGGTGTCGGGAAAGAGGTAGCCCTCGAGGCTGGTTGCATTGGGATCCAGATCGGCGACGAGGCTCACCTGCCTGGCCGCGCCATCGAGAAAACTCCGCTTTGTGCCGAAGCCGGCCTGCTCCAGCCGGGCGGCGATCTCGAAGAGGCTGGAGCCCTCGGGAAAGGTCACCGAGCGGGTGAAGACATCGCCACGATGGATGCGCGCGTAGACCTCGGCGACCGACGCCGGATGGTCGAAGCGATACTCGCCCGCCTTCAGCGTGCCCCGCTCTATCCAGCGTAACAGGTCAAAGGCAAACTGGCTGCGGACGATGCCCGCCTCCTCCAGTTGCCGACCCATTTGCATCGTCGATGAGCCCTTTTCCAACTCGACAAAAGTCTCCTGATCCGGGCCGAAGGGAGTGAAGACCAGCCAGGCCGCCGTGCCCGCGGGCAAGAAAACCACGAGGAAGAGAAGCGTCCACAGGACGCCGGCAGCGCCGGAGCCTCTCCTTCGTCTGGTTGCTCTTCCGCGGCGCGCCATAGAGTGGTTGTCAACCCTTCCCTGTAGTCCTAGAGACGCACGAATGCGCTCTCAGGTTCCCTTGATACGATTGTACCGGGCTGAAGAAGTCAATGCCTTGAGTCTGGATTCCAAGAGCCGGAGCGGCAGCCAATTCAGCGCAGGAGCAAATCGGGGCATTTTTTGGCGGTTCTGGCCTGAATCGAGCCCAAAAGCGCCTGAAAATGGCCCGTTTTTCGTGGTTTATGTTTACTGATTCGTTAACAGTTTGATTTTTTATATTGTTCATTCGTTGCAAGTTACACGATATTTTGAAGAAATTATCATGTCCTAATAGGTGGGGGGGGGTGGGGGTACACCAAAAACAGGGATCAGGGATCAGGGAACAGGGAACAGAAAAGACGCGGCTGTGGTTGGTTTCCATGGATTGATTGTGCGCGCGGCGGGGTTAATTTGATGCAAAGCTCCGCGGGCACCGGCGGTAAGGCGAGACGCTCGCTTGCACACCTTGGAGCAGGTTACCCGATCGGGAACCCAAGAATCCAGGAATTCGCATTCTTTTCCTTAGTGCTGATCTCGAAATGCGGTTCAACGATCAATAATCAATCAACTCTAGTTGGCGGCAATCACCACCAGAGTCGCGTCGTCCTGGAAATGGTCTCCGCAGAAACCGGAAAGATGAGTGAGCAATCGGTTGTTCAGTTCGCCAGCTGAGCAGGTGGAGTTCTTTCGAGCAAACTCCGCAACGTTTGCTTCGCCAAACTCCTGCTCGTCGGGGCCTGATGCTTCCGTGATTCCATCCGTGAAGAGCAATAAGCGGTCTCCCGGCCGCAAGTCAACCGTTGCATCCTCATAGGTCCAGGAAGGGAAAACGCCCAGGACGGCGCCGCTGTTTTCGAGCATCCGGGTCTGGCCACGAGAGACGAGGACCGGGCAGGGATTTCCCGCATTGCAGTATTGCAGGGTCCGTGCATTGCCGTCGAGCACTCCATAGAAAAACGTGACGAACTTTCCAATTGCAATATTTTCATAAAGCAGCGCGTTTACCTTCCCGCAGAGCAATGCCGCGCTCTCCGATTCACTGGCAAAGGCGTGAACGGCAGCCTGCACGTTGGCCATCAATAGTGCGGCGGACACTCCTTTGCCGACAACATCAGCCACGCAAATGCCCAGTTTATGTCTTCCCAGCTTGAAGACGTCATAGTAGTCGCCGCTGACCGCTTGAGCCGGACGCCAGAATCCCGCGACATCGAATCCGGGCAGTTGGGGAATCTCCTTGGGGAGCAGCGATTGCTGTATCTCCCGCGCGCATTGCAATTCCTTCTCTTGCATTTCAAGTTGCGCGACGCCGAGTTCCACTGAGCGCTGCAGTTCGGTATTGCGCCACTCAAGCTTCTCCTTCGTGGTCTGGTAAAGAAAAATCAGCACGCTGGTAACAAATGTGATCAGTACTGGAAACTTCCAGCCTGTTCTGAGCAAGTGCCCCAGAGTTTGTGGCGTGGGTGGCGCAAGAATCCAGACGACCACCGAGGAGAGAACGTAAACCGGGATCATGAGAACAAGCAGGAACGGGAGAAAGAACAACCAGTTGTAAGGAAATGGCTTTTCATAATAGTACCTGTGCAAACTCTGCGTTACAGGCACAACCATGTTTCCAATCGCAATCGAATAGACCAAGATGGTGAGCGGATTGATCTGTTGCCCAATGGCCCAAAAGACGGCTCCGGCAATAGCCGAGATCGCGATGTAAACGATCTGCTGTCTCAGGAAACGTGCAAGAGAAGACGGGGCTATGCGCATAACGACACGCTTTCAAAACCTTGCGGATGGCGACGATCTCAATTCCAAGCTCTGCACTGCAACCAATCCAAAGCAGAACAGGAGGACAGCAAACCCCAGCGGGTCCAGAATCTCGGGCGGATTGGGGAGCCCGAGCGGAAGCGACAAGTTGCCATAAACCGCCTCCAAGGCGAAAAGAAGTATGCCGAGAGAAAGGACAGTGCGGTTGGGCAGGAGGAGGAATCTCCGACTGAGTTTTGGCACGGCGACGACGATTGCCAGGACGGTGAGCGAAATGGCCGCGACGAGATGATTGAATGGCATGACTTTGAACGAAGAGCCGGTAAACAGGAAAAGAGCAATGCCTGCAACGGCAACCGCGAGGCCCGCAACAATCGCTCCTTGAAGAAAAAGCCTCAGTTTGCCCTGGCTTAGACCGAGAAAGGCCAGCAAGGCAATCACCACGACCAGGAACGACAGAATATTGCCCACGTATGGAAGGATGGGCAAAATCCAGTTCGGCATGAGTCCGAGGTCAGCCAGCGAGCCGAAGAGGTATTCAGTTCCCTCGATCGCACTCCAGATTCCAAGCCAGATGAAGACCTTTCCAGCGCTCCGGCGCTGCACCACGGCGATGCCGCAGACACACAATCCGATAAACAGGAAAACAGCACCAAACAGAATGTATGGAATTCGATCGCGCAGTACCTCAACAACTTGATTCGTCAGGGTGACACCTCGGAGATTACCCTAGCGCGCGCTTGTATTCGCTGTCGGTGCGCAGCATCACGGTGAGCGAGAAGCACCCGGGTGAATAGGGCGGGTGGCCTGACGCAAAACAGCTCTGCTATTGAATATTTCCGCAGCATGATGAGGCCCGGGCTTGAAGGCCCATGCTCCCTCCGTTCGATTGATCGAAGACTGTGTACTCGCAGGGGCTAAAGCCCGATCTTTCTTGAGGCCGTCTTGCGGCACGACTGAAGTCGTGCCCTGAGGCTTGTTGCAGCTCGAAACCAGTTTTTTCGCTATCTTTGATAGTCGTGCCCTGAGGCAAGACAAGAGACAACCAGGGGTCCTTCGACTCCCCTTCGCTGCGCTTCGGGTCGCTCAGGATGACAGTGAGTTCATCGGCGATAATGGAATTGAAAACGCCAGGAGCTGAACCGCTGGAAACTGATCTTCATCCCCGCTATCTCGGCCTGGACGTGGGCGACCGGCGCATCGGCGTGGCTGTGTCGGACGAGCTGGGGTTGACGGCGCAGCCGGTGCTGACGCTGGAGCGGCGGAGAAACCGGCGCGAGGATCTGCGCTCACTGGCGCGGCTCTGCCGGCGCTTTGGGGTGGTGGGGATCGTTGTGGGCAACCCGGTGCATCTTTCCGGCGACGTGAGCCCGCAGGCCGTGAAGACCCAGGCCTTTGCCGCCGAGCTGGGCGCGCTGACCGGATTGCCGATTCATCTGTGGGATGAGCGTCTCACCAGCCGCGAGGCCCGTCATATTCTGTATGAGGCAGGAGTCGGGCGCCAGGAACACCGGCGCGTGGTGGACCAGGTGGCGGCGACGCTGATTTTGCAATCGTTCATGGAAGAACAGGGAACAGGGGTCAGGGAACAGGGATTAGGGAACAGGGAACGGAGACGACTGCCGGTCGAGGAGTAGGCCATGCATTCAACGGTTGAGCAGTCGAGAGAAGATCGCATGGCTTTTTCTTTTGCCGCTTCACAGGGCGGAGCATCCGGTTTGCAACCCCTCGATCCAAGCAATAAGATTTCCCTGGACCTTTCTCTGCCGCGAAGATAGGTTATTCTTGCAGAGATTTTGTGCTTTACAACCAAGATTGGAAGTTCCGAATTGACTCTTATCGATCCGGCAAATGATCAGTGACATTTTTCCCACCCAAGCAGTATTGAGTTGCCGAATCAATAAAGTCAAACGGATACACACGAAAGAGGAATGAATGAAGAGCTTTGGATTGCGGTGGATCGCTGCGGCGCTGGCGTGTTGCGCGGTTGCGGGTACGGTTGGGGCGCAGGCGGCTCCGAAGCCTGCCTATTTGGACACCACTCTGAGTGCCGAGCAGCGCGCGGCCGACCTGGTTGGCCGGATGACCGTGGATGAGAAGGTGACGCAACTGGTGAATCAGGCGCGCGCCATTCCACGGCTCAATGTGCCCTACTACGACTGGTGGAGCGAGGCGCTGCATGGCGTGATCAACAACGGCGTGACCGAATTTCCCGAGCCGGTGGGCCTGGCCTCGACCTTTGATGCGCCCGCGATTCACTCGATGGGCACGGCCATTGGCACGGAGGGCCGCATCAAGTACGTGCAGGCCCAGCGCGCGCATGAGAAGAACCTCTTCCTCAAGGGGCTGGACTTCTGGGCCCCCAATGTGAACATCTTTCGCGATCCGCGCTGGGGACGCGGCCAAGAGACCTACGGCGAAGATCCCTTCCTGACGGCGCGCATGGGCGTGGCCTTTGTGACCGGAATGCAGGGCGACGATCCGCTGCACTACCGCGTCATCTCGACGCCCAAGCACTTTGCCGTGCACTCCGGCCCCGAGCCGACTCGCCATACGGCCGATGTAACCGTGAGCAAGCACGACGAGCTGGACACCTATCTGCCGGCCTTCCGCGCCACGGTCGTCGAGGGCAAGGCGGATTCGGTGATGTGCGCCTACAATGCGATCAACGGCCAACCGGCCTGCGCCAGCGACTTTCTACTGGTGGACCAACTACGCAACAAATGGGGCTTCAAGGGCTATGTGGTCTCGGACTGCGGCGCCATCATCGACGTCTTCAACGGCCACCACTTCAAGGCTTCGCAGCCGGAGGCTTCGGCGACCAGCCTGCTGCACGGCATGGACAATGAATGCGTTGACGGCGGCTCGCTGGTTGCGGGCGACCGCGACTACAAGCCCTATGCCGACGCCGTCAAGCAGGGCTTCCTGAAGGAGAGCGATGTTGACGTCGCCTTGGTGCGCCTCTTCACGGCGCGCATGAAGCTGGGCTTGTTCGATCCGCCGGAGCTTGATCCTTACTCCAAGATCGACGAGCACGAGCTGGACTCGGCCGAGCACCGCGACCTGGCCCGCAAGATCTCGAACGAGTCGATGGTGCTGCTGAAGAATGACGGAGTGCTGCCGCTCAAGACGCAAGGCGTGAAGATTGCCGTCATCGGCCCGCTGGCCGAGCAGACGCGCTTCCTGGTGGGCAACTACGCCGGCCAGCCCACGCATATCGTTTCCATCCTCGAGGGCATTCGCAAGGAGTTTGCCAACGCAACCATTACCTACGCACAAGGCACGCAGTTCCTGGGCCGCGATGCCTCGCCGGTGCCCGCCTCCGCGCTGAGCGTCGATGGAAAGCCGGGCGTCAAGATCGACTTTGCTCCGTTCGATACAAGCGACATCAACCACCCCGGCCGCGGAGCCTCGCTTGCCTCGCGCATCGACCCTGTATTGGACATCTCGCTGGCTCCCTTTCCGCCGGAAACCAAGGGCGTGCAACGGCTCTCGATCCAGTGGAAGGCCGACCTGACTGCCCCGGAGAGCGGCGAGTACAACCTTGGTCTGCGGGCGAATGGCTTCTTCCGTATGCGCCTGGACGGCAAGGATGTAACCTCCTCCTGGGGCTCTGACGGCAAGGAAGCCAAAGTGGGGCGCGTGCATCTGGAGGCCGGCAAGCCCGCCAAGCTCGAAGTCGATTACGCGCCGGACGAAAACGGCTACGACACCAACGCAAACAATGGGCCCATCGCCAAACTGGTCTGGTCAAAGCTCGATATGAAGCCGCAACCGGAGGCGATCGAGGCGGCGAAGAAGGCCGATGTGGTGGTGGCCGTGGTGGGCATCACCAGCGAACTGGAAGGCGAGGAGATGCAGGTGAACGAGGCGGGCTTCAAGGGCGGCGACCGCACCAGCATTGAGCTGCCCAAGCCGGAGGAAGATCTGATCGAGGCGCTGGGCGAGACCGGCAAACCGCTGGTGGTGGTGCTGACCAACGGCAGCGCGCTGGGCGTCAACTGGGCCAAGCAGCACGCCAACGCCATCCTGGAAGCCTGGTATCCGGGCGAAGAAGGCGGCGCGGCCGTGGCTGAGACGCTGAGCGGCAAGAACAATCCCGCCGGACGCCTGCCGGTGACCTTCTACAAGAGCGTCGATCAACTGCCTCCCTTCGAGGATTACGCGATGAAGGGCCGCACCTATCGCTACTTCGCGGGCGAGCCGCTCTTTCCCTTCGGCTACGGCTTGAGCTACACGAGCTTCAGCTATAGCGGACTGACGGTGCCCACTGCGCCGGTGACGGCGGGCAACCCGGTTACAGCCGAGGTGACCGTGACCAACACGGGCAAGCGCGCGGGCGACGAGGTTGTCCAACTCTACCTGGAATTTCCCAAGGTGGCGGGCGCGCCGATGCTTGCGCTGCGCGGCTTCCAGCGGGTTCATCTGGATGCGGGCGCCAGCCAGAAGGTGCGCTTCGAGCTGCAACCGCGCGATTTGAGCATGGTGACCGAAGCCGGAGAGCCGATTGTCGCCGAGGGCCGGTACACGCTCTCAGTCGGCGGAGGCCAGCCGAAGACCGGAGCGCTGGTGGTATCGCAGGGATTCGAGGTCAAAGGGCAGTTGGTGTTGCCGGAATAGTTTGTAATTTTGGATTCAGCAATTGAAATCCCAGGCCGGGAGCTTCCGGTCTGGGATTTCTTTTTCAGATGATCCATCCGCCGCCGACGACTTCATCGCCGTCATAGAAGACCGCCGACTGACCGGGCGTGACGGCGCGCTGCGGCTCGTCGAAGGTAGCGTGGACTTCGTCAGTGCCAGCGGGTTCGAGCGTCGCCCAGGCCGGCTCATGCCGGTGGCGAATCTTGATGCGGACGCGCATGGGGGCGGTGAGCGCGGGGATGGAAATCCAGTTCAGGTTGCGGGCGCGCAGAGTTTGCGTGGCCAACTCCTCGTCTGCGCCGACGGTGACGCGGTGGCTTGCCGGGTCGATTTCGAGCACGTAAAGCGGCGTGGGCGAGCTGACGCCGAGTCCCTTGCGCTGGCCGACGGTGAAGTTGTAGATGCCCTCGTGACGGCCCAGAACCTGGCCGCTGGAGTCGGTCAGCTCGCCTGAGGTTTCGGGGAGTTGCCGGCCCTGCTCTTCGAGATAGGCGGTGAGGAACTGCTTGTAGTCGCCGCCGGGGATGAAGCAGATCTCCTGCGAGTCGGGCTTTTCGGCGAGGGCGAGGCCGTGCTGGCGGGCGACTTCGCGGACTTGCGGCTTGGTCAGGCGACCGAGAGGAAAGAGCGTGGCGGCAAGCTGATGCTGCGTCAGGCCGAAGAGGAAGTAGGTTTGGTCCTTAGCCAGATCGGCGGGGCGCTTGAGAATCCAGCGCTGGCGGGTGGGGTCGAACTCATTCACCGCATAGTGGCCGGTGGCGATGCGGCTCGCGCCGATCGACTGCGCGGTCTTGAGGAGCTGGTCGAACTTGAGGTGGTTGTTGCAGAGCGAGCAGGGGATGGGCGTGCGCCCGGCCAGGTACTCGGCGACAAAGGGCCGGACGACGGCCTCTTCGAAGCGCTCCTGCTGGTTGACGACGTAGTAGGGAATGCCCAGATGCTCGGCGACGCGGCGGGCGTCGTAGACATCGTCCAGCGAGCAGCAGCGGCCGGCCTTCGGCGCATCGGGAATGCCGTGCTTGCCCGCGAGCCGCGTCTGATCCCAAAGCTGGAGGGTCAGGCCGACGACCGCGTTTTCGGCGTTATGGGCGAGCATCGCCGCCACCGTCGAGGAGTCCACCCCTCCGGACATGGCTACGGCGATGGTTTCGGGCTTGAGCATACGTCTCTAATAAAGTTATATACTTTTCCGGCTTCCATTGCCCTTTCGGCCCAGATACCGTTTCAATTTACTGCGCAATGTAGAACGATCTTTCAACTCGCATTGCCAAACTACCAGAACTTTCCAGCCGAGTAGAATCAGCGCTTCTATATTCCCACTTCTGCGATAATATGTGGTTACATTTTGAAGGTATTAAAAACTTGCGCGCCATGTTTCTGGTCTTAAATGCACTGTATCTTCAAGTGGCGGCGATATGGTGAATATGCGTGGTTGCAGAGCAAACAAATGCACCCGGTATATGCACCAGGCTTTTGGGCGCTCATTTGCCAAGTCACATTCATTACGGCTCAAAAAGAACGGGGTTCGAGCGGTACCGTTTGTCGTTTTGACCTCGATCAATCGTTCGCTACCACTGGAATGATACGAGAGGATATCGTACCCGGCGCCGTCTCCGTCTTCCTGTGCTATCCATCGAACTTTTCGCGAAAGGTCGATTCTATCCGCCTCAACAAGCCGGTGCCGTTCAACATCCAAAACAAAAGCCTCGCCTGCGTTGCCGAGAGAGCGGTTACGCTTGTCCCGCTCGACTGGATCAAATTTCCTTACGAGTCTTTGGAGCTTCTCTGGGACTTTCTGATCACTCGCTGACGGAAAAGGTGGGTCTACGAAAATTTCCGAAGACTCAGACACCACTGGTTGTGAAATCTGAGGCGATTCCAGAATATTTGGATGTTGCGTTAGGTATCGGTCGATTGCGTCGAAGATAGCACCCTGGTAATTCGGTTTTGGAATATATCCAGGAATCCAAGGTAGCCCAAGTTTCTCCAAAACTGCGGAGATGTTTTGGTGCTTAAACTCTACTGATCTGTGCGTGCGACCAATTCGCGCCATAAGAGCGGCACTATGCCGGGACTTAATGTACGGCTTTCCAGAGCGTTCTGAAACGAGCATTCCAAAATAGTCGGCGACGATCGCATCGAGTTCATCGTCCTGCCACGGCTTTCCGTGTTTTTTCTCTTCATCCATTCGAGTCGCCATCATCTCAAATCGTTCAGCAACGAGTGTTACATTATGGGGTCAAGCAGAGTTTCAATATTGGCATCTCGGAGATCAGTCGTACTGTTGACTTCGATTCTCAAACAGGATTCCAAATCGCGGAGCGAGTTCCAGAATTCAGTCTGCGCAATACGCGCGGCCTCCAACAGGTATTCGGCCTCGTCGCGACGTTTCATTGATAGTTTTTTCACGCTCGTAACTCCTTACTTATATTCGACTCCTGTACCACCTACATAACAAGAGAGGTCAAGCAACCTCGGTCTCCGTCCGAAAGCGGCAAAAACATCAACGTCGATCCTCTTTTTGAGAATGGACGACTTCTCTTTTCCCGCCACTAGACTGAGACCCATCTGTCCTTTTCTCATAAAGCCTTCCCTCTTCTCTTTATATTCGCCGAAAAGCCATCTGACAACCTTTTTTATCTGCATTGATTCTAGATCAGCAATAGAGATTGAACTTTTGAATCAAAGAGGGAAACCACCGTAAAATTTCCTCACCTCGCCGTTCCCGCCGCGACTGGCGAAATTGCGCGCAGGTGGGCAACGGCTTCGAGGATTACCTTCAAAGCATAATCCACCCCAGCTTCTATCCGCTATACTGACACCGGCCTTGGCAAGATGAAAACGAGAAGGTTAGGAGAGCGGGATGAAGATGAAGAGTGGATGGTTTTGGGCGGGGGCAATTGTGCTGGCGGCGTTGGGAACCTCATTCTGCGCGCGGGCGCAAAAGGCGGAGGCGTCTGTGACTGGCACGATTGCATCTGATACAGGCTCGGATGCGGCGAAGGGGCGGCGGGCGCTGCTGTTGACGGTGGGCGATGGAGGAACCGGAGCGTACAAGGCGGTTCTGACCGGGGAAGAGAACCTGAAAACGCACACCATCTTCCGTCCGCGGGATCTGAGTCCGTTTGGCGGGTCGCGCCTGCTGCCGATTGTGGCCTGGGGCAACGGCGCCTGCGCCAACAGCGCCTCGGAGTTTCGCAATCTGCTGAGCGAGATTGCCTCGCACGGGTATCTGATCGTTGCCATCGGCCCACCGGCGGCGTCGATCGATCTGGTGGCGGCGCAGGGATCGACCTCGACCTCGCAACTGTTCGACGGGATCGATTGGGCGGTGGGTGAGAACAGCCGCGCGGAGAGCGTCTACTACGGCAAGATCGACACGAAGAAGATTGCGGTGATGGGGATGAGTTGCGGAGGGTTGCAGGCGCTGGAGGCCTCGGCCGATCCGCGCATCACGACGACGATTATCTGGAACAGCGGGGCATTCATCCATCCGCCGACATTTACGCCGCCGCCGGGCAAGGCCGGTGCGCCACAGGGCTTTTCGATGCCCGCAGTGAGCAAGGACGATCTGAAGAAGATTCATAGCCCGATTCTCTACGTGACGGGAACCAAGGGCATTGAGCTTGAAAACGCCAAGGACGACTATAGCAAGATCAACCAGGTTCCGATCATGATTGCGATCCGGGATGGCGCGCAACACTATGAAGGGACGATTTATCGTGCTCCCAACGCGGGCGCGTATGGGCTCTACGGTTCGGCGTGGCTGGAGTGGCAACTGAAGGGCGACAAGGTGGCTGCCAAACAATTCTCCGGCGCCGATTGCGGCATCTGCAAAGATCCGAAGTGGAGCGTGGAGAAGAAGAATATTCCGTAGATTGCGTTGCGGGATGAGCGCTCAGCCCGCGGTGCCCGCCGCTACGGGTGAAATGGCGCGCAGATGGGCGACGGCTTCGGGGATCACGCTCAGAGCATCGTCCACATCGGCGTCGGTTGCGGTCCTGAGGAGGCTGAAACGAAGACTCGCGCGGGCGCGGGTCTTGCCCAGGCCCATCGCGAGCAGCACATGGCTGGGCTCGGTTGCGCCGGAGTGGCAGGCCGAACCGCCGCTGGTGGCGATGCCCTTCAGATCGAGGGCGATCACCAGCGCCTCGCCCTCGATCTGATCGAACCAGAGGTTGGTGGTGTTGGCGATGCGGGGGACGGGGTTCTCGCTGGAAAAAGCAACCGCAGGTCCTTCGACTCGCTGCGCTCGCTCAGGATGACAGTCAATAGAGTTCATCGTTTCCCCGGTCCCCAAATGCGCGGGACCGGGGGCACCCCTCTTTATTGGAAAAGTTGCGCCGTTGACGCCGGTGCCGGGAAGGGCGAGAATGCCGGCTTCGAGGCGATCGCGGAGAGCTGCGAGGCGGGGGATGGTTCCGTCTTCGAGCGAGAGCATGGCCAGCTCGGCGGCTTTGGCGAGGCCGACAACGCCGGGGACGTTTTCGGTGCCGGCGCGACGGCGTCGCTCATGGCTGCCACCGACAAGAAGCGGCTCCAGCGGCGTTCCGCGGCGGACAAAAAGCGCGCCGACGCCCTTGGGGCCGTAGATCTTGTGGGCGCTGATGGACAGGAGATGGCAGCCGAAGCGCTTGACGTCGATGGGCACCTTGCCCGCACCCTGCACTGCGTCGATGTGGAAGAATGCGCCTGCGGCTTTAGCGATTTTGCCGATTTCCTCGACAGGTTGGAGAACGCCGGTCTCGTTGTTGGCAAGCATGACGCTGATGAGGCGTGTATTGGGGCGAAGGGCGCTCTCGATTGCCTCGGGCGCGATGAGGCCGCTGGGGGTGGGCGCGACGTAGGTGACGGCGACACCAAACTTCTCCAGGCGCTCGGCCGCCGCGAGGATCGCCGAATGCTCGATCGCGGTAGTGATGAGGTGGTCGCCGGGGCGGAGGAGGCCGAAGAGAGCGGTGTTGTCGCCCTCGGTGCCGCCGGAGTTGAAGACGACTTCGGCGTCGTGGCAGTTGAGGAACTCGGCGAGCGCGGCGCGGGCACGATCGACGGCGGAGTGGGCCTGCTGGCCGAAGAGGTGGATGGAACTGGCGTTGCCAAAGCGCTCGAACCAGAAGGGGCGCATCGCCTCGACGACCTCGGGCGCGAGAGGCGTGGTGGCGTTGGCGTCCATGTAGATGCGCGGCACGGCGGCTCCTGCATTTGATTGTACGGGAGGCGGGATTTTTGGCACGCTTAAAATTATTGTCGTATTTTTATAACGCTTTGATAATGCAATTGATATCCGCGGTTTTGTGCGGGATATGCGCAGGGTGCGATGGTTCTGGAGTTTTTTTCGCCGCTCAACTCTGCCATACTTATGAGTGTCCACCTCGTACGGCCAATCCCAACAATCGAAGAGTGAGGTTGCATCCATGTCGGCAAAGTATGTCTTTGTGACGGGCGGAGTTGTGTCCAGTTTAGGGAAGGGCCTGGCGGCGGCCTCGATCGGCTGCCTGCTGGAGAGCCGCGGATTGCGCGTGAATATGATGAAGTTCGACCCCTACCTGAACGTCGATCCGGGAACGATGTCGCCCTTCCAGCATGGCGAGGTCTTTGTGACGGACGACGGAGCGGAGACGGATCTGGATCTGGGGCACTACGAGCGCTTCACGCATGCGCCGCTCTCGCGCGACAACAACCTGACGACCGGGCGCATCTACGAACAAATCATTCTCAAGGAGCGGCGGGGCGACTACCTGGGCAAGACCGTGCAAGTGATTCCGCACGTGACCAACGAGATCAAGAATGCGATGCGCAAGGTCTCGGCCAACGGCGCAGATGTGACGCTGGTGGAGATTGGCGGCACGGTGGGCGACATCGAGTCGCTGCCCTTTCTGGAGGCGATCCGCCAGATGCGCCAGGAGCTGGGGCGCGAGAATACGGTCTTCGTTCACCTGACGCTGGTGCCGTGGATCGCCGCGGCGCAGGAGCTGAAGACCAAGCCGACACAGCACTCGGTGAAGGAACTGCTTTCGATCGGCATTCAGGCCGATGTGCTGCTCTGCCGCTCGGAGCGGCCGCTGGGCGAGGAGATGAAAAATAAGATCGCACTCTTCTGCAATGTGGAGGAGAAGGCCGTGATTGGGGCGCTGACTGTGCCGTCGATTTATGAAGTTCCGCTGGGCTTTGCCGAGGAGGGCGTGGATGCGCTGATCCTGAAATATCTGCGCATTGACGCGCCCGAGGCTAACTTGACGGAGTGGAAGGCGCTCGTCGAGCGCGTCCATCATCCCAAGGATGATGTTCATATTGGCATCGTGGGTAAGTATGTGGAGTATGAGGACAGTTATAAGTCGCTGAAGGAGGCGCTGACGCATGGCGCCATCTCGCAGAACCTGAAGCTGAAGGTTAGCTGGATCGAGGCCGAAGGGCTGGAATCGAAGACGCCGGAAGACAGGAGTTATGAGGAGAAGTTAGCGGGCTTCGATGGCATTCTGGTTCCGGGCGGCTTTGGCAAGCGCGGCATCGAGGGAATGCTGAATGCGATTCGCTATGCGCGCGAGAAAAAGGTTCCCTATTTTGGAATTTGTCTGGGAATGCAGACGGCTTGCATTGAATTTGCGCGCAATGTCTGCGGCCTGAAGGAGGCTAACTCGACGGAGTTTAACCCATCGAGCCCGCATCGAATTATTTATAAGTTGCGCGAGTTGCTGGGCGTGGAAGAGATGGGCGGAACGATGCGGCTGGGCGCGTGGGCGTGCGTGCTGAAGGAAGGTTCGCTGGCCTCCAAGGCTTACCGCTCGGTCGAGATCAGCGAGCGCCATCGCCATCGCTACGAGTTCAACCGCGAGTATGAAGCACAGTTGACGGGCGCGGGAATGAAGCTGACCGGGACGACTCCCGATGCGACGTATGTGGAGATTGTCGAGTTACCGGATCATCCGTATTTCCTGGGCTGCCAGTTTCATCCGGAGTTCAAGTCGAAGCCGCTGGAGCCGCATCCGCTGTTCCATGCGTTTATCGAGGCGAGTTATAAGCACCGGGTGAGCAGATAAGTTAAATCTTTTATTCCACCTTAGTCGCTGCCGCGAGAACAGTGGCCGCGGCGTTCATCTGCTCGCGGGTGATCACTTCGGTGGCGCACCAAAGGGTGCAGTTCCGCAGTTCGGGATACCAGCGGGATAAGTCAATGCCGCCGACGATCTTGTTGTCGAGGAGGCGCTGAGTCCATTGCGCCGGAGACTCTTCGGTTTGCAGGACAAATTCATGGAAGCGCGGCGCGCCGTGGAAGAGGAGCTTTGCGCCGGGTTGGGCGCTGAGGGTTTTGGATGCGTAATCCGCCTTGGCCAAGTTATGCTCGGCTAACTCGCGGATGCCTTCCTTGCCATAAACACTCAAGAATATTGTGGCCATCAGCGCGACCAAGGCTTGATTGGTGCAGATATTCGAAGTGGCCTTCTCGCGGCGGATGTGCTGCTCGCGCGTAGAAAGAGTGAGAACGAAGCCGCGATTTCCGTTGCGATCGAGGGTCTGGCCGACGAGGCGGCCCGGCATCTGGCGCACATACTTATCCTTGGCGGCGATCACTCCGCAGTATGGCCCTCCATAACTCAAAGCAACGCCGAAGGACTGCGCCTCCATGCTGACAATGTCGGCCTCGACCGGCGGGTGGACGACACCGAGCGAGACAGCCTCGGCAATCGAGACAATCAGCAGCGCGCCTTTGGCGTGCACTATCTCCGCAATCGCCGGAATATCTTCGATGACTCCGAAGAAGTTAGGGCTTTGCACTAACACGGCGGCGGTTTCATCGGTAACTTCCACGGTAAGAGCGGCCAAGTCTAGACGGCCTGTCTTGCGGTCATAGGCGGCGAGTGAAGTGGGAAGGCCCTGATGTTTCGCGTAAGTCGCGAGCACCTCGCGGTACTCCGGATGCACGGTCCGTGCAACGACGGCCTTGTGACGCCCGGTAACGCGCACAGCCATCATCACCGCCTCGGCTGCACCGGTTGAACCGTCGTACATGCTGGCGTTGGCCACGTCCATTCCGGTCAGCTCGGCAATCATCGTCTGAAACTCGAAGATAGCCTGCAAGGTGCCTTGAGTTATCTCAGCCTGATAGGGCGTGTAACTTGTGAGAAACTCGCCGCGCTGCACGAGCGAATCGATGATGACCGGGCGGTAGTGGCGATAAGCGCCCGCGCCGAGAAAGCTGACATAATCCGTGGCATTCTTTGCGCCGGCCGCCTTGAAGTAGTCGATGATCTCGCTCTCGGCGTGCGCACGGGGCACAGCTAGATCGCGGTTGAGGCGGTCTTCTTCGGGAATGACGGCGAATAACTCGTTGATCGAGACAGCGCCGATCTCAGCGAGCATTTGCTCGCGTTCGGCGGGAGATTTGGGAAGATAGCGCATTGCAGCTTTCAGCCCTCAGCTTTCAGCTTTCAGCCAAAAGCTCGTTAGGCAAGTGAATGTTTGGCCTGCCGGAAATGACATTGCGCGAGTTATCGCAAGCGCAATTCTCAAACTCAATCTAAAAGCTGTAGCTGACAGCTTTCTTCTAGCTTTCTTCCGCAATGAAGGCCTCGTAGGCCGCGGCATCGAGGAGTGAGTTGAACTGCGCGGGGTCGGCGAGCTCGACCTTGATGATCCATGTCTCGTGGGGCTTCTCGTTGATCTTGTCGGGCGCATCTTTCAGCTCCTCGTTGACGGCGGTGACGGTTCCGGTGACCGGCGAAAAGAGGTCGCTAACCGCCTTGACGCTCTCCACCGAGCCGAAGACGGCATTCGCGGTGACCGCGTCGCCCACCTTGGGCGCATCCACGTAGACGATGTCTCCGAGGGAGTTCTGGGCGTAGTCGGTGATGCCGATCGCACCGGTCGTGCCCGACAGATCGATCCATTCGTGCTCGCGGGTGTAACGGTAGTTTGCCGGGTAGGCCATGGCGGCTGACTCCTTGTTGATTTTTGCTGCGACAGACCAGTGTACGACGTGAGCCGTGGATTTGACTCAACGAAATTGAAAGAGGGGCAATGCCCTTTGATCTCCGCCGCTTTTGCCGCCGCGCTTTGCCGGCAGCCAGCGGCTTTGCTACTCTTGGCCTATCATGATGCGCGCATCTTGCAGGCTGCTTGCCGCCGTTTTCCTCTTCACCGCAGGGCCGCTGCTCGCGGCCCAATACTATCAGCCCAAGTCGATTCACTTTACTGGCGCTCCGGAGTTCACCGACCGGGAGCTGATGGAGGCTGCCGGGCTGAAGACGGGCGTCGCCATCACGCCGGCCGAGATCCAGAGCCGCTCCCAGAAGCTGATCGACAGCGGCCTCTTCGAGACGCTCAACTTCCAATTCGACGGAACGACGCTGACTTACACGCTGGTTCCCGCGGCCAATCTGTATCCGCTACGCCTGGAGAATCTGCCGCTCGCGCCGGGCAAGGAACTGGACGCCGCGCTGCACGCTCGTGTACCGCTCTATCACGGCAAAGTTCCCGACCAGAGCGGCCTGACGGAGCAGGTGCGCAAGGCGCTGGAGGAGATGCTCACCGCCAAAGGCATCCAGGCCACAGTTGCCGATACGGCCTATACCGATGCGAAGCTGGGGCAGATTACGGCCATCAGCTATATGATCACCTCGCCGCCAGTGCTGGTGGGCGAGATACGGCCAAGCGCCGCCTCGACCCCGCTGGATGCGAGCGCCCAGGAGATTCTGGCCAAGGTCGCAGGCTCGCCCTACAACGTGCAGGGATCGCCCAACCAGATCGAGACTTATCTGGGCAACGACTTTCACGACAAGGGCTACCTGGAGGCCGAGATTCATGCCGCAGCGCTGGCCGACGCGACGGTTGCGTCCGATGCTTTGCGCATTCCCTTTCAGGTGACGGCAACACCCGGCATCCGCTACAAGCTGGCGGCGATCCGCCTCGCGCCCGGACTGCCGCTCTCGCAGGAGGAGTTCGACAACCAGTCGCGCATTCATCCCGGCGACCTGGCCGCCAATCAACTGCTGACGAATAACTGGATCTTTCTTGAAGGCCTCTTCCATAACCGGGGTTATATGGAAGCCACAGTGCATCCCACGCCCAGCTTCGACCGCGAGCACGGCACCGTCACCTACAACGTCACAGTCGATCCAGGGCCGGTCTACACGATGGGCAAGCTCGCAATCCAGAACGGCGCGGACGATCTGCGCGCGGCCATGCTGGATGCCTGGAAGCTGCCCGAGGGCGCCGTCTACAACGAAGGCGCGGTGAAGAGCTTCTATGCCAATCTGCCGCCAACCTCACGGCTGGCCAGGACCATGACTTCAGCCAATCTGAAGTACTCCGTGAAGCTCAACCGCGACAGCCACACGGTGGATATTACGCTGCGCATGGAGAGGATGCAGTGAAAATGATTTCAGATGCCTTTTGGCTGCTGTGATACACTCGTTGATTAATTAATCTTGCAAAGGAATTTACGAATGAAACGAATGACATGGATTCTTGTGTTGCTGTTATCGGCAACGCCCACTTGCTTTGCCAATAAGCCACTTACAGTTCAACAACTGAAGGATCTGCTGGCTTCCTTGCAGCAAAGCAGGAAGGACGACAATGAAGTCTCAGACGCTCTCATGCAGTACGATCTGAGTGAAGAGCTGACCAACAGTGCGGCGGAAGGCCTCTCCACGCTGATTCCAGGCCCGCACGCCGGCGAAGAGATCGAAATTCTGCGAGGGCGAAGCGCCTTCCTGGCGCCTCCACCCACCGACCTGCCGGCCACGCCCGCGCCCGACGCGGCAGCACAGAAAGCCATGCTGGGTCAGGCGCTGAACTTTGCGACAAAATCGTTTTCGCAATATCCACATCTCTCGGTCATCAAATCCACGATCCGCTATTAGGACGAGTTGAGACAGGCAAGCAGCGTCGGGATTCAATCTGTGAATATACTCAATGGCCCATTGCAGCTTGTCTACAAGCATAATGATCCCTTAGATGTCGATAAGGGCATAGTAAAAGCCGCCGCTAAAGACAAGACGAGATGGGGTGCGAATGGCCAGATCTCGGAAGGCGCGCCGGAAACCAATCTGGGCGCACTCCTGCAGGAAGCCTCTGCTTCGGACAACTATAAATGGCTTCGCTGGCAGACGGTGGACGGCAAGCAGGCCGCCGTATTTTCTTTCGCCGTCGAAAAGAAAAAATCTCTTCTCGATGTGAATTATTGCTGTTTCCCAAAGACCGAAATCCAAGATACGGTCATGGGACCACTCACTGTCGGGACCATCCAGTCGCTCACATCTTGGGAGCCCTTCAAGAGGATCGCGAGTTATCACGGCGAGCTTTTCATTGATCCGGATTCTGGCGTCATCGTCCGCATTATCGTCAATGCCGAGATGAAACCCTCCGATTTCGTTTTCATGGAAGAAAGAAGGATTGATTTCGAGAAGATCGTTGTCGATGGCAGGGAATATGTGCTTCCTCACTCAAGTTATATCTTTTCAGAAGCTGTTCCTAACGGAGACAGCGCGAACGGCAACTGCACGAACCGTCACACCCTGCTTTCCACTGTTTACCACAACTACAAGCTGACCGAAAGGCATTGAGCATAGCCGGTTGTATTCCAGAATTTTGTTGCAGTAGTTTTCGCAGCGGGCATGGAATCTTTGTTTCTTCCTGATCCGGCCCTGTCGGTCTGCAACTCGGTGTTGACTTTTATACGGACAAATCAACAGGATACTTGTTGACGAAATTTTGGATGCGTACATCATTTGTGATTGGATGAGTCACACTTATCTTTCGATCGACGTTCGCGGTTCACTCTTTGCCGGCTTCTGATCTATCCTCATTTCATGCCCCACTCGCTCATTTTCGACCATATGTTCCTGATGCCGCTTCCGATTCTGGAGAAGCTGCTGCGTCCAGTGATTGTCTACCTGGTTCTGGTGCTGCTGCTGCGCCTCTTCGGCAAGCGTGAGCTGGCCCAGCTGAACCCATTTGACCTGGTGGTGCTGCTCTCGCTTTCGAATACCGTGCAGAACGCGATCATCGGCGACGACAACTCGGTGACCGGCGGGCTGATCGGCGCCTTCAGCCTGCTGGCGATCAACTGGCTGGTGGTGCGCGTGCTCTTCCGCTCGCGCAGGCTGACCCGGGTGATCGAGGGCCGCGCGACGGTGCTGGTGCGCGACGGCCAGATCGACAAGAAGGCATTGGAGCGCGAGTCGCTGAGCCGCGAGGAGCTGCTCTCGGTCATTCACCGCCAAGGCTTTGAGGACTTCGACCAGGTGCGCCGCTGCGAGCTAGAGCCGAATGGCACTTTTTACGTGGAGGCCTTCGACCCGAGTGCCGCGGACAAGCGCCACGCCGAGCTGTTGGAGCGGATCGACGCGCTCAGCCGCGAGGTGGCCGCACTGCGGGTGAGTTAGAAAAACCAATTCGGAGATGAAAATGGACTCTGCATTTACCAGAATTGATCCAGAACTGTTGCCGATCCTGGACGAGCTGCGCCGCCGCGAGCCGATCTTTCACACGCAGGAGTTTGGCTCGACGACGGCTGAGTTCGAGCGCTCCACCGCGCCGGATTACTGGGAGGTGGGCGCGTCGGGACGGCGCATGAGCCGGGAGTTCATTCTGGCGTGGGCCGAAGATTCTCCGGAGCATTTTGTCGATGCCGCAGCGGTTGACTGGCAGACGACGGAGTTTGGCCTGCGCCGCCTTGGACCCGACACGTACCTGCTGACCTACACGCTCGATCAGGCCGGACGACGCACTCGCCGCGCGACGATCTGGGAAAACTCAGTCGATGGCTGGCGCATTCTTTACCATCAGGGCACCATCATCTCGGCAGAAGAGGACGAACACTTGCCGGCATAAATACTATTCACAGATGCGTACCTTCTCGGCATGGCGATGAAAAAGGATCTGATCCTCTTCACATTCGCCAGGGGCATAGGCCATCTTGCCAGCGGTTTTTACTCTCCGGTGGGCAGGACTTCTTCAATCCCAGTCCAGGGTTCGCCTTGAAGCACGAGGTACTTCAGGTAAAGTTCGGAGCCTGTGCGATCTGCCGAAGCGAGCAGGCTGCGGGCAGCTGCCTGAACGCGTTCATTGGTCAGTGTGGCGTAGTCAAAGTTCTCCTCGATCATTCCGTTGGAATGGGGGATATTGAGCAAGTCAAGAAAGCTGACAATCACGGCACGATGCTCGTGGAGAAGATACCTCTTCAGCAGGTCATCCACGATCGGGTCGGGTAGGGCCAGGGTTGCCGCCGTCCAGTTGACCAGCCGCTCCATCGAGCTTTTGCGGACAAAGACCTCGCGCAGGTTTTTTGCTTTTGCGAGGGAGGCAATGACGATCTGTTTCTCAATGCCCTTGGCCTCAGCCCAAAAAATCTGGCTGATGGCGATTCGGATCTCATTGGGTAATTGTCGCCAAACACGACTTGCGGAAACGGTCATCAGCGGTCTTCTCCTACGTCAAATCTGAAGCATCAGCTTTGATGATAACGGTTGCAGAAAAAGTTTGTGCGGACAGGTGTGGAATTCGGTAAGCCTTGATCTCGCCGGGTGCCCTACTCCCCGGTCTCAAAGTCGAGACCGGGGCCACCCGCCGTGGAGGATCAGAACAAATTTAGAATCCAGATTGGGGAACGGTCCTTTGGGCGTGAGCCAGATCTCCAATTTCATGGAAAGAGTCCTACATCGGTGGTCGACCTCGCGAACTCCAAAGAGTTGAGAGAGCTTGTTAAGTTCGCAGTTGAGACTGCGATAAGCGCAATCAAGAAATGAACCTGTGAAAATGGAAATGGGCTCAGGTATCGTGATCTTTTGTACTAACCAGCGAGAGCATAATCGCCAAAGCGCTCTTCGACGAGATGTGACAAAAAAGGCGAAAAACAAGATGCTTCGCTTCTATTGCGAAAACATCCCTCAGGGGCTAAAGCCCGTGTATTTTTGTGGCTTTTTGCGGCACGGCTGAAGCCGTGCCCTGTTACAAAACTGACCAGCAAGCGTTGGCTGCCTTGATGGCAAATCATTCCCACTCGATGGTTCCCGGCGGCTTGCTGGTGATGTCGTAGACGACGCGGTTGATGCCGCGGACTTCGTTGACGATGCGGCTACTGATGCGCTTGAGCACGTCGTAGGGCAGGGGGGTCCAGTCGGCGGTCATGCCGTCTTCTGAATGCACGGCGCGGACGGCGCAGGTGTAGGCGTAGGTGCGCTGGTCGCCCATGACGCCGACGCTCATGACGGGGAGCAGCACGGCAAAGCTCTGCCAGATTTTGTTGTAAAGCCCGGCGGCTTTGATCTCGGCGACAACGATTTCGTCGGCCTCTTGCAGCAGAGCGACGCGCTCCGGCGTGACTTCGCCCAGGATGCGCACGGCCAGGCCGGGTCCTGGGAAGGGCTGGCGGCCCAGAACATCGTCCGGCATCTGGAGGTCGCGGCCGATGCGGCGGACTTCGTCTTTGAAGAGGTCGCGCAGCGGCTCAATTAGTTTCAACTTCATGCCCAGCGGCAAGCCGCCGACGTTGTGGTGGCTCTTAATGGTCTGGCTGGGGCCTTTGACGCTGCTGGACTCGATCACATCCGGGTAGAGCGTACCTTGGACGAGCCAGTCCACACCGCCCGATTCCTTGGCGATGCGCGTGGCCTCATCGTCGAAGACAGCAATAAACTCCGCGCCGATGATTTTTCTCTTCTTTTCCGGCTCAGTGACTCCGGCCAGCTTGCTCAGAAAGCGCTCGCTGGCGTCCACGGCGACGATCTTCAAGCCGAGTTTGTCGCGCAGATTCTTTTGAACGCTCTGGAACTCGTTCTTGCGCAGCACGCCGTTGTTGACGAAGATGCAGGTGAGCTGGCTGCCGATGGCGCGATGGACGAGCACCGCGGCGACCGAGGAATCCACGCCGCCGGAGAGGCCGCAGATGACGTGGCCGCTGCCGACTTTGGCGCGGATGGCGGCGACGGTTGACTCGATGAAGTGCGCCGGGGTCCAATCGCCGCGCGCGCCGCAGATGGAGAAGACGAAGTTCTTGATCAGTTGCGCGCCGAGCGGCGTGTGGTGGACCTCGGGATGGAATTGCACGGCCCAGATGCGGCGCTCGGCGGACTCAAAGGCCGCGAGAGCGTTGGCCGAGACCGCGGTGCGATGAAAGCCCGAGGGCAGCTTGGCGGCCTCGTCGCCGTGGCTCATCCAGACGGCGAGGGTCGCGGGTAGCCCGGCGAACAACTGCGAAGCTGCGTCTTCGATGGTCACTTCGGCGTGGCCATACTCGCGGCGGGGCGCATTGAGCACCTGGCCACCAAGATGATGCACGATGAAGTGCAGTCCGTAGCAGATGCCGAGAATCGGCACGCCCAGCTCGAGCAGCTTGGGGTCGGCGGCCGGCGCGTCGGCGTCGTAGACCGAGGAAGGCCCGCCGCTCAAGATCACGCCCAGCGGCTGAAGCGCCTGGATCTCGGCGAGAGCCACCGTGCAGGGCAGCACGACAGAAAAGACGTTGTGTTCGCGGATGCGCCGCGCAATCAGTTGCGTATACTGCGAACCGAAATCGAGGATGACGATTGTCTGGGTAGCCACATATCCAGTGTGGCAGGGCGCGGGGCGGAATGTAAAGACGGCACCTGGAACACCAACGCACACAGATCGCTTACGCCCTTCCATTTTTTTGGCCCATTACGGCACGACTGAAGTCATTCCCTGATACAAAGCTACGAAAAGCAACCGCAGGTCCTTCGACTCGCTACGCTCGCTCAGGATGACAGAGCATTATGATTGTTTGAGGTTTCTTACTCTAGTGCCGTGACCGTATGAATAGGTAATCACCGGAATGTAGCGCCGACCTCCCGGTCGGCTGTAACGCGGACGTCCCCGTCCGCGTTTGTCCATGATTAATGACCAATTCATGCGGTCCAAACACTAGGTGCAAATATACCGACGCGCCGTGAGTGGGGTACCCAGATTTCTTTGAGCCCTAAAAAAGCGTGGACCCGGAGGTCCACGCTACAGCCGGCCGGGAGGCCGGCGCTACAGGTTTAGGCCTTGGTTGGCACGGCAGCGGCTAGCCGCTCCTTGAGGAGTTCGTGGGCGCGGGTGAGGAACTCTTCCTGCGGGAGCTTGCCGGAGTCGACTTCGGCGAGGAGGGCGCGCTGGGCGGCGTACTCTTTGTTGACGATGCCCGCCTTGGATTGCAGCATCCGCCATGCCTTGCGGCGCTCGGTGCAGAACATGACCAACTGACGCGAGAGCGCGTAGTGGGTTGCCTTGCCGGCTTCGTCGTGGACCGTGATAGTGACGCCGAAGTCGGGGATGAAGGCGCGGTGGGCGGGGTTGAGGTAGTGGCGATAGACGATATCCTGCTGCGTAACCCGCACCAGCATATTGTCCAAAGGTATTAGCGCGGAAGCGCCCTCGGGCTTGAGTTTCTTGAGGTGATTGCGGAAGCGGGCTTCGGTGGTGCACCAGTGGGCGACGGTGTAGCGGCGCAGCTCGCCGGTCGTCTTGTCCTTCGTCTCATACCAGTCGAGATCGATGCTGGGGTTGCCCTTGATGTCGAGCGTCTCCTGATAGGTTTCGCCAAGGCGGGGGTTGAAGACAAACTCCGGCACGCCGCGGGAGTCGCGGACGCGCTGGGCCTGGATGAGGGCCATGTCGTCGGCGACGCCGTGCTCGGGCTGGCAGGTGGTGAAGGCCTGAATGAAGAGCGTGCCGCGATACTCCAGGCCGTCCAAAATGGCGCGGTAGAGCTTGGGCGCGTTGGCCATGGAAATTTGCGCCACGAAGGGCGAGCCGTGGCCGGCGAGGAAGGTCTCGGCGACGGTCTTCTTCTCGGTGCTTTTGCCCTGCGTGGCCGCGCCGAAGACGTTCATGTCGTTGCCGCCGAGCATGGGGGTCGAGTCGCTGTTCTGGCCGCCGGTGTTGGAGTAGACCTGAGTGTCGAGCATCAGAACCTTGACATTGGGGCGGTTCTGCAGCATGACCTTGGACATATTCTGATAGCCGATGTCGCCCATGCCGCCGTCGCCGCCGACGGCCCAGACCTTGGGCAGTTCCTTGATTTCGTCGTCGGTCATCAGCGCGTCGGTGAAGTGCGAGAGGTGGTAATACTCCTGGGCATCGATGACATTCTCGTCGCGTGTGAGCAGGATGTCGGCGAGGCGCTCGGGGATGACGGAGCGGCGGGCATGATCGACGATGAAGCTCTCGCCCATCAGCCAGCCGACGGTAACACCGTCCTGGAAGAGCGAGTTCATCCAAGGGTAGGGGTGAGGATTGTTGGGCGCGGTCGAGCCGTAGACGGTGTTGCAGCCGGTGTGGGCGGACATGGCCATGACGGACATTCCGTTGGCGAGGCGGCCATCGACGGCTTGCAGATTTTTGTGATTGAAGGCCTCGGTGAGCAGGACGGCGGCAATCGCCTCGACCAACTGGCCGTCGCTGATGGGTCCATTCTTGGCTTCATAATCGGCAATGCGCGAGCGGGTGTCGGCTTCGTCTTCGCCGCCGAGGCCGAGGACGAGATGAGCAATGGCCTGGCGCAGAAGCGCGTATTCGGATTGACTGCGGGACTTGAGGACAGCCAGGCGGGCGACGCCGCGCTTTTCGAGATCGCCAGCCTTCGCCAGGAAGCGATCGCTCTTGGCATGGAAGACGGGGCGCATATAGGCCTCAGTGACGGCGGCGATGGAGCGCAGCACGCTCTTTTCGCCGCAGCCGGCGCAGGCGCCGTCGCCCGAGACCAGCGCGTCATAGGTGGAGCGCACCATCAACATATTGCGCAGCGTGGCGGTCTTGGAGTCGGCCGGGTTGGCGGCGCTGTAGAGGCCGAGGAACTTCTGCGAGGTGTCCGGCAGTAGATCGAGGAAGTTGGTGCCGGTGGTGTGTTCGGCATTCATTCCTTCGGTTTCGGCAACCATTTTGAGGGCGTTGTGATCGCCGCAGGCAGTGACACAGGCGGCGCAGCCCTTGCAGAGATCGCTGACAAAGATGGAGAAGATGCCGCCGGAGCCGGGAGCTTTGCGCTCGGGCGAGGAGAAGATCGCCGTGACCTTCTGGTAAGCCATGGGGACTTTTTCGATGATGGAGTAGAACTGCTCTTTGGCTAAGAAGGAGAGGCCGTCGATGCCGTCCGTAACTTCGCGCAGAATCATTGGCAGCGGGGCTCCGGTTTTGATGTCGGCAAGCATGCGCTGGCGCGCGAGGCGCTCGATCTCCGGCAGCGCGGTGAGCAGCTTGACGCGGTCGTCGGGGCTGGCGACGTAGTGGGAGACGGCAGTGCGCAGCAGCGTGGCCAGATCCTGCGCGGTGTTGGGTAGCGCGGTATCGGGGCAGACGGAGATGCACTCCATGCACTGGGTGCAGTTCTCGGCGATGAACAGAGGCGTCTCGCGGCGGGCGACATACTTGGAGGCGGTGTCACCGGTGGCGGCTGCGATCAAGCCCATCGCGGCCAGCGGCGTGGAGGGCTGGTTATAACCGAAGTGGGCGCGGAACTCGGCGTCAAAGCCGGCGACGGAAGCCAGCGGCGTGCGCGCGGCCTGTCCGGCGGGCATGGCATGAGAGCGGCAGCCGGAGCCTTCGCCGACAGGAACAGTCTCCAGAATCGGCAGCAGCGCATGGCCGCGCAGACTGGAGTGGTCGGCGGCGGCGAGCTCACCAATCTCAATCTCAGTGACCTGCTGGAAGCCTTGCAGCATGACCTCCATGTTGGATTGGACGACGGCCTCGCCCAACTTGCCGAACTTCTTGACGTACTGCTTTTCGACCACCTCGTGGTATTGGTCCTGAGTGATGCCGAACTCACCGAGCAGCGTGCTGACGCGGAAGAATGCGCCGAGGAAGGCGTTGCCCTGCATACGGAGCTGAAGATCGGCGCGGTCGGTGGCTTTTTTGGCGATCTCAAAGCCGGGCAGCGTGAAGACGCGAATCTTCTTCTCGATGATCTGCTTGCGCGCCCAGATGGGCAATTGCCCCCATGCCTGCACGCCCTGCTGATCGGACTCCCAGACGAGCGAGCCGCCCTCGGCCATGCCGTCCAGAGGATTGGTGTGAGTGAAGGCCTTGGGGTCGCAGCAGAGAACAACGGTTACATGGCGCAGATCGCAGTTGACGCGGATACGATCCTTGGCGGCGACCATAAAATACGAAGTTGGCGCGCCCTTCTTCTCCGAACCATACTTTGGATTGGCGCTGACGTGGATGACTTCCTTGGGGTTGCCGAGCGCGTCGCGCTCGCCGTCGCGCTCGTAGATCAGATCGTTCAGGTCGCCGAGGATGGCGCCGAGGTTCTTGCCGGTGGTGATGGCACCCCAGCCGCCGATGGAGTGGAAGCGAACGGCGACCGCGCCCTCGGGCAGCAGTGAGGGCGTCTCGTTGCCGAGAACCGCATAAGGGTGATCGATGCCGAGGACAAAGAAGGAGACGCCGTCGGCAGCCGTCTTGCCATCCTTGCGGGCGCGGCCCGCGGCGGCGAACTCATAGGCTCCAAGAACGTGCTCGGGGCGGAAGTCGCGCGAGCCGAGGCCGTAGCTCGCGCCGAAGAAGCGAGGCACCTCTGCGAGCGTGACGGCGGGCAGGCCAACGGTTGATTGAACGGCCTTCGAAAACGCAGTGCGAATGTCGCGGCCGAGGGGATTGTCGCCGGCCAATGGCTCGTCGGTCCGTTCGAGAATGATGACATTCTTCTTGCCCTTGAGAGCGGCGACGATGGCGGCCTCGGGGAAAGGGCGAATCACATTGACGTGAATGGAGCCGACGCTGGCCCCGCGCGTCTGACGCAGGTAATCGACGGCGGCTTCGATATTCTCAGCGGCCGAGCCGAGGGAGACGAAGACCGTCTCGGCATCGTCTGTCTTGTATTTGCTGATAAGGCCATAGCTGCGGCCAGTGAGTTCAGCAAATTGTTTGTAGGCTTCTTCGAGGAAATCCAGGATCGGCTCGGCGAAGTTGTTGCGGCGCGCGATGACGCCGTTCATGTAATGCTCCTGATTTTGCACGGGACCGAGCAGGACGGGATTGGTCAGGTCCATCATCCTGGGCACGCGGCGGCGGGTGGGGCCGAAGAGCGAGCGCTGCGCCTCGGTGGGGCAATCGATGATGTCGTCGGGTGCGCCCAGATACTCGCGAATCAGGCCGGATTCGTGCTTGTAGAAGGTGCGTTCCAGATGCGAGGTCAGGAAGCCGTCCATGATGTTCATGCCCGGCGTGAGCGACAGCTCGGTGACGCGGCGCAGGATCAACGCCTGATCGGCTGCCTGCTGCGCGTCCTTGCCGAAGAGCATGATCCAGCCGGTGTCGAGCGCGCCATAGATGTCGTCGTGTCCGCAATGAACATTGAGAGCGTGTTTGGTCAGCGCGCGTGCGCCCACTTCAAGAACCATGGTGGAGGCTTTGCCGGGCGCGTGATAGTACTGCTCAACGCCGTAGACGACGCCCTGACCGCTGGTGAAGTTGACCACGCGCTTGCCGCAGACCGAGTGAGCGATGGCTCCGCCCTGGGCCGCGTGCTCGCCTTCGGTCTCGATGGCGATGGTGTTCTGCCCAAAGGCGTTCAGATGGCCTTCGGCATACGCCTGCTGAAAGAGTTCGCCGCCCTCGGTCGATGGCGTGATGGGATAAAAGACGCCAGCGTCGCAGATGCGCGTCTCCGTGTGATACGAGACCAACTGATTACCGTTTGCGGTAATGCGAATGCCGGGAAAGCGAGCAGCAGACGTCATGAATTCCTCTCTTCTTCTCTCATGCCTGATTAGATTCGCGCAAGGCGCCTGAAGGTTCTTGATTCGAGAGAGTACGCTCCCGTCGAATCCGCGCCGCGATTCGTTGCGATCATTTGCCGGACTGGCGTTGCAGCAATCCAGTCCAACTGCCTGTGCAAGTGCCTCGGCCGACTTGGAGACGAAGACGCCCAAGGGGGAGCGTTCCTCGAATACGGCCTACCTACAAGTATGCGCCCTCTGGTGGGGGATTGCGTATCGCACAATGGGACGTTCTCTCCTATCGCTGGACCAAAGCCACCAGGCTTTCCACGCTGCGCTCGCGCATCTTCTGATAAAGTCCGCAAACGGCATGGGTCTTGAAGTGCTCCGATTCGCGGTGCGCGGCCTGCGCCTGCGCGTCCCGATATTGCTCATAGATCAGCACTGTGTCGGGATCGTCTTCAAGATGGTGGGGGATGTAGCTGACGCAGCCCGGCTCCTGGCGCGAGGCCGCGGTGAGCACGCGCAGCGTCTCGGCAACATCGTCGCGATCCTCCGGGGCAAACTTCAGCCGCACGATAAAACTGATCATAGTGAGATTGTATCGCGAAGCACGCGCCACGGGCTGGATGGGCGGCTTCGTTAGATCGGAAGGGGATTCGTTTTGGGAGGAAGTGGAGTAAAGGCGAGAATGGGATTCCCTATTGCCTGCTTTTATGGCTCCCACGGATTCACCAGCGACGGCGCAATCTCCTCAAAGTGCTTCGCGTTGCGGGTGGCGAGTTTTGCGTGCGCGGCGAGCACGATTCCGGCGATGATGGTGTCGCGCAGCTCCCCGGGACGGCCTCTTCTTTGTCTCTCCGCAGCCAATTCCGCCGAACGCCGTGCCGCGGTCTCGTCGTAGCCCACGATGCGCTGTTCGATAACCTCAGCGAACCAACGCTCGAAAGATGCCATGAAAGCTGTCCGCCGCTTCCCCGCCGGCATCGTTTCCATGCCGAATCGAATCTCGAAAACAGTCACGGAAGTTGTCCAGATCGAAGCCCGCGGCTGTTGGTCAAGCCAACGCAAAACACGCCCCTCCGGCTTGGTGCGCATGAACTCCGAAACCACGTTTGTGTCGAGGATAATCATTCGTCAAAACTGATTGGCTGAAGAGGATAGCCGCGCCATTCACGAATCTCTTCTTCCTCTTCCAAGCCAATTCCCTGCCCGCTGAAAAGTGCGGCAGAAGCCGTGCCAAAACCAACCGGCTGCGCCTTGTCTTCCCGCAGCGCGTTGCGGAAAATCTCCCGCGCCTCGGCTTCCATGCTGTGGCCGTGGCGCTTGGCGCGGCGCTGCAAGCGGGTCTTGAGACTGTCTTCGAGATTGCGAACCAAAAGCTGCGCCATTTCTGCCTCCACAAAACCCGGATGCTATCATGATAGCAAATTGAGTTGCAATCGGCAAACGACGAGCGTCTCACGCGCAAAAAAGAGTTACGCGTGAATGCGGTCGAGGGCGGCGGCGAACTCCGGCAGCAGCATCGTCTGGTCGCGGTCGGGGCCGGTGGAGACCATGCCGATCTTGGCGCCGCTCTCGCGCTCCTGGAAGCGCAGATACTCCTGCGCGGCAGGGGGCAGCTTGTCAAAGTCGGTGATGCCTTCAGTCGAGCTGCGCCATCCCTTGAGGGTGGTGTAGACCGGCTTGATGCGCTCGAGACCGAAGACGTCGGCGGGAATTTCGTCCGTGACCTTGCCATCGATCTCGTAGCCGATGCAGACGGGAATCTCCTCGAGTTCGTCCAGGACATCCATCTTGGTGATGACCAGCCACTCGGCGCCGTTGACCTGATTGGAGTAGCGCAGCAGGGGAATGTCGAGCCAGCCGCAGCGGCGAGGACGGCCGGTGACTGCTCCATACTCGTTGCCGCGGGCGCGCAAGTGGTCGCCGATTGCTTCATGAATCTCGGTCGGGAAGGGACCCTCGCCCACGCGGGTGACATAAGCCTTGGTGACGCTGATGACGGTGCCGATGGCCGTAGGGCCAACGCCGGTTCCAGTGGCGGCGCCACCGGCCGTGGCCGATGAGGAGGTGACGAAGGGATAGGTTCCGTGGTCGATGTCGAGCATGGTTCCCTGCGCGCCTTCGAACATCACGCTGCCGCCCTGGGCGATGATCTTGTGGAGCAGGCGGCCGGTGTCGGTGACAAAGGGACGAACCTGGTCGGCTGCGGCTGCATACTCGTCGTAGATCTTTGCGGGATCGAGCGGCGCGGCGCCGAACAGAGCGCGGACGATCGAGTTCTTCTCCGCGCAGGCGGCCTCGATGTGGCTCTTGAGCAGTTCGGGGCGGAGCAGATCGACGATGCGCAGTCCGCTGCGCGACATCTTGTCTTCGTAAGCAGGGCCGATGCCGCGGCTGGTGGTGCCGATCTTCTGGCGTCCGGGCGCGCTCTCGGCGGCCAGCTCGATCATGCGGTGATAGGGCAGGATCACCTGGGCGCGGTTGGAGACGGAGAGCTGGCTGTCGACGCCGACGCCGAGCGAGCGCAGCTTGGCGACTTCCTTGAGGAAGGCGATGGGATCGAGAACGACGCCGTTGCCGATGACGCCACGGCAACCCGGACGCAAGACTCCGCAGGGAATCAACTGCAGGACAAACTTCTGATCGCCGTGGATGACGGTATGGCCGGCGTTGTGTCCGCCGGCGTAACGGGCTACGGCGGCAAAGCGCTCGCTGAGCACGTCCACAATCTTACCCTTGCCTTCGTCGCCCCATTGAGCGCCCAGCACTACCGCGGTCTTCGCACGCATCTGTCCTGAATCCTAAACACTTTCTTTGAAGAGAAATTGAACCGTCAAGAAGGGCCGATCCCGCCGACACAAACACTGACCGCACGCCAAGGCGCGCACCGCGGGAAGCCACACTCTTGATGATAAACCCTGGGCGCATCTTCAGCGAGAGAGTGCTGAACGGCAGCATTACAGAAATCAAATAATCAAACTAACCTGTTCATTATAAATAGATAATAGTTCCCAGAAATCCGGTTGCCGCAGAAGTTATTCCATCGTTTGCAGCGTTGAGAACTTTAGACCACTCCGATAAATGAGGATTCTCTCGGTGCACTTCTGGAGATGGAAGGGGTTGGCGAGTCTGCTGGACAAGGCGCTCACCCGCACACTTCCATTGCCTGAACCGATGCAGGGATTCAGTCGCCACGGCCATTGTCCAGATCAGGCACGTAAGATTCGTTTGCCTTAGAAATTACTGCGCCGACCGGAGACCAGGTTGATGACCAGAACGATCAGCGCAACCACCAGCAGAAGGTGAATCAGTCCGCCGGCGATGTGGAAGCTGAAGCCTAACAACCACAGGACGAGAATGATGACAAAGATTGTCCAAAGCATGGTTTCTCCTTTTTGTGTTGCGGGCGCATGAGAAGCGAAAAAGCTCCCGCGCGCCCGCAAAGATTGCTGGTTGATGGTTACTTGGAGGCGATGGCCTGAGCCTTGGCGTTCCTGACGGCATCGAGGAAGGATCCAGCCGCGGCCGGCACGGCAACTTCACCGCGCAGAATGCGGCGCGTGGAGACGTCGTGGCCGTAAATGGCTTCAGTGGAATCATCGTCGCGGCGAATGGCGGCGCCGGTCAGCGTAAGTCCGGCAAAGGCTCCCTTGGCGCGCGAGTAAGTGAGGACCTCGGTATTCAGCTTCCAGTCGGAATCGGCGGAGGCGTGGCGGCCAACCGGACCGGCGGCCGCTGAGGCATCGCCGCCCAGCTCAAAGTTGCTGTTGATCAGGTGCTGCATTCCGCGTTCGTCCTGGATAATCATGACCAGATCGACGCCTTCCACACCGATCTGCAATCCCCAGCTTCCGCCGGTGATGGTGAAGAACGCAGGCGCGCTCCAGCCCTCTGCCGTGCGGCAGGTGGCCACGCCGCGGCCATTTTCCGCGCCGAAGATAAAGCCGCCCTTGAGCATATGGGGCACAACGGCAATGCACTTTGCGTGTTCCAGAACTTCTTCCGGAATGCCGCGATCCGGCGCCGCCATGATCTCGCGCAGCACCGCGCCGGCGTGATCCAGACGGTCAACTGTTGCTTCGGTTCCGCTTCCCGCCCAGCAAACACTTGTCATGCTGAGTACTGCCGCAATGGTTAAAAGCTTCTTCATGCATCTCACCTTTTCTACCCATGCGCAGCGTCACTTTCTTTCCGCGCACTGAGGCGCAATAGGCACCTTCCACAGTAGAGGCGAAAGAGGCTATCGTCTGAGCTAGATCGCTCAGGAGGATAAAGCTGGTTGAATGCCGTTTGCGAACGCGCAGCAGGCGAGTCGGCGCGCAGTGAGCGAAATTGACCAGACTGGTGGATTCCGTTTCGAGCTATAATGAAGGCAGGTGTCGGTGTGGACAAGCGCTGCTGCGGTTGGGTATGCTTCAACCTTGCAATTGACCACCCGGTAATTCGTGGTCCTGATGTTTGCCGATGAATCCGCTTTCATCGGCGCGACTGCTTCATTCAGCAGAGCTTTCAGTTGCGCATCCTATTCGCAATTCACATTTGATAGCCGTTGCCGAATTGAGACGCCGCCATGATTCAAATCTCCCCTCTTCCCTTCGATACTGCTGCATTCCTGGCCAACACGGGTCTTGGCCGAAAGATCGTTCAACTGGCGCCTCATGATTCCTTCTACAATCAAGGAGATATCGCCGACTCTGTTTATTATCTGCAACAAGGCCGCGCAAAAGTTACCGTAGTCTCGGCCAGCGGAAAAGAAGCGACCATCACGCTGATCAACGCGGGCGAGTTTGTGGGTGAGGGCGCGCTGGCGTCGGTGCCGGGGATGCGCCTTTCCACGGCCACGGCAATCGTCGCCAGCACCGCTCTCAAGATCGGGCGGGATGAGATGGCCCGCGTGATGCACGCGGAGCCCGATTTCTCCGACTTCTTCATGAAGTTCCTGCTGATGCGCAGCATCCGCACGCAGGCCGATCTGGTCGATCAGCTCTTCAACTCCAGTGAAAAACGGCTGGCGCGAATTCTTCTGCTGATGGCGGAGTTTGGCCAGCCGGGAGAACCGGAGACCTTGATTCCACCTATCACGCAGGAGACGCTGGCGGAGATGATCGGCACCACGCGTTCGCGCGTGAGCTTCTTTATGAACCGCTTTCGGGAGATGGGCTTTATCGAATACAAGGACCGCATCCGCGTGCATAAATCCCTGCTGAATGTGATTCTGCACGATCAGATGCCGGGCGACAACGCGGAAAAGCCGGATCTAGAGAAACGGATCGGCAGTTACAACAAGCTCTCCGCGGCTTCCCAAGACGCATTGTCCTAAATAGAACAGACTCATAACTCCATCCTTGAAATACTGTCTCCAATTCTCCCAAGCAGACAATTGGAGGAAACAGAGATGCAGAGTTCGCAGGCAACACTCCTCATCGCCGATGATGAGCCTTCCATTCGCCATTCACTTTCGCAGTCGCTCGCTGAGATGGGCTACAGAGTGCGAACGGCTTGCGATGGCTTCTCCGCATTGCACGAGATTCGCAATGAAGTCCCCGATTTCCTTCTATCCGATCTCAATATGCCCGGTATGACCGGCTTCGAGTTGCTGGCAGTGGTGCGCCGCCGATTTTCAGCGATACGGACGATTGCCATGAGCGGCTCGTTCTCCGGCGATGAAGTTCCTTCCGGCGTGGCCGCGGATGCATTTTTTCAAAAAGGGAGCAGCATTCTGGCGCTGCTGCGGATCATGGAAAACCTGCCGCAAACGATGCGCCCATCCTATCCGTCCTCATGCCCCGAAGCGCCTGTCTGGATTCATCGCAACAGTTACGACTTGTCGCCGGATGAGCAAGTCATCATCTCCTGCCCGGAGTGTCTGCGTACCTTTCCCCAGATTCTGGGCTCGAGCTACCTGCGGCGCAAGACGGACTGCATCTATTGCAAGAGCGCGATTTATTACGCAATCGTTCCTCATGCAAGCCAGATGCCTTTACAGGCTTTTAAGCGAAGGGTTGAGCCGGCAATGCCTTATCTGTTGAGCGTATCCGATTAAGGCAACTGCAATCGGCAAGAGAAAGAATGAATCATGCGCGTCATCGAGGAACAGAATCTACTGCTGCGCGAGAAGGCAAAGCTTCCCGCCAGCCTGAGAATTTCCACCGACGCATTTCGCGAGGGATGGAAGTTTGCGATCAATGTGAATGCGCTTCAGTTGGAGAAAAAGATCTCCGATCTGGAGTGGAGCTTCATCAAGATTGCGAGCGATGTGCAGGCAAGCGGCGTGGGTGAAACATCGCAGGAAGCCATCGCCAGCGCGCTCAGGCTGGCTCTGCTTCGCATGGATGCGCAATTCAACGCGGTTGAAGTTGAGTACATTGAATGCTCCGAGTATCCGTGGTTCTTTATGGCCAGACTGCGCGTATGTCAGTATCGCATTCAGCAGGGCGCCGAGCCTGCTGGATTGGATCAATTAGCACCTCATTCAATTGCCTCCGGGAGGCGGAGATTGCCGCCGGACGCGAAGGCGTTGTATCCGGATTTCGGCAGCAGAATGCCTTTGATCAAACAACTGCTGACCTCTCCGAGGATGACGCAGACTGGCCCTCAATGAACTTTGTGCAGATGATGTTCATGCTGTGCCTCATTGCAGAGCCAATCCAAATCGCACAACGCATCCGTACATCTTTCAGATTTCCGCTCAGATTCTGCCTGCGGATTGCGGCAAAACTGTCCAAATTTCCGTTGAGCGAGCCATGGTCTCGATAGCTCAGAAGTAATCGCCTTGACCCTCTACTCTCATGATTGCCGGCGAGGATTGCAATCATCCGCAACCGCAAGGAGAGACGATGAACAAAGATCGAATGAAGGGCATCATTGACGAAGTGGCCGGAGCTGCCAAGCGCAGAACGGGTGAGTTGACAGACAATCCAAAACTTCAAGTTGAAGGCAGAGTTCAGCAAATCAAGGGCAAGGCCGAAGGCGCCTGGGGCAAGGCAAAAGAGGCGGCGAAGAATGCCGTGAACAACACCGAGGTGCGTCTTGATGCTCACGCAACAGTGGGCTTGAAGGATTCCTCCCTGGATGCCGGGCGGCGCAACTGCAAATAATGTGAACGCCAATAAAAAGGCCGACCGTCAATCCGGTCGGCCTTTTGTATTTCCCTTGCATCCACGACTGCACCAGCTTCCACCGCCAGCCAGGCGGCTTGGCTTCAGCCGCTTACTTGGCTGTCGTGACAACCGGCGCGGCGAGCTTCTTGCCGGCTGGGTTCTTCTTGTCCAGCAGGGTGAGCGAATCCGCCGCGTTGAACGGGAACTGGCGCAGGCTCTGTTCGCCGGTCGTGCTCAGCGTTACGTCCACGCGCCGGTTCTGCGCCCAGACGATCACGCCCAGCTGCTTCTGCACCCGCGTCCGCTCGGCTGCGGTCAGCTCGGGATTCTCCTCGATCAGCGCCTTCACCTCGGCCGCGCTCAGATTCTCGTCGCTGCCCAGGCCGCGGGTTTCGATGCTGGCCTCAGGGATGCCCGCCGCCACCAGGAACTGCTTGGTGCGCGCGACGCGCCGCTCGCTCAGAGCCTTGTTGAACTCCGGCTTGCCGCGCTGGTCCGCATGGCCGCTCAGGATCAGATGCGCCTCCGGCTTGAACTCCTGATAGTGCTTGAAGTCGGTCGCCAGCGCTGTCAGCGTCGCCTCCTGGCTGGCCACCAGGCCGCCGTCGGGCTTGGCCGCAGTGGGCAGGTTGGTGGGGAAGAAGATGCTGTGCAGCGCCAGGCGCTCTTCCAGCTTCTTGATCTCCGGCGAGGGCGCCGCCACCACCGGTTCGGTGATCGTCTCGGCGCCTGTGGCCGTCGCCGTCTGTCCCTTGTCGTCGGTGGCCGAGCAGGTGATCGTCACCGTGCCTGCCGCGACGCCGTTCGAGTTGAAGGTGGCCGTCGAGCCCGAGCCGCTGATGGCGCCCGCCGTCGCCGCGAAGCTATAGCTGAGCGGACGATTCTGCGGACTCACGGCCGAGGCCGTCACCGTGGCGCTCTGGCCCGCAACCAGGCTGGCCGGCGCAACCGCGCAGCGCACGCCCGTCGGCGGATCGAAGGGCTTGACGGTGAAGCTGGCCGTGGAGCTGGCCGCATCCCACGGCTTCAAGCCCTCTTTGCCCGCCTTGCCCTGCTTGACTTGACAGTTGACCGTGTAGCTGCCCGGAGCAAGATTCGCCGTCGCCACATTGGCCGTCGAGCCCGTGCCCGTCGCGCCCACCCCCGACCAGCTGTAGACCACGCTCTGCTTGGGGGTCAGCTGACCGGCCGTCGCGCTCACCTGGACCGGATCGCCGGCGAAGACCACCGCCGGAGAGGCCGCGCAAGTGAGCGTCACCGGCTCGGTCTGGGCCGCCTGCAGGTGATAGGTGACGCCGAAGGAGAGCCGCAGATCGTTCTGCACATTGGCCGCCGCGTTGGGCAGCTGGCTGCGCACATAGTCGGCCTCGATCAGGCGAATGCCCCAGTGCTTGTTCAGATAAAAATTCGCCCCGCCGCCGGCCAGCATGCCGAAGGAGGTGGCGCTGGTGGTCGGCGTCGGCAGCGCCGGATAAAGGCCGTCGAAGCCGTGCGTCACGCCGAACAAGCCCTGCCCGAAGAGGGTCAGGCGATGGTCGTCGCCGCCCTTCCAGGCCGTCCAGGTGTAGCGCGGCCCGGCCAGAAAGCTGAGCTTGTTCACGTCCACGCCGCCGTTGTCCACATTCGAGGCGTGCTCGCCGTCCAGGCTGGCCGCCACGCCCACGCCCTTCCAGAAGGTCACGGCCGCGTCCGCGCTGCCGCCCTTGAGCCAGAAGCAGCAGACGCTGGGCACCAGTTGCGAGCGCTCCAGGGTAAAGTTGACGGCCACGTCGGTCGAGACCGGCGCCGGCGGCTTCTGGTTCTGCTGGGCCCATGCGACGGCCCCAGCCAGCATGCTTGCGCTCACAAGGAGCACCCTTCCAACATTCGAAATGCGCATCATTCAGTTCTCCTTGTTACTCAACCGTCAACGTGACGGGGGATGTGTGCACCAGCGAACCAGAGGTTGCGGTGATGGTTACCGTGTGCGTGGCCTGCTGCTGGCCGAAGAAGCCGACCGACGAGCCGCAGCCGCTGACGCAGGCGATGGCCACGAGGCTCGCGCCCGCCATGAGCAGAATCACCAGCATCCGGCCCATGCCCTTGGCCGCCCTGCGCAGCCGCCCCGCAAAGGGAAGCAACAACAGCGCCAGCGCATACGGCGCCACGCCGGTTGCAATCGTTCCTCCCGTAATGCCGTTTTGCACAACCTGCGACGGAACCGAGAGCGTCGTATGGATCGTCAGAGTCACCGGTGTTGAGCCCGCACCCGCCGCCAGAGAGGCCGGATTGAAGGTGTAGGTTGTATTCGCCTGAGGGTCGCTGACCGTGAAGTTGATCTCGGTTGGGAAAGTCGCCGTGCCCGGCATCGGGCTCACAATGAAATTAAACGTGGCCGACTGGCCGGGAATCACCGTGTAGGTTGCCGCTCCCGTGATGCTGATCTGGAAGTCCACCACCACCTCGGCCAGCGGGTTGGGCAGTGCGTTGGCCGTGTTGAAGTTGCCGTCGCCCGAGTAGACTGCCGTGATGTTGTGCGTACCCACCGCAAGCCCCGCTCCCACGCCGTTCACCTGGCAGGTGGCCGTCGAGAGGCTGGTCTGCGCGTTGTATGTGACCGTGACCGGCGCGGAGCAGAGTGTCGTCGAGCCTACGCTGTCGGTGAAGGTCACCGTGCCGCTCGGTCCGGCCAATCCCGGCCCGGGACCAACCTGGCTATCCGACCGCACCGTGCGCACCACGCCCGGCGTAATCGTCAGGGAGCCGAAGCCCACCGTCGCCGTCAACGTGATCGTGTTCTGCGTGAAGACCGGATTGGCGCTGGATGTCAGAGAGACCACCGGCGTGTTTTTCCCGACCGTCAGCGTGCCGTTAACGAAGTTGAAGGTGTAGTTGGCCGCACTCAGTGTTCCCTGCGAGGCGGTGATCGTATACGGCGAGCCGCTGACGGCGTAGGTCGTCGGGCCAACCAGCGACGGTGTACCGCTGATCGCTCCGCTGGTCGTCGAATCGCTCAGCATAAAGCCGGAGTAGCTGGCCGTGTATGTTGGCAGCGGCGCTCCATAGATGATCTGCTTGCCGTCCGCCGTCACCGTCAGCACCGCCTTGGCGATATTCAGCACGTAGCTCTGGCTGCCGGTGCAGGCGACTGGAGTGCATTCGCTGCTCACATCCGTTGCGGTGATGGTGAAGTTGAACTGCCCGCTGGCGGTCGGCGTTCCCGTGATCGTGCCGCCCGAGCCAAGCGTCAAGCCGCCCGGCAATGCGCCAGTAGTCACGGCGTAGGTGTAGTTCCCGCTTCCGCCGTTGGCGCTGACGCTCTGCGTGCCAAAGACCGATCCGTAGGTTCCTCCGGTCAGCGTAGTTGGTGACAGTTGAATGGCAATCACGTTGAAGTATCCGCTGTTGACCGTAACCGTGTACGGACCGGCAGCGGCCGAGGCGATCAGGTAATCGTCGCTCAGCGTTGTCGCCGTCGTGACGGAGAGTCCGCCAAAGCTCGCCGCGCCGGTCGAGGCTGTGGACTGACTCGCCGTGCCATTCAGCGTGCCGCTATAACTGCTCACCGAGATCGGCGCATTTTGCAGCTCGATCGCGGCTGGCTCGTTGGTTGCCGGATTCAGATCATATAACTGCACCACCGCGGTTGGCATCAGCGTCGCGCCTGTATTCACCGATCCCGATGGCGTCGTGGTGAAGCTCAGCGAGTAGGCCGTCTGCACGGCGCCCGCATCCACACAGGGCGTCGCATTATAAACCGTCGTCGAACGCGGATTGCCGCGCTGATCGACTGTCAGGCCGGCCGCCGTCGCGTTGGCCACGGTTCCAGCGCAGATGCCCGCCGAGCCCGGCAGTGGCATCATCGTCTGCGTTGGGCCGCCGTAGTTGCCCAGCGACGACAGATGGGCGTTTGCATAAACGTTGCCGCCGTTATCTGTGCTCGAACCTTGAACGTCCTCGCCAAAGAGGTTGTTGGCCAGCGTGACGGTGCTGTTGTAGTTGCCATTGTCGATAGCCCCGCCGCATGCGTTGCAACCCGCCTGCATAACGTCGCCGCCGAAGCTGCTGTTGGTCGCGGTTAGAACTCCCGCGCTGGCGGGTCTGTCACCGGCTGTTGTCCCGGCGGTATAGATGCCTCCGCCCCAATTCGCATGGTTGCCGTTGAAGCTGCTGTCGGTAATTGTCAGCGACGAATAGTTCATGATGCCGCCGCCGTTCATTGAACGGTTGCCGCTGATGGTGCTGCCGCTGATCACCATTGTGGCGCTGAGGTCGTTGTAGATGCCGCCGCCCTGGCCCGGATTCATGGCTACACCCGGCGCACTGCTGTTGCTCACCGTGCTGTTGGCCAGCGTCAGCGTCCCCGAGTTCGAGATGCCGCCGCCGTAGCAGGATGAGCTCGGTACGTTGCAGTTGCCGTTGGTGATCGTCAGCCCCGAGATGGAGACCGTTCCGCTGCTAATCGAGAAGACCCGCACCGCGCCGCCGCCGTCGATCGCGAGCAGATTCGCGCCCGGTCCCTGGATCTTCATATTCGCGCCAATCGTCAGCGTGCCGTTGGCCGCCACCGAATAGACGCCCGGTGTGCTCGCGCTCAGATTCAGCGAGGGTGCAAAGTCGATCACCGGAGTCAGCGATGCCGAGCTCTCCGCTGCCGCCGTCGCAATGGCGTCGCGCAGCGTGCAGAACGTTGCGTACAACGCTGGATTTAAGCAATGCGCGATTGTGCCTGTTCCATCGTCGGTCAGGTTGGTCACCGGAATCGGCGATAGTATCGTGTTGGTCAGGCTGAAGCTGGCGCTCAGCGCATTCACGCTGGCGGCCACGTTGTACGCTCCGGTTGTTCCATTGGCCGTCGGCGCAGTTACGGTTGCAATGCCGCTGCCGTTGGTGACGGCCGTGATCATATTCGTGCTGTTGGAGAAGACCGCGCTGGCTCCACTCGAGGGCGCGGTAAAGGTCACCGTCACGCCGCTCATCGGATTACCGCTCTGGTCCTGCACCGTCGCCTGCAACGATGAGCCAAAGGCCGTATTCACCGACGTCGATTGCGGCGTTCCCGCGGTTGCCGTCAGCGTCGTCGGCGTCGGAGCGATATACGTGAACTGATCGGCCGCACTCGTCGCGCTGGTGCCTCCAGAAGTCGTCACCGTCACATCGACGGTACCTAGGCCCGTGGGCGACGTTGCCATGATCTGCGTATTGCTGGTTACGATAGGATTGGTGGCCGCCACCATGCCGAAATTCACCGCCGTTGCGCCGGTGAAGTTGGTACCGGTGATGGTGACGGCTGTTCCACCGGAGGTCGGTCCTGAGTTGGGGCTCACGCTCGTCACTGTGGGCGCGGGAAAAGTCACATCGAACAAACTACTGTTTACCGCAGTTCCCAGAACAGTGAAGGAGTAGTCGTCGCCGAGGAGGACAGCCTTCAGACCGATGAAGTTGGCGTGTCCATTCACATCTGTCGACTCCGTCAGCGTGCCCGATACGCCGCCCGCATTGACTCCGTTCAAGATCAGCGCGACAGGAACACCGCTCACGTTATCCGTTGCACTGGTATTGGTATTGGTCTCCGTCACCAACACCTGCGGCGTGGTCGCGAGCGCATTGTTGATCACCGTGTTCGTCGGCTGCTGGCTGAAGCTGATGTTATAGTTGGTCTGCACCGCGCCAATGTCCACCTTGCCGCCGGTCAAACGCGGGAAGCCTCGCTGGTCGGTGGTCAGGCTGGGAAGCAACTCGGCCGGATTGCCGCCTCCGATCGCCACGCTGCCCGGCGCAGGCATCATCGTTTGCGTCGTGGCCAGCGGCCCGTTCAGTTCGAGCGGAGACAGCGCAATCTTGTATGCGCCGCCGGCCGTAGTATGGGCCGCGGTGTCGATGATGCTGTAGGGATCATTGGCGATAGTGTAGCTGCCGCCGTCGTACTGCACCGCCTGCATCAGCGTGCAAGTGCCCGAAGACGCAGCCGCGCAGCTCTCCAGATCGTCGCTGCCATTCGACGTATTGCCGGCGATGATGCTGTTGATCACCGTGATCAGCCCGTCGCCGTCGGTGCCGTCGTTGTAGTTGTAGATGCCGCCGCCGCCGCTGAAGTTTTCCGAAATGTCGTTGTATGCGGTGTTGGCGGAGAGGGTGCTGTCAGTCACTCCCAACTGCGCATAGTCGTTATAGATGCCGCCGCCGTCGCTGGCGCTGTTGCCGCTTAGGGTGCTGTTGGTCAGTTGCATCGGGCCGCTGTTATTGATGCCGCCGCCGGCGCCGCCGTCGGGCACGCTGTTGCCGGAGATCGTGCTGTCCATCAACAGCATCAAGCCTCCGTTGCTGTTGTAGATGCCTCCGCCCTCGCTGCCGGCGCTGTTGCCGCTGACGGTATCGCCAGTCATCAGCATCATGCCCATGCTGTCGTTGAAGATGCCGCCGCCCGCATTCGAGCCTTCCGACGAAACACTTTTGCTGTTGGTGATGGCGCTATTGATCAGCGTCAGCGCGCCGCCGCTGTAGATCGCGCCGCCGCCGCCCTCCATGGCCAGCGGATCGGAGATGCCGTTGGTCAGCGTGATGCCGGTGACGTTCGAGGTCGACTGTGACGTAAAGAAGAGGATCGAGTTGCTCACCCCTCCATTGCCATTCAGAACGTATGTGCTGCCGTTGCCGTTCACTGTCAGCAGGCTCGCTCCCGGTCCCTGAAGGTTCAATGGATAACTGATATAGGGCAGGGAATTGACGAGCGAAATCGTCTTCTGCGTATTGAAGACGGTCGGATCGAAGACGATATCGCCTCCGGAGCTGATCGCCGCGCGCAGCGATCCGGCTCCCGAGTCGGCGGTCGTGGTCACCGTGTTGTAATAACTCTGCACCGCGCCCTGATCGAGGCCGCTGGAGCAATGGGATGAGGGCAGCGCAAAGCCGCGCTGGTCGCTGGGATAGGTCGCAGTGTCGATATGGGTCGTGCTGCCCGCGCAGATCGCCGAGCTGCTCTTGAGCGGCATCATCGTCTGCGTCGGCCCGCCATTCCATTGCAACGGCCCCAGCGGCGACGTTCCGCCGATTTGGCTTGCGTTGGCGTCATAGTTGATTCCCGCTTTGACCGCGCAGTTAGAGCAGTCAGCTCCCGTATTGCCCGCCACGATGCTGTTATTGATCACCACCGTGGGCTCACTCCCCGCTTGGATATTTGCATAGATTCCACCATCGGTCGCCGCGGAATTTCCCGATACGGTGCTGTTGGTTAGCCTAAGAGTCGAGGTTAAATCGGTGAAGATGCCGCCACCACGGCCGCCAGAGGCGGAATTGATATTGCCGGAGATGGTGCTGTTGACCACCGTCAGAGTGCCATCGTTATAGATGCCCGCGCCGAGGGAGCCGGTGGTTGAATTCCCTGAGATGGTGCTGTCCACAATCGTCATGGTGGCGCCATGGCCGTTCGCAATTCCACCGCCTACATTGGCGGCATTTCCCGTGAGCGTGCAGTTGGTCAGCATCAGAGTTCCGCCGTTATAGATGCCGCCGCCCATTGAGGTGTCGGCATTGCCGTCGGCGATGACCAGGCCATTAATAGTAGCCGTCGTTGATGAGCCGATGTTGAGGACCCGGTAAAGGTTGCTGCCGTCCACCGTCAGCAGATTCTCGCCATAGGTGAGTTGTTGCGAGGGGAGATGTTTTATCGTCGTCCCCGGCCCATTGATCGTCATATCCGCCGTGGTTATGGGCAGCGCGCTCGTCAGCGTAATCGTGCCCACCAGGCCCGTAGCGTTGATCGTGTCGCCGTCGTCGGAGTTGGCCACCATGATGGCGTCGCGCAGCGAGCAGACGCCGCCGGTGGTGCAGCTCGTCAGTGAACCGGTCGCCGTGTCGGCCAGAGTGTTCACTGTCAAAATGTTCTGGGCCTTGGCCGCCGGCAATATCAGAGCCAGCAGCAGCGCGCAAAACAGAGCCTTCGCCATCCTGCGAAGTCCAAAGCGCCCGGCGGGTGCCGCGGCGGCGTTGCACGGGTTGATCGTTGGGGTCGCAAGCATCGGAGATACAAGTACGCGGGTCTCGAACATCGTTCTTCCTCTTCGGGTGGGCGCTTTGTGATAAGAGCCTGAGCGCGGATTCAGTTTTCCCGCAGTCCGGCTGGATATAAAACCCAGCTTCACGCGGAGTGATTCAGATGCGGATGGAAAATGATAGCTGTGATTCCAGCTGTGAAAGAAAGTAATTGTTTGTTTTCGGCGTCCCCAGAACGCCTGACCAAAAGAACCCTTGCCCGCATATAACGGGATTAACTTGCCGTCCCGATCATACACCAGAGGATGTAGCAGGACAAGACATAATGAAACTGCTAGTTTGAGCAGGACAATGCCTAGCTCAAACCAGCTCGGATGTGGAGATTTGCAAGGGAGGAATGGTGCGCCCGGAGAGATTCGAACTCCCGACCTACTGGTTCGTAGCCAGTCGCTCTATCCAACTGAGCTACGGGCGCACAAAAGAGGCTTCGATCAAAGCCATTCACAGAATATCAGGCTTTCTTCGGTGGCGCAATTGAGAAAACCCTGCGCTTGACCAACCCTGGCGCAGTGCCCTCAGGCCGCGGGTGCCGACGCGTTCTCCGGCTCCTCCGCCGCAATCTTTACCCCCGCCTGACGGACGAGACTGGCGACAGCGGCCGCACTCAACCGGCTTGCGTCATACTCGATGCGCAACTGGCCGGCGCCTCTCTCAAAGCTGAGCCGGCGAATCCCGTAGACCTCGCGGATATCAGCCAGCGCCGAGGCTGCGGCATCCGTCGGCGGCTCGGCTATGCGAACAATCAAATCCACCAATGTCATAGAAAGAATGATAGCAAGAATCTACAGGCTCTTCAGATACGCGCGAATCTCCGGACTCGACCAATCCTGCGCCCCGATGAACTTGCGCCGGATCACGCCCTGCCGGTCGATAATATAACTCTCCGGCCACATCTCCGAGTGAAAGAGCTTGGCCGCCGTCTGCCCGGGGTCGCGCACCGTGATCAGGTCAAGGTGGCGGCGGGCGATGAAGCGGCTGTAGGCCTCCGGATCTTCGTCGATGCTGACCGCAATCACTGCCACGCCGGGCAGCTCGTGGTGCAGCTCAAGCAGCGAAGGTGTCTCCTCCACGCACGGTCCGCACCATGTGGCCCAAAAATTCAGCAGCACCACCTGACCGCGATAGCCGGACAGATGGACCGAGGTCACGCCGTCGGAGATGTTGAAGTCCGGAGCCAGTCGGCCGGTCTGGCCCGGATGCGCGCCGCGATCGCAGCCCGGCGTCGAGGCCAGCGTCACAAGTAGCGCGAGAGATACAAAACGAGGGAGCCTCACATTCTTATAATACGAAGCGAAGGGGCTCGACGTCATGGCGAACGATAAAGCGGCGAAAAAGAATAGCTTCACTCCCGTCCTTGGACTCTCCGACGAGCCCGGCGTGCCGGCAACGTTGCGCGCGCCCTGGGGAAGCGTCCCAGAATCCTTGTTTGCCCAGCTGGAGCCAACCGAACTGCTCGAGCTGACCGTCATCGTTCCCGCGCGCAACGAGCAAGAATGCCTCGCCGCCTGCCTTGAGTCACTTGTCAGCCAGTCCGAAAAACTCTTCGAGCTGGGCCGCGACTGGGAGCTGATTTTCGTCGACGATCACTCCACCGACCGGACTGCGGAGATCGCCCGCTCCTTTGCCGGCGTCACCGTCATCGAGGCAGGGAAGCTCGAGCCTGGCTGGACGGGCAAGAACAACGCCCTCTGGACGGCAGCTCGCCGCGCCCGAGGCCGCTGGCTGCTCTTCACCGACGCCGACACGATCCACGAGCAGGGCAATCTGCACCGAGCGCTGCATGAGGCTGAGCGCCACAAAGTCAGCCTCCTCAGCTACTCGCCCCGCCAGATCGTTCACGGCCTCGCTCAACGATCCCTGATGCCGCTGGTCTTCTCCGAGCTTGCCCTGGCCTATCCCCCCGCCAAGGTCTCTGACCCCGCCGAGCGCATCGCCGCCGCCAACGGCCAGTTTCTGCTCATCGAGCGCGAGGCCTACCGCCGTCTGGGCGGTCACGCCATGGTCTCCGACAAGGTCCTTGAAGATGTCGAGCTGGCCTTCCTCGCCAAGCGGCGCAAGATCGGCCTGCGCTTTCGTTACGCGGGCGACGACGTCTCCACGCGCATGTACCGCACCACCGCGGCGATGATCGAGGGCTGGACGAAAAACCTCGCTCTTCTCTTCAATAACTCTCTGGCGCTGGCCCTCTGGCGCCTCCTCGATATTCTCCTGCTCGCATTGCTGCCCATCCTGGCTGTCGAGCTTTGGAATGCCCGCATTTATTTTCACTCGCCGCAGGGTCTTGCCGCCGGCTGGGTGCTCGCTCTCTTGTGGGCGCGCAATCTCTTCCGCTTCTACGCCCGCGTCGCCAAATCCAACTTCCCCTTCATCGATTGCGCCCTCGCGCCTCTCGGCCTGCCGCTCTTCGTCTGGCTCCTCTACCGCAGTTGGTTTCAGCACAAGATTCTCAAGCAGGTAAGCTGGAAGGGCAGAAGCTACAAGGCGTAAATCTGCTTTTTTATGAAGCCTTTACGGAGTTTGCAGCATCATCTTATAGAAGGAGGCGGCATGATCCATCTCACCCGGCGGGCCACATTCTCCGCCTCGCACTACTACTGGAACCCTTCCTGGTCCGCAGAGAAGAACCGGCAGATCTTCGGCCGCTGCGCCAATCGTAACGGCCACGGCCACAACTACACGCTCGAAGTCACCGTCGCCGGCGAAGTCGATCCTGTCACCGGCTTCGTCGTCGATCTCAAGGGTCTCAAAGCCATCATCGAACGCGAGGTCCTCGACGCCTGGGACCATCGCCATCTCAATCTTGAAGCCCCCGAGTTTGCCGCAACCGAGACCGCCGCGACGATCCCTACCACGGAGAATCTCGCCATCGCCGCCTGGCGTCGTCTGGAGCCCTCGGTCAACCAGGCCGGAGGCGCTCGCCTCACCCGCGTCCGCATCTACGAGACGCCGGAGATCTTTGCCGAATATCGGGGGGAACAGTGAAAGCCTACTTTGGCCGCCGTTACACCATCTCCGCCAGCCATCGGCTGCACACGCAGGCGCTCTCGCCCGACCAGAATCGCGCGGCCTACGGCAAGTGCAACAATACCCACGGTCATGGCCACAACTACACGGTCGAGGTGCTCGTCGGCGGACCGGTCGATCCCGAGACCGGCATGGTCATCAACCTGGCCGCGCTCGACGAGGTGGTGCGCATGCGCATCCTCCAGCGCTTCGACCACGCCAACCTCAACCTCGATCCGCTCTTTCTGAATCGCGTGCCCACAACGGAGAATCTCTCTATTGCGCTCTTCGCGCTGCTCCGGGATGCGCTGCCAATCGGCAAACTGGAGCGCGTGCGCGTCGAAGAGACTGAGAACAACTTCTTCGAATGTGAAGGCGAATGAAGACGCCTGAAAAGGCAAGTGAAGACGCCCGATTCCCCGGGCGATAGGATAGGAACTATGGCACAGCCCATTGCAATCAGCAAAAGAGACCTTCGGGAGACGGCTAGTCTCGGCGCCGGCAGCCTCTCGGCGAGCAATCTCGCCGAGAGCAGTATGGCAGAGATCGTCCGCGAGATTCTTGGCCGCCTGGGCGAGGACCCCACCCGCGACGGCCTCGTCGCCACGCCCACCCGCGTCGAAAAATCCCTCGCCTTCCTCACTAAGGGGTACAACGAGAATCCCAGCGAGATCCTGCGCGGCGCCCTCTTTGACGAGGACTACGATGAGATGGTCATCGTCAAGGACATTGAGATCTTTTCCCTCTGTGAACACCACATGCTGCCCTTTTTCGGCAAGGTGCATGTCGCCTATGTCCCCAACGGCAAAGTGATCGGCCTCAGCAAGATACCGCGATTAGTTGAAGTCTTTGCTCGACGTTTGCAGATTCAAGAGCGCCTCACCCGCCAGATCGCCGACGCCATTCAAGAGGCGATCGCCCCTCAGGGTGTCGGCGTCGTCATCGAGGCCCGCCATCTCTGCATGATGATGCGCGGCATCGAGAAGCAGCACTCCTCCACTGTCACCAGCGCCATGCTCGGCTGCTTCCGCAAGAAGGAGACGCGCCTCGAATTCCTCTCCCTCGTCCGCCAGCCCGGCAACGGCGGCGTGTGAGCGACCGGTCTGTTCAGATAAAGTGAAGAAGTGAACGGACTTCTAGTCATCGACAAACCCACCGGCATGACCAGCCACGATGTGGTCTACCGCCTGCGCAAGATCACCGGCGAAAGATCCATTGGCCATCTCGGCACCCTCGACCCCATGGCCACCGGCGTTCTGCCTCTGCTGCTCGGCAAGCTCACCCGCTTGGCCCAGTACTTCTCCGCCGCGGAAAAATCTTACACCGGCACGATCCGCTTCGGCTTCGCGACCGACACCTACGATGCCGACGGCGAGCCTGCCGGTGAAGACTCCCAGCCCACGCTCACCCTCGATCAGGTGCGCGTCGAAGCAAGCCGCTTCCACGGCCTGATCGAGCAGATGCCGCCCAACTTCTCCGCCAAGAAGATCGCCGGCACGCCCGCCTACAAGCTCGCCCGCGAGGGCAAGCCGGTCGCCCTCAAAGCCGTTCCCATCCACATTCGCAGCTTTGAGGTCACTGCGCTCGACGGCGCTGTGGCCAGCTTCGCCATCAGCGTCAGCGCCGGCGGCTACGTCCGCTCGGTGGCCCATGAGCTTGGCCTGGCCTTGGGTTGCGGCGCTCACTTGAGCAGCCTGCGCCGCACTCAGGCCGGGGCCTTTTCACTCGACGATGCGCACACGCTCGACGAGCTTGCCCCGCTCGCCGACAACCTCGAAGCGCTTGAAACCCTCTGCCTCCATCCCCGCAAGCTGTTGCCGGAGATGCCTTCGGTCACCGCCGACGAGCAGGCTCTGGGCAAGCTGCGCAACGGCGCGCAGGCCAACCTGCCGGAGTTCTCTCAATCGCCGCTGGTCAAGGTCTTCGCCAGCCAGCGCGAGCTGGTCGGTATCGCCAAGCGTATCGCCGGTACGCTCTTTCAGCCGGTGGTAGTGCTCAGCGGACAGTAGACAGTGGACAGTGGACAGTAGTCAGTGGACAGTGCACAAGCTCCGCCATCAGCGTCCGCGCGATGATCTCCGCGCCCTTCGCCGTCGGATGAATGCCGTCCGGCTGGATCGTCCCCGGCACGTCTACTAGATTTTTGTAAAGCATGGGCACAAACGCGGCGTGGTGCTTCGCCGCCAGCGCGCTGTAGAACTGCTCGAACTGCCCGATATACTCGCGCCCATAATTTGGCGGCAGCGTGATGCCGGCCAGCACAATCTTGATCTGTGCGCCTTCGAGCGCCGTCAGCACAGCGTCCAGATTGCGCCGCGTCTCAGTCAGCGGCAACCCGCGCAATCCGTCGTTGCCCCCGAACTCGACTATCACCACCGCCGGATGCAGCCGCAAGATCGCCTGCACCACGGCGACGGCGTCCTTCGTCGTTGCCCCGCTCGTGCCCCGATTCACAACTTTGTAATGGTAGCCGCGCCCATCCAGATCGCGTTGCAACGCGTCGGGATAGGATTGCCCGGCCTCCAGGCCGTAACCGGCGGTGATGCTGTCGCCGAAGCAAACGACCAGTGGCCGCGTGCGCTCCGGCCTCTGCGCGGCGAGCGGCAGGGTGAGTAGAATCAATCCCAGCGAAACAATCAGCGAGCGGCAAACGTACACATCAATAGTGTAGCGAATGTTTTTAAAAGGGCACGACTTCAGTCGTGCCACAAAGCGAGCCAAGAACACCGGGGCTTTACCCCCTGCGGCAGAACCGATTCTCCGGGAGGCGGCGTGATCGAGCTTCGCAATGCGAAGAAGTGGATTCAGAACGGCGCGCGGCGCGTTGAGATTCTCAAAGGAATCACGCTCTCGATTTCCGCCGGTCAGTTTCTCGCCATCCTCGGCTCGAGCGGCAGCGGCAAGAGCACGCTGCTCGGCCTCATGGCCGGCCTCGACACGCCCAGCTCCGGCGAAATCTATCTCGACGGCACGCCCATTCACAATCTGGACGAGACCCGGCTGGCCGCCGTGCGCGGGCGCAAGATCGGCTTCGTCTTCCAGTCCTATCAACTGATCGCCACCCTCACGGCTCTTGAGAATGTTTTGTTGCCCCATGAGTTGAACCTCGAAGGCAGCGGCCTGGCTCAGGCGCGGCGGCTGCTTGATGAAGTCGGCCTCGCCGAGCGCGTCGATCACTATCCCATTCAGCTCTCCGGCGGCGAGCAGCAGCGCGTGGCCTTGGCCCGCGCCTTTGTCGTCGAGCCGCCCATCGTCATGGCCGACGAGCCCACCGGCAATCTCGACTCCGCCAATGGCAAGCTGGTGCTCGACCTCCTTCTCGAGCGCAACAAAAGAGCCGGAACCACCCTCGTCCTCGTCACGCACGATCCGGAGATCGCCAGCCGCGCCGACCGCAAGATCCTGCTGCGCGACGGGCTCATCGTCGAAGACAGCCTGCCGTCGGCGACCGAGGAGCAGCATGGCTAAGCGCGCATTGAGCTGGCCGCGGGCCGCATCCATCGCCTGGCGCGATCTGCGCTCGGCGCCGGGAAAGTTCGTCTTTGTCGTGCTCTCGGTCGCCGTCGGCGTCGCCGCGCTGGTCGGTGTACGCGGCTTCAGCACGAGCTTCCGTCAGAC
>Ga0302201_10000099_pt1 | contig 70966 bp, 65 predicted proteins | sample II_Bog_N3_2_FD_194586 | JGI IMG/M metagenome (GOLD analysis project Ga0302201, IMG submission 194586) | Peat permafrost microbial communities from Stordalen Mire near Abisko, Sweden - II_Bog_N3_2 | ecosystem: Environmental > Terrestrial > Soil > Wetlands > Peat | place: Sweden: Abisko... | reverse complement strand
CCAGGCTCCTTCTCCCGAGCTCCTGGGCGTCTAGCAGCAACCAGTCTACTCGGGCTCGAAGGAGCCGGCGCTGTCATGTAATCAACCTCCCGGTCGGCTGTAGCGTGGACCTCCCGGTCCACGCTCGAGGCTACGCCAACAGCAGAATTGCTCTCGCTGCGCAACCTCACAAGTTTTTTTGAAGTGTCCAGCAATGAACGTTCACCAGTTCCGCTGCCTGTCTCAATGCAGCCCCAGACGCCAGGCCGTATAGCTCAGAATCTCGTGCGCAATCCGCGCAAAATTCCGCGACCCGCCCTCGATCGGAATCCGAGGCCGCGGCGAGGTCAGCACGTCCAGCCCTTCGGCGGCACAAATCGCGTGAATCCGGAACAGATGCGTTCCATCGCTCACAATCACCAGCCGCCGCAGACCGTTGGCGCGGGAAATCACGGCGATGCGCCGCGCCGATTCCTCGGTGTTGCGGCTCTCGGTTTCGGCAATAATGTCTTCCTCGGGGACGCCCTTGCTCATCAGGTACTCGGCGCCCACCGCGCCTTCGCTGTATTGGTCGCCGCCGCCGCCGCCCAGGGTGATAATCATCGGTGCAATCCCGCGATGATAGAGCGCCAGCGCGTGATCCAGCCGCGCCCTGTACACCGGCGAGGGACGCCCGTCGTACTCCGCCGCGCCAAAGACCCCGATCGCATCCGACGGCGCCGCCTGATCCTGCCCGGCGTCGCGCTCAATCTGCCCGTAGACCCAGCGGCACCAGCCCAGCGTCCCCGCTGCCAGCGCCAGCAGCATCCACAGCGCCGCGCGCCCCCAGCGGTTGGATTTCGATCTGTTGCGTTGCTTCCGTGCCATGCTGAGCCTACCGCTGCAAGACCATGACAATTTCGTGGGTGGGAATCGCGCCTTCGCGCAGAATCTCCCAGCGCCCCGGTCCCAGCGAAAGATCGACAATCGTGGTGGGCTGCGTGTGGCCGGTGGGACCGCCGTCAATGATCAGCGGAATGCGGTCGCCGAGCTGGTCCCGCACGCAGGCTGCGTGGGTACACTCCTGCGCCCCCCGCAGGTTGGCAGAAGTGGCCGTAATGGGCAACCCGAAGCGCTCCACCACCGCCCGCGGAATCGCCGCATCCGGCACCCGCAAGGCCACGTTCCCCGTATTGGCCGTCGAGCGCAGCGGCAGCTTGGTCCCGGCCCTCACAATGATGGTCAACGGGCCTGGCCAGAAGCGCTCCGCCAGCTTGTCCAGCATTTGGTCCGTGTCCCGCGCCAGTTCGTAGGCCTGCGCCAGCGACGAGATCAGCAACGACAGCGGCTTGTGCTTCTGCCGCGTCTTGATCTGGTAAATCTGCTCCACTGCGTGCAGATTCACCGGGTCCACCGCCAGACCGTAAAACGTATCGGTCGGCATGGCGATCACGTCGCCCTTGCGCAGACAGGAGACGATATAGTCGACCAGGTCAGGCTGGGGTTCATCGGGATGGACGCGCAAAATCTCCGCGGACAAGAAGGTCTACCTCGGTTCCCTAGGGCATTGTTTGAGAGCAGCGGCAACTCAGATCCTGTTCGACCCAGGGGTTGAATACCCGCCCCGACCCCTCGGCCGACCCGCCCGCACCGCCATCTCAATCAAGAGGCCGCAAAGACGGAAACTATCACAGCACCACCCGCGGTGCAAGTTGGACCACAGTCCCACCCTTTCCGCGGCGCAATACAGCTAAAATCGCCATAGCGATGAAACGGTTCGCCTTGGATGCCTGTCCGCATTGTACAGAGTAAGCAGAACGCCCGCTTGAAGGAATTGCGCCGCGCCCTGGCCCACCCCGGCCGCGACCGCAGCACCCTGGCCGGCATCGAAGGGCCGAACCTGCTCGAAGAGGCTCTGCGCGCCGGACTGCGCTTCGATTGCGTCTTTGTCGCCCAGGGTGCGGAGCGCCTCCTCGACGGCATTTCCTTCCCGCCCGAAACCGAGATCCTGCTCCTGCCCAAGCCCCTTCTCGACGCCGCGCTGGCCACCGAAACGCCCCAGCCCGTCGCCGCCCTGGTCGAGCCTCCCAATTGGACCTGGACGCATCTCCTCGGCGTTCCTGCCCACCCCGCCCCGCTCCTCATCCTCCTCGCCGGCTTGCAGGACCCCGGCAACCTGGGAACCATCCTCCGCTCCGCCGAAGCCTTTGGCGCCGACGGTGTCGTGGCCCTGCCCGGTACTGTCAGCGCCTGGAATCCCAAGGCCGTCCGCGCCTCGGCCGGAAGCGTCTTCCGCGTCCCGCTCCTCTCCGTCTCCGCCGACGAGTGCTTCACCCGCCTCTTCGAGGCCGGCGTACGAACCTTCGCCACCACCGTCCGCGCCGCCCAACCGGCCCATCGGATCGACCTGGCCTCACCGGTCGCTCTCCTCATCGGCAATGAGGGCAACGGCGTTCCGGAAGCTCTGGCCGCCCGTGCCGCCAGCGCCATCACCATTCCCTGCCCCGGCCCAGTTGAGAGCCTCAACGCCGCCGTCGCCGCCAGCGTCCTGCTCTACGAAGCTTCTCAGCAGCGCTCGGCCATCAGCGGCGGGCCCCGGCCTCTGCGCGGGAGCCAGCGATGAGCCTCTTCGACGGCGAGCCCGAAGGCCCCCGCGGCTCCATCCGCACCGCGCCCCTGGCCGAGCGCATGAGGCCCCGCACCCTGGAGGAGCTGAGCGGCCAGGAGCACTTGGTCGGCCCCGGCAAGCCCCTCCGCGTCCAGATCGAGCGCGACGACCCCAGTTCCATGATCTTCTGGGGCCCCCCCGGCGTGGGCAAAACCACCCTGGCCAAAATCATCGCCGAAACCACCCGAGCAAGCTTCATTGAATTCTCCGCCGTCCTTAGCGGCATCAAGGAAATCAAGCAGGTCATGGCCACCGCCGCCCAGGCCTCGGAGATGCACTCCCGCACCATCGTCTTCGTTGACGAAATTCACCGCTTCAACAAGGCCCAGCAGGACGCCTTCCTGCCCTACGTCGAGCGCGGCACCATCCGCCTCATCGGCGCCACCACCGAGAATCCCTCCTTCGAGATCATCTCCGCGCTCCTCTCCCGCTGCCGTGTCTACGTGCTCCAGCCCCTCACCGAAGAACAGATCGCCGCTCTTCTCCGCAAAGCTCTGGAAGACAAGGAACGCGGTCTCGGCGCGCTCGAGTTAACCGCCGACGACGATGCGCTGGAAATGATCGCCAGTTACTCCTCGGGCGACTGCCGCAACGCCTACAACACCCTGGAAGTGGCCGCGCAGCTGGCCCGCGAGGTTACCAAGCACATCGACAAGACGATCGCCGGCGAAGCCGTCCAGCAGCGCGTCCTGATGTACGACAAGTCAGGCGAGGAGCACTACAACCTGATCTCCGCGCTGCACAAGAGCGTCCGCAACAGCGACCCCGACGCCGCGCTCTACTGGCTGGCGCGCATGTTCGCTTCCGGCGAAGACCCGATGTATCTGGCCCGCCGCGTGGTCCGCATGGCCGTCGAAGACATCGGCCTGGCCGCGCCCGAGGCCATGAACCTCTGCCTCTCCGCCAAGCAGACCATGGAGTTTCTCGGCTCCCCGGAAGGCGACCTGGCGCTGGCCGAGGCGGTCGTCTACCTCTGCCTCGCGCCCAAGTCCAACTCCGTCTACACGGCCTACGGCGCCGTCCAGCAGGAGATCGAGCAGACCCGCCAGGAGCCGGTTCCGCTGCACCTGCGCAACGCCACCACCAAGCTTATGAAGGATCTGGACTACGGCAAGGGTTACCTCTACGCCCACGACGAAGAGGGCAAAGTGGCCGACATGGATTGCCTTCCCGACTCCCTCAAGGGCCGCACCTACTACCACCCCACCCAGGAAGGCCGCGAGAAAATCCTCGCCCAGCGCATGGAAGAGATTCGACGCATCAAGGCCGCAAAACACGGCAAAGCATAGTTACCGCATTACTCTCTTAACTTATATAACTCGCTTGTCATCCTGAGCGGAACCGAAGGATCTGCGGCAGTTTTTTGTTTTTCTCCGCTACAATCCAGATGTATCCCATCTTTGATGATATGCTGGGAACCTTATGCGCTACACCGTAGAAGAGGCCGCGCAACTAACGAAGTTCCTGCGGGAGGGTGACACCTCCGCCGTATTCGCCCTCTACCAGAAACGCTACCCGCCTCGAAATCTACGCAGCTTTCCTGATATGCAGGAGAGCGCGATTACAAGTATGCTCACCGTCAGGCCGCCGACTCTTTCCTTTCTCCCAGAAGAAGACCTTCGTGAAATGCAGGTTGCAGCGGCACACGTTATCTGCGGAGGAAATCGGCGCCGACCTCAAGACTTCTTTTCTCAAGGTTTCGTGTGGCGACATGCTATGCTCCCCCGTGCGGCTCTGTCTCATATTTTCTCGCACCAGAACTGGATAGAAGTACGAGAGTCATGGAAACAGCTCCCGTTCCTCGTAGTCATCCGCGTGTCCCACTCCTGCGACCCTGGAATCTGTGAGGCGTGCTCTGAAGCGGGCAAGTATCTCTACACAAAAGAAACAGTTCCAGACTTTCCAATCGCAGGATGCACGAACCTCAAGGAAGGTTGCCGCTGTGCATGGGTCGTTTACCCCGTACACCGCGTGGACCCAGTTGACGATCTAATCAAGAAACACGGCTTGATTCCGAAATGGAGTGAGCGCCCAAAATTGTCCGACGCCGTCACCACGCGACGGCCATAAGGCCAAGGTTCTGGCGCGGTCGGCGCGCCCAACTGAGCAACTTGCCCCAGATCACGCCCGTCATAAGGTTGACGCGTATCGTATATCCGATTCAAAATAATTGCTATGAGTGATGAAGCCATCCTTCAATCGATTGAAATGTCTGGCAGGCGGGCTCCAAACTCGCCAGACGAGCGCCCTGGATATTATCGGCTCTTGGATGAAGGGTACATTCGGAGAGTGCCGTTGAGACCAACACCTGGCGATACCAATGATCCACTCGTTTGTGTACTCACGGAGCAAGGTAGGAAACGCCTCGCTGAGTTCTGAAGGGAATGAAGCCAGGTGCCCCATCCTCGCGACGTCTTTGTTTTTGTCGCAAGGGTGGGAGACCACACACTTGCAGAAATTCTGTGGAACGGGTCATCCGATCTTCAACAAAGCCGTGCTAATCTCTTCTCGCGCGGGCTTCTGAGGACCGCCCGCGAATTCCCCAAATCAAATCCAACGGAGGTTAACCATGAGCGATAACCCAACCTTCATCCCCCACATCGTTGTCAGCAATGCCGCCGCGGCCATCGACTTTTACAAGGCAGCCTTTGGCGCTGAGGAACTTGCCCGCCACGTGGCGCCGAACAGCGAAAAAATCATGCACGCCAGCCTGAAGATCAATGGCGGCATCTTGATGTTGAACGACGACTTCTCCGATTCTTCGGGCGGCACACGCCAGACGCCCGAGGCGCTGGGAGGCTGTCCGGTCACCTTCCATTTGGAAGTCCCGGACGCCGACGCCGCCTGGGCCAAAGCTGTCTCCGCTGGCGCCATCGTGAAAATGCCCCTGGCCAACCAGTTCTGGGGCGCGCGGTACGGAATGTTGACCGACCCCTTCGGCTTCAACTGGTCCATCGCCCAGACCATCGCCACGCCCACTCCGGCCGAAATCGAGGAAGGCGCTAAGGCAGCCTTTGTGCATTGAAGCGCACCAACCTGGCGGGGCAGGAGCGTCTTCGCGCCTGACCCCGCCGCTTTTCAATCCACTCTTTCAGCGCCTCTGCACCGCGGGCAACTTCTCCAGCGCATCCGTCACAATTCCCGGCGTCAGCACTTCGGGAAGCATCTGCGGTTCCTTCTGCCCCGGCGTATAGAGCGCGTAAGCCGGAACCCCGCTCCGTCCCAGCGCGGTCAAAGCCTGGGTAATAGCCTCGTCGTGCCGCGTCCAGTCGGCCTTCATCAGGACCACATTCCTGGCCTGGAAAGCCTGCTCGACCCCGGGCTGCCCAAGCGCCACCCGCTCGTTCACCTGGCAGCTCAGGCACCACTTCGCGGTGAAATCCACAAACACCGGCTGCCCTGCCGCCAGCGAACGGCTCACTGCCGCCTCCGACCACGGCTGCCAGACGCCCGTCATCTCCGGGGGATTCAGAGTCTCTGAGGCAGCAGTCAGCTTTTGGGGAGCCAGGGCCGACAGGGCCACAACGCCCAGAAGGATCGCCGCCGCAACGCCTTCAGCCCAGCGCTTCGCCGGCCACCGCCCCAGAAACCATCCGGCAATCGCCAGCAGCAGAAACCCGCTCAGCAGCGAAACCAGCAGTCCCGCCCCATACGCGTTCGCCAGCACCCACGCCAGCCAGATCACGGTGGCAAAAATCGGCACCGACACCGCCTGCCGCAGCACCTCCATCCACGCGCCCGGCCGGGGCAGAATGCGCGTCCACGCCGGTTGCAAAGTCAACGCCACGTAGGGCGCGGCCAGTCCCAGCGCCAACGCCGTAAACACCGCAAAGGTCACCGCCGCCGACTGTGCCAACGCGTAGCCAATCGCCGCCCCCATGAACGGCGCCGTGCACGGCGTCGCAACCACCACGGCCAGCACTCCGGTAAAGAAGCTGCCCGTATAGCCTTGTTTCGCCGCCAGTGAGCCGCCCGCGCTGGTCAGCGTCAGCCCGATTTCAAACTGCCCCGCCAGCGAAAGTCCCAGGAAAAACAGCAACCCTGCCATCAGCGAGAGAAATACCGGCGACTGGAACTGGAATCCCCAGCCCAGCGTCGCTCCGGCTGCCCTCAACCCCAGCAGCACTGCCACCAGCGCCCAGAACGAAACCAGAATCCCCGCGGCGTACACCAGCCCATGCGCGCGCAGCTTGTGCCGCTCCTCGTTGCCGGAGTTCACCAGCGCCAGCCCCTTCAAAAACAGCACCGGAAACACGCACGGCATCAGGTTCAAAATCAGCCCGCCCAAAAACGCCAGTGCGGAGATGCGTAGCACTTCCACCCCGGAAGCCTTAGCCGCCTGACCACCCGCACCCTGACCTGCCGCCGCAGAACTAGTCGCCGAAGCAGTCTGCTGTGTCTGCACGGCCGGAGCCTGCGACCCGGCAGCAGCTCCAGAATCAACCGGCGTCTGCGTCTCCGCAGCCGGCTTTTCGGCTGTCGTACCCATCGCCGCCACCGCCCCCGGCAGCGCCACAATCTCGAACGCTCTTCCCCCGGTCAGCTCCAGTACTCCCCGTAACTGTTTGGGACTCTCCGCCAGGTTCGCGTCCTTCTTCAACTCCAGCGTCAGCCCCTTGGCCGTAGCCGTCAGCACCTGCGCCGCCGGATTGTCCACGATGTCCTGGTCCGCCGAAAAAAACGCCCCCTCAGTCTCTTTCCGGCCGGTTTCCACCGTCAACCGGAACCCTTCTTTCGCGGGCTCAAAGCCCACCTTGAAGCCCGCCGACGCTGGCTTCGGAATCCGTGCAAGAAATCTATTGAATAGCGCGGAATCAGCGCTTGTCGCTCCCGCTTTGCCCGCCTGGTCCAAGATCGTCCGGCTCACTTCGAGTTCAGCCTTGCCGGGAATGCACCTCTCGCTGCAAACCAGCCAATCCACCTTGGCGTCCAGCACCGCCGGACCGGTCTTGGCCATTTGCGCCACATTCAGCGTCAGCGGGAACAGCACTTCGTCCTCGTACCCAAAGTCCATCAGCGGCGGCAGCGGCAGCCGTTTCGGCGCGGGATACTGCAATCCTCCCGCCGTGACGCCCTCCGGCAGCGTCCAACGAATGTGCGGCGGCAGCCCGGCATCGCCCGGATTCTTCCAGTAGACGTGCCACCCCGGCTCCAGCTTGAAGTAGAGTCCTGCTTGAGCGGACGCACCCCGGCGTAGCGTCTGGGGAAGAACCATGAGTTCCACGCGCACATGCGGCGCATCGGCCGCGCTTGAAACAGCCCGTGCCGGCAAACTCGCGGCCAGAAGCAACGGTAGAACGAAAATCAATCGAAAAAGGCGCATGGCGGGGGAAACTCTGACTCCTCAACAGTTGGACTCAGTCTACCGGACGAAGGACGCAAACCATCTCAACCTCGTGGTGCACCCAGCTAATCCGCCCACGCCGCGTGCTGCCGATAAATGCAATCGTTCTCCACGCACTTCACCCCGGCGGCCCGCGCCTGCTCCACGGCCTTCTCGTCGATCACCCCGTCCTGCAGCCAAAGATACGGAATGCCCAGCCGAATCACGTCGTCCACAATCGCCGGCACGTGCTCCGAGGCGCGGAAGACATCCACCAGGTCGATGCCGGCTCCGGTCTCCTTGCGCGACGCGGCCTGTGCCGCACCGAGATCGGCGTAGCACTTCATTCCCTGCACCTGGTCCAATGCGGGATTGACGGGCAGCACCCGGTAACCATGCCGGGCCAGATAGCCGCCAATGTTGTAGCTGGCCCGCGAAGGCTTGTCGCTCATGCCCACCACGGCAATCGCTTTCGCAGTGCGCAGCATCTCGTCCACAACTTCAGGATCGGTCATTTCTCATCTCCCAAGCGGAATTCCGACCTTCACTCCAGAGCATACAGCTCTCAAAAACAAACGCGGCCCCACCGCTTGGGTGAGGCCGCGTTGCTGCAGAACTGTCCTTACTTGGTCGGGATCTTGATGAAGATCGTGGCAAAGGTGAACAGGGTGAGGGACTCGATGAACGCCAGGCCGAGAATCAGCAGAAGCTGAATGCTGGCCGTCGCGCCTGGATTGCGGGCAACCGACTCAGTAGCCGAGGCAACTGCCTTGCCCTGGCCGAGGCCGCAAAGACCGGCCGCGAGAGCAATGCCCAGGCCAATGCCGATGGGAGCCAGGTCGACAACGCTAGAGCCGCCATCCGCAGCAAACGCCGGAACGGCACAGCAGAGAACCGCCAAAACCATAAGAACTGTCTGAAACTTACGCATGTGTTTCTCCAGCTTCCCTTGGATTGGCTGCCAGTGGGTGGTTGAGGCTCACCGAGCTGGCCCCCTCACGCTTGCAGCCGTCCGTTGGTCCAGGGCGGAAGCTCTCCCCGGCGGAATCCTATTTGGTATTCATCCCAAAACGAGGGTCATACAACAAGAACCTCTTGGGAAATAACGGATTCAATAGCGCGAAACCATCGCGTCAGATTGCCACTTCTTCGTGCGCAACTGCCCCACCCAGGTAAATGGCAGCCAGCATCGCAAACACCATCGCCTGAATCACCGAAACCATCAGGTGAAGTCCCAGGAAGGCCACCGGCAGCGCAATCGGAACCAGCGAAAAGAAGACCAACGTGACCAGATCGCCCGCAAACATGTTGGCCCAAAGACGAATGGTCAACGACATCATGCGCGCGCAGTGGGAGATGATCTCAATCGGGAACAGCAGCCACGAAATCCACCAGATCGGCCCGGCAAATTCCTTCAGGTACCCGAACGGCCCATGCACGCGAATGCCGTGGAAGTTGTAGTAGATAAAGACCGTGACCGCCAGGCCGAGCGGCACCACCGGCGACATGGTGGGCGCCTCGATCCCCGGAATTAGACCCAGCAGATTGCAGACCAGCACAAACAGGAAAACGCAGGTCACAAACGCCTGAAAGCGCTCGTACCCGTGCCCAATAATCGACTCCGCCTGCCCGCCGACCAGTTCGTGGATCATCTCGGCAACCTGCTGCGACGTCCCCGGCCGCTCGACCGAAAGGCTCGCGCGCACCAGTGCGAAAAAGGCGATGAAGCAGAGCACAACGGCCAACTCCAGCGCAAAAGTGTTGTTGATCGGTGCGGCCGGATTGGCTGGATGCACGCCAACCGCCTGGAGAAGCGCGTCCACCGGGCCGGCAAAAAGGCTGTTCAGCAACTTGGTAAAGGCCAGCGATTCCTGCATGAGGGCAAATATCTTTCTGTTTCCAGGTGACGTTCACTGCCACTGCCTGGCTTACTCGCGCAGCAGCCGGAGCGCTTCCCACGTCAGTGTCACGACCGCAAGACTCAGGCCGCAGACCAGCGCTATTCCAGATCCCCGGAGACATTTCAGGCTACCATAGATGGCCGCCCCAAAAAAGCACAGCCGAAGCATAAAGAACGTAATCACCAGAAACGCGCTCTGCGAGCTCTTTTGCTTCCGTATGCGGTCGTTGATCAACTTGACCAGTCGCTGCCATTCCATGATACTTGCGGCCGAAATCACCATGCCGGTCATCAGCATGGCCCCGTTGCGCCAGCCGCTGGCAATGGTCAGCACCACTGAGGCCACCAGGCCCAGCAACACCGTGGTGCGGATAGCCCGCTTGAGCAATGCCTGCAGATCTTCGTCGGTCAAATTCGCAAGAGAGGGTGTTGCTTCGGTCATGGTTTCGTTTCTGTATCTTCAGATTTTTCTTCGGGCCTGGTTGCGCTGGTCTTGTTGGTCAATACCAGACGAACCACGTACACCAGCCCGGAGACGCCGCCAAAGATGATGCCCGCCGTCGTCATCCACGGCTGATGCAGCAGGCCGCCCAGCCAGTAGCCCAACAGCCAGCCCACAAAAGCCGCGCTCGGCAGCAGAATGGCAATCTGCATCATCTTTTCCGCTTCCACCAGCGTCTTCATCCCGCTGGGATAGACCTTGCTCTTCTTCGCATTGGGATTGGGGCGGGTAAAGGCCATGGGGAGTCTCCTCCCCAGCATACAGCCCAAACCGGCAAGCGGGTATACTTCCCTTTGGGCTCTCGCCCATTCATTGGAAGGAAAACACCGTGTTTGATTCGGAATTTGAGCGCAATCTTTTTGACTTGCGCAAGGCAAAGCTCGAAGAAATCGTGAAACTCGGCCAGCCGGCTTATCCCAACCAGTTCCCCGCCTCGCACACTGTTCCCCAGGTGCGTGCCAAGTGGGGAGAAACCACGGCCGAGGTCCTTGAAGTTCCCCGCGTCACCGTTGCCGTGGCAGGCCGCATCATGGCCATTCGCGCCCAGGGCAAGGCCGGCTTCGCCACCCTCCAGCAGGATGGCCAGCGCCTGCAGATCTATGTCCGCCTCGACGCCGTCGGCGAACAGGGCTTCGCGCTCTATAAGCTCCTCGACATGGGCGACCACATCGGCGTCGCCGGCTACCTCTTCCGCACCCGCACCGGCGAGTTGACCATTCACGTCGAGCGCCTCACTTTCCTCTCCAAGGCCATGCTCGCCCTGCCGGAGAAGTTTCACGGCCTGGCCGACGTCGAATTGCGTTACCGCCAGCGCTACGTGGATCTGTTCACCAACCTCGAAGCCCGCGAAGTCTTCGTCAAGCGCTCGAAGACGCTGCGCGCTGTCCGCAAATTCTTTGACGAGCGCGGCTATCTCGAAGTCGAAACGCCCATGATGCAGCAGATCGCCGGCGGCGCAGCCGCGCGCCCCTTCGTCACCCATCACAACGCCCTCGACCAGGACCTCTTTCTGCGCATCGCGCCCGAGCTCTATTTGAAGCGCCTGGTGGTCGGCGGCCTCGACCGCGTCTACGAAGTCAACCGCAACTTCCGCAACGAGGGCGTCAGCGTCCGCCACAACCCCGAGTTCACCATGCTGGAGTTCTATCAGGCCTACGCCAACTACCTCGACCTGATGCAGATCACCGAGGAGATGATCGAGTTTGTGGCCCAGGAGGTGAACGGCACCACCATCGTCGAGTTCAACGGTCACACCATCGACCTCTCCAAGTGGGAGCGGCTCAAGATGACGGAGGCCATCGTGAAGTACTGGCCGGAGGAAGCCGGAGCCAGGCCGGCGATGGTCGCCTTGGAGTCGGTGGATGTGCTCAAGGCACGGCTCGACGCGGCGATGAGCTCGCTGGAATCGGCGCTGAATGCCCCCACGCTGAGAGACCCTGCGTTGATAGCCGTACTGGAAGACGATTCCCTCCCGCAACGCTATGCGGAGTTAAGAACAATGCTCGGCGCCATCACGGCGGTCTCCTTTGACCTCAAGAAGGGCGCGCCGCTCGGCAAGCTGGTCTACAACCTCTTCGAGGCCGTGGTTGAGCCCTTCCTCTTCGATCCGACCATTGTCTACGAGTATCCGACCGTGGTTTCGCCGCTCTCCAAGCAGAAACCCGACGATCCGGAGCACGTGGAGCGTTTCGAGTTCTTCGCCGGCGGCTTCGAGCTGGGCAACGCCTTCAGCGAGTTGAACGACCCCATCGAGCAGCACAAGCGCTTCGCCGACCAGCTCAAGGAGCGCGCCGCGGGCGACGACGAGGCCCATCAGATGGACGAGGACTACGTCCGCGCCCTGGCCTACGGCCTGCCTCCCACTGGCGGCGAAGGTATGGGCATCGACCGCCTGGTCATGCTCCTGACCGGCTCCCGCTCCATCCGCGACGTCATCCTCTTCCCGCTGATGAGAAACAGGGATCAGGGATCAGGGATCAGGGAACAGGGAACCGAAGACACCGCTCAGGTGCCCGAAACCAGCAGCCAGCCAACAGAAAAGTAAAACTAGAGGAGCCGAGCTTCCCACCCTTTCCACGTTTTTTGCGGTGAGGATGGGAAGCCCAAACCTCAGCCCGCGCCTCGGGATTCTCCCCTTCAAGAAGTCCGCTAATTTCGCCGAAAAGTGGGGTTTTGGGGCGAAATCGGGGCAAAACAGCGGAAAATCTGGCACCAATGTTTACTTGTTAGTTAATGGACGCATTTTTTAAGTTGCTCATTTATAATGATTTAGAAAAGTTTGGCACGCAAAATACGCTTGAAAACATATAGGGGGGTGGGTTTTTGCAAAGCAGCTAACAGCTGACAGCTATCAGTTGTCAGTTTTCAGGCTTTCAACTGTCTGCTGTTTGCTGTCAGCTATACTTATTTTTATTATGCGCCGGTTGGGGTTAATGATCTGCAAAACAGCCGTCAGCCGTCAGCTGTCAGTCGTCAGCTTTCAGTTTGGAGTTCGGAACGGATGGACTGGCAAGTTGGCACCGCTTGCGCGGGGTTGGCGGGTTGGCACACCTCCGCGCTTCGTATCGGCGAACCCAGCGCCGCAAGACCAGTCCAAGCCCCACAAGCTCATCCAGGACAATCGCATGAAGGTTATTTTGATGACAGATTCGCCGTTTTGCGCCGCCTCTACGGGGCTGACTGGCTATTGTTGGCCCCTTTCCCCACGCTGAAGCGCGGGGCTAACCACCGTTGCCTCTCCGGCGCGATGGAAATCGGAGCCCCTCTGGTCGACAACCTGGATTCATGCGATTACCCTGCACAAATCATTCGCTCGGAGACTTGGCTCCTGTCTTTGCGGTAAGTTAAAAGACAAGACTGTCCCTCGGAGCAAGGTTTGCGTTCTCTCTTCAGATTCAACCGCATCGGAACCCTGTCCTGAGTGAAGTCGAAGGGCCTGCTTTTCCTGCCCTGAAGGTATGCAACCAACTTCGGGACAGCCATAAGTCGGCTGATCCCTGTTCCCTGATCCCTGGTTTACCGAGGAGTTCTAACCCCCTTGAACATTCTTTTTGTCGGCGACATCTTCGGCAGCGCGGGACGCCGCATCGTGAACGAACACATTGGCTACCTGCGCGAGGCCCACTCGGTCGAGCTCCTCGTCATCAACGCGGAGAACGCCGCTGGCGGCTTCGGCCTTACGCCGCAGATTGCCGAGGATCTCTTCGACCTGGGCGCCGACGTCCTCACCACGGGCAACCACATCTGGGACAAGCGCGAGCTGGTCGACTATCTCAACTCCGTGCCCGCCGACAGCCAGGATCGCGCTCGCCGTGTCCTGCGCCCCGCCAACCTGCAGCCCAACCTGCCGGGTTACGGCGTCTTCGAGGGAACTACCACCACCGGCGTTCCCTATGCAGTCGTCGATCTGCAAGGCCGCGTCTTCATGAACACTCCTAACGACCCCTTCCACGTCGCCAACGATCTGCTGGCCAACCTCCAGGCCAAGGTCGTCCTGGTGGATTTTCACGCCGAAGCCACCAGCGAGAAGGTCGCCATGGGCTGGCACCTTGATGGCCGGGTCACCGCGGTCCTGGGCACGCATACGCACATTCCGACGGCCGACGAGCGCATCCTTCCTGGCGGAACTGCCTTCCAGACCGACGTTGGCATGAGCGGCCCGTACGACAGCGTGATCGGCGTCGAAAAGGAACTGGTGCTGCACCGCTTCCTCACCGGCATGCCGGGCAAATTCGAGGCCGCCAAGGGGAATCCCAAGTTGTGCGCCACGCTGGTCGACTGCGAGCCCCTCACCGGCCGCGCCACACGCATCCAGCGCTTCATGCTTGGCGAGTAGAAGTCATCTCGTACATGTCGACGAATCGATACCACCATCCCTCAGGGGCTAAACAGGCTGCGGAAAAAGGCTGCTTTTCAGATAAGAGCAGTGAAAACATCCCTCCGGGGCTGAAGCCCGCGTTGATTTTACGGCATTTACGGCACGGCTAAAGCCGTGCCCTGTTACAAAGCATGGGTTTTTCAGCCGCATACGGAGTTTTTCCGCAGCCTGTAAAGCCCATTGGTTTTGGCGGCTTTTTGCGGCACGACTAAAGTCGTGCCCTTTCAAAACCGGTTTATGAGATGGCTTCTAGTCTCTTCCGCGAGGTCTGGAATTTGACACGTATCCCTGCTTCCATCGATACTGCCTTCAATGCGGAACTCAAGGAAATACGGAATTGCGGTCATGGCCATGTGCATGTGCATGTGTATGGCAGGCGGACCTGTCCGTGCGGCTCTTGAGCGGCCAATGCGCTAGACGCAACCGAATCTTGATGCCAGGCGGCCCGGGTCCGATGAGGATTCGGGCCGTTTCTCGTTTGAGAGCGTTATGAAAGCACTTCCCTCGGTTGCATCCATCAGCCAAAATAAAATGAAGTCTGAAGGAGCCCAGAATGTCCGAAGCGAAGCAACACCTAGCCACCCTTGCTGTCCATGCCGGCCAAACGCCCGACCCCACCACGGGTGCGTGTGCCGTGCCCATTTATCAGACCGCTTCCTACGTTTTTCAGAACGCAGCCCACGCCGGACGGCTGTTTGGGCTGCAGGAGTTTGGCAATATCTACACTCGCATCATGAACCCCACCAACGACGTCTTTGAAAAGCGGGTGGCGGCTCTGGAAGGCGGAGCGGCCGGACTGGCCACGGCTTCAGGCATGGCGGCGGAAACCCTGGCCCTGACCACCCTGGCTTCGGCCGGGGACGAAATCGTCTCTACCACCTCGCTCTACGGTGGCACCTACACCCTGCTGCGCTACACCTTCGAGCGGCTGGGCATCACGGTGCGGTTTGTGGACGCGGACGACTTTGACGGGCTGCGCGCAGCCATCAACGACAAAACCCGCGCCCTCTACACCGAGACCCTGGGCAATCCCAAGCTGGACGTGGCGGACATTGAAACCCTGGCTTCGATTGCGCATGAGCATGGTTTGCCGCTGGTCATCGACAACACCTCGGCGTCCCCTGCGCTGGTTCGTCCCATTGAGTGGGGGGCCGACATCGTGATCAACTCCGCCACCAAGTTCCTGGGCGGCCACGGCACTACCATCGCCGGCATCATTGTGGATGGCGGCAAGTTCGATTGGGCGGCCTCGGGGCGCTTCAAGAATTTCACCGAACCGGACCCCTCCTATCACGGCCTTTCCTACACCGATGCCTTCGGCCCTCTGGCGTTCATTCTGAAGGCGCGCGTGCAGGGACTGCGCGATACCGGAGCGGCGCTTTCGCCCTTCAGCGCCTTTTTGCTGCTGCAAGGCATCGAGACGCTGCACCTGCGCCTGGAACGGCACTCCCAGAACGCCCTGGCTGTTGCCCACCACCTGGAACAGCATCCCGGAGTGGAGTGGGTCAACTATCCGGGTCTGGAATCCAGCCTCTATCGCGCACGGGCGAAGAAATACCTACCCAACGGCGAGGGCGGCCTGGTGACCTTTGGCATCAAGGGCGGCTACGAGGCGGGGAAGAAGCTGATTGACGCGCTGAAGCTTTTTTCGCTGCTGGCCAACATCGGCGATGCCAAGTCTTTGGTGATCCACCCGGCCTCCACCACTCACCAGCAGCTTTCGCTGGAGGAGCAGGCTTCTGCGGGCGTCACTCCGGAGTTGGTAAGACTCTCCGTGGGCATCGAAGATATACGCGACATCCTTCAGGATCTGGACCAGGCAATCGAGACCGCCAACGGTCACGCGTTTGCTTGTTCAGCCGCAACCCAGGGTCTTGCCGCACAATGAGTATCATGACCGAACCCAAAGCCGGGACGGGAGCGGCACCTGCCGCGAGCCGCGTCCCGGCACCAACCTACGAGGGTGATTTTGTACTGGACGAGCAGATGCTGCTGGAGAGCGGCCGCAGCCTGGCCGGCGTCACGCTGCACTATGCCGTCTATGGGCGGCTGAACGCGGCCAGGGATAACGCCGTTCTGGTGTGCCATGCGCTCACCGGTTCGGCCCTGGTGGGCTCCTGGTGGCCGGAACTCTTCGCGCCGGGCGCGGTTCTGTCTCTGGAACACGATTTTGCCATCTGCATCAACCTGATCGGTTCCTGCTATGGGTCCACTGGCCCAGGCTCGGTGGACCCTGAGTCGGGGAAGCTCTACGGGCCGGACTTTCCGCTGATCTCGGTACGGGACAATGTTAGGGCCCAGGGACGTCTGTTGGACTCGCTGGGAATTCGCAGGCTGCGCCTGGTTCTGGGAGGGTCGCTGGGGGGCATGCAGGCGCTGGAATGGACGATTCTCGATCCGGAGCGGGTAGAACGGGCCGTGGTGATCGGGGTGGCGCCGCTTTCGGCCATGGGACTGGCCCTGAACCACCTGCAACGCCGAGCCATCCAGGACGACCCGGAGTGGCGGGCCGGGCACTATCTGCCGCAGCGCCCACCGCGGAATGGCTTGTCCCTGGCCCGGCAGATCGCCATGCTCAGCTACAAATCCTCGGCTCTGTTTGACGAGCGATTTGGCCGCAAGCCGAACCGCAATGGAGAAGATCCCTGGGGGCTGGACGACCAGGGCGGCGGACTGATCGGGGGGCGATTCGACATCGCCGGCTACCTGGATCACCAGGGCGAGCGGTTCATCGACCGCTTCGACGCCAATGCCTATTTGGCCATCTTGCGCACCATGGATACGTGGGACCCTTGGCATGGGTACGCCTCGGCAGCGGAGGCTTTCAGCCGGATTCGCGCGCGGATCAGCTTCGTGGGCATCAGTTCGGACTGGCTTTTCCCGCCCGAGCAGGTGCGCGCGTTTGCCGAAGCGATTCGAGAGGTGGGTGTGCAGGCCGATTACCGCGAGATGACCAGCGACCACGGACACGACGCGTTCCTGGCCGAGCAGGTGGAGCTGGTGCGGCTGCTGCAGTGAAGCCGGGAACAGTTTCGTCAATTCGGGTGTCTAAATCGGTATGCGCCTTCCGCACCGGCCATCAAGGGGGATTGAGGTGGCTACGCAGCTGCCCTGCGCGCCACTTCGCCGAAGGGAGCCAATCACCTGCCTGGAGGCGGCTTTGGAGATGGGTTTGCTGTTCCTTGGCGAGCCCGTCTGCGAGCATTCCACATTTCCCTTGCAACTTCGCTTGTCACGAGAGGCGGGGCTTTCTATAATCCTTCCAACACCGCATTGGAAGCCGTGGTATCGTTTACCCGACCCCCCGGCGCTCAACCGCCAAAAAAAGAACGGTTGTATATTCCCGGAGCGAGTGCTTGAATATTGATCTCCATTTCGGCAATTCCCAGGAGCACTGAATGAAGAAGTTAGTCTTCGCATCTGTGATGGCATTGGCGAGCATTTGTCTCGTTCCCGCGCCCACGCTTCGAGCACAGGATTCGATTACCATCAAGGATCCCGCCGAGTTCAATGCCTATCAAATGGCTATCACCCAAAGCGACCCCAAGGCCAAGTGTGGGGCTCTTGAGGGTTTTTTGAAGACTTATCCACAGAGCGTCGTCAAGAAGACGGTTCTCGATTCGATGATCGACTGCTACCAGGCGTTGCAGGATCCCGACAATACGCTTAGCGCGGCCAGCCGGATGTTGCAGGTTGACCCCAACAACTTGAAGGCCATTCTTTACTCGGTCTTCATCAAGAAGGGGCAGTGCGGCAAGACCCAGGACGCGCAGACCTGCGACGACGCCGCAGCGCTAGCCCACAAGGGTCTGTTGGCGACCAAGTCCGCCGATGTCACCGACGCCGACTGGAAGACGCAGACCACTGCGGCCTATCCGATTTTCCACTCGACCGTCGCATTGGACGATGCGATCTCGAAGAAGGACTTCAAGGGCGCCGTTTCCGAGTACAGGACGGACCTGATGCTTCTGACGCCGGACCAGACCAAGGTTCCCCCGGGCTTGATCGATGTTCTGTATCTGGCGGAAGCCTATACCAAGCCGGATGCCAAGGACCTGGTCCAGGCAGTCTGGTTCTATTGCCGCGCATGGAACTTCGCTCCCGACGCAGCCAAGACCCAGATCGAGCAGAAGATCGAGTACTACTACAAGCGCTATCACGGCAACCTGGAAGGCCTGGACGACGTGAAGACGGCTTCGGCCGCGACTGTCTTTCCTCCGGGAACCTTTGTGATCAAGGCCGCGGCAACGCCGGCTGAGGTTGCACATAACGTTGTGACGACGACCCCCGATCTGAACTCCCTGAACCTCGGCGATAAGGAATTTATCCTGGCCGCCGGCAGCAAGGAAGACGCCGACAAGTTGTGGGCGCTCTTGAAGGACAAGGCAACGCCGGTCCCGGGAATTGTGATCGAGGCCACCGCTTCGGTACTCAAGCTCGCCGTGACCCAGGACGCCAAGGACGCCAAGGTTCCCGACTTTATTGTGAACATGAAGGCGCCGCTGGCAGACAAGGACATTCCGGCGGTTGGCTTTGAGTACAAGTTGCAGCCCAATGCGGAACTGGACGCGACGTACGACTCCTACACGCAGGTTCCCGCTACGGCCACCCTGGCGCAGACGGCCCAAATCGTGCTGAAGGACGGCTCCGTCCAGCCCGAAAAGAAGAAGGCCGCTCCTGCACATAAGCCCGCAGCCGGTCACCATACGGCCCATTGATCGCTCGGCGCGACGGATCGAGCCGGATACTGGCAGGGTCTGTTGCGCCAAGATCTGCTCCTGAGTCATGAAGGGCAGCCCTCATCGGGCTGCCCTTTTTGTGTTTTCCGTACTCTCTTCCAAACGGCCGCTCCGCACAGTGGTAGGCTAGGGGCAGAATGGAACGCTTGAGAGTCCTTCCCATCGTCCTGGCCCTGGGGTGCGCGGTTGCGGGCAGCGCTTCCGCTCACGCTCTGAGCGGCCAGGAGGCTGCGCCGCGCCCCATGCCGTTTCTTTACGACACGGGGCTGCAGCGAGGTGCGTCCTCAATCGAGTTTCACTCCTTTGAGCAAATGGCAGAGAAAGACCGCGATCTGGCTGCGGACGCCGAGTCTTCCATCGGCGAGCGCGCCGGATTTGCCGGGCTGGAATTCAACGAGGGCAGTTGGGCCTACCGGCAATTGGTGTGCCCGGCTCTGCCCAATCATCTGTTCCTGCAGTTCACGCGCAACAATGGCCGGGGCGACGTCAGCGTGTTTTCAGCTTCGATTCCGCGTGGCGGCGAGGGACGGGTGCGCATCATCCCCATTCAGCGCCGCGGCTATTCGCTGTTTTCCCCCGCGCCCGTCAACGCGCTGACCATTTCGGCCTTCAATCACATCCGGGCCGAAGAGGGAATCAAACCAACTTTTGACTGGCTGGGAACCGCGCTGTGCTACGCCGCATTGGCCGGAGCGCATCCCCATGCCGCACCACTGATCGATGCGCCCGAGACGCCCAAGGTGCCCGCCGCACCGCCCGCCGTTCTTGAGATTTTCCTACGCGGAGGGGCGGTGATCCACTTTACGGATGTGGCTGCCGCACCGCGGCCGATGGAGTGGACCATGACCTTCAACAGCGCCGGAAAGCTGCTGAAGGCCAGCCATGAGCCCGCCTCGCTGGAGCCAGTGAATGCCTCGCAGCCGACGCCGGTGGACGTGCGGGGCACTGTGCAAAGCCCGGCCGCCGTGGATTTGAGGGGAAAGCAGCTTCCGTAGAGGATTCCTGGTCAGTTTGTTGCTATGTTGCTGCAAGCCCCACATGACCGCCAGGCAAGCTGAAATCGATGGCAACCTTCAGGCTGTACGGTTGTTTACAGGCGCCGTATAGACAGCTATAGTGAACGTCGGAGAGTCCTTCTCATGACGAACGATCTGAACCGCCGGGAATTCCTGGTTTCACTGGGTGTGGGGGCAACCGCAATGGCCCTCCATACGTTTGTTGCAGGCGCCGCTTCCGCGTCTGCAGCCACGAAGCCGATTGTTGGGAGTTGGTTTGAGTTTCAGCACCACGCTACCGTTGAGGGGGTGGACTGGAATCCGGCGCTGGTGCGTTTCACCGCCGCGCAGTGGGACACAAAGATCAAGGAGATCGCCGAGGCGGGGTTGGAGTACCTGGTGCTGATGGCTACCGCGCAGTACTATCGCTCGTTTTACACCACCCAAATCTATCCCAAGTGGGAGCTGGCCTGCCCCGATCCCCTGGAAGCCGTGCTCTCCGCGGCCGACAAATACAAGGTGAAGTTCTTCATCGGCGCCGGCTTCTACGGCGACTGGACCAGCGACAAGGTGATTACCGAACCCGTTGCCGCCAAGAAGAGACTGCAATCGCTCGAGGAACTTGCCAATATCTACGGCCACCACCCGAGCTTCCACGGCTGGTACTGGCCGGACGAGGCGGAGATCAATCCGTATTACACGGAGGATTTTCTCACCTACGTCAACAGCCTCTCCAAGCTGGCGCGGCAGCTCAAGCCGCAGGCGCCCATCATGATTGCGCCCTACGGCACTCGCATAGTCACGCCCGACGACAGGTACGTGCGGCAACTGGACGCGCTGGATGTGGACATTGTGGCGTACCAGGACGAAGTGGGCGTGCGGAAGTCGAAGGTGAGCGAGACCTCGGCATTCTACGAAGGCCTGCGCAAAGCCCACGACCGTGCACAGAAGGCGAAGCTGTGGGCCGATGTGGAGATCTTCAAATTCGAAGGCGAGGTTTACAAGAGCGCACTGGTCCCGGCGTCATTCGACCGCGTGCAGCGCCAACTCGAAGCCGTCTCGCCCTGGGTCGACAAGATCCTGGTCTATCAATACCAGGGGATGATGAACAAACCAGGCTCGACGGCCTTTGCCGGAAGCGCGGCTTCCACCAAGCTCTACACCGATTACCAGAACTGGCGCAAAACCCGCGGCTGAGCCTCGCAGGACTTCCTCTCCACACTGTGAAGCAGTGCGAGGAGGGACAGTTCGCTACTCTTCCGGCTTCCAGACAAAGGCGCCTTTCTGCGGCAGGCCGATGTGGGCCAGGGCGCGGCAGACAAACTGATGCGCCATCTCCGTGGTATTGATGGGCTGAAAATAGAAGGCCGGAATCACCGGGAAAATCACTGCCCCGGCTTCGGCAGCCAGCGTCATGTTGCGCAGATGAATGCGATTGAAGGGCGTTTCGCGGACACAGAGCACCAGCGGCCGACGCTCCTTGAGCGTCACGTCGGCGGCGCGGGAGATGAGAGAGTTGGCAAGGCCGTTGGCGATGGCTGCCAGGGTACCCATGGAGCAGGGCAGGACGATCATGCCGTTCGAGGGGTGGCTACCGGAGGCGATGGCCGCGCCAATGTCCGCATCCGAAAGTTGAACCGTTTTCTTTGGCGGCGCGCCCAGCAGCTTTTCCAGCAGGTTGGTGCGCCCGCTCAAGCCCAACTCCTCGGCCAGCACGCGCAATGAATTTTCGGAAGGCACAAAGTGGACCTGGGCCACGCGCTCATCGGCTTCGAGAGCCCGCAGCAGTTCGCGCCCCAGGACCGCGCCCGACGCGCCGGTCAGTGCAACCGTTAGGTTCAAGGCTTCCATGATGAGGCGTCCTCGATTCGTTGGTTCGCCTGCCAGCACGTCATTCGGGCACTGTCCTATTCGCCCAACACCCGCTGGTAGATTGCGTCCACATTCCCCAACTGGCGCTGGTAATCGAAGGTGCGCGCCAGCTTTTCCGGGGTTAGAAGCTTGGTGATCGACGCGTCCTTGGCCACCTCGTCGCGGAAGATCAGATCCTCTTTCCAGGCGCGCATGGCGTGGCCCTGCACCAGGCGATACGCATCCTCGCGCAACATGCCCGCCTCGGCGAGATCCAGCAGCAACTGGCCGCTGAAGATGAGCCCGCCCGTGCTTTCGAGATTCTTCATCATCCGCTTCGGATAGACCAGCAGCCGGTCGATCAGGTCCGCGGTTTTGGCCAGCAGGTAGTCCGCCAGAATAGTCGAATCCGGAAAGATGATCCGCTCCACGGAGGAGTGCGAAATGTCCCGCTCGTGCCAGAGCGCCATGTCTTCAAAGGCCGCCTGGGCATTGCCGCGCAAGACGCGCGCCAGGCCGCTGATCTGCTCGCTGGTGATGGGATTTTTCTTGTGGGGCATGGCGGAAGAGCCCTTCTGCTTTTCGCTGAAGTACTCCTGCGCCTCGCGCACTTCGGTCCGTTGCAGGTGGCGCACTTCGACGGCGATCTTGTCCAGAGTGCCGCCCAGGATGGCCAGCGTGGAGATGTAGGCCGCGTGGCGGTCGCGCTGGATTACCTGCGTGGCCACGGGAGCGGGCTTGAGCCCGAGGCGCGTGCAGATTTTCTCTTCGTGCTCGGGCTTCAGGTGGCCAAAGGTACCCACTGCGCCGGACAGCTTGCCCACGCGGATTCCCTCGGCCGCCTCGTCGAAGCGGGCCAGGTTGCGCTCCATCTCCGCGTACCAGTTGAGCAGCTTGAGCCCGAAGGTGGTGGGTTCGGCATGAATTCCGTGGGTGCGGCCGATGGTGGGGGTGTGCTTGAACTCGATGGCGCGCCGCTTGAGCACAGTGAGAAAGCTGAGAATCCCGCAACGGATCAGGCCGGAAGCCTCGGCAATCTGCAGCGCCTGGGCGGTGTCCACCACGTCGTTCGAGGTGAGGCCGTAGTGCAGCCAGCGCGACTCGGCCGCCAGCCCTTGCGCATTCAGGCTCTCGGAAACCGCAGTGGTGAAGGCGATGACGTCATGCTTCACTTCCGCTTCAATATCGTGAATGCGCTCGACGCTGAACGCGCTCTTGGCGGCGATGGCCTCGGCTGCTGCCGCGGGAATCACGCCATCTTCGGCCAGCACGGTGCTGGCGGCCGACTCCACCCGCAGCCAGCAACTGTATTTGTTTTCTTCCGTCCAGATCCGGCCCATCGCGGGGCGTGTATAGCGGTCGATCAAGGCAATACTCCTTCAGAAAGCAGGACAACAGCCGGGCGCCGAACCGCTTCGACGAAACCGGGGGCGATCCGTTCAGCGCGCCTCAATGCGATGCGCACGGGGTGGGAAATCTCAAAAACTCGACTTACGCCTGCGGGATTCCCAGCTTCAGGTGCAGCTCGTCGTAAAGCAGTCCGCGCCCCGGCTTGTAGGGCTGAAACCACACCCCATCGATCACCAGTTGCGGGACGGCCCGCTTGCCCACGTGGCGCAGAACTTCAGCCGATGCAGCCGGATCGCGATCCACATCGATCTCGGTGTACGCAATTCCATGTTCGTCGAGAAACTGCTTGGCCGCCCGGCAGTCGCGGCACCAGCGCGTGGCGTAGACTTGCACGTTCATAGCCCCATTTTAACGTCTTTTGACTGCTAAGATCGGGAACGTGACCGCCGATCAGATCAAGGCCCTGCTCAAGCTCGAACCGCACCCGGTGGAGGGAGGCAGCTTCCGGCGCACCTACACGTCCGCCAACACCATCAACTTGCAGCGCGGCCCGCGCCCTGCCGGGACGGCGATCTACTACCTGCTCGAGCCTGGGACCTTCTCCGAGATGCACGTTCTTCTGTCAGACGAGCTCTTCCACTTCTACCTGGGCGACCCGGTGGAGATGCTGCAGCTTTACCCCGACGGCGGCTCCGCGGTTTTCACTTTAGGGCCGGATCTGGCGGCCGGACAGCAGGTTCAACTGCACGTTCCGGCCGGGGTCTGGCAGGGCACGCGCCTGGTGGGCAACGGGCAGGTGGCCCTGCTGGGCTGCACCGTTACGCCCGGCTTCGACTTTGAAGACTACCGCAACGCGAGCTATACGGAACTGGCTGCGCGCTGGCCGCAGGAGGCTGAGCGGATCAGCGGCCTGACGAGGAACTAGGGAGCAGCCTGGGCACTGAGACGGCCAAATTCCCCTTCCGGGGTCCATTTTGGTTAGAATCGCAGTATGTCGCTGACTCGCCAACAGGCTCTGGACTACTTCCGCTCCCCCGATTTGATCGGCCTGGGTTTCGAGGCCGACGAAGTGCGCCGCCGTTTGCACCCCGAGGGCGTGGTCACCTACATCATTGATCGCAACATCAACTACACCAACTTCTGCACCGAGTACTGCACCTTCTGCGCCTTTTACCGGCCGCTGAAGGGGCCGCGATCGGAAGAGGGCTACATTCTCGACTTCGAGAAGATCTACGAGAAGATCGCCGAAACCGTGGAGATGGGCGGCACGGGCGTGCTGATGCAGGGCGGCATTCACCCCGATCTCAAGATCGACTGGTTCGAGCGGCTTTTCAGCGGTATCAAGCATCGCTTTCCCCAAATCTGGCTGCACTGCCTGACCGCCTCGGAGGTCCTGGCCATTGCCAAATACTCCAGCCTGACGCTGCACGAAACGCTGATCCGGCTGCGCGCCGCGGGGTTGGACTCGATTCCCGGAGGCGGCGCCGAGATTCTGGACGACGATGTGCGGCAGCGCATCGCCCGCATCAAATGCAGCACCGAAGACTGGGTCAGTGTGCATCGCGAGGCCCACAAGCTGGGCATGCGGACCACGGCCACCATGATGTTCGGGGTGGGCGAGACGCAGGAGCAGCGCGTCAATCATTTTGAAGTGGTGCGGCGGCTGCAAGAAGAGACGGGCGGCTTCACGGCCTTCATCCCCTGGAGCTTTCAGCCCGGAAACACCGCGCTGGGCGGCCACGGATGGGAAGAAGCCACCTCGGTGGAGTACCTGAAGGTGCTGGCCATCGCGCGGCTCTATCTGGACAACATCGAAAACGTGCAGGCCAGTTGGGTAACGCAGGGGCTGAAGGTGCTGGAACTGGGACTGCACTTTGGGGGCAACGATGTGGGCTCGGTGATGCTGGAAGAGAACGTGGTGCGCGCCGCCGGAACCAGCAACTGCACCACCGAAGAGGAGCTGCGGCGCATCATTCGCGATGCCGGCTTCAAGCCGGTGCAGCGCGACACGCTCTACCGGACCATGTTCCTGAACTAGTTCTACAGTTATGTTTCGTTCAGGGTCGCGGATTGGGGGCATTTTCGGGCCTAAAGGCCCGCAGGTTTTTGCCCATTTTCAGGGGGTTAAACCCCCTGCTCCCTCCGGACGACGAGCGCATTGAAAGGTTTCAACTACCGGTGCGGATTCCCCTGCCGCGCTCATCTGGGGGCAATCTCGTATTTGCGCGGCATCTTCTGCCGGTTGGCTTCTGCCGGCGCCAGTCTCCTGGGCCGGTTCCTGCAGGGTTCGCCGCGACCGATTCCAACTGAGTAAAAACAAACAGGCTACTCAAGTGTTCTTTGGTAGTGTGCAGTCCTCCTCACAGATTCGGATGCGGGTTCTGCACAATCCCAAGAGGATGCTTTTTACAGCCACACTCCTGGTTCCTCGCTAATCGGCGGTTTGTACAATCCACATGAAAGCTTTTATATTCCTCCCTAAAGTTTTCAGCGGCGATTTTCTGTTGGAGAGCAAATCATGAACCGTGTGTTTCGTCCTCTTTGCCTGGCGGTTGCCGGCCTTGTCTTCGCCCTCACTCTTCATGCCCAGGACACCCACGCGGCGCCTGTCTTTGAACAGATTCCGGGACCGGCCTGCGCCGGACTCCCGCAGGGGGACTCTCCGGTGCAGCCGGCGCCCTGCACCGCATTGCAAATCGACGAGTGGCTGCGCGACATCACCCACTGGCGCGCCGAGCATCGCATCCGCATCGGCTACGACGACTCACTTTATCGCGAGCCTGCCCTCAAGTGGACCCAGTCCAGTTTCGTGCAGCCGCAGATGATGGTTCACGACCGCTTTTTCTACGATCCGGCGGAGCGCCACTACACCGTCGATCGCTATCTAGCGGACGTGACCCATCGCTATGGCGGCATCGACAGCGTTCTGGTTTGGCACACGTACTCCAACATCGGCATCGACAGCCGCAACCAGTACGACCTGTTTCGCGATCTGCCGGGTGGCGCAGAGGGCGTCAAGGAAATGGTTGACGAGTTCCACAAACACGGCGTGCGGGTGCTGTTTCCCACCATGCTGTGGGACCAGGGCACGCATGACGAGGGCATTCCCGACGCCGAGGCCCTGGCGCGCGAACTGGTCCCGGTGGGCGCCGACGGCATCAACGGAGACACCCTGGAAGGGATGCCGCGCAGCTTCCGCACCGCGGCCGACGCGCTGGGCCATCCGCTGGCGCTGGAGCCAGAGGTGGGCTTGGCCTCCGACGAGATGCTGGCCTACAACAGCCTGAGCTGGGGCTATTGGAACTACACCTTTGTGCCCTCGGTGAGCCGCTACAAGTGGCTGGATACGCGCCACATGGTGAACATCTGCGACCGCTGGTCCCACGATCACACCGACGAATTGCAGGAGGCCTTCTTCAACGGCGCCGGTTTTGAGAGTTGGGAGAATGTTTGGGGCATCTGGAACCAGATCACCGACCGCGACGCCGAGGCATTGCGGCGCACGGCGACGATCGAACGCGCCATGGCTCCGCTGCTGACCAGCCCGGCATGGGAGCCGTTCTTCCCGACGCCGCAGTTCGGCGTCTTTGCCAGCCGCTGGCCTGGCGAGCAGGAAACGCTGTGGACCATGGTCAACCGCAACGCTTATAACAATGCGGGCCGCCAGTTGCTGGTGCCCTACAAGGCAAACGCCCGCTACTTCGACCTGTGGCACGGCGTGGAGTTGACGCCGCAACACGAAGGCGCGCGGTCAGTGCTCAGCTTCGAGATCGAGAGCAGAGGCTTCGGCGCGATCCTGGAAACTACCGCGACCAGCGCACAACTGGACAAACTGCTGGCCAGCCTGCACGCGCTCGCCGCGCATCCGCTCAGCCAGTTCTCGCATGAGTGGCACACGCTGCCGCAGCAGATGGTGCCCATCGAACCCACCAAACCCGCCGTCTCAGCCCCCGAAGGCATGGTTAAAATTCCCGCGGCCGACTATATTTTCCGCGTCAACGGCATAGAGATTGAAGGCACGAACGACGAAGGCGTCGACTTCCAGTACCCGTGGGAGGATTCGGCCCGGCGCTATCACGAGCACCAGTTGCACATCGCGTCGTTCTGGATCGACAAGTATCCGGTGACCAACAGCCAGTTCAAGCGCTTTCTGGATGCTACGCACTACCATCCCGCGGACGATCACAACTTCCTGAAGGACTGGTTGAACGGCGCGTACCCGGCAAACTGGGACAACAAGCCTGTCACCTGGGTCTCGCTCGAAGATGCGCGCGCCTACGCGAAGTGGGCTGGCAAGCGTCTGCCCCACGAGTGGGAGTGGCAGTACGCGGCGCAGGGCACCGACAACCGCATGTATCCCTGGGGCAACCAGTGGGCCCGTGAGCCCGAGCCCAGTCCCGAAGGCCTGCAAGTCATCGTTCCGCCCAGCATCGATGTGCCTGCGCCCGACCGCGGGCGCGACATGCTGCCGGCGAGCGATGTGGACGCGCACCCCGCGGCGGCCAGCCCCTTCGGCGTTCTGGACCTGGTGGGCAACGTGTGGCAGTGGACGGACGAGTATGTCGATGCGCACACCCGCGCGGCCGTGCTGCGCGGAGGCAGCCATTATCAGCCGCAGGGTTCGCGCTGGTATTTTCCGCAGGCGTACAAGCTCTCGCAGCACGGCAAGTACCTGCTCATGGCCCCCAGCCTCGATCGCTCCGGAGCGGTAGGGTTCCGCTGTGCCGTCGACGCCGAATGAGAGAGTTCTTTCGGTAACGTTTCAGAGGTCCTTCGCAGGACAGAGGCCGGGCGGGCCCATTGAAGCAGAGGAGCGGAATCACTCGAAACCCCGCCTCATGCTCTAGACTCAAATCTGGACCTCTTACTGATGAAGTTTTTTGGCGGCAAGAAAGACACCCCGGCAACTCCCACGCCCTCGCCCGCAACCGAGGCAGAGCCGAAATCCGGCTTTTTCTCGCGGATGAAGCAGGCCGTCACGCGCACGCGCGAGTCGTTGACGGCCAAAATCGAAACCATTGTCGCTGCAACGCGCACGGTGGACGAGGGCACGCTCGAAGACCTGGAAACGGCCCTGCTGACCAGTGACCTGGGCGTGGAAACGACCAACGCCATCTTGGAAGCACTGCGCGACCGCGCTCGGCGGCAGGCGATTGAAGGCGGCGAGGAGTTGCGGGAACTGCTCAAGGAGCAAATCCGCGCGATTCTGGAAGCGCCGCGCGTGCCAGTTCCGGCTGTCGAAGCGCCGCCCAAGGTCACGTTCCTGGTGGGCGTCAACGGCACCGGCAAAACCACCTCGGCTGGCAAGCTGGCTGCCTGGTTCCGCGCGCAGGATCGTACCGTGCTCTTGTGCGCCGCAGATACGTTCCGCGCCGCAGCCATCGAGCAGTTGGAAATCTGGGCCACCCGCTCCGGCGTGGAGATGATCAAGACCCGGCAGGGCGGCGATCCGGCGGCCGTTCTCTACGACTCCATCACCACCGCCAAGGCCCGCCAGATCGACGAGCTTATTGTGGACACTGCTGGCCGCCTGCACACCAAAACCGGCTTGATGGACGAACTGGACAAGATGCGCCGCACCGCCGCCCGGCTGATCCCCGGCGCGCCCCACGAAGTGCTTCTGGTGATGGACGCCACCACCGGGCAGAACGGCCTGCAGCAGGCCCGTCTCTTTACTCAGGCGGCCGGAGTGACCGGCATCATCCTGACCAAGCTGGATGGAACCGCCAAGGGTGGCATCGCCGTGGCCATCGCCCGGGAACTCAATCTCCCGGTACGGTATGCAGGGGTCGGCGAACAGATGGGCGACCTGCTGGAGTTTTCGCCGGCGGATTTTGTGGATTCGCTGCTGGGGTAAGCCCACGGACACAGGGAGGGCTCGTTTGCGCCATTGTCTGAGCCGCAGACGATGTAAACTGCAAGGTTCCTTACCTAACTGGCGGCCCCACCCATGAACCCTTCCGAACAAGACAATTACTGGATGCACCGGGCGCTTGAACTGGCCCGGCGCGGCATCGGCGTGACCTCGCCCAACCCCGCTGTCGGCTGCGTGATTCTGGACCGCGCGGGCCAGGTGCTGGGCGAAGGCTGGCATGAGTACGACCTGCTGGACCACGCCGAAGTGGCGGCCCTCAAAGTGGCCGCGCAGCACGCTGGAGAACGGCTCAAAGGCGGCACGGCGTACGTAACTCTCGAGCCCTGCAACCACACCGGCCGCACCGGACCTTGCACCCAAGCGCTGATTGCCGCCGGTTTGCACCGGGTGGTGGCCGCCACCATCGACCCCAACCTCGCAGTTGCTGGCCATGGACTCGAGACTCTGCGTGCAGCAGGAGTTGAGACCACCGCAGGCGTTTGCGAAGCCGAAGCTCGCCGGCTCAACGAGGGCTTTGCCCGCTGGAGCCAGCACCGCCGTCCGCTGGTGCTGATGAAAGTGGCCATGACCCTGGACGGGCGCATTGCCCCGCCCGCCGGAGTGCATCAGATTCGCGAGCCCTACTGGATCACCTCGGAAGCCGCACGCGCCGCCGTGCAGCCCCTGCGCTGGCAGGCGGATGCTGTTGCGGTGGGCGTGGATACGGTTCTGGCCGACGACCCCATGCTCACCGACCGCAGCGGCCTGCGCCGCCGTCGTCCCCTGCTGCGCATCGTTCTGGATTCGGCCCTGCGCATGCCCCTCGACTGCAAGATGGTGAACGGTGTCCAGAACGACCTGGTCGTCTTCACCGTCTCCAAGAACGAGTCCCGCATCCATGAACTGACCAGCCGCGGCGTGCGCGTGGAAGTTCTGCCCGCCGAGGCCGGCCGCGTTCCGCTGGCCAAGGTTCTGGACAAGCTTGGGGAAGAAGGCATTCTGACCCTGCTGACCGAAACCGGCACGCGCCTGAACACGGCCCTGTTGGCCGGAGGCATGGTGGACCGCGTTCACCTCTTCGTCTCCCCGCAGATCATGGGCTCCGATGCGGTTCCCGCCTTCCGGGGCATGGCCAGTCCCCTCCGCATGGCAGAGGTGGAAGTGGAGCGCTATGGCAATGACCTGGGGCTCTGCTCGCTGCTGAAAGACCCGTGGCCGGGGAAGCAGTGAACAGTGGCCAACCATTTGATCCTGCCGAATCGCTCGCGGCTGGTTGATCTGGAATGAACTGCGCGAATTTCCACCGAGAGTACACTGTGGGCGAAGCGATGTCGCCAGGCGCAACTGAAAACAAGGGAGAGTGCCGCTCGTGAGTCAAATCACAGTAGATACAGATCTATGCAGAAAAGACGGTTTATGCGTCGAGGTTTGTCCCTCCGGGACCCTTGCGCTCAATGCACAGGGATTTCCCGAGGAAGTTCCGGAGAACAGTTGCATTCTTTGCGGCCACTGCGTCGCCGTCTGCACTTGTGAGGCGCTGACCCACAGCGGCCTGCCCAATGAGCCGTTCCTGCCTGCTTTGAAGGACCTGCCTTCGCCCGCCCTGATCGACAGCTTCTTGATCAGCCGCCGCTCGGTGCGCGAGTTCAAAAAGCAGCCCGTCACCCGGGAAACCCTGGAAGCACTGCTCGACGTGGCGCGGCGCGCCCCCACGGCTTCGAATTCCCAAAAGCTGCACTGGATTGTCGTCGACGGCGCCGACCGGGTACACGCACTGTCCGCGGAGGCCATGAACTACATGCGGACGGCTGGCCTTGGCCGCAACCAGTTGGAGAAGTGGGAGAGCGGATACGACTTCATCCTGCGCGGCGCACCCAACGTGGTGGTGGCCTGCACGCCCGCCGAGTATGCGTGGGGCAAACAGGATTGCGCCATTGCCCTCACTTATTTTGAGCTGGCTGCGGAGGCGCGCGGGCTGGGCGTCTGCTGGGCGGGCTACCTGACCCGCGTAGCCTCGCTTCATGCGCCGCTTCGACGGGCATTGTCGGTGCCCGTGGGTTACACCGTGCACGGCGGCCTGATGCTGGGAGAGCCCAAGTACCGCTACCGGAAGATTCCCCCCAGAAAGCCGCTCAGCGTGCAGTGGAATTAGAACCTGATCCCAATTCCCTGCCCTGTCAATTGCCTAAAAGTACCGTGGGCGTTCGCCTCAGCTGCTTGTACCATGGTCGTTCGCGACTCATGCAAGATGCCGGGGGCGGCTGGAGCCAAAGTCAGTTCGCCGCCTGGGACGAAGGCCGCACCTGTGCCTGCTGGGATTTGAGCGGATCGAGAGGTTGGGGAAATGTTGCGGAGAACCGCTTTTTTTGCGGCCACATTGGCCTGCGTACTGCTGGTGGCCGGGTGCGGCGGCGGTTCGGGCACTCCCACATCCCCCTCGGCTAGCTATGTTCTGACGGTGAGCTCGACCTCTCCCTCCAGCGGCGCGGCCATTGCCGTCACTCCCGCGGACAACAATAACGCTGCGAACGGAACCACGACTTTCACGCGCACCTATGGGGCGGGGACTTCGGTTACGCTGACCGCAGCAGCCACGTCCAACGCCAATTCCTTCGTGTCGTGGAGCGGTTGCACGCAGGCCACGGCTCTGACCTGCACGGTGACGATGAATACCGATACCACCGTCACCGCCAACTATGCAGCCTCACTGAAAGTTACGCCAGCCGTAACCGTGACGCCTTCCCCGGCGATTGTCTCCAGCTTGCAAGGGCTCGCCGTGACGGTTGCCGTCAGCGGCCCGAGCGGCGATCCAACGCCCGCCGGCACGGTCATGCTGACCAGCGGCAGCTACGCCTCCGCGGCTGCGACGCTCGCGAACGGAAGCGCGAGCTTCAATCTGCCTGCCGGCTCACTACCGCAGGGCAGCGATACGCTGACGGCCACATACACGCCGGACACAGCGAGCGCTTCAACTTACAACGTGAATACGGGAACGGCCTGGGTGACGGTGACCGCGCCGGCCTATACGCTGACCATCGATTCGGCGTCGCCCTCGAGCGGCGTACCCATGGCGGTGGCTCCCGCGGACAACAACAACGCTACGGCAGGTGCCACGAGCTTTACGCGCTCCTACTATGCCGGAACCACGGTTACGGTGACCGCGCCAGAGACCGCAGGCGGCAATCCTTTCGTCTCCTGGAGCGGATGCACAAGCGCCAGCACCCTTATCTGCACGGTAGCGATGAACGCCAATACCACGGTCACCGCAAAATACCAGGCGCCGCTGGTGACGCCGGCGGTGACGGTGACGCCTTCCGCAGCGGCCATCACTACGGCGCAGGCGCTGGATGTGACGGTTGTGGTCAGCGGAGGCAGCGGCAATGCCACGCCCACCGGCACGGTGGTCCTGACCAGCGGCGCTTATGCCTCATCGGGAACCGCGCTGGCCAACGGGAGCGCGAAGATCACTCTTCCTGCCGGCTCGCTGACAGCGGGCAGCGATGTTTTGAAGGCATCTTACGCGCCGGATGCGGCCAGCGCCTCGGCCTACAACGCCGCCACGGGAACAACTACGGAGGCCGTGACCATTCCGGTCTACACGCTTAGCGTGGACTCGGTTTCACCGTCGAGCGGCGTGGCCATCGGCGTCAGTCCCGCCGACAACAACAACGCGGCGGCAGGAACCACAGCTTTCACGCGCGCCTACAACGGCGGAATCTCCGTCACACTGACGGCGCCCGCCTCATCCGGCGCTAATTCCTTTGTTTCCTGGAGCGGATGCACGAGCGCCAGCACCGTCACCTGCACGGTGGCGATGAATAGCAACACGGCCGTCACGGCCAGCTACGCGCCCATCACCTACACGCTTACCGTGAACTCGACCGACCCGGCCAGCGGCGTGGGCATCGGCGTCACGCCCGCCGACAACAACAGCGCTGCGGGCGGGACAACCAGCTTCTCGCGCACCTACAACGCCGGAAGCTCGGTTACGCTGACCGCACCCGCTACGTCGGGCACCGTTCCTTTCCTTTCCTGGACCGGATGCACGACGGCAGCCACCATTACCTGCACGGTAGCCATCGGCGGCAACGTCACGGTCACCGCCAACTATGGCATGATCACGCCGACCGTAGCGGTCACGCCGTCTCTATTGACCATCACCACGTTGCAGAACCTGACGGTTCCAGTGGCTGTGAGCGGAGGCAGCGGCCATGCGGCGCCCACCGGGTCAGTTCAGTTGACCAGCGGCACCTACACCTCCGCGGCAACCCCGTTGAGCAACGGCAGCGCAAGCATCGACGTTCCCGCCGGTTCGCTGGCCACCGGCAGCGACACGCTGACCGCCACCTATACGCCGGATGCTGCGAGTGCCGCGACTTACCTGAGCGCCACGGGAACTTCCCCGGCAGTAACGGTAGTCGAGGCGAGTTCGGTCACGGTGGACCTGTCAAGCGCGGGCCCGGCCGTGACCAGCCATCTTCTCGGGATGAATATGGCTGCGTGGGTTGACCCGACCCTCCCCACCATTGTGCCCGCGCTCCAGGCCGCAGGGATCAAAACGATTCGCTGGCCGGGCGGATCCTGGACTGACAATTACCACTGGGCGACGAACACCCTGTGCAACGGCTCGCCCAATTCCAATGCAACGTTTGCAAATTTCATTGGCAGCCTGGTCACTCCGGGAGATTTCGATGTGGCGCTGGCCGTGAACTACGGCACCAACGCGAGTTGCAGCGGTCCCGGCGACCCGACCGAAGCGGCTGCCTGGGCGGCGTACGCGCTGGCCAACGGCGCGCACGTAAGCCACATGACGGTGGGCAACGAGGACTACGGCAAGTGGGAAACGGACATGCACCCCAAGCAGTGGGACGCGGCCACCTACGCCGCGGCAACGGCCACGGGATACTATCCCGACATCAAGGCTGCCGACCCGAATGTGCTGGTGGGCGTCTCGGTCAACCCCGGCAATATTCCCGAGTGGGATTCGGTCGTGCTGGCCGACGCAAAGTACGATTTTGTCGAATACCACTTCTATGCCCAGGCACCGTACCAGGAGAACGATACCTACCTGGTGCAAAAGGCAGCGCAGAACCTGACCGTGAACATCGAAACCGTCAAGACGGAACTGGCGACGGCGGGAAAGCCGGACACGCCGATTTACATTGGCGAGATTGGCTCGGTCTACACCAATCCCGGCAAGCAAACCTCTTCGATCACCCAGGCCTTGTATGCCGGCCAGGTGCTGGGCGAAATGATGAACGAAGGAGTCTCGTACGCCACCTGGTGGCTCGGCTTTGGGGGCTGCTCGGACGCGAGCGGAGGCAACTTTTCCAGTTCCCTCTATGGCTGGCAGAATTTCGGGGGCTACATGGTCTTCTCCGACGGCACACCTGAATACGGATGCGAAAACGCGACCGCCGTTCCGGCAGGAACCCTGCTGCCCACGGCGCGGGCGTTTCAACTGTTCAGCAACGTGGCCGTGGACGGCGAGAATGTTCTCAGCGCGAACGTGGTGGGCGATACGACCGATGTGCGCGCCTATGCGGCCACCCACTCCGGCGGCACGGCGCTGGTGCTGTTCAACCTGAACCAGACCGCGAGCGAGGCGGCCGCCATCACGCTGTCCGGCCAGAGCGCGACCACAGGCGGCACCGTCACGACTTACAGCAAAGCCATTTACGACCAATCCAAGACGAATGTGTGGGCCGCGCCGACCACCACCACGATCAGCTCGCAGAGCCTTCCGCTGACGCTGACCCTGGATCCATGGAGCATGAACGTGGTGGTGCTGAAATAGGTGGCCGTGCGCGGAGGAAGGGTCATTCTGCGCGAAAACAGGCTTCTGTGACCCGATCTCTTCAAGCCGCAGTTCCCCGATCCCTTAAACTGGAAGCATGTTTACCGGGATTATCGAACAGACGGGCACACTGATTGGCTTGGAAAGCCGGGGCGGAGTACGGCGCATCACGGTCGAGGCACCGGGGCTGGCCGGGCAACTGCGCGAGGGCGACTCGCTGGGCGTCTCCGGGGTTTGCCTTACCGCTCTCGACGTAGACCCCAGGTACTTCCACGCCGATCTGGCGCAGGAGACCCTGGACAAGACCTCGCTAGGCGCACTGGCTCCAGGGGCCAAGGTCAATCTGGAGCTGCCCACGGCGGCCGGCAGCCCGCTGGGCGGGCACATTGTGCAAGGCCACGTGGACGGCTGCGGCGAACTCAGTTCGCTTGATCCAGTCATTTCTGAGGCAAGTCCGGAGTTCGACCGCGGAACCACCGACTGGACGCTCAAGGTGAAGGTGCCGGAGAATGTGCGTCCCTGGATGGTGCACAAGGGGTCGGTGGCTATCGAAGGCATCAGCCTGACCATTGCCGACTTCGACGGCGAGACAATTTCCATTGCCATTCTTCCCCTGACTTATTGGAGGACCAACCTGCACACGCTGGCCCCTGGCGCTCCGGTCAACGTGGAGGCCGATGTGCTGGTGAAGCTGGCCCACGCGCAGATGCTGGCCAAAAAGCCGGAGATGGATTTGACCGAGGCGTGGCTGGTGGCCAGCGGGTACTGAGGCGGCTCTCCGAATTGGACAAACCAGGGCCAACTGGGAGACCTATGAAAACTGTTGGTGAGATTGGCCTGAAGATTACCTCCGCGCTGCGCGAGCTTTATCGCTACACCGGTGCATCGGCCGCGTTGGAACGGCGCGGAGCAGGTTCGTCGCGGTCCGAATTGGCCTGGGGCTCCCGATGGAAACGGAAAGACGAAGAAAGCCGTTCCGATACGAAGGCTGACTCAGACGAAGTTTGATCAAGCGACGCGGGCCGAAGCGACAATCGAATCACCAGGGGATTACGTGCGCGGATCGTGCTACACTTTGACCAGTCGAAATGACTGGTCAATTTATGCAGACGATTCAAGCTTCCGAAGCCAAGACTCACTTTCTCCGCATCCTCGACGTTGTGGAGCGGGGCGAGAGTGTGCTCATCACCCGGCACGGCAAGCCCGTGGCGCGGATCAGCCCTCATGCCGAGATTGACCGGGGAGCTGTCGAACGAGCGACAGAAGGAATGCGCGCCCTGCGCCAGAGGATTGGCAAGCTCTCGCTGGATGAAATTCTCTCTGCACGCGATGAGGGACGAGCCTGATGGCATTCGTCCTGGACACCTCGGTTACGGCGGTTTGGGCACTTTCAGATGAATCGTCTCCTCTGGCCGATCTGGCCCAAAGCCGCTTGAAGGATGAGGTCGCCGTAGTGCCTCCCTTATGGTGGTACGAAGTTCGCAACCTTTTAATCGTCAGCGAACGCCGGCAGCGCATAACCATCGAAGATACGGCCCTGTTTCTGGAACTGCTTTCTTCCTATCCCATTCAGGTCAACCCCCTTGAAGACGAATTGTTGACCTTTCGCTTGGCGCGGCAATACCGGCTTTCGTTCTATGATGCGGTCTACCTGACAGTTGCCCTGCGCGAAGGCTTGCCATTGGCCACCCTTGACAAGAATCTCCAGGCTGCGGCATTGGCTGCAGGGGTGCCGCTACTCGCCTGAGGCGGACGAGTTCTTTCCGCCGGGTGGGGGACATTCCACCCCATGAACGCTTGGGCGCCTCCAGCCGTCTATTGTGCGGGTGAGACTGTTAACCTTGAGCTAGTTAGAGGCGGGGAGAAAGGCTGGCAGGGCGGGCAGCGCCTGGCTGGCAACCGGACCTATGGCAGAGTTCGTAATCAAGTTGGCCGACGAGCGCGGCCACGTAATGGAGCAGGTGCAGACGGCGGCCACGTCCGAAGAGCTGCGCGCCCGCTTCGTCCACGCTGGCTATCATGTCTTTTCCATCCGCGCCCGCTCCGGATTTGCCGGGCTCAAACGCGGCAAGGTCAAGCTGGAGCCGTTTCTGATCTTCAACCAACAGTTTCTGACCCTGATCCGGGCCGGCCTTCCCATTCTGGGATCTCTGGAAATGCTGGCCAAAAACCAGAAGAACACCCACTTCGCCAGCCAGTTGAACGACATTACGAACCGCGTGAAAACCGGCGAGGCGCTTTCCTCCGCCTTCGAGGCGCAGAGCGGCTTTCCGGTCATGTACACGACCACCCTGCTGGCCGGCGAGCGCTCCGGCAACCTGCAAGAGGTTCTGGAGCGCTACGTCAGCTTCCAGCGCATCTCGCTCACCTTCCGCAAGAAGATGGTGGCCTCGCTGATCTATCCGGCCGTGCTGCTGACGCTGGTCAGCGGGCTGATGTTCTTCATGTTCGCCTTCGTGGTGCCGGAGTTCGCGGTTCTCTACGACCAGATGGGGTCCAAGCTGCCGGCCATGACGGTGGATCTGCTGACCTTCGGCAAATGGGTACATCAGAACCTGCTGTGGATCTTCCTGGTGCTGTTCGGCACGGCCTTCGGTTTTTACCGCTTCTCCATCACCGAACGCGGCAAGGATTTTATCGACGGCTTCCGGGTGCGGATGCCGGTTTTCGGCAAGATATGGCTCAAGTACCAGGTGGCGCTGTTTGCCCGCACCTTGTCGACGCTGCTGACGGGCGGTTTGCCGCTGGTGCCGTCTCTGGAAACGGCGGCCCGCTCCATCTCTTCGCGGCGGGTCTCGAAGGCCGTGGTCACCTCCATCGGGACGGTCCGCGAAGGCAAGAGCCTGGCCGAAGCGCTGACCGAGACCGGCATCTTTCCCGACCTGGCCGCCGAGATGATCAACGTGGGCGAACAGACGGGCGCCCTGCCGCAGATGCTCAATTCCGTCGCCGAATTCTTCGAGGAAGACGTCTCCACAGCTCTCACTGCGGCGCTGACGCTCATCGAGCCGGCCATCCTGATCATCATGGGAGCGGTGGTGCTCTTCATCCTCATTTCGCTTTACCTGCCCATCTTCTCTATGGGAGCGGCAGGAGGAGGTCAGGGATAAATCATGATTGACACCACCGAAATCACGCTTCCCTCCGCGCCTGTGCCGGCCGGTCCGCTCCCCACGGGCCCGCTTTCGGCGCCGCCGGACGAGCGCACCCAGGCCGAAGAACTCGCACGCCGTTACCGCGCCGAGTTTGTGGACCTGAAGAACTTCAAGATTCAGCACGATCTGCTGCGCACGGTCCCGGTGGAACTGATGTTCCGCTACAACTTCGTTCCCATCGAGCAGGTGGAGGGCGGCGCACTCACCATTGCCGTCTCCGATCCCTCGCAGTTGATGATTCTGGACGAGATTGCCGGCCTGCTCGGGCACCGCATCGTGCCCCGCGTGGCCACGCTTACGCAGATTACCGACCTGCTGAAGAAGACCGAGCAGTCGCAGCGCGTGCTGGACGAAGCCAGCGAAGGGCTGACCTTCGACGTGTTGACCGGCGAGGACAACGCCGACGAAAACATCTCCATCGAGAAGCTCACCAGCGAAGAGGACATCAGTCCCATCATCCGCCTGGTAGACACCACCATTTTCACGGCCCTGGAGCGGCGCGCCTCCGATATTCACATCGAGACCTACGACGACTCGGTGCACGTCAAGTACCGCATCGACGGCGTGCTCCAGGAAGCCATGGCGCCGATTGCGCGCGAGCACCACTCCACCATTCTTTCCCGCATCAAGATCATGAGCGAACTGGACATTGCCGAACGCAGGGTGCCGCAGGACGGGCGCTTCCGGGTGCGCTACAAGGGCCGCCTGATCGACTTCCGCGTCTCCATCATGCCCACGGTGCATGGGGAAAACGCCGTCCTCCGCGTGCTCGACAAGGAGTCGATGAGCGAGAAGTTCCACAAGCTCACGCTGGACGTGGTGGGTTTTGCCGATGCCGATCTAAAGCGCTTCCGGGGCTACATTCGCGAGCCCTACGGGATGGTGCTGGTGACCGGGCCGACCGGCTCCGGCAAGACCACCACCCTCTACGCCGCACTGAACGAGATCAAGAGCGACGAAGACAAGATCATCACCATCGAGGACCCGGTGGAGTACCAGATCCGCGGCATCACGCAGATTCCTGTCAACGAGAAAAAGGGTCTTACTTTTGCGCGAGGACTCCGGTCGATTCTGCGCCACGATCCGGACAAGATACTGGTGGGCGAAATCCGCGACAACGAAACGGCGCAGATTGCCATCAACTCCGCTCTGACCGGGCACCTGGTATTTACCACCGTCCACGCCAACAACGTGGTGGACGTTTTGGGCCGCTTTGTAAACATGGGCGTAGAGGTATACAACTTCGTCTCGGCGCTGAACTGCATCCTGGCACAGCGGTTGGTGCGCACCGTCTGCGACCACTGCGCGCACCTGGTCACCTATAACGACGAGGAATTGCGGACCGCGGGCGTGAACCCGGCAGAGTGGCAAGGCTTCGAGTTCCGCGAGGGCGCCGGGTGCATCGAGTGCGGCGGCACGGGCTACCGCGGCCGCACCGCCATCCACGAACTGCTGGATTTGACCGACCCGATCCGCGAGTTGATTCTGGAAAAGAAACCCACCTCCGAGGTGCGCAAGCTGGCGCAGAAGGAAGGGATGACGTTTCTGCGCGAGTCGGCTCTGGACCGCGTGCGCCGCGGCCTGACCACGCTCAAGGAAATCAACAAGGTTACCTTCATCGAGGCGTCAAGATAGTGAGATCGATTCTCAGCAAAGCCAAACTCGGTTCCCATCCCGATGGCCGTCCGCCGGCGGCCGTGGAGCTTGCGCCCCAGGGCGTGCTGGCAGCCGCCCGGCCGTCCGCCGGCGAGCCGCTGGTCTTCGCCTTCGAGCCGCTCAAGGCCGGAGCGCTGGCGCCGGGGATTGCGGAGCACAACGTGAAAGCGCCGGAGGCGGTGGCCGCCGCCATACGCAACGCCCTCGGCCAGGTTGCGCCGCGCAGCCGCGCCGTCACCCTGTTGGTGCCCGACAGCGTGGTCCGGGTTTTCATCCTGGACTTCGATTCCCTGCCCGCGAAAGCCGCGGAAGCGGTTCCCGTGCTGCGCTTCCGCCTGCGCAAGATGATTCCGTTCGATGCGGAGCACGCGGGGCTGAGCTACCAGGTACTTTCGCAGACCAAGGCCGAGTGCCGGGTGCTGGCTGCCGTGCTTCCCGGTCCCGTGCTGGCCGAGTATGAAGCCGTGGTGCGGCAGGCCGGTTATGAGCCCGGCGCCGTGCTTTCTTCAAGCCTGGCGGGCCTGGCGGCATTCGACAAGATGGAAGCCGTGCTGGCCGCCCACTTGACCGACCAGGACCTGACCACCTCGATTACCAACGGCCGGGACCTGCTGCTCTATCGCACCCTCGACCTGCCCGCAGACCCCCGCCAGCGCCTCAATGAGGTGCAGCGCGACATCGCCGTGGCGGCGGCGTTCTATGAAGATAAACTGGGCTCGCGGCCCCGCGTGCTGCATTTTTCCGGCGCCTCCGACCGTGGCGGCAACCCTGCCGAAGAGTTTGCACTCTCTCTCAACGACCCTGAAATGACCGTGGCTGAACTGGCGCCGCGGCCCGAGACCGGCGCCACCACAGCCTGGGGAAGCCTGAGCGTGGCCGGCGTCATCGGCGCGCTGGCGGGGGCGGTCTAAAGTGCAAATCTCACTCAATCTCGCTTCCCATCCCTACACCGACTTTGGGCCGGCCATCAAGCGGCTGCGCATCGCCATGGGTGTGCTGGTTTTGGTGGCTCTTGGCCTGCTGCTGGGGCTGCGCGCCTTTCACCAGAGAGCTGAAGAAGCCCGCGCCCGCGAACACTCGCTCGACAGCCAGATTGCCCGGATTGCCCTGGAACGGCAAGGCTACCAGAACCTGATGCGCCAGCCGGAGAACGCGCAACTGCTGGCCCATACCATCGCGTTGAACCAGCTCTTCGGAGAAAAGGCCTTCTCCTGGACGCTGGCCATGGAGGACCTGGAGACAGTATTGCCCGGAGGAGTGCAGGTGACCCAACTGGAACCGGTTCGCGACAAGACCGGCACCATCACCCTGCACCTGCGGGTGGTGGGTCCGCGCGACCGCGCCGTCGATCTGGTCCAGAACCTGGAGCACTCGCGGCGCTTTCTTTTGCCGCGCATTGTGGGTGAAAGCGCAGAATCCACCGGGGGAGCCGGCGAGAAGCTGGCGCCGGTGAGCGCATCGAACCGGGTGAACTTCGATGTACTGGCCGATTACAACACCTCCGCGCCGATCGAACACCGGGCGCAAAAGAAGCCGCAGGAAGCTGGAAAGCCATCGCCGGAAGGCGCAAATCTGCCGGTCAGGCGCATTCTTCCCGCACATGGGTCGCCGCTGCCTGTCCCGCCCGGCCAGCCGCCTGTCCGCCGGCCCTACATTGGCCCGGTCGGGCCTAATCCCAATGCTGCCGCCAAGCCGGGAGGCGCACGATGAGCGAACGCATCTCTCCCCAGTGGCGCAAGCACCTGTCTTCCCCGCTCACCTGGCATTACCTGGCCTTTACCGTGCTGCTGGTGGTGGTGATCGCGCTCGCCATCCGCTTCGGCCTGGACTGGGCCGCCACCAACACCAACTCGACCGACGCGCTGGCCGCCAAGCAGGTTCAGTTGAAAGCCCTGGATCTGGAGACCGCCCCGTTGCGCGGGCTGGACAAGCGCGTGGAAGACTCCCGCGGCGATATACGGGACTTCTACCTGAAGCGCATTCCGCCCACCTACTCCTCGATCGCCGCCCGCATCGGCGAACTGGCGCTGAAAGGCCCGGTGCGGCTGACCCGGGTGCAATATTCGCAAGGCCCGGCGGGGGGCGATTTGACTGAAATATCACTCGACGCCGGCATTACCGGCGCCTACCCGCAGATCATGCGCTTCGTCAACGGCGTGGAACGCGACCGGACGTTCTTTGTGATCCGGGCCATGTCTCTGACCGGCCAGCAGGAAGGCCTGGTGAACCTGCGGCTGCGGGTTTCCACCTGGCTCCGCCCGGCCGATGCCGCCGCCAGCGGCCTGCCCTCCACTCCCGAAGCCAGTGACGCACCCTCCACAGCAGGAAAGGAGGGCGAATAGTCATGGCCTTGCCCCTTGGAACCGAAAACAAGCGCCAGGTCTACCTGGTCGTTGCCCTGTTTGCCCTGGTGATCTGCGCGGGCGGCTGGGAGATTCGCAACTATTTCTTCGCCACACCCTCCAGCACGGCGCCGGTGCTCCGCCCTGCGGCGTCGCTGGCTCCGGTTCCCAGCGCCGGGCGCACGGTAGCCCTAGCCGCCGGGCCAGAGGCGCAAAAGCTCACCAACGCCGGCATCGACCCCGCGCTGCATCTGGACAAGCTGGCTCAGAGCGAGCAGGTGGAGTACCTGGGCACCGGCCGCAACATCTTTTCCGCCGAATCCGCGCCAGTCGAGATCGAGACGCCTCTCAAGAGCGCGCGCAGCCTGCCCACCGTGAATGCGCCGCCTGCCCGCCCCGAACCGCCCCGCCCACCGGCCGTCGATCTGAAGTACTTCGGCTATACCCAGGCCAAGGACAAGTCCCTCAAGGCATTTTTCACCCATGGAGACGATATCTTCATGGCCCGGGCCGGCGACATCATCGACCACCGCTACAAGGTGGTCAGCATCATGCCGGGCAGCGTCCAGGTCACGGACCTGAGCTACAACAACACCCAGACGCTGCCGTTTCAGGGGAATTAGAAGCTGGCTGACAGCAATCAGCCGTCAGCTGTCAGCTTTTGCATTGCAGCTTCCTGCTGATTGCGATTTCCGGGTAGAACGACAAAGCTGGGTGATACGAGAGAAAGGCTAGAAGCTAGTAGCTAGAAGCTAGTAGCTAGAAGCTAGAAGCTAGAAGCTAGAAGCTGAAATGATGAAACCCATCCCAACCCGCCGCGTTCCCCGCCCCTCCGAAGAGGGCTACATTCTGCTGGCGGTCATTTTCATGCTGACGATTCTGATGATCTCGCTGGCGTTGGCCGCGCCCAAGATGGCCAAGCAGATTCAGCGCGACCGCGAAGTCGAGACCATGCACCGCGGCAAGCAATACATGCGCGCGATCAAGCTCTATTACAAAAAGTTCAGCGCCTATCCGCCCAACGTCGATGCGCTGCTGAAGACCTCGAATATCCGCTACCTGCGCAAGAAGTACATCGACCCGACCACCGGCAAGGAGGAGTGGAAGCCGATTCGCTTCGGGCAGGCCAAGACGCAGACCCTGGGCTTCTTCGGGCAACCCCTCGCCGGGGCTGGTTCGGCGGGCGGCTCGGTTGTGGCCGGGGTGGGTCCGACCGGAGGAAACAACGCCGGCACGGGACTTGGAAGCAGCGGCTCCCTCTTCAGCTCCGGAACTACCCAGAGCGGCACCACCTCCGGAACCACCACGAGCGGAACGACGACGGATCCCAGCCAGACTTCCGGTACTGGGAGCACTGGAACCACTGGGAGCACCGGGAGCACCGGCGCAAGCGGGCAGACGTTTGGCGGAGTGGGAATTATCGGCTTCTCGCCCAACAGTCCCAAGCAGTCGATTCTGGTGTACAAGAAGAAGAACCATTACAACGAGTGGGAGTTCGTCTACGACCCCCTGAGCGATATGACTACCTTGGGCAGCAGCAGCACAGGAACCCTCGGGCAGTCGACAGGCATGCCGGGGAGCACGCCCGGGGGTGGCTCAACCGGCGGCACCACGCCGCCGGCAACACCTGCACCAACGCCCACGCCTATCCAAACGCCAACGCTTCCCCCGGACCAGGCACCACAACAGTAGGAGTGGCTTGTCCGGTGGCGGCTTGCGCGTGGCTGGATCCGGAAAGAAAAAGCGGAACACAAAACGGCCCGTCCTCCTGCTCAGGAGGGACGGGCCGTTCTTTTTGAACAAAACTCGTTCGGCGAAGCTCGTCGAAGCGCGGGTGCTTACACGCTGAACGAGGAGCCGCAGCCGCAGGTGGACTTGACCTGGGGATTGTCGAACTTGAAGCCGGCGGCCTCGAGAGTTTCGACGTAGTCCACGGTACAGCCGTTGAGATACATCAGCGAGGTAGCGTCGACGAAGACTTTGAGATCCTCGAAGGGGAAGACCTTGTCCATCATGCCGGCCTGGTTCTCGAAAGCCATGGAGTACTGGAAGCCGGAGCAGCCGCCGCCAACCACGCCGATGCGCAGCCCGGCGGGCAGCGGATCCTGGGTGGCCATGATTTCGCGCACCTTGGCAATCGCCTGAGGGGTCAGGGTAAGGGGGGCTTTCTTTTCAGTTTCCTGTGCAGTTACAGCGGTTGCAGTGGCCATGAGATCTCCCAGCGGTTGAAAATGCTTGCCGTACTGGTAACTTTACCGCCCCGCGAACGGGGATTCAAGCCCCAGTTGCGGCTTCATTCCATTGGATGCGACGGGAAGCGGGAAAGTCGCAGGGTCAATCGGGCCGATTCAAGCGGGTGAAATGAGCAAGATGGAGCCACCGGAAGGCATTTCATGGGGAAGAATCGCCCCCGGACCGTAACCAAGGCCCACATATTATTTTTTGTCACCACAAGAACACCCATTCGGGGCTATGATGGTCAACCGAACAGCTCTTGCACTTGCCGGAGCACACATACTGACGGGAACACCGGCAACGGGAGCCTATCAATCTTTCGGAGGTGGAGTATGACGTTTGTTCCGGTGATGTGGATTGTCTGGTGCGCGCTGGTCGTCATTACAGGCGCTATTTATTTGTATCGCTCCCGCCTCACCCGCGACGAGGAAGACCAGATCTTTCTGGACGATTCGTTTGACCACGAAAAGAGTGAGCAGGAAGCGATTTTGGCCAAGGTAGCCAAGGTCGAGCCGGTTCTGAAGGCCTGCATGTGGCTGGTGGCCGCATCGACGCTTGTAGTTATCTGCTATTACATCTGGGATTTCTGGCAGCATTTCCAGTAAAGCGCAGTATTTTCTGATTCTTGAACGCAACCGCCGGCAGCTCTCGGGCTGTCGGCGGTTGTGCGTGCCACAATCGTCAATTTCTGCTCCTACTCCACTTCCTGTTTAGCGCGATAGCCGTCACGGGCGATGATGTCGTATTTCAGAGGCTTGTGCTTCTCGTCCTGCACGCGCAAGGGCTGCCCTTCCTCGTCGACTAGTTCCACACGCAATTTGCGATAGGTTCCATCCTGCTTGGCGTTGGTGGGATGGTAGACCAACTCATATTTGGAACGGATGGTCTGATTGATGGTGGAGAAGATGTCGGGCATCTCTCCGGCAAACCGCGGAGAGAACCACATGCCGCCAGTGGCGTTGGCAAAGGTCTTCATCTCGTTGTCGGCCTGCAGATAGTCGATGTCGCGCATCTGGCCGCCCATGCCGCCGCGGCCTTCGGTCATGGCGCGGATGGCTCCGCCGGTGGAGACGGCGAAGATGGTCACGTCGGGAGTTGCCTTTACCTTCTGCAGAGCTTTGTCGAGGGTGATCTTGGAAAATGTGTCGCGACCGCTGGCGATGAGGATGATGTACTTGCGTCCCTCGATGCGGCTGAGCCGGTCCTCTGCCTCGTAGAGGGCATCAAAGAGATTGCGCTCGCTGAAGCCGGGGATGCGCATGGCGTTGATGGACTCGTAGAGCTGGCGCTTGTCCTGGGTGAAGTCGCTGACGATTTGCGTGCGCATGTCGAAGGTCATCATGGCGACGTAGTCCTGGGGGCGCAACTGCTGGGCAAACGCGAAGGCCGCATTGCGCATGTCGTAGATGAAGTGGTAGTTGGTCGAGGCGAATTCGCACAGAAGCAGAGCTGTGATGGGAGCCTCGACGCGCTTGAAGCCGGTCACCTTCTGCTCCACCCCGTTTTCATAGACGCGGAAGTTTCCGGGCTTGAGGCCGGGGAGAAACTGGTGGGTTTTCTCGACGAGTACGCCCACGTCCACGGTAACCTCGGGAACCTCGACGCGCAAGGAGAAGTTGCTCATGCCCTCGGGATTCTTGATTTTGGGCGCTGCCGGGGCGGGCGGAGGCGCATCGTCGGCCTTTTCCTTCTTCTTGGGCAGGGCAATGACGCCGGTATCGGCGCCGGGACCGCCGGAGTCGGGGGTCGCCTGGTCGGGCTGCTGCGGCTGCTGAGGGGCCGGCGTGGCCGGAGCCTGGGCCCGGCAGAAGGGCACAACGGCAGAGGCCAGCAAGGCCAAAAGCAGAAGCGCGGGATAAAAACGGCGGTTAGCAGAAACGGATGGGCGCATTGTGGACATGACGACCTCTGTGTTCAACAGCATACGGGATGAAGCGCGGCGAAAGACAGCGTCCAATCTCCCGTGGTCAGTGACACTGCTGACTGGCGGGCCAGGATAACGCGGCCAGTTGTACTCTTATAGACGTGAAAACCCTCCTGAAGGAAACCCGAATCCGGCCGTGGATGCCGGTGCTGACGCTGGGCGTGGCCTTGGCCGCGCTTCTTTTGCCCGCGCGGTCGGCGGCGCAGGGCTCTGCGCCGGCAGAACCACCCCGTGGAGGCGGATTCTTTCCCCTCAGCGAGGTTCATCGCGGCCTGAAGGGCACTGCGTGGACGGTCTTCACCGGCAGCGAACCGGAGCCGATGGAGGTGGAGATTCTGGGCGTGCTGCGCGGAGCGCGGGGCCCAGGACACGACATGATCCTGGCCCAACTGCACGGGGCAAAGCCGGAGTACACCGGCGTGGTGGCTGGCATGAGCGGCAGCCCTGTCTATATCGGCAACCGCCTGCTGGGATCGCTTTCCTACCGGATCGGCCAGTTCAGCAAGGACCCGATCGCCGGCATCACGCCCATCGAGCAGATGCTGGAGGTACGAGACCTGCCGGAAGAACAGGGGCCAGGGAACAGGGATCAGGGATCAGGAACGCCGGAACAGCCAGCCCAAACGGCTGGCGAAACCACCATGCGGGCCATGGAGACGCCGCTGGTGATGGGCGGATTCAGTCCGGAAGCCATCCATCTCTGGCAGAAGCAGTGGGCCGGGACCAGCCTGGAGATGGTGGCGGCCGGAGGGATGGGCGGCTCCTCCGCGATGGACACTAAACCTTCCAGCGCGGCGGAGAAGGAGATTGTGCCGGGGTCGGCGGTCAGCGCCCAACTGATGCGCGGCGACCTGGAGATTGCGGCCACCTGCACGGTCACTTACGTCGATCCGAAGCAGCTCTTGGCCTGCGGGCACCCCATTCTGCAGGCCGGTCCGGTCTCGCTGCCCATGACCACCACGGAAGTGGTAGCCACGCTTGCTTCGCCCTTGAACGCCTTCAAAATCGTGAACACAGGGGCGACGATCGGAGCCTTCAACGAAGACCGGGACGCGGCGATTCGCGGGGTTTTCGGGGTTGAGGCGCGGATGATTCCGGTGCACGTTGCGGTGCATGCCGAGGGTAAGCCGCGGAAGCTGAATGTGGAGATCGTGGACCTGCCTGCGCTGACGCCGATGGCGGTGCTGATGGCGGTGTACCAGGCGCTGCTGGAGAGCAACGAAAGCTCGGACGAGACCAGCTACCACGTGACCGGCAGCATCCGCCTGGACGGCTATCCATCCGCGCCGCTGGACGTGTGGGCTCCGGCCGGGGAGGGAATGGGCGCGCCCATGTCGGCAGCCTTCGCGACCGAGGACCGGTTTTCGCGGATTTACGCCAACAGCAGCCGGCAGGGTGCGGTGCGGGAGGTAGACCTGGAAGTGGAGGCCATCCCGCGGCGGGTCCAGGTGGAGTTGGAGGGGGCGCGGATGGTTTCAAACAATATTGTCCACGCCGGCGACACGGTGATCGTGGAAGCGACTCTGCGCCCGTGGCGGCAAGCGGCGCGGAATGTGCGGATTCCAGTGCGGATTCCGGCGCGGCTGGGGCCGGGCACGCTGCGGCTGCTGGTTTCCGATGCCGCAACGCTGGACCGTACCCTGGACCAGCCGCGCCTTCAAAACCACTCCGCCGGCCTGGAGTCGGCGATTGCCTCTGCGCGGGGCCAACATGCGGCGGATCGCCTGTATGTGAGCCTGCTGGCGCCGGAGACACAGGCAGGGATGGAGGGGCAGACGCTCACCGGCCTCCCGCTCTCCATGGCCAACGCTCTCGAATCCAGGCGCGCGGCGCAGGATGCAAGCCTGAACGGAGAGTCGGCAGAGTTGGCGGGCGAGGCACCGGCCGAAGGTTTCCTCAGCGGTTTTGCGGTACTTAACCTGCGCATAGAACCGGGCGGCGGTTTAGACTAGGTGCGGGGGAGCCCACTTTTCTCCAATCTGCGGAGAACGCCTTTTGTGCGTTCACCCGTCTTGTTGCCTTCCCCAGCGAGGATTCAGAGACAGTCATGGACCAAATACAAGGACTTGCAGCTCACGCGGCGGGGGCAGAACTGCTGCCCTTCAAATACGACCCAGGCGAGTTGGGGCCGCAGGAAGTGGAGATTGCGATCACCCACTGCGGAATCTGTCACAGCGACCTTCACTTGATCGCCAACGACTGGGGAATCAGCCAGTATCCGTTCATTCCTGGCCATGAAATTGTGGGCAGCGTTGCGGCATTGGGCTCTGAAGTGAAATCGCTCCAGGTGGGCCAGCGCGTGGGTCTGGGCTGGCAATCGAATTCCTGCGGCGTGTGCGAGTGGTGCATACGGGGCATGGAGAACCTCTGCCTGGCCGCGGAAGGAACCTGCGTCCACCGGCACGGCGGCTATGCTGACCGGGTGCGGGCCAATGCACGCTTCGTGATTCCGATTCCCGACGCGCTGGACAGCGAGCACACGGCTCCGCTCCTGTGCGCCGGCATCACGGTCTACAACCCGCTCCGGACGCATGGGATCAACCCCTCGTCGCGGGTGGGCATCGTGGGCATCGGCGGCCTGGGACATCTGGCCATCCAGTTTGCGCACGTTTTCGGCGCGGATGTGACGGCGTTTTCCACCTCCGCCGCCAAGGAAGAAGAGGCCCGGGCGCTGGGCGCGAATCACTTTGTGAACGCCCGCGAGTCAAAAGCCTTGAAGGAAGTGGCCGGCACCATGGATTTTGTGCTCAGCACCATCAACGCCGACCAGGACTGGGGCGTTTACGTGCAGGCGCTGCGGCCTACCGGAACGCTTTGCTTTGTGGGAGTTCCCCCGTCGCCTGTGACCCTCCATGCATTTCCTCTGATCTCCGGGCTGCGGTCCATTACCGGCAACCCAACAGGCAGCCCTTACCGCCTCAAAGAGATGCTGGACGTAGCGGCGCGGCACGGGGTCAAAGCCAAGACGGAATCCTTCCCCATGGCCAAGGCCAATACGGCTATCGAGAAGGTCAAAAAGAACAAGGTCCGCTATCGGGCCGTGCTGTCGAACTAAGAGGTCAGTGGTCAGTGATCAGTGATGAGTGAATCCCGACCACCGCAGCTCAGTTCAACTGGAGATGGACGACAAAGGGCCGATTTGACGGGGAAACCTGGCAAATCGGCCTTTTTCGCTGCTCGAGAAACTTTCTTTCGTTCCCGCGCAACTAAACCGCTGAAATACTGTTTGAGAGTACAGAAGCCGGTTGGGAGCAGAAACCCAGGACCCGGCAGTGCTGATCACGGAGTTGGACTCCGTTTCCCCCCAGTCCGGACCATCGGGACAGGGCAGCACGAGGAGGATGCGATGCGGAATATGCGCCTGGTTCTGTTGGCAGTTTTACTGGCTGTGCCGTTTGCGGCAACGGCCAAGGCTCAGATAGGGGTGGGAATCGGAGTCGGCCCGGCAATGGTGCCTGCGCCTGAAATGTATGCGGCCCCGGTATGCGATTGGGGCTATTACCCCTACGCCCCTTACGCCTGTGCACCTTACGGCTATTACGGGCCTGATTGGTTTTATGGCGGCGTCTTCATCGGCGCCGGACCGTGGTATCACCGCGGTTGGTACGGACGGGGCGGCTACGGTTTTCGCGGCGGTTACGGTTATCGTGGCGGCTACGGCGGACGCGGCATCTACGCAGGGCGGACTCCCTATGGTGGAGGCGCACGGGCCTACGGTGGCGCAACGCGGGCTTACGGCGGCGGGGCGGCTCGTGGCTATGCAGCACCGCGCGGCGGTGGGTATAGTGGCGGACGCGCAACCGGTGGATTCAGCGGCGGGGGCCGTGCAGGTGGTGGCGGCTTCGGTGGCGGCGGCCATGCAGGTGGTGGCGGCGGCCATGGCGGCGGCGGACACCGGTAAATTGCGCGGCTTCTCCCAAAAGGCCCGTCTGCTTCGGCAGGCGGGCCTTTTCCGTTGCGATTGTATTGTATGGTTGATCGTCGCACGAACAGTATCGCCGACCTCCCGGTCGGCTGTAGCGTGGACCTCCCGGTCCACGCTGTACGTTACACCAACGGGAGAATTGCCCTATTGGTTCAGCAGAAGAGGAACGCTGGCCGTTGAAAGGGCAATCAGCCGATCGGCGATGCGCTCGGCGGCGACGGGGTGAGCCTGAGTACGGGCTGCCTTGGCCATGGCGGCCAACCGCTCCGGATGGGTCAATAAATCGCTCAGTACGTCGAGGAGTTGGCCGTGAACGTCGAGGTCCCACTCGTTGAGCATTTCAGCCGCGCCCGCATTGACCATCTCTTCGGCGTTGCGGAGCTGGTGGTTATCAGCCGCGGCGGCAAAGGGAACCAGCAGGCTGGGCTTGCCCGCGGCAGCCAGTTCGGCCACCGTGGAAGCACCGCTGCGGGCCATTACCAGGTGGGCGCGCGCAAAACAGACGGGCATGTTGTCGAGAAACGGACGCACCTCCCAGCGGCTCGGGTCGGCGCCGCTGTCCTGATAGGCTCTTAGCGTTTTGTCCAGGTTGCGCATCCCGCTCTGGTGGAGGACGGTGAGACCCGGGACGGCCTTGAGAAGCGCCAGGATTACCAGGGGCAGGCGGGTATTGAAGAGCCGCGCGCCTTGAGAGCCGCCAAAAATAAGCAGATGGGGCGCGCCTGCGGCGGGAAGCTCAAGGGTGAAGAACTCGGGACGGACCGGGATGCCGGTCACTTCGGCATTGCAGAACCATTTTGCGGCAGAAGGAAAGTTGACCGCGGCAGCCTGGACTTTTTTGCCCACCAGGCGATTGGCCAGCCCCGGCATGGCGTTGGGCTCAAAGGCCATGGCCGGCAACTTGAGTTGCAGGGCAGCCGCCATCGCCGGGCCGGAAGCGTACCCTCCCACGCCCAAAACAACGGTTGGCTTGAACTCGCGAATCAGACGCTTGCAAGCCTGAATGGCTCGCGGCAGATCCATCAGGGTGCGCAGGCGGGTGATCAGGGAAACGTTCTTGAGCTGTCCAACGTCGACCAGGCGGAGGTTGAATCCGGCCTCGGGGACGAGACGAATTTCCATGCCTCGCGGTGTGCCGACAAAGAGCACCTCGGCATGATGGCGATCCACCAGTTCCCGGGCCACCGCAAGCGCGGGAATGATGTGGCCTCCGGTGCCGCCGCCGGCAATCAGAACACGGAATTCCGCCACGGGTATTCCTTTCACTATGGGGATGGGGAAGGGCCCGAAGGGAAAGTGTACCGGCAGCTCCGAGCCATGCCGTCTGGAGGTATTGTAGCAAGAGTGGAATCGGGAGTTGGGAGGGCTTTGCCGGGAGACTCGGCCTTGGCCGAAAAATCCGGGTGCTGCTCAAAATACCGCCTGCGTGCGGAGGCGCGGATCGCTGGATTGAGGTTCGCGAGGAATTTGCTGAAACAGTAACTGCCGAGCAGGCCACCCGCCAGAAGTTTCTAAATAGGCATCATCGCGCATTGCCGATCGACAGTGTCATGCAGTGGCCGTGGCCAGTTTCGCACTGGAGCATGTCCTGCGCCAGCAGGTTCCATCCGACGAAGCCGGCAAACTTGCCGCCGGGCGATTGTGCGGGCGTGGGCGCAAGGCCGTCGCCGGTTTCTGCGTCGTAGTCCTCGTGCATGGAGCCCCATTTCACAATGTCGCGGTGCAGATCGGCGGCAAGGGTGAGCGCGAGCCAGTGCGCCTCGGCCGTGAAGCCGTAGCGGCGCAGTGCGATCCAATCGAGGAAGTTGGCGTTGATCCAGATGGGGCCGCGCCAGTTGGAGTAGGGATCGATGATGGCCTCGTTGTTGTAGGCGGGGTCAGCTCTGGAGAGGCTGCGAAAGCCGTGGCTGGAGCGCATTTCCGCGGGGTTGAGAAGATGAAGACGGATCATGCGGCGGCCTTCGCCGGGTGGGAGCAGGCCATCGACAAGCGGAAGAAAACTGGTCCAGTCGAGGGCGCGGATGACGGCGCCGTTGTCGCGGCGGCGGTTGAAGAAAGCGGCGTCACGCGCAGACCACAAGTGGCGGAGGATGGCGCGGCGCGTGGCCAGGCCCTCGGCGCGGTACGTGCGCGCAAGAACGCGGTCCCGGAGTTCGCCGGCGAGCGCGGCCATGGCGAGATACTCGCGCATGGCGTAGATTGAGGCGTCGACGGCGACGATGGCGCTGCGGTCTTTGGGATCGTTGGTCAGGGCGGCGTCGTTGTCTGCGCCGGACTGCATGGCGTTGTCCCAGAACCAGAGGCCCCAATGGGCGTCGAATTGCGTGCGCTTGCGGTAGTCGAGGACACGCTGCATGGCGGGCCAGGCGGGGCGGAGCCATTCGTAGTTGTGCAGGCGCTCGGAGGCAATGAGCGCGCCCTGTGCAAGGAAAGGCTTCATGGCGAATTTGCCGAAGAGCGGGCGCGGGCCCTTCGACGTGATGCAGCCTGCAACATAGCCGTCGGCGTCGGCGGAGGAAGCAAAGCTCAGCACCCAGTCGCGGAGATAGGCTGCATCGGCGGGATCCTGGTTGGCCCAGTGCAGGCCAATGAAGAAGCCGTCCCAGTCCCACATCTGCGGGTAGTAACCGGCGGGGATGAGGTAGGGATAGCGGATGTACCCGTCGGCGGGGCGGATGGTCTGCGGCGCGAGGCGGGCGAAGTCGGAGGTGAGATCGGCGTAGAGGGTGGTGCCGGGGGATTCTGCAACGCTCGTTTGCGCGAATCCGGTGAGGTTCGCGAGTTGAATAAGTACCGCAGCGATCAGAAAAAGATGACGCATGAAAGAACGCAGAGGAAGCACGAGGGGATGATAATCCATCTGCTTTAAGACCGCATAAGGGATTTCGGGGCGAACCTCGGTTTGGTCGGGAGATGTCGGTCAGAGTCCGGGATTCCGGCCGCCCTTGCCGGTGCCTCATCTCTGGCCGGAACGGCGTTTATCGTTCTCAATCTGCTTATTGGTAGCATGACTTGCTGAAACGAAGAAACTTGAGGTAGGGTCTTCGTCGGCCTATGTCTCGTAAGTCGCTACTGCGCGCGTCGGGAGTGTAATCGAGACGCTGTCTACCTGCGGTCAGAAAGGCGCTGGACCAATTCGGTGTCGACTAGGGGCCAATCTGCATCATCACGGATGATTATCACGAAGCGCCTGAGTCAATGCGGCAGAGGCGGAGCAGAAGGCGACGTTTAGATTCCCCTAACCCAATTCGTACGATCCCCGGTCTGGTCAATGCCAGGCCAGTCATCGCTATCTTGAATCTGCACTGCGACTTGAAGCGATTTGCAAAAGCCATCCAGACCAGGAAGGAGAGTTGCGGAGTTGATGTTGATCTTGTCCAGAGTTCGAAGCACATCGAGCCGGGCTCCAGACGAGACCTGGATCTTATGCAGCCATTCAGTACTCGGCCGGCGTTGCCCTTTAGCATGAAGCAGAAGGTTGGCCAAAGAGTTATGGAAAGGAATCAGCAGGTTGTTCCCCATCAGAAATAGTCCCTGCTGAATTGCCAACCGCTCGTTTAAACTGTAAGGCTCCACCGCCATGACGAAATGCAGATCGTCCGCCGGCTGAGACCGGAATATCCTGCGAAATACCTCCGGTGAGGAAATGTCAGTATCGGGAGTAAGCTTGAGCATTCGCTTCACTTCGGCGTTGAGCGCGTCCTTATCGACTGCCCATATGGTGAACGCTGGAATAGACTTGGGCATCTTTCGATCGTGCGAATCCACTGGTTTGTGGGATTCCGCCGCGAAAAAAGCGGCAACTTGAGCCGAGCGGGTCCAGTCCAATAACCGCGTCGGGACCCCATGATGCTGCATTAGCGCGAGCCACTCGAGGTCGTCATTGCGATGGGGTGCGTTCGTTGAGTAGTGGTGGATACGTCGCATGAATTCTCGCATCGCGTAGTCCTCCGCGACGCCAGGTTTACGAGCAAATCTCTCAATGGGCGCGGTCAGCGGCCAGTCCCCGCCCTGCCCGCGAAAGGCCCATTTAGTGTCGTCGAACGAGCGGAGCTTTTCGAACAGGTCCGCGGCTTGCGTGACGAGTGGGTGGATCGTCGCAAGGCCCTCCAGACGAGTTTCACGCATGGCTTTGAAATCCATTGCTAAGGTCATTATCCTATTAAACTACTCGGCTGCCGTTCTTCGAGGCTACCTGACGAACGTCGGTTTCCCGGATTAGGGACGGAAAGGCGCCAAGGCCCCGCCGATCAGCCTGCGCTGAGCTTTCGGTTTACGCTATCTCTGCGATGCACTCAGCGAGCCGTTCCGCAGAGTTTTCCGAATTCTGGCAGGATCGCCAAACCGGAAGCAACCACGCAGTCACCCCCGATCATGGCGGCTGAATTCTGCAAGGCAACCCTGGGAGAGACGAAAGCGAGGAAAGCTTCAGTCTGTTTTTTTGGTGATGTTCAGCAGAACGCCGATCGAAGCCAAAGTGGTAAAGAGCGAGGTTCCGCCATAGGAGATGAGCGGCAACGGAATGCCCTTGGTGGGCACCAGGGAAAGCACCACGCTGATGTTGAAGAAGGCCTGCAGTACCACCGTGGTGGTGATGCCGAAGGCCACCATACGGGCAAACGGGTCCTTGGAGCGGAAGGCGGCGCGCAGCCCACGCACCCCGAAGACGACGAACAGCAGCAGGATGCAGATGGAGCCGATAAAGCCCAGCTCCTCTGAGATGTTGGCAAAGATGAAATCGGTGTGGCCCTCGGGCAGATAGAAGAGCTTCTGCACGCCCTCCATGTAGCCTCGTCCCGTCAACCCGCCGGTGCCCACGGCGATGAGCGACTGGTTGATGTGGAAGCCCGCGCCCTGCGGGTCGGATTCGGGGTTGAGAAAGACCAGCATGCGCCGGAGACGCCAGGAAACCAACAGCAGCAGAGCCGCAAGGGGGGGCAATGTGGCGGCAATGCCCAGCAACAGGTACTTCCATTCCATTCCGGCCAGGATCAGCATCAGGGCGGTCACGCCGCCCAGCACCAGGGCGGTTCCCAGGTCGGGCTGGCGCACAATCAGCACCATGAAGACCACCGGAATCACGATGGCGCGCAGCAGCGTGCGCTTCCAGTCCTTCATCCGGTCCAAGCGCGTCGATAGAAACCAGGCCAGGAACAGAACCATCACCGGCTTGGCAACTTCAGAGGGCTGAAAGGTGAAGTAGTTGCCTAAGCGAATCCAGCGGTGGGTATTGTGCGAGCCGGGGAAGAAGAAGACCAGCACCAACAAAAAAGTGGTGATGGCCAAAGCAGGATAAATAAAGCGCGGAGAGTTATAGAAGGTGTAATCGACGTGCATCAGAATCAGCAGCGCCAGCAGCCCGGCCACGGCAAACAACGCCTGTTTGCCAACAAATGCATAGGGGGAGTGAAAGCGCTCCTGGGCCATCACGGCGGAGGCGGAGAAAACCATCACCAGGCCCACCACGATCAGCAGGACGGTGATGAAAAACATCCATTTATCAACGCCTACAAGCTTTGCCATTCTGTCAAACCCCGACGTTGGTTGACGAGTTCCTTGAAGATGCGGCCGCGCTGCTCATAGCTTTCGAATTGGTCGAAGCTGGAACAGGCAGGAGCGAGAAGCACGATTTCGCCGGGGCGTGCCGCGTCGCCGGCAGCGGCTACGGCCTTGTCCAGAGTTTCGCAGGGGTGCAGGGGAATAATGCCGCGCAGATGGGATTCGATCTTGGCCGCGGCCGAACCGATGGTGTAAACAGCGCGCACCCGCTGGCGAAGAAGGTCGGAGAGCACCCGGTAGTCGGAGCCCTTGTCCTTGCCGCCGAGGATAAGGTGAATGCCTCCAGGGAAGGCTGCAATGGCTTTGGCCGTAGCGTCCACGTTGGTGGCCTTGGAGTCGTTGTAATACTCGACGCCGTTGCAGGTGGCCACATACTCCAGGCGATGCTCCACCGCGTGGAACTTTTCGATGGCGCTCTGAATGGCCTGGAACGATGCGCCGGCCAGGCGGGAAGCAACCACCGCGGCCAGCACGTTCTCTACATTGTGCGCACCCTTGAGCGTGATGCCCGAGAGGGGCATGACCTTTTCGATGGGTGCGTCCTTGGCTCCGCGGAAGACCACGAAGCCATCGTCCAGCCAGGCTCCCTGCTCAACCGCATGCTTGGTAGAAAACCAGTAAACCCTGGAAATCGATCGGTGAGCGGCCTCGGCCGCAGGCTCGTTGTCGGCGTTGAGGACCAGTGCATCCTCGGCAGTTTGCGCGGCGAAGATGCGCTCCTTGGCGCGCGCGTAGTTCTCAAAGCTGCCGTGGCGATCCAGATGGTCGGGCGTGATGTTCAGAATGACGGCGATGGCGGGACGGAATTCGAACGTGCTTTCCAACTGGAAGCTGGAGACTTCCAGCACTGACCAGGTGTCAGGCGTGCTGCTGTCGATCAGGGCCACCACCGGCACGCCGATGTTGCCGCCAACCAGCGTGGGCAGTCCGGCCTCTTTCAGGATTTCGCCCACCAGCGTCGTGGTGGTGGTTTTGCCGTTGGAGCCGGTAATGGCCAACATGCGCCCTCTCAGAAAATGCGCGGCCAGTTCCAGTTCGCCGATGACCGTGCGGCCGAAGCCCCGGGCCTGCACCAGTTCCGGCGTATTCAGCGGCACGCCGGGGCTGACTATGATCAGGTCCTGGCGGCGAAAGGTGAGCAGGCCGTGTCCACCGGCCTCCACCATGATGCCCTCTTCAAGCAGGGCGGGAATGTCCTTGGCCAGCGCCTCGGCCGAACGTACATCGGAAACGGTAACGTGTGCGCCGCGGCGGCGCAGAAACAAGGCCGCTTCCAAACCGGACTTGCCCAGCCCGACGACTAAAACTTTCTTGCCTTTAAGTTCCAACATGGGGTCTTGTCCTCAGGCTCCTGAGCTGCGCGGCTTTCTCAATTGTGCACCTGAACGGGCCGCGCGGCGCTTCTCTAACGCAGTTTCAAGGTGGTGAGTGCAAACAATGCAAACACCAGGGCGCCGATCCAGAAGCGCACGATGACTTTGGACTCGCTCCAGCCCAGTTGTTCGAAATGATGATGCAGCGGAGCCATCCTGAAGATGCGCTTTTTGTTGCGCAATTTGTAGCTGCCCACCTGGAGGATGACCGAGATCGCCTCCAGGATGAAGATGCCGCCGATAAAAGGCAACAGCAGTTCCTGGCGGATGATGATGGCAACGGTGCCGATGGCGCCGCCCAGGGCCAGCGAACCCACGTCGCCCATGAAGATTTCGGCCGGGTGGGCGTTATACCAGAGAAACCCGATGGAGGCGCCCACCATGGACCCGCAAAAGACCGTCAACTCGCCCACCATGGGCATGCGCTGGATTTCCAGGTAATCGGCAAAGACCACGTGGCCGCTGACGTAGGTGAGCACGGCCAGAGCCGCGGCGGCGATGATGGTGCAGCCGATCGCCAGCCCGTCCAACCCGTCGGTCAGGTTGACTGCGTTCGAAGACCCGATCAGCACGAAGATGACAAACGCGATGAAGGGAATAAACGCCAGCAACCCCAGGTGCGGAACCGTGCTGGGCCAAAGGTGCCACAACAGATCGGGCCGCCAATGCTTGACGAAGGGCACGGTCAATTGCGTGGAGAATATCTTGAACTGCACCAGAACCACCAGGGCAATCGCCACCACCGTGGCCACGGCTCCCTGCCAGAACAGCTTGGCGCGCGCCGTCAGTCCCAGGCTGCGCCGCATGACTACCTTGGTGTAATCGTCCACAAAACCGATGGCGCCGAAGGCCAGCGTCGAAAATACCGTAATCCAGATCAGGGGATTGGCGGGGTCGGCCCAGAGAACCGTAGGCAGCAGAACGGCAATGATGATGAGAACGCCGCCCATGGTGGGCGTGCCGGACTTCTTCAGGTGCGACTGGGGTCCGTCGTCGCGGACGAACTGGCCGATTTGGAACTCCCGCAGCTTTTGGATCACCCAGGGACCAATGAACAGCGCAATCAACAGAGCCGTTCCGGAGGCAAAAGCGGTACGGAAAGTGAGGTAGCGGAAGATACGGAACGGATGAAAGTAGATGTACAGCTTTTCGTAGAGCAGCCAGTAAAGCAAGTGGCCTCCAGCGCCGGTTCGAGGCAGGTTTCAGGTTGATTCTACTAGGCCGGGGCGCGGAGGAAGAGTGGAAATCGCGGCGCATGTATAGCATTGAGGTTCGCGGCCTCAGGTTATCGGAACATGCGCTCGTCGTAGTGGAATGGCTTGGGCGCAGCAAGCTGAACCCTGCTGAAATCCGGATGCCTGGGATTCAGGAGCACGTTCCAATCGTCCTCGACCACTGCGGATGGAACCTTCAAAGCAACCGAGCGGGCGCTGGCTGCCCATTTGGAGCCGACGTCACGGCAAACGATATTGTTCGGCTGACGCCATTTGGAGGGAAGACTGCGCAGATCCAGGGTTTCCACCATTTCGTCCGGAATGGTTGCTTCAGCCAAAAGAAGATTGTCGGGCGCCTCGTTGGGCTCGAGGTTGACAAAGAACTCCAGTGCCGCCAGGGCGCGAGAAGTTGCCGTATACACCATGACCGTGCCCTGATGATTCCAGCGGCCGGCCGCATAAAGGCCGCCCACGCCGGTAAAAGCCGATTCACGGTAGCGTCCCGGAAACAGCCTCCAAACCTGCATCAGCTATACATCCCGTAGGCGATGCGCTGCAGAACCTCTTCGACCGAGCGGACGCCGAGTTCCGTATCGAGCTGATCGAAGGGCTGGCTGCCTCCCAGGGCACGATTGGGAGCGATCATCCATCGCGATGCCTTCTCTTCGGAGCCCAGGACCTCATTGGCCAGAGCCACCACCCGGGCCATGCGCAGGGTACGGTCCGACTCCTCATGCGTCAGGCGGGATTTCGTAGCCAGCCTGCGGCTCAGGGTGCGCTCCGGTATGTTCAGGCGCCTGGCCACCTGCCCTCTTTGCATGGAAAGCACCTCGGCCAGCATGGTCACCGTAGAGGCGGGCAGCCCAGCCCGCACCCGCGCAACCAGGTCGTCGGTCTTCAGGACGGGCTTCTCAAAAGTTCTGCCGCCCCCCAGCACTTCCACAATCTCCGCAATGCTCATACTCAGCCACCTGGCATGATTATCGCGCCATTTGGCGACATAATACAAGAAGAAAGTAGGCTCGTCACAATTCCTTGCTCACTGGCGCTTGCCACCACACCGGTGTTGGGCGTTTTATGGTGGGCATGTTCCTCCGACGCTTTCTTTCCTACTGCTGCAGTTCTCTGCTCCTTATTGCCCTGCTTTCCGGTATCGCTCCGGCGCAACAGGTGGTCAAAGACAATCTCGCTCCAGCCAGACTTTTGCCGGTCCCTTATTTGCTTCTTGACGCGGTGGTGACGCAGCAATGGCCTGCGACGCTGCCGCTGGTGAACGGGCCGGTAAGCCTCACGCAGTTGAGTCCGGGCCAGTGCATTCGCGCGGGCGTCGTAGCTCGGGGCAAGAGCCATGCGGAGCTGATTGGGAAGGTGAGCATCGGTCTCACTGTCTGGTATGGCGGAAAGGAACAAACCTTCCCCACGCAGGTGCCACAGGCCACAAAGCAGTTAAAGCCCGAGGGCACCGACTTTGTGACTGCAGCGCTCGCTGCAGCTGGGGTTAAAGCTCCAGACATGAGTGTGGCATCCATGGCGGGTTCCACCGGAAAGTGGTGTGTGCCTGCCGACGCTCAGGGCGGCAAAGTGGAGATCGAAGTTGTCGCCAGCGTCGACGGAAGGGCCGTAAAGATGAAGCGGGCCGTTGTGGAGATCGACTCACTTGTTAATCCGCCCCTTCCGTTCAAAAACGCAGAAGAGGCCAGCGATTGGATGCAGCACTATCATTTTGCTCCCCGTCCGGTGCTTCTTGTGCCCGCGATGCAAACTCTGGCACCGTATAAAAACGGCCAACCGTTTGCGCAGGAGTTTCTTTCGGCTGCGCTCAAACAGGACCGCATAACTGCAGCCCGGCTCGGCCCGGCTCTGGCTGCAAGCGACAGGATTACCAGACTTTTTACGCTGGACCTGCTGGCAAAGGCAGGCATTTCGCTCGACAAGGCTCTGGAACTGAGCGAGGAAGACAAGCAACGGCTGGCGCAGGCCCCACCTTTAACGGACCCGTTCGATATGGCGCTGAATCGCGAACTCTTCTCGAAACTCGACCGGTTGTGGGGGAACTTTGCGGCGACCGGGCGCATTGAGCCCGTGAAATCCCTGACCAGCGCTCTGGCATGGAGAGAAGATTATGAAGCCTTTGTGCAAATGCAGAAGGAGGGCAGGAAGGCACCGGAGCTGACCGACTCCCTGGTTCGCGCCCTCACCTACATGGCGGCAGGCTGGTCGCTCAATTCCTTCAAACGTTCCGACGGATTGGCGGCTGACTACATTGAGGCAATCGCAGCCTCTGCCGAAACGCCAGCTTCCATCAAGAAACAGCTTGCCGGGCTGGATTCAGAGCCTGCATTCAAGCGCGATTCGGGAAAATAGCCGCCGGCGGTGCATGCATTTCCCGCAAGGGAACGCTCAGGAGTGCTCCGCCTCTTCATGAGAACACTTGACCGCCTCAATCGCTCGCTCCAGGTGCACGCCGCGCGAGCCCTTGACCAGGACGACGTCGCCGGGCTGGAGATTTTGCTGGAGCCAGCGGCCGGCGGCTTCGGCATCGGGCAGAAATAGTGCGCCGACGCCGCCGATGCAGGCGGCAGCGGCCAGGTGCTGAGCGTTTCCCTGCACTCCGACCACCAGGTCGAGGCCAGCTTCGGCGGCTGCCTTGCCGCAGTCGGCGTGAAGCGCGGGACCGTGCTCGCCCAACTCCAGCATCTCGCCGGCCACCAGGATGCGGCGGCCGGCTGGGCGCGCGGCCAGGGTGCGGATCATGGAGCGCAGAGCCTCGGGATTGGAGTTATAGCAGTCGTTGAGGAGCGTGGCGCCGGCGATTTCAAGAATCTCGCCGCGCTTGTCCGCAGCGGTCAGCGATTCCAGAGCGGCCGCGGCAGCATCCAGATCCACGCCGGCTTCGAGAGCCACGGCCAGCCCAGCCAGGGCGTTCATCGCGTTGTGCGCGCCCAGCAGGTGGAGCGTCACTTTAACTTCGCGGTTCCCGGCGCGATAGCGAATGTGCAGCCCCGCCAGGTCCTCGGTAACTTCAAGAAGCTGCGGATCGGCGCACGGGCCGGAGCCGAAATAGACCACGCGCCCGGGAAAGTTGCGGCCGAACTGTGAGACATAGGGATCGCTGCAGTTGAGGAAAGCCACGCCGCCGGCGGGCAGCGCGTCAATCAACTCGAGCTTGGCGCGGGCGATGCCGGCCTGGCCGTCGGCGAAGTTCTCAATATGCGCCGTTCCGACATTGGTGACCACGCCCCAGTCGGGGCCGGCGATGCGGGCCAGGGTGCCGATTTCGCCGGAGTGATTCATGCCCATCTCGATGACCGCGAACTCGTGCTCCGGCTCCAGGCGCAGCAGTTGCAAGGGCAGGCCGAAGCCGTTGTTGAGGTTGCCCTGCGACTTGAGGACGTGAAACTTGGCGCCCAGGGCCGCAGATACGGCTTCCTTGGTGGTGGTTTTTCCAGCCGATCCGGTTATGGCGACGACGCGGCGGCCCCATTGGCGCCTGACATGCGCTGCCAGGGCCTGCAAAGCGAGCAGAGGGTCTTCGGCAATGAGCAGCGGAACGGCCAGCACCGCATCGGGCAGCGTGGAAACGCGCTCCCGCGAAACCAGGGCAGCCACGGCTCCGCGCGCCAGGGCTGCGGCTATAAAATCATGCCCGTCCAGACGGTCGCCGCGCACGGCAAGGAAGAGGTCGCCGGGTGCCACGGTGCGCGAGTCGATGGAATAGCCGGAGACGACCAGGGCGCCGGAATTGGCCACAGAAGCGGGCGCCTCCAGCACCGCGCCGGCGCCAATGGCAGCTTCAGCCAGGGTAAGTTTCATTGCACGCCACCAAACCCGAGTTCGGCCAGCGCGGAAAGCGCGACCTGTGTGTCGTCGAAGGGAACGGTGCGATCGGCCAGGATTTGCTCCTTCTCGTGCCCCTTGCCTGCGATCAGAACCACGTCCCCCGGCTTGGCCTCGTGGAGCGCCAGACGGATGGCTGCGGCGCGGTCCGGCTCAACAGTGTAGCGGACGCCGCTCTCCTTGAGTCCCGGCTCGATTTCGGCCAGGATGGCGAGCGGGTCTTCCGTGCGCGGATTGTCGCTGGTAACAAAGACCAGGTCGCTTCCCTTGCCTGCGGCCAACCCCATCCTGGGGCGCTTGGTGCGGTCGCGGTCGCCGCCGCAGCCAAAGAGCGTCAGCACGCGCCCGCCGGACAGGACGGTCATCTGGCGCGCCAGCACGGTCAGGTTGCGCAGGGCGTCATCGGTGTGGGCGTAGTCCACAATCACACTGAAAGGCTGGCCGGCGTCGACCGATTGAAAGCGCCCGGGAACGGGCTGAAGGCGCGGAACGAACTCGACCAGGTCGGCGAAGGCCACGCCGCGGGCGTGGGCTGCGGTGAGCGCGGCCAGCAGGTTCAGGACGTTCACTTCGCCGGCCAGGCGGGAAGTCACCTTGGCGGAGCCTGCCGGAGTTTCCAGATCGATAACGGCTCCGGACGGCGTGAGAGTGTAGTTTGCGGTGCGCCAGTCGCCCCGGCCCATGCCGTAGGTGCGCACTTCAGCGCCCGCCTCGCGCGCGGCGACGGCCAGTTCTTCGCTGCCCGGATCGTGGGCATTCAGGACGGCGACGCGGGGCGCGGGATAGAGCGTCCCGTCAAAGAGCAGCCGCTTGGCGGCAAAGTATTTCTGCATGGTGCCGTGGTAGTCCAGATGGTCGCGGGTCAGGTTGGTGAAGACCGCGACGTCGAACTTGACGCCCGTGGCGCGGCCCTGGTCGAGGGCGTGGCTTGAAACTTCGGTGACCAGCTCGGTAGCGCCGCGGCTCACGCCCTCGGCCATCAGCTCGAAGAGGTCGCGCGATTCCGGCGTGGTGTGAACGGAAGGACGGACTTCGCCGGCCACGTGGTACTCGATGGTGCCAACCAGAACCGTACTGCGGGCAGCCGCGTTGAGCAGCGCCTCGATGAGAAAGGCGGTGGTCGTCTTGCCGTTGGTCCCGGTGATCCCGGTGGCGGCGAGCTGCCGCTCCGGATGACCGAAGAAGCAGGCCGAGGCCTGGGCCAGGGCGCGACGGCCATGTTCGACTTCGAGCATCGGCAGGCCGGCCTCATACACAAGCAGATGGTCAAAGGTCGGCGACGAGTCGGTGACGATGCCCAGCGCCCCCGCCTTGATGGCCTTCTCGATATAGCGGTTGCCGTCGGTCGAGCCGCCCTTCATGGCTACAAAGACAGCCCCCGGACGGACGCGGCGGGAGTCGTATTCGACGCCGGTAACGGGCTCGTTGGATTGGCCGGCAGCGCCGACCGCGGTGATTTCGTCAGTGAGTTCTTTCCAAATCATGTCGTCTTCGATTGTAGTTTCTTTGGCGGTCGAGTGTTTTACCGCCCGCAGCGAACCACAATTTTCGTTCCAGGATCAACCGCGGCGCGATTGTCGAAAACCTGACATCGAGCCTGGCGCCAGAGCTAATCAGGACTCCTCCGCATCTTCGCGCCCAATAATCCGATCGAAGACCAGCGTGGCGCAGGCCGCGCAGGCTTTCTGAACCGCGCTCCAATCATGCCACCTGGCGTCCAACTGCTTGTACTCGGCGAGATTGACCGCATCCAGGTCAAACGGCATGGGAGCTGCCAATTGAATCTGGAGTTGTTACAGGGCCGATTCTCCGTTCGGCTGAGGATAGATGCTGTCGAAGGAACTGAGAGCCATCACCGCATCTTCCTCCCCCAGGCGGTCGGCCAGAGCCGCGAAATCCAGGTAATCCCGCGTCGCGTTGCGCTTCAAAATCAGGACCGCCTTGATGCGAAGCATTTCTGCCAGCGTAGGAACCGTAAGTCGCTGCCCGAAACGTTCGATCTCAGCCGTATCCAGCGGACGGTCTCGAATCAATTGCCGCACCCCGGTTTCAATGCCGTCCAGGCTACCCAGAATCTGCACTGGAGGGCGGATCCGCGCTGTTTTCCAGCCTGCCACCGATTCCAGCTCGGCCAATACCTGGTCGAAGCGCTGGCGAAGGTCGGTGAGAACATGGTCGGCATCCGTAGACAGCCGATGCCCTGCATAGACCGCCGCGGCTGTGCCTCCCACCAGAACCGCATCCGGCAAGATGCGCTGCAAATGAGCGGCCGCAGAAAGAACCTGTTCCCATTCAGGCAGCTTTGAGATGCTGTTCGGCATATTGCCTCCAGAAGTGGTACCGCTGTGCATAAGGATCCCCTGCATGTGCCAGCGCGACGCGAAGAATCTTTTCCATCAAGCCACGGTCTTTAAGCGCAACCGAACGCAGCTCGGCCCAGTCTTCGCGTTTGCCGCGATCGATCACATCGTCGAGGGCCGCAAGCGTGTATTCCTGATGGTTCAGGTGCCGATGCAACATGGTTGCTCCTAACCCCAAATGTCCGTTGAGCTGCGGAGAATCACGGAAAACATACCATAAACAGACGATTGTCTGATCGAAAAATCGACGCTCTACTCGCCTGCATTGCACGCCTTACCGGCCGCAGCGAACCACAATTTTCGTGCCTGGCTCGACCGCGGTGCCGGCCGCCGGAGCCTGTTCGCGAACCGTGCCATTGCCGCTGATCTGGACTTCAAGGCCCGCGGCGGCAGCTTGCTCAATGACCTTGCGCACCGGCAGGCCGATCAGCGAAGGAACCTTCAGGCGCTTGACGGAGGAGATCGTCACTTCCGCGGCCAACTGCCGGGGTTGCCCTTGCCCGCCCTTCGTTCCTACCCCCTTTTGCAGTGCGGCAGGGACAACAACCGCCTGCTTTACCCCGGAATTGGCCTGGGCTTTCGCATTGGCCTTGGATGCAGTGGGTGGGCGCGCTTCGGGCTGGCTGGCAGCGGTCGTCGGGGTAGAGGAGGCTCGCCAGGGGTCGTCGGTGGGCAGGTCGTTCGCGGCATTGTAGAGGGCGTTGATGTCGCCGGTATGATCTGCGGACTCGTCTTCGGCCAGGCGCAGCTCCGACTGCGCCTGAGCGCGCGGCGTGCGCAGGTCGATGTCGTGGGCGACACCAAGATATTCCAGGATCTGCTGCGCCACCTCGGCAAAAACCGGGGCGGAGATGGCGGCGCCGTAGTAGGCGCCCTTGGGCGAATCGATAATCACGGCCACCGAAATTACCGGGTTGTTGATGGGAGCAATGCCGGCGAACGAGGCCACGTGCAGCGACTTCGAGTAGAGATGAGTGGCCGGATCGATCTTTTGCGCGGTGCCGGTTTTGCCGCCGGAGGAGTAGCCGTTCAGCTGCGCCTGGCGGCCGGTGCCGTAGAGCACAACCCCCTCCATCATCTTGCGCATCTGGGCCGCGGTCAGTGTGGAAAGGACGCGGTGCGCGCCCGGAGGCAGCGGATTGGGCAGGTCGCCGCCGGGCTTGAAGGGAACCGCTTTCGCCGCGGCCGTTCTCTGGTTGGGGTCGGTGCCATCCACCTGGCCGGGCATCAGCACGTGGGGCGGCAGGTAGACGCCGCCATTGGCAATGGTGGAAACCATGCTCACCAGTTGCAGTGGCGTGACGCCCACCTCCTGGCCCATGGCGATGGAGCCGATCGAAGAGGATCCCCACTTGGAGACGGGGCGCAGCAGGCCGCGGGTCTCGCCCGGCAGCTCGGCCCCGGTGCGCTGGCCGAAGCCGAAATCCCGGACGTACTGGTAGAAGCGGTCCTGGCCCACTTTGAGCGCAAGCTTGATGGCCGCCACATCGCTCGAGTGTTCCAGCGCCTCGTGGACCGTGATGCGCCCGAAGTGATCGCCCTTGTCGTCGTGAATCACGCGCCCGGCCACGGTAATCTGGCCGCCCTGGCAGTCCACAATGTCGTCGGGCGACGCAGCGTGCGCATCCAGAGCCGCAGAGTAGGTGACCAGCTTGAAGGTCGAACCCGGCTCGTACACATCGCTCACGGCGTGATTGCGCAACAGGTCCGGCGTGGTGTGGCGAAAGAGATTGGGATTGAAGGTGGGCCGGATGGCAAGAGCCAGAATCTGGCCGGTATGCACGTCCTGCACCACCACCGTGCCGTTGGCCGCCTGCGTCCGCTCCATGGCGTGATCCAGGGCGCGCTCGGCCAGAAACTGGATGTTTTCGTCGAGGGTAAGAACCAGGTTCTGCCCCGGCTCCGGTTCGCGCTCGCTGGAGCCGAGAACGTGGCGGCGCGCGTCCATGGCGGTATACATGCGGCCGGAGACGCCGTGCAATTGGGGCTCGAACTTCTGTTCCAGGCCGCCCAGGCCGTTGTCGTCAATGCCCACATACCCCAGTACCTGCGCGGCGATTTCGTTATCGGGATAAAAGCGCTGGAACTCTTTCTGGAAATAAATGCCCTTCAGCGGCAGGGTCTTCACGCGAGCGGCCACGTCCGCCGTGACGCGGCGGGCGACCCAGGCAAAGCTGTTGTTCTTGGCCAGGCGCGCGGCAATCTGGTCTTCCGCGGTCTGGCTGTCGTCGGGGTCGGTGTGCACGGCGGCGGCCAGCATCCGTGCGGCCTCCTGCTTGTTCTCGATTTCCGTGGGAACGGCGTAAATCGAGTCCACCTGCACCGTCATCGCCAGCTCGTGCAGGTTGCGGTCGTAGAGAACGCCGCGCCTTGGAGCCACTTCGAAGGTGCGCTGCTGCTGCTTCTGGGCGCGCTCCTCGAACTCCCCGTGGCGCACCACTCCAATCCAGAAAAGCCGGCCAGCAATCGCCAGGGCCCACACCAGAAAAAAAAGGCACACCAGCCAGAAGCGCGTCCGCTTGAAGGTCGGTACGCGCGCGGCGCCGGTGCGATTGCGACTGGGTCGAGTTTGGGACGGCATTACGAATCGCTCCGGGATAAAAGAACCGCGCCGTCTTTGATTATTGCCCCTGGACCCCGGAGGTGGGCGGAGCAACCTGCGCCATGGCCGGGGCGGAAGTGTCTACGCGGTCGGTGGAATGGACCACCTGGCCGGGCTGCGGCTCGGCAAGACCCAGCTCGCGGGACATTTTGTCGATGCGCCCCGGCTGCGAGAGCTGCGCCTCAGACAGACGAAGCTGGCGATTTTCCTCGCGCAACTGGTCGCGGACCTGCTTCTCGCTCTCCACCCGATAGCCGTTCTCGATGGCGCTGAAGTGCTGCAGGCCGTACACCATGATCAGCGAGAAAAGAATGGTGATGGCCGCGGAAAACAGGCGCATCTCGCGGACCCGCGCCGGATCGGGCGCCTTCACCAACCGGGTATTGTCAAAGTGCTTGGAAAAGTAGACCTCCGGCGTGCAGGCACCCCGGCGGCGCCGGGATTGCTGTGCCAGCAGCTCGTTGTTGCGCTCAGCCGCCCTCGCCGCAAAGCCCCGTCCAGCTTCGAAATAGGTTGTGCTGCATGCCGCCATGGTTCCCCCTCCAGCTGCTAGCCTCTTTTTCCCTGCCTGTACTTCCGGCTCTCTGATCCCTGTTCCCTGACCCCTGATCCCTGTTTCTCTGCCGCTCTGAGTTTTGCGCTTCTTGAACGGGGATTGCGGTCCGTCTCTTCTTCGCTCGCGGTCACCGGCTTCCTGGTCAAAATCTCCCAGACCCCGTTCTTTGCGCCTTCCCGCAGGCTGTCTTTCACAATCCGATCTTCCAATGAATGAAAGCTGATCACGGCCAGCCGTCCGGAGGGCTTGAGCAACTGCGGTGCGGCCTCCATCAGGGCGTGTATCTCGTCCAACTCGCGGTTCACATAAATACGAAGAGCTTGAAAGGTCCTGGTCGCCGGATGAATATGCTCATGTTTCACTGTCGGGGCGGCTTGAGCTACGATTTGGGCTAACTGCCCTGTCGTTGCTATCGGCCGCCCGCGAACAATGGCTCTGGCGATTCTCCGCGACCTCCTTTCCTCTCCGTACTCGTAAATGAGGTTGGCAAGCTCGCGCTCATCTTCCTCATTCACCACTTGTTCGGCCGTCGCTCCCGAGCGCGTATCCATGCGCATATCGAGCGGTCCGTCGGCCATGAAACTGAATCCTCTGCGCGCCTCGTCCAACTGCATGCTGCTGACGCCGAAGTCGGCCAGAAGGCCATCCACCGAGCGCGCCTGCACATGCTCGGCTACCGAACTGAAGGCCTCGCCCACCAGCGTCACTTTCGGCGCCTCACTCCCCAGCTCCTCGCAAACCTCGTCCAGCCGTTCTTTGCCCAGCGCCAGCGCTTCCGAGTCCCGGTCGAAACCAATCAGATGCCCCTCCGGCCCAAGCAACCTGGCGATGCCGGCAGAGTGGCCCGCAAATCCAAGCGTGCAGTCCACCACCGTGGCTCCCGGGCGCACCCGAAGAAGTTCGATCGCTTCCTGAAAAAGAACCGGCACATGGCGTTCCGTCGATTTCGTCATGCGCTCCCCCTCTGGGGGGGTCGTGTTCAACCCCGTCGGCTGAGGAGAGCAGCTACCGCCTTGCGATCCTCAGCTGTCAATTCGTTGGCCTGCAGTTTCTGCTCGATAATCTCCCGGTTGTGTACTTCCAGGTAGCTCATCTTGCCGAATACCGTCACTTCCGCGTCCAGTTTGGCGGTGGACCGCAGAATCTGCGGCAAAACCAGCCGCGCCTGCGAATCCAGCTCCACCTGCTGCCCGTAATAACTGGTCAGGGTGATGTATTTCTGCACGGCGTCGTCCAGCGTGCTGAACTCGGACAACTGCTCTTCCCGCTTCTCCCACTCCGGCAAAGGCCAGATTTCCGCGCTCTTGCCATCGGTCGACGTGATGTAGAACTGGGTGACGTTGGATGCATCCGTCAACTGCTTGAAGGCAGAAGGCAGCTTCAGTCTCCCTTTCTCATCGATCTTTGCCGGATGGTTTCCGCGAAACATTTTTTAGACCTCTTGCCGAGCCCGGCTCCGGTTGATTGCCTTCCCCGGACTCCTTGCCTTGCTGCCGAATCCCCATCTCGTCCCGGCAGGTTTGGGTACCCTCCTGCCCGAATTCGGTTGAAAGAGCTGGTTCGTCCGGCCAAATTGTCCGCCGGATTTTCTTGCGCGAAGACAAAACGGGAGTAATCTTGCTTTGGAGCGGCTTCAATGTTTACCCCCGCTCCACTTGACTCCATTTCGCTCCACCGCAATGACGCAATCATAGCGCAGAAGCTTGTGGGAGCGAAAGTGAATTTACATTGACGCGGGATAAAGGGAGCCTGGCCAGCCCGAACGCAGCCTAATTGTAGAGACTCATTCAACTTCCACAACATCTTGTGTTTACCTCTATGGTTCACACTCTAGCCTTGCCTCTATGCAGAATTGGGAAAAGGGGCTATAGGGGAATAAAAAGCGAAAGTAGGATCTTCTTACCCTCCCCGGAGGCGCTCCGGAGAGTCCAGCTCACTCCACTGGAGGAATCTCAGCGGAAATCTGCATCCGCTTTCCCCGGCTGGCTACCAACTTGAGCAGATAGACGAAAACCAGGGCATTGACGGCCAGCAGAGCCACGCGAACCACCGTGATGCGGCGGAAGATCTCAAACATCTCCAGAGGAAGGAAAGAGGCGGTGATGGCCAGCGTCAGGTATTCCGCCCATACTTTTTCCAGATAAAGGCCAATGCCCTCGGTCAGGTCGAGAGCAGCATAGATAAAGACCACGGCTCCTATGCGGCGCAGGATGCGGTCGTCCAGGAGGGCGGCCTTGTCGAGAATGAAGTTGACGAAGCGGGATTCGGGGTTGAAGCGCAGGTGGTCGGCCAGCCGGGCCAGCACATCATCCACATCCTTGTGCAGCAGTTGCAGGGCTCCCACGCCGATGGCGACAAACAGCAACGCCTGCGCCAGCTTGAAGGCGGCGATGAGAATGAGCCAGGTGTTGCGGCTGCGCGGCTTCGATGAGAGCCGGAATGGGGATTTGATCATCATCTATCGGGGAAATCCCCGCAATGCACCTGCCTTTCTTTAGGTTAAACGATGAGGCTCGTTTCTGCTTGGCCTGGGCCCCGTTGTCGCAGGCATTGAGATTACCATCAGAGCCATGGCCCAACGCTTTCAAACCCGCCAATGGGTTCCCTTCCCGGTCGAACTGGTCTTCGCCTTCTTCGCCAATCCGCAGAATCTGCCCCACTTGATGCCCCCGTGGCTGCAAATGCGGATCGAGGACGTGCGCCTGGAACCGCCTCCGGCGCGTCCGGTGGCGCAGGACCCGGCGCGGCGATTCTTGAGTATTGCCGCGGGCACGGGCTCGGAGATTCTGATCAGCTTTCGCCCCATCCGGTTCGGCCCGCGGGCAAGCTGGCTGGCGCGCGTCTTCGAATTCAAGTGGAACAGCCACTTCGTGGACGAGCAGGCGCGGGGACCGTTCGCCTCCTTCCGCCATCGGCACGGGATCGAGGCCGAGGTGCGAGAGGGAGTGGAGGGCACGCTGGTGACCGACGAAATCGAGTTTGCCCTGCCCTACGGGGTCATCGGCCAAATCGGCGGCCTGTTCGTCAAGCGCCAATTGGCGGCACAGTTCAGGCATCGCCAGCAGCGGTTGCCGGAGATTCTGGCGGTGGCAGCGCGCCAGGCAGCGCGAAGAGCGTAGAGCCTTTTCATAATAGTGTGACCCTCTCGATTGGCCGATGGGTCTGATCGCCGCAGGAACCAGTAACGCCGTGTATGACAGCGTCGGCTCCTGTCAACTAATTTTCGCAACAAGGCCCTTGTTGTGGTCGGAGGGGTGTCAAGGGCGCCGTTGTTTGGCGTTCATCTCGACCCTTGACACCCCTCCGGCCACTCCCACAATTAGCTTTGGAACGAATCTCAGATGTTCTTTCTGAGATTCGTTCCATAGTTGAAAAAACCGGTCTTGCATCGCCAGACGACCCGAAGCTCGCACG
>Ga0302201_10000098_pt1 | contig 71037 bp, 45 predicted proteins | sample II_Bog_N3_2_FD_194586 | JGI IMG/M metagenome (GOLD analysis project Ga0302201, IMG submission 194586) | Peat permafrost microbial communities from Stordalen Mire near Abisko, Sweden - II_Bog_N3_2 | ecosystem: Environmental > Terrestrial > Soil > Wetlands > Peat | place: Sweden: Abisko... | reverse complement strand
TGAATTAAATATCCTCAAAACCCGGCCGGTTAAGAGATACGCATTCTGAGGGCAAGGTCAGCCGGAGGGGTGTCAAGGGTCAAGATGAACGCCAAACAACGGCGCCCTTGACACCCCTCCGACCACAACAAGGGCCTTGTTGCGAAAATTAGTTGACAGGAGCCGACGCTGTCATACACGGCGTTACTCCCCGATGGCTTCCTCCCTGATGGCGTTACTTCCCCTAAGAACATCATGCGCTCAGGGGGCCTAATTCTACGCAAGAGAAAGCGCAGTCCTTCCATTTTCAGAAGTCCCGAAATTCTTCCATTGCTAAAAGTCCTCGGTGGATTCTACGGCGGGGAGGACATCGTCTTCGCGGGCGAACCAGACGTACAAGGTGGGCAGGAGGAAGACGCCGATGACCAGGTTGGCGATGAGGCCGCCGACGATGACGATGGCGAAGGGGCGCTGCGAGTCAGAGCCGATGGCGTGGGAGAGCGCGGCGGGGAGAAGGCCCAGGGTGGCCACCAGCATGGTCATCATGACCGGCCGCAGGCGCAGGACGGCGCCCTCGACGGCAGCCTCGATGATGTGTTCTTCATTGGAGACTTCCATGCCCTTGCGCCGCGCCCGCAACTGGTTGATGAATTCGATCATGATGACGCCGGTTTCCACCGAGACGCCGAAGAGAGCCAGGAAGCCAACCGCGGAGGAGACGGAGAAGTTGGTGTGGGTAAGGAAGAGCGCCAGCGGGCCGCCAATGGAGGCCATGACCACGCTGCCCAGAATGAGCGCGGCCCATTTATAGGAGCGGAACATGGTGTAGAGGATGAGGAAGATGGCCAGGATGGTGATGGGAACGACAATGGCCATACGGGCATTGGCGCGCTTCTGGCTTTCGTATTCTCCGGCCCACTCCAGGTGGTAGCCGGCGGGCAGTTTGACGTTGTGTTCCACCTTGCCGATGGCTTCCTCGACGGTTGAGCCGAGATCGCGACCGCGCACCGAGTACTTGATGGCGATGTAGCGCTGTCCGCCCTCGCGATTGATTTCTTCTGCGCCATCGTCGGTGGAGGTTTTGGTTAATTGGGCCAGGGAGACGCGCTCGCCGGAGGGGGAGAGCAGGCGGACGTTTTCGATGGCTTCGCGGGTGGAACGGAACTGCTGCTGATAGCGGAGGGTGACGTCGTAGCGGGCTTCGCCCTGCTGCACCTGGGTGAGGGCATTGGCGCCGGCGGCGGTCTGGATGGCGTCCTGAATGTCGGCCACGTTGATGCCCCAGCGGGCGGCCGCGTCGCGGTCGACCTGGAGGCTCAGGTTGGGCTGGCCCACGATGCGGAAGATGCCCAGGTCCTCGATACCTTTGACTGTGGCCATCTGCGCCTGAATTTCTTCGGCCCGTTTCTCGAGGGTGCGGAGGTCGTCGCCGTAGAGCTTGACGGCCAGTTCGCCCTTGACGCCGGAGACAGCTTCTTCCATGTTGTCGGAGATGGGCTGAGAGTAATTCCAGATGACGCCGGGGAATTGCGAGAGTTGCTTGTCGATGGCGGCGATCAGGGATTCCTTGTCCTGGTGGAAGAAGGGACGCCATTTTTCCTTGCGCTTGAGGTCGACGAAGTACTCGGTATTGAAGAAGCCGGCGGTGTCGGTGCCGTCGTCGGGGCGACCGGTCTGGCTGACCACCTGGGTGACTTCAGGGAAGGAGGCCATGACCAGGCGGGCCCTGTTGGTGAAGTCGATGGAGGCGGTGGGGCCTTCACTGGGGGGCAGGGTGCCGCGCACCCAGATGGAGCCTTCGTCGAGGTGGGGCAGGAACTCCGAGCCGATGGGGCCGCCCACGGTGAGGTAGACGCCAATGGCAAAGAGCACCGTGGAGACGCCCACGGTGAAGTTGCGATGGACGATGGCGGAGCGGACCGCGGTGCGGTAGTGGCGGGTGAGCCACATCATGATGGGGTTTTGCCATTCCTTGGCGCCGTTGCGGAAGAGGAGGATGGCAAGGACCGGAGCCACCACGATGGCGAAGAGCACGGCGCCGATCAAGGCGAAGCAGACCGTCCAGGCCATGGGTTTGAAGAGGCGGCCTTCCACGGCCTGCAAGGTGAAGATGGGCAGGTAGGAGGCGATGATGATGCCGCGGGCGAAGAAGACGGGGCGAAGGACCTCGTGGGCGGCGTCGCGGATTTTCTGGGCGACGGTGTGGGTATCGTCTATCTGGGCCAGATGCCGGACCATGTTTTCGATCATGATCACGGAACCGTCGACGACCATGCCGAAGTCCAGAGCGCCGAGCGAGAGCAGGTTGGCGGGAATGTGGCTGAGGTCGAGGCAGATGGAGGCAAACATCAGCGCGAAGGGAATGGTGAGGGCGACGATGATGGCGCCGCGCACATTGCCGAGGAAGAGGAAAAGGATGATCGTGACCAGGATCATGCCTTCGGTGAGGTTGTGCTCGACGGTTTCGACGGTGTAGGAAACCAGGGCGGAGCGGTCGAGGAAGGGCACGATCTTGACGCCCTTGGGCAGGATGCCGTTGTCGAGTTTTTTCACCTCATCGTGAATGCCCAGGAGGACGGGGTCGGAGTCGTCGCCTTTCTGCAGGAGAACGATGCCTTCGACGGTGTCGGGATTGTCGACGATGGTGCCGTCTTCGCGGTGCGTGGCGCGGCCGATCTGGCCGAGGCGGATCTTGGGCCCCTGGGCGACGGTGGCGATGTCCTTGATCTTGATGGCGGCGCCATTGGAGGACTTGACGACTGTGTTCTCAATGTCCTGGACGCTGGTGAAGAGGCCGGCGGACTGGACGTTGATCTGCTGCGCGCCCTGCTCGATGAAGCTGCCGCCGCCGTTGGAGTTGTTGGCGGCGACCTGCTGCTCGACCTGGGCGATGGAGAGGCCATAGGAGACGAGCTTCTCCGGGTCGAGCTTGATCTGGTACTCCTTGGTGGGCCCGCCGAAGCTGGAGACATCGACCACGCCCTGGACGCTCTTGAAGGATTTTTCCAGGGTCCAGTCTTCGAGGGACTTTTTCTCCATCACGTCGTAGGCGGGGTTGGTGCTTTCCAGGGTGTACCAGTAGATCTGTCCGACGGGGCTCCAGTCGGTGCCCATCTGCGGCACCAGATTGGCGGGCAGACTGACCATGCTAAGGCGCTCGAGGACATGCTCGCGGTTGATGTCGCTTTTGGAGTCGTCGTCGAAGATGAGCATCAGGCTGGAAAGGCCGGCCAGGGTGGTGGAGCGGAGATGGGTGAGGTGGGGAATGCCGGCCATCTGGATTTCGACGGGGACGGTGACCTGGCGTTCGATCTCTTCAGCCGAGCGGCCGGGCCACTGGGTGATGATCTGGACGTAGTTGTTGGCGACGTCGGGGTAGGCCTCGATGGGCAGGCTGCGGAAGCTGATGACGCCCCAGGCGACGAGGACGAGCGTGCCTCCGAGGACCAGCCAGCGGTTCTTGAGTGCGAAATCGACGAGAGCGCGAATCATCTATTGATTCCCCGCGGTTTCAAGTAACAGAGCATTGGCGACGACCTGCTGGCCGGGAGCGAGGCCGGAGAGAATCTCCTGGCGGCTGCCGTCGAGCATTTTGCCGGCGTGCACTTCAGTGCGCTTGAACTGGTTTCCGCCTGCCGGGAGGAAGACCCAGTCGCGATCGTGCAAGTGAAGGACGGCTTCGGCGGGCACCACGGCGTGGGTTTCCCTGGCTTTGCCGGTGAAGGTGGCGGAGCCGAACATGCCGAGTTTCAAAAAGCCGGGATTGCGAAGCTCGATGCGGACCTTGGCGGTGCGCAGGGAGGGATCGAGGATGGGGCCGATGTCGCTGATGCGGCCGGTGAGGGGGCGGTCGGGATAGGAATTGATTTTGATCTTCGCTTCCTGCCCCAGTTGCAGCCTGGGAATGTCGTTCTCGTAGACATCGCAGACGATCCAGACGGTGGAGAGATCGGCGATGGTGAAGGCGGTGGCCGAGCCGGAGAGATTCACGCCTGCGGCGGCCGCGTTGGTCACGTTCTGCGCCACGATGACGCCGGAGATGGGGGCGTAGACATTGACGATGCTGCTGGGGTGGCTCTTGTCGACGCCGAGCGTCTTCAACTGTTCTTCGGCGGCGGTCAGGTCGGCTTTGGCGTCTTTTTCAGAGTCCTCGGCCTGCTCGAGCATGGCTTGGGAGATGGCGCCGTGCTTGAGGAGATCTTCGGCGCGAGCGAAGGCTTTGTTGGCCAGTTGCTCGTCGTTGGCAGCTTTCAGGTAGGCGTTGAAGGCGGCGGTGATGTCCGGGCTCTGCACCTTGAGGAGGAGTTGGCCCTTCCGGACGTTGTCGTCGAGGCGAGCCTTGATGTCTACGACGCGGCCATTGGCCAGGGAGATGACGGGAACCTCGCGGGAGATGTCGGGAAAGACGGTTCCCGTGGCGGTGAGTTCGGAAGCGGACTCGATTTTATCCGAGGTGGCGAGGGGGAACTTGGCCACATCGGCGGGGTCGATGGTGACCACGTTCATGTCGGCCACCTGAATGACCTTGGCCGGGGGCGGAGCGCCGTCGCCTTGATCCTTGCTTTTGCAACCGGAGAGAGTGAGGCTCAAGAATGCGGCCAGGGCAAGTGCTGGTGCGTTTCTGGCGGCTTGCCTAAGAATGAAATGCGAAATCATTGGATTACCTCGCGTCCCACGGCCAGATTCAGTTGTCCGGCGGCGGTCAAGTAAGAGCCGATCAGTTGCAGGTAGGCCAGTTGCACGACCCGGTAGTCGCTCTGCGCGTTGAGGAAGTCCATCAGCGAAGAGCCGCCGTGTTGATAGGAGTAGGTTACGGTGTCGCGGACGCGCGTGGCCTGGTCCTTGTACTGCGCTTTGTAGGGCTTGAGCAGCGCCAGGTTGCTCTCGACCTGGACGTAGGCCGAGTCCACATCGCTGAAGACCTGGGCGCGCGCGGCTTCCGTCAACTGCTGGTTGCGGCCGATGTCGATCTGGGTGCGCTGCTTCTCACCCTGGTTGCGGTCGAAGATGCGCAGCGGAATGTTGACGCTGAGGCCGAGGGTCTGCTGGTCGTTGGGGTTCTGAAACGATGGATTGAAGGTGTACCAGGCGCTCAGGGTCGGATCGGTGGAACCATTGGCGAGGGCCAGTTTGTGGTTGGTCTGCGCCTGCTGAATGGCCTGAAGCGCGGCGCGAAGGTCGGGGCGCTCGTCGAGGGCGATCTGGCGGAAATCTTCCATGGGCTTCAGGTCGGCGGAAAAGTCGAAGGGGCCGGATACGTCGAATTGCTCGACTGGGGTGCGGTCGTCGAGCAGTTGCAGGAGCTGAATCTTTGCCGTGCGCAGGTTGACGATGGCGGTTTGAATTTCCGCTTCGTATTGGACGCGCAGCAACTCGATGCGGTCCAGGTCGATTTGCGCGAGGTCTCCGTCCTTGAAGCGGCTGCGGCTGATCTCGATGATTTTGTCGTAATACTCGATGTCGGCCTTGGCCAGATCGAGGACCGCCTTGGCCTGGAGAGTTTGCACAAAGGCCGAGCGGAGGGTGAACTCGAGGGTGCGCATCAGGTCCCGGTGCTGCGAGGCAGCGATGATGGTCCCCTCCCTAGCGCTTTGCTGGCGCAGTTCGCGCTTGCGTTCGCGCTCGTGGAGGTAGCTGAGAGAGCTTTGATACTGGGTTCCGGTGAGAGGCTGCCAAACGCCGTTGGAGGGCGCGATCTGCGTGCCGTCGGTCGCAAAGGTGAATTGCGGATTGGGCCGGAGGAAAGCGGTGATCTCCGCGGCCTTCATCTCGTCGACGCTGAGGGCATCGGCCTTGAGGGCGGGGTTGGATGCCTCGAATTTTGCCTTAACCTGATCCCAGGTGAGGCTTTGCTGTCCGGCAACCAGAGCCGGCGCAAACAGGAGCAGTACGGCCACTAGCGAGGCAGATAGAAATGGATACGATTGCTTCATCGACAGCCCTTGCGCCGTGGTCTGCACGGCGAATACGGAAGTAGAGGAGGCCTGGGACCAAAAATAGCCAAAGAGAGGGAGCGCAGGGCGAAAGATCAGGCAACCGGAGGGGGGCGGTTCTGGATGGCGGCCATGGCGGGATTGTCGACGGCCGGCGCGGGACGAAGGCTGGGGGCGACAAGGCCCAGAACCCTGGGGAAGATTCCGGAAAACACAGAAGGAGGCAGCGCGGCCAGGACGGGCACGATGAAGTGCGGGCTGACGGCGGCGTGGTCCCGGCGCAGATAGCTCTCCGTCTCGGCAGGGTTCTGAAGCGCCAGCAGGTCGTCGGTCACCGAGATGACAGGAAAAAGAATGAGAATGAGCATCGCCAGCGCCGCAAACTGTGTCCACCTGCTTGCGTCGTTATTGCGGGTATGACGCAGCCAAAGGATCAGCATTCCAGCGGCGAGCAAGGCCCAGGCGAAATTGAGAGTTGATTCCACTCTTAGCCCAGATTTTACACTAGTCGCGTTTGGTGCTGAAAAGTGTGTGAGGAGTTTCAGTGCCGACAAAAACCGAGCGGGAATGGGGCAGGGGATTGCCAAGGGTCTGATACGCATGGGCAGGGAAAGCGGCTTGTGGTCGGTCCCAATTCTGTCAGGCGGGATCGAAGTTTCTGTCTCCGGTTTGACCGAGGAGGAGAATCCCCTTATGATGAAAAGGTTGGTTTTGAGCCCGGCGCCCTGCCGTGGCTTTGTCCAGCACGGCGCAGGATGAGTCGCGTATTTGGCCCTTGTTGCCCCCTCGTTCAATGGTAGGACAGCCGCCTCTGGAGCGGCATATCGGGGTTCGAATCCCTGGGGGGCAGCCAAAATCATTACATTATTGAGCCCCGTCAATGGGCAGATCGACCCATTTACCGGACACGCAGGCCTATTTGGACCTTGAACCGGTCTTAGAGCGGAACTTTCCAATGAATCGTTGGATGGCCAGGTTGACTACTGGCCGGTCTCCGAGAAGCGACTTCGCGCGGTGATCGCATTTGTGCGACGTAAGGCGCAAGCGTTTGGCTTTCAACGAAGGCGCGAAGCAGACGTGATCCATGCCCAATTCTTCGCGGATACCTGCTTTGGACCCTCCAGCGATGCTCCAGCATGAACGGGGCTCTGGGTTAGCTACTCATTTGCCGATCACAAGAATCTGGAAAGAGTGAGGAATCATCGGCGGGCGAGGACGCCGCATCCAGTCCGGCGCTCCCGGGGGCAGAGGGGGCGCTTGAGCCGGGGCGGCCGGAACTGGCCCGTACTCGGCCGTAATCGAGAAGATCTGGTTCGTCTTCGTATCCAGGGTTAGTGTTTTGGCGCGCGCAGGCGTGGCCACCGTCTGCTCTACGCGGAAACTCGTGGGCGACTCCTCCTTCACCGCCGTCAACGTGCCATCGCCCTGTGAACTGAAAGCCTCCATCGTCGCCGGGTTGAAGGCTGCGCCGTCGGACCCGACGCCAATGGGCAGATCGGCGATGATATGGCCGTCGGCAGCCGACAGGATGATCATATTGTTCTTGTCGCGGCAGGTGGCAAAGAGAATCTCATTTTTCGCATCGAGCGCAAGTCCTGCGCAACCCGCCCCCTTGCTGGAGACGTCGTATCGGCCGGTCACCTTCATGGTGGCCGCATCGATCACCGCAATGGCTGCCTTGTCTTCGATGTCGACATAGATTTTGCCATGGCCGTCGGTGACGGCCTGCTCGGGTGCGCCGCCGATGTCGATGGTGCCGAGAATCGAGCCGTCCTTGTCGTCCAGGACAGTGATGTTTGGCTGCGCGTGGCTGAGAATGTAGAAGCGGTGATTGAAGGGGTCGTTCAGGTAGCCGTCCGGGTTGCCCTGCACGTCGATCTTCTTCAGAATCGCAAAGGTCTTGGCATCAAACATGGTAACGGGCTTCGAAGTTGCGAATCCGTGCCCGGTTGCCGCGTCGACCGCTCCGCCATGCGCGCTGACGCCCGGAATGTCTCCCACCTGGGCCAGCGTGTCGAGGTTAAACACGCCAATGTGACCGGCGGGGCCGGAGCGCGCAACATATAGGTTGCGGCCGTCAGGGTCGGCAGTCACGTAATCGAATCCGCCATCGCCATCCACCAGTTGGATCTTGAGCACCTTGTAGGGGCCGACGTCCTGGGCCTGAGCGAGGCTGGCAAACGGGAGCAGAACTGCGAGTGCTGCAAGGACGAGAGGCTTGCATGACATGGTGATACCTCCTGTGAAGGACTTTCCCCGGGCTATCCGGCGGTGCGGACTTTTCGAGTCGAAATTGATTTCCGCTTCTTCGACACGTCGAGCATACACGCTTCAACCTGAAGATTCGGTGAAGGCGAGGAGGAGTGCGAAGAGCCGCTTCGGAAGGGCGCGGGTTCAACCGTCGACTCATCTTCACCCGGATTCAATCCTTCCAGGGACCGCCGGAAGGCTTCGGCCGGATTGACGAACTCGCGGCCGAACCATTGCGCCGGTGCGCCTTGAGCCGATGAAATGGGGGATCCTCGGCCGGGGGACACTTACCTTTGATAGCTGGCTTCGGTCATTTGTTGCCGAAGTGGAAAACAACACCAGTGCTGAAACGGAAGTTGTTCTGGTGGTCGTTGGTCTGATTGGGAAGCAGTGTCAGCAGGTAATCTGCCTGAAAGACGCGCAGCGCGAGATGAGAGTGCAGATTGAGGTCGAGGCCTCCGCCGGCGGCCATGGCGAATGCGGTGGAACTTAGTCCAAACTGGCCGGGCGCGAGGGATCCGGATGCATGTGCGGCTCCGACCAGGAGCTGGGCATAGGGAGTGAAGCGAGCCGCGCGCAGCGAGTAGCGGCCACCGACGAGGTAGCTGGAGAGCGTGAGGTCGCGGCCGGAGGAGTTGACATTGCTGGCCGTAACAGCCCCAGCCTCGGCGACGGCGCTGAAGGATCGCTTTACCGGATACGCAAACTCCGCCGCTCCGCCGTTCATCGAGAAGCAGCCACAGGCATCGGGCGGCGCGTTGGCATGCAGGTAAGTGTAAGTCAGCGCGAGCTCCGTACCGGGCTTTGCGGAAGAGACAGAATGCGTTTGTGCGGAGGCCGGGACAGCGGAGACCGCAGCGACGATCAACAACATGGCAAACGTGGCTCTCATATTGATTCGCATGGGGTCTCCTTATTGCTTCACAGTAAGCAGAACGGTGGTTGAGTGGGTGACGGTTCCGGTGGACCCAGTGATGGTGAGCGTGTAGGTCTGCGATGGTGAAGGCATGGCGAAGCCACCGCCGCATCCCATAGCGGCAGCTCCGATTCCCAGAATCGCGAAGATCAGCAGAGCCCTGCACAGGTATTGCCTGCGCCAGCGCCGTGCGGGCAGAAGTATCAGGAAGCCGACGACGGACGCGAGGAACGGCCAACTCCGGATGCGCGAGTTTTCACTCGTGGCTTTCGTCGCTGTTGTCTGCACGGTGAGAGTGGATGCTCCGCTGGCGGGCGTGGTAGCGGCGCGTTTGATGTTATCGGAACTGACCGTGCCGAGGATGACTGGGTCAGGCGAGAATGTTGCCACGGCACCGGCGGGCAAGCCGGTAACCGTGAGCTGGACACTTCCGTTCAATGCGCCGATGGGCTGCACGACAATCGCATAGGTTGCGGTGCCGCCTGGGGAGACGGTCTGTGATGGAGTTGAAGAGTTGACGCTAAAGTCCGGCGCCGTCCCGGTTCCAGACAGCGTTGCGGTTTGCGGTGAACCGGCGGCGTTATCTGTCACGGTGAGAGTTGCACCAAAGCTGGCCTCAGACGCGGGTGTGAAGGTGACAGTGATGGAACAACTCGATCCCGAAGCCAGGGATGTGCCGCAGTTGTTGGTCTGGGAGAAGTCGCTGGGGTTGGCACCCGCAATGGCGATACTACCGATAGCGAGAGCAGCATTGCCGGTGTTGGAGAGCGTGGCCGTCTGCGACGCACTGGTGGTGCCGCTGGTTGCGTTGAAGGTGAGTGAAGAAGGTGTCAGTGAGGCAATGGGAACGGGCGGCGCGGTTCCCGTACCGCTGAGCGTAACGCCCTGCGGCGATCCTGTGGCGTTGTCGGATATGGAGACCGAGGCGGTGTCGCTGCCCGGCGTGGTGGGAGCGAAACTTACCGCGATGGTGCAGGTCGAATTCGCGGCCAGAGGGCTGGCGCCAATGCAGTTGTCTCTCTCTACGAAGTTCGCCGCGCCGGTGCCGGTAACGGCGATCGCGGTAATGGCAAGGGGCGTGGTTCCGGAGTTCTTCAGAATTACGTTCTGCGCCGCGCTGGTTGTGCCGTCGGTCTGGCTGCCAAAGTTCAACTGCATGGGCGTAACAGTGATCACGGGAGAAGCAGAGGAGAAGTTCGCGGTCACGCTTTGCGCCGCGTTCATGGTGACGGTTGTCGAAGCGTTGCTGGCGTTGGCCACGTTGCCCGTCCAACTGTTGAACGCGTAACCCGTGTTTGGTATTGCCGACAGGTTCACGACCGTGCCGGATGCGTAATACGATCCCGAAGCCGGGGTTACGGATCCGCCAGCCGCCGGGCTTGCCGCGGTGGTCAACTGATAGGACGTGTTGAAGGTGGCTGTGTAGCTGGTGGTGCTTGCGGAGGCCTTCACGGTATGCGAGATGGCTCCGCCGTCGGACCAGGAGGCAAATGTGTTCTGGGTTCCGCTGGAAGTTTGCGGAGAGGTGGTGGCAATGGTGTGGGTATCACCTACGTTCCAGGTCAGCGACTGCGAAGTGGTGTAGCTTGTGCCGTCCACGCTGAACGTAAGTCCGGCGGGAGTGGTGGAAACCGTCACCTGCACACCGGACGCGCCGATCGTCCATGGATATTTCGTTGTGGCGCCGATGTTGCCTGCGGCGTCCACTGCTTCCACAGAGAAACTATGAGGGCCGTTGCCGAGTGACCAATACGTAATTCCGCTGTTGCACACCGAGAATGCCCCGCTGTCCAAAGCGCACAGGTAGGTTACGTTCGCTTGCACATCGCTGAAGGTGAAGGTGGCCGAAGTTGCGAGGGTTGGATTTGCAGGGGAGGAAACGATGGTTGGAACTGGCGGCGGTGTCACTCCGGTGAGGCTCACCTGCTGGGCGGAAGCCGTCGCATTCAGGGTGTTGTCGGTGAGATTGATTGTGCCCACGATGGTGCCTGCGGAGGCGGCGGATGGAGTGAAAAGCACGCCGACCACGCAGGAGGAGTTCGGGGCAAGAACGGTCGAAGTGGTGCAGGTTGTGCTGCTGCTATCAAGGGTAAAGTCTGCACTCGAGGGGGCGATGCCAGCGAGGTTCATGGGCATGTTGCCGTTGTTCCTGACGGTGAACGTTAGAGCGCCATCCTTGGTATCCGTTAACCCTGGAAGCGTGACGGACGCGAAGTTCAGTCCCGGGGCATCGGCCATATCCAGCTTTTGCACGCTGCCGTTGGCGAGATAGATGTTGCCGTTGGCGTCGAGCGCAATACCATTGGCCGTGACGCCGCTGGCTATGGTGAGAACCGTGGTGTAGCCGCCCGCCGCCAGGATTTCCTTGACCGCGTTATTGCCGGTGTCGGCGACGAAGATATTGCCGTTCCCATCCACTGCCACGCCATTGGGTGCATTGAATCCGCTGGCCAGCGAGATGGCGCCGATGTTGCTGTCCACCCCTGGAATCTCCATGATGGCATTGGCCGTGGTATCGGCCACGAAGATGTTGCCGCTGCCATCCACGGCGAGTCCCCCGCCGGAAAAGATTGCAGGCGACATTCGCTGCGCTCCGGTTGAGGCGACATCCTCCAGGACCGAACTCAAGAGCGCGAATACGTCCCCGTCGGCGTCAACTGCCACTGGGAGCCCGTTATATAACATATTGTTAAAGCCGTTCCTGTAGGTGGCTGTGGTGTAGCCGCTGGACGCCAGCAAGCCGGTGATGCCATAGCCGAAGCTCGGGTAATACCAGAGGTTTCCACCCGCATCCACGGCAACGTTCGCGGGCATAAGAGTGGAAGCTACGACTTTTTCGCACGGGGTGGAGTTGCAGCCCACCGGAATCTCCTTGATCGCCTCTCCGATTTCGTCGCTGACAAAGAGATTGCCTCTGCCATCCAGCGCGAGGCCGGAGGCATCGACGAAACCGCTTCCCAAAGTGCTCAAGGTATAGGGAAGAAAGCTAACCTGGGGGCCGAGGCCCTTGCCGCGCAGGTTGACGGTGGCGATGGGATTGCCGGCGTTGTCCGGCAGCAGCAGGGAGCCCATGCGCAGCCCCGGGAACTTCGGGGAAAAGGTCACGTCCACCGTACAGGTACTGTTCGCACCGAAGCTGGCACCCGACGCGCAGGTGCCGGTGGATGCGGTGGCAAAATCCAGACCGGTTGCGCCCATGGTCAATGCCGCCGGACTGCCAAGTGTCACGGCACTGGTCAAGGTGAAAGTCAGGGAAACCTTCGCGCTCGTCTGGCCGATGGAGACTGAGCCAAAATCTTCTGCCGTGCCAACAGGGGGCGCCAGAACGGTGCTGATTGTCCAACTCCAGGTTGCAGGCGCGCTGAGGTTTCCACCGCTGTCTTTGGCTTCCACTGCAAAGCTATGTGCGCCCAGCGCAAGCGACGCGTAGCTGATTCCGCTGCTGCACACACCATAGGTGGCGCTATCCAGACTGCACTGGAAGGTGACGCCAGCCCGGGTGTCGCTAAAGGTGAAAGCGGCAGCTGTCGCGACAGTCGGATTTGTGGGGCCGGAGGTGATGGTGGGGTCCGGTGGCGGCGCAACGCTGAGCGTCCAGTTATAGACCGTGTCGGGACTCGCATATCCCTTGCTGTCTGCCGCCTCCACCACAAACGTGTGCGCACCGTTCAAAAGACCTGGGTAGGTGATTCCACTACTGCATAGCGAGTAGTTGCCATCCATGCCACACAGGAAGGTGACACCGGCCTGCGCATCACTGAATGTGAAGGTTGCCGTGGCTGCGCTGGACGGATTTGCCGGCCCAGAGTTGATTACAGGCGCGGGCGGCGGCGTAACCCCGGAAAGAGCAATCTGTTGGCTCGTCCCGGTTCCGTTCAGATTGTTGTCGGCCAAGGTGAGCATGCCGGCAAGCGTCCCTGACGTGGTGGGAGTGAACAGCACGCCGATCACGCAGCTCTTTCCCGAGTTGAGAGGAGCGGAGGTCGAACAGGTTGTTGTGTTGGGGTCGAGGGTGAAATTGGCACTGGACAGCTGCATGCCGGTAAGATTGAGCGCGGTGTTGCCGTTGTTCTGAACCATGAACTGCTGCGCGCCATCTACGCTGTCCGTCGATCCAACGGTTGTTTCAGTCGCAAAGCTCAGAGAAGGCGGGCTGACGTAGTCCAGTTTGACCGCCGCTGAGGCATTGGCGAAGTAAAGATTGCCAGTATCATCCACTGCAACGCCAGAGGTGGCGGACCCGCCGCTCCAGTCCAGGTTCTGCTCCACAACATACCCGTCTGATGCCAGGAACTCGGAGGTTGCCTCGTAGTAGAGGAACGCGGTGATGTACATGTTCCCAACCCCGTCCGCCGCTACTTCGAACGGAGTGCTGAAGCTGGTGGCCAGAGTATTCACTGTGGTGTAGCCGTTCGCCGCAGGAAGTTCGGCGAACGAAGCGTTGTCGCCATTCCAGCAGACCAAAGGACACGGCGATCCTTTGAAGTCATCGACCACGAAGAGGTTGTTGTTGCCATCCAATACGACGTCTTCGGGCCAATTCCAACCACCGGGAGCCAGCGAGTTCACCGTCACATAACCACCCGCTGCGAGAATCTCCTTCACCGCCTGGTTACCCCCATCCGCGACAAAGACGTTGCCGAGAGAGTCTACCGCGACACCGTAGGGGGAGTTGAAGCCGCTGCCCAGCACCTTGACACAAGCCGCCGACGTGCAGCCGGGAGGAATTTCCTGAACCTGGCTATAGCCCCAATCAGCAACGAAGACGTTGCCGGCCCCATCCACCGCTACGCCACGGGGATAGTTGAAGCCGCCTCCCAACGTGGCGACACAGTTGGCGGCGGCGCATCCAGCCGGAATCTCCTTCACCGCGCTGTTTCCATAGTCGGCAAGAAAGAGATCTCCGGCACCGTCCACGGCTATGCCATAGGGACTGCTGAAGCCACCTCCGATCGTGGTCTGGCTGGTGGGCATACTCAGTTGCGCGTAGCCAAGCCTCATACCGGACAGGAAGCGCATCTGCGGTGCCGAGCCGGTAGCGTGAAGATAAGACATGGCAACGGTATTGCCAGAGCTATCCTTCAGGAGCACAGCCCCCTTGCGGGAGCCTGCGAATTTCGGGGTGAAGGTGACGGAGACCGTGCAGCTTTGGGTGGAGCTGTAGCGGGTGCCCTGGGCGCAGGCACCCGTGCCGCTGCCAGCAATGGCAAAGTCAAGTTTGGGCGAGCCTTCGGTCATCACCACCGGGCTGCCCAGGGTCACGCTGCCGGTGAAGGTGTAAGTCAGCGGGATGGTTGCGCTTGTCTGGCCGACAGGAATTGTTCCAAAGTCAGCCAGCGCACCTGTTCCCAGTGGGACCACGGAACTGATCGTCCAACTGTATGCCGTCGGCAAGCTCAGGTTTCCCAGGCTGTTTTTGGCCTCCACCGAGAATGTGTGCGCCCCAGTGGCAAGCGAATAACTGATGCCGCTTGTACAGGCTGAATAGCTTGCGATGTCCAAACTGCAAAGAAACGTCACGTCTGACTGTGCATCGCTGAAATTAAAGGTCGCAGTGGTCGCAGTTGCAGGATTTGCCGGGGCGGCATCAATGGTAGGCGGCGGTGGCGCGGTGGCGCTCCAATTATAGGTGGCGGCAGCGCTCATGTTGTTCGCAGCGTCCGCGGCTTTGACCGCAAAGGTGTGTGCACTTGCCTTCAGCGAAGAGTAGCTTGCCGGGCTGGTGCAGGACGCGTATGCTGCGCCGTCAAGGCTGCAGAGAAAAGTGATGGCAGACTGCGAATCGGAGAAGACGAAGGTTGCAGTTGTGGCGAAGGTTGGGTTGGCAGGACCCGAGGTGATGGTCGGAGCAGGAGGTGGCGCAGCCGCCTCCGCAGTACCGGAGAGGTTAACCTGCTGGGTCGCTCCGGTCACATTCAGGGCGTTGTCGGTGAAGATGATGCTGCTGGCAAGGCTGCCCGGGACCGTCGGAGCAAAACGCACACCCATGGTGCATGAATCGTTCACAGCGAGAGAAGACGAAGACGTGCACGTGGTCGTACTGCTATCCACGGAGAAGTTGGCAGTTGGCAGGGTGAGTCCGCTCAGAGTCAGCGTGTTGTTGCCGTTGTTTCGGATCGTCACAGTTTCAAGGCCATCGTCAGTATCTGTTGTTCCAACGGTGGTTGTGCTGGCAAACGCCAGAGCGGGCGCGTCGGCGAAATCGAGCTTCACCAGACCAAAGTCGGAAACGGCGTAGATGTTTCCGCCTCCATCCACGGTCAGGTTTCCGGTGGCGACTTCCGCCAGCGTGTTCACCTTGCTGTAGTTGTCTTCTGCCGAAAGCTCTTTGATTGCACTGTTTGAAGTATCGCCGACGATGATGTTGTTATTGCCATCGATCGCGATCCCTTGAGGATATTGAAATCCGCTGCCAAAGGAATTGACTGTGGTGTAACCGCTCGCGGCAACGATCTCCCTTACCACGGAGTTCTTGTCATAGTCGGCGACGAAAACATTCCCGCCTGAATCGACCGCGATGGCTTGAGGATTAATGAAAACCCCGTTCAACGTCTTGACCGTTGTATAGGCACCAACAGCCAGAATTTCCTTCACCACATTTCCATCCACAACGAAGACATTGCCGTTACCGTCCACCGCAATAGGGCCGGGCAGGTCAAAGCCGTAGCCCAGTGTCCGGACGCAACTAGCCGTTGTGCATCCGAGCGGAACCTCTTTCACCTCGCTGTTGAATGAGTCGCCCACGAAGAGATTGCCCCCTCCATCGATCGCAATGCCGGTGGGGGAGTTGAATCCGGCGCCCACAGTAACCACGCAAGTGGAGGAGGTGCAGACCTGCGGAATCTCATGCAAACTACTGCCATCGGAGGCGACGAAGAGATTGCCGTTGCCGTCCACGGCAACGCTGAAGGGAAGCAAAATACCAACGCTCAGCTTGATTTGAGCGGGAGGCAGGAAGCTCGCCTGCGGTCCAAGGCCATTGCCGTGAACATAGGCATTTGCGATGGTGTTCCCCGCGCCATCAGCCAGAGTGACAGCGCCATATCGCGTGCCTGCGAATCTAGGCGTAAAGGTTACGTCCACCGTGCAGGTGTCGCCAGTGTTGAAGTTTGTGCCCTTGGTGCAAGTGCCCGTGCCGGCGGCCGCAAAGTCCAACCCTGAAACGCCAAGGGTCAGCGCAACCGGGCTGCCGATGGTTCCACCGCTATCGAAGGTATAGATCAGGGAGATGCTGCCGCTGCTTTGGCCATGAGAGATCGTTCCGAAGTCAACAGAGTTGAATCCCTGTTTCAAAACGCGACTGTTGCCGTTATCGGCGATGTAAAGAGATTCGCGGCTGTCCACGGCCAGACCCAGCGGCGCGTTGAAGTCGCTGCTCAGTGTTTGAACGCACACGGCGGATGCGCAGCCAAGCTGAAGCTCCTTCACCGCATTGTTACCGGAATCGGCGACGAAGAGATTGCCACTGGTATCGAGGGCAACTCCGACGGGAGCGTTGAAGCCGCCGCCCAGCGGATCGACTCCCGAGTAGCCGCCGGCGGACTCGATTACTTTCACCTGATTGCTGCCGGTGTCGGCGACATAGACGTTGCCGCTGCCGTCCACCGCAATCCCGGCGGGAGCGTTGAATCCGCCACCCAACGAATTTACCGTGGCGTAACCGCCGCTGGCGAGAATCTTCTTTATCGCACTATTGCCGGTGTCGGCGACGTAGACATTACTGTTTCCGTCGACCGCAACACCCCGCGGATTCTTAAAGCCGTTGCCCAGCGTGCTGACCGTGACGTAACCGCCCGCGGCCAGAATCCTCTTCACTTGACTGTTGCCGGTGTCGGCGATGTAGAGGTTGCCACTTGAGTCGAGCGCAAGACCACTTGGTCCGCTGAAGCCGCTGCCAAGCGTTTGAACGCAGCTGGCGCGGAGGCAGCCTGCCGGAACTTCCTTCACGGAATTGCTGCCAGGGTCAACGACGAAAACGTCGCCGTTTCCGTCAACTGCAATTCCAGACGGCGCGCTGAAGCCACCTCCCAAGATCATCTGCGCGTAGCTGAAGTGGGCGGTTTGTGCATGCGCGCCCCCCGCCAGTAACGTCAGCAGCAGGAGCTGCAAGAGAAAGCTCACAAATCCGGATCGGGACCTTGGCATCGGAGTCTCCTTCGCGTTGGCACAAAAGGCCATTCAGTTTTGCAGATATTCCTGACGATTCTGTGCCTTACCTAAGACTGCGGAAAGAAGAGCGGAAATGCCTCATTTATCGATTTGGGATGGATTTCGACCCGACTCTGGCTGCGGACGCTGACCAGCAGCACGCATGCGCCAGAGACTGAGTCTCATTTGCAGGGTTTTCTGAAACTGGCGGGCGATTCGTTGTGAGGACGCGGGTGCGGTACCAGCCGTTGGCGCGAAAGCCTGGAGTGGAGAAACGCTGGTCGTTGTTGCCGCAGATGGCTTCCTCGAGGAGGAACCATCCGCCGTGCAGGACGATGGCCTGCGGCGATACGTCCCCGAGCGGCTCTGCGCCGATGGCTTTGAAACTCAGGGACTCTGCGGCAAGGCAGGAAAGGACCGCTGTGACGCAGAGGTATACGATGACCGCAGTGAGCGAATGGCGAGGAGGTGCGGTTTGATCAAGTTCCTGGAGAAACAGTTGAGATTGCAAGCGGCAGGATTGGCAAACCGGGTCCGAATCGGTCGAGCAGGCTATACACCCTGCGCGGATTCTGTTCCTGGATCCGAGGAGCCTCGGGGTGATGCAAGGCCAGGGTGAACCTGGAGGCTTGAACCCGTATGCAGTTCCCAAACCCAGGCTCAGGTCGGAGTAACAGCAGATCCATCGCGAAGGCAACCATGCTGCGCGCGTGGATCGGATGCAACTTCGATGAAACGATCTATGCATAAATCGCCTTGGCTTTTTATGTTGGTTCTCAGAACAAACTCATTTTCGGACTAGAAGACGGAGCATTTAATGTGCAATACGCGCAAATCGACAAAGATCCTGCTGCTTGCCATTGCATGCAGCTTCACTACAGCGCGCACCGCGCTCTTCAGTCAAAGTACCGTGACCCATACTGAGCCTGTTACAGCGGCTGCGCAAGAATTGAAAACTCAATTGGTGCCTGTTTCGCGCGCAGCGGCGCCGGCCACACAGGGCCACGGCATCAATTCAGCAACAGGGCATCGGAAGGCAATCGCGGCGGACGCCTTCACTGCAACTCTCGGCATCGAAGTTCATATGCAATACAACGCAGCCTATGACGGCGGAGTTTCTCCCTACAGCAATGTCGATCAGGTGGAGAGGGAGATTCGTTTTCTCAATCCAAACGGTCCAGGCACAGGCGTTGCCGTCTTCCGTGATTCGCAAGTGCCCGGTTCGGCCCTTCTGTCGCAGGTTGCAGACGGCACCGGCGCCACTGCCGACCTTTACCTGGGTTACAACGCCGCAGGAGAAAACAACCTCATTGCCTTCCGGGCGGTTGCCGATGCTCTGCTGGCCAATCATCAGCTGGCTTCTGTTGAGGGCGGACTGGAGGTGGACAACGAGGGATGGGGTCTTGCTGTGCATGGCGGCACCTACAGGGCTCTCGACGGGAAGACCGCAACCGGCTGGCAGACCGTCATCGCTTCGCAGAGAGATCTTTACAACTGCTTCCGTGGCAAGGTGCCTGTCATGTTGTGGAGTTTGGCCATCCCATCGGATGGTTCTGCGATCTCTCCCGCCGTACTGACTGCCAAGCAAATGCATGTGTCGATTGACTCCATTGCTGACGCGGGTAACTTTCATTTCTATGCGCATCACGGACAAAATCCCCAGGCAGAAGAGAAAGGCTTTTTGATTCAGGAAACCGGCTATACCCCGAGCATGCCGTTTGCAACCACTGAAAGCGGCTTCAACGACGGCAACGACTCCGGCGGTTCCTACGCGGGCAACGAGGTCGCCAATGCCGTGTACACGGTGGAAAATGTCTTGAACCTGGCTCGCGATGGCTCGATCCAGACAGACATCTACGAATTGAACAATGATATGGTCAGCGGCGGGTTTGAGGATCACTGGGGTATCTTCAACAACGACGGCACACCCAAGCTTGCGGCATCCTATCTCCGGAATTTCCTCGCGGTGGTTTCCGATGGAAAGACAAAAGCAACCGAGACTACCGAGGCAAATCTGGATGTAACCATTACTGGAATACCAAACCCCGCGGATACCCTGCTGACGGCTAAGAGGAATGGAGCACTCGACCTGACTCTCTGGGACGATCGACGTCTTTCCGACGAAAATGGCAAGGCGATCAAGCCCGCTGCCGCGGCGATTCACATAGATTTTGGGCGAGCTTTCTCCACGGTCCGGATCTTCGATCCCGCCAAGAGCGCGGAGCCGATGAGTACCTTCAGCAATGCGTCCTCGATCGATCTGTGGCTGGCGGGGTCGCCTTTAGTCGTCGAGATAACACCTGCGGGATCAAACTGAGTACGGCGCTTTGGATGCTCTCGGAATGAATCTGTTTTGTTCAGGAGATTCGGAGGCGAGCAAAGAGCGGAATCTTGACCACATCCAGGATTGCACCGAATGCGATTGCCGCGGCAAACTCACCAGCGATGACCGCGATGGGCAAAGGCGCCATGGCGATTCCAAAAGCTGCGAGGGACGAGATGATCAGAATGTCAGCTATGGACGAAAGCACGAGCAAAATACTAGGACGAAGGCCCCAGAGATGCTGGCGTCCGCGAATGACGTAGGTTGTAACCTGGCTTCCAAATACAATCCCGACCACGGAGAGCGTCTGAAGTGCTTCGATGCCGAGATGCAACCGATATATTCCTACCGCCAGTATGGCAGTGGAGAAGGCAAGGAAGCAGATTCCGAGTAACACTCCCGCGCACGTGATTCGACCGATCTGCCAGGAATTCGGCGTTTTGGATGGACGCACTCTGTCTGTGGTCAGCGACATGGCAAGGAAGTCACCGGTGATCATGACGATGACCATGAGCATGGGCGTCAGGACAGCGTGGCCTGTCATTACCAGACCAACCGCGAGCAGGAGGACTTGAAATATTTTTTTCTGAACTGAGTTGAGCGTATAAGTGAGGATGCGTTGAAATGTGACTCTACCTTCTTTGACGGCAGCCACAACGCCGCCCAGTCCGGCTTCGGTAAGTACCACGCCGGCAGCAGATTTGGCCACGTCGGTGGCGGTTGAAACGGCAATACCTATTTGCGCCTGACGCAGCGCAGGTGCATCATTAGCGCCATCGCCGCACATTCCGACGGTATGTCCGTTTTTCTGGAAGACCTTGACGAGGTCATATTTGCCTTCCGGAAGAACGCCTGCGAAGACCGAGAAATCTTCAGGTTTGATATTATCCGGTAACTTGCCGGCAGGACAGACTGCGCCTTTCAGCCCAACCGCATGCGCGACGATCGCGGCTGTGGCCGGAGCATCCCCCGTCACCATGACTGTACGCACGCCAAGACTGTCCAATTCCGAAATGAGCGAAATCGAGTCCGCTCGTGGAGGATCGCTGAGGGCAATCAATCCAATGATCTGGCTGGATGCCGCCGTTCCCGAACTCACTGCCAAAACCCTGAAGCCTTGCTTCTCTAGTTCTTCTACGATGGCGTTTGCCGCGGGAGACGGAGCGGCGAGGGCGACGACGGCAGTGAAGGCGCCTTTGATAATTCGCTCTGAACCACCGTTTGGATTTGTCGCAGTTGCTTCCGAGGTCTTTTTGACCGGATCGAATGGGACAAAGGCGGTCAATTTTGGCAGGCCGGAGGCCGGCTGATGCGATGCAGCAAGGCGAATTGCCGCATCCACTGGATCCTGACCACCTTCAGAACTTGCCAGTGATGCCAATCCCAGAACGTGCGGAGCATCGAAGCCAGGTAAGGGGCGAACACTTGTGACCGATAGTTCATTGCGCGTCAGGGTTCCGGTCTTGTCCGCGCACAAGACATCGATGGATGCGGCTTCGTCCACGGCAGAAAGGCGAGTTGGCAAGACGCCCAGCTTTGCCAGAGCACGAGCTCCGACTGCGGCAGCAAGCGTGAATGTTGCCGGCAATGCGACGGGGATGATGGCAAGGACCGATGTCAACAGCAAGGGAACGATTTCGCTCCACGGCATCGCATGGCTATAGGCATAGGTTCCCATGGCGACGATGACAAGGCTGTTGAAGATTGCCAGGTTGCGCACAATCTTGAGGACGGCACTCTGCTGCGTGCTGACCGCATGTGCAGTTCGAACCAGTTCGGCGGTGCGGCCGAACTTGGTACGGGCGCCGGTAGCCGTAACGATGGCGGTGGCCTCGCCACGCCGGACCAGAGCTCCCGCAAACGTGTCCGCGCCGGGGCCCGCTTCAATGGGAAGGGATTCGCCAGTCAGCATCGACTGATCGAGTTCGACCGACCCACCGATCAGATGCACGTCGGCAGCCACCACGCCGCCAAGCGACAACTTCACCAGGTCCCCGCAAACCAATTCCGCCGCCGGCACAGTCTTCCATGTGCCGTCTCGCTGGACGGAGGCGTTGAGGGCCAGACGGGACTTCAAGGCAGCAAGAGTGGCCTGCGCGCGGCTTTCCTGAAAGTAGGCCAACGCGGCGTTGAATACGAGCAGGGCGGCGATGACGGCAGCCTCGTAATACTTGTGGAGGATCGTCTCCAGCAAAATGGACGCTTCGAGCAGCCATGGCACAGGTGCCCAGAATTTGGTGAATGCATTGCGCAGTGGATGAGCCGACGTATCCGGCATTGCATTGGGGCCGTCGGATTGAAGCCGGGCATGCGCGTCATTGCTTGAGAGCCCTTGGGAGCCGGTGTCATGAGACGGCTTCGCCGCTTGAGTGTCTGGCGCGGAGGCGGTGATGCGACTTGCTTTCAAGCTGTCCTAATCCGAAATGGCATGGGCCGACTTGCGAAAATCTTTTCAGCCATTTCACGCCGATGTTCCCATCACGGGCGGCCGACAATCTGTTCAATTGGATACATCCAGCTCCAGGACGCAAAAGCGCCGAAAGCGCAAGCCGTGCGTCAGGAGCCGCTCCGGTTGTGAGCAAAACTGATCAGACAATCGCTCCGGAATGCAGCGATTCTGCGAAGAGCGCATTGCCAACTGTGCGTTGGCGTGGAGTCCTGCATGTCTGGAATAGAAGATGGATCGGATCTCCGCCACATTGGCGCCGGTCACCAGTTGCCTCCGCCGCTGCCCTGGTATCGAGAGCGCTGGATTTTGTGGACGAGCGTGTTCCTTCTGCTGCTGCTGGGCGTGATTGTCTTCGTGGTCATCCATGAGAACGAAGCCAAGGCAACCTCAGCCAAGCTGGCTTTGGCCCGCACGAAGCCGACCGTTACGGTGACGGCATCCACCGCGCAAAAAGGGGATGTCGGCGTTTATCTCGACGCAATTGGTACGGTGACCCCGGTTTACACCTCCTCCCTTACCGCACAGGCAAGCGGAGTCCTGACTTCAGTGCATTACCGCGAGGGGCAACTTGTGCACAAGGGGGATGCGCTGATCGACATCGATCAACGACCATACCAGGCGCAACTGATGCAGGCCGAGGGCGCACTTGAGCACGACACAAATGTACTTGCGCAGGCGCGCATGGATCTGGAGCGCTATCGTGCCGCGTGGGCGCAAAACGGGATCCAGAAGCAACTGCTGGATGATCAGGAGAAGATTGTGTTGCAGGACCAGGGCACGGTGAAGAACGATCAAGGCACCGTGAGTTATGACCAGATCCAGCTAAGTTATTGCCACATTACCGCGCCGATCACCGGGCGCATAGGACTTCGCCTGGTGGACCCTGGGAATGTGTTGCAGGCAGATGGGACCACCGTTCTAGCGGTCATCACCCAGATGCAGCCCACCACGGTGATTTTCACCATGGCCGAAGACAGTGTGAAACAGGTTGAGGCGCGGATGCGGAAGCTGCACACGCTTCCCGTCGAGGCATGGGATCGCGCGCAAACCGCCAAGATAGCATCGGGCAAGTTAGAGACCATCGACAACCAGATTGACACCACCACGGGAACCGTGAAACTGCGCGCACTCTTCGAGAACAAGGATGGCGCTTTGTATCCGAACCAGTTTGTGAACACAAGACTGCTGGTGAATAAACTCGAGGGTGTAACGCTGGTCCCCACCGCCGCGGTTCAACATAATGGACAGGTCGCGTTCCTCTACGTGATTGCGAACGGGATAGCCAGTGTGCGCAACATCAAGACAGGGGTTGCGGACAGCGGGATGACTGCGGTGGAGGGAATCAACCCCGGCGAGGTTGTGGCGACCAGCAGCTTCGACAAGTTGCAGGCAGGAAGCAAGATCGTGGTGTCGAAGCGAGCGGTTCCGGCAAATGCAGTTGAGGGCAATACCCCGTGAATCCCTCCGGGCCTTTTATCCAGCGCCCCGTTGCCACCGCACTGTTGATGGCTGCAATCCTGCTGGTGGGTGTGGTTGCGTACACCCAATTGCCAGTCTCCGCTCTTCCGCAGGTCGATTACCCGACCATCCAGGTTCTCACGTTCTATCCTGGCGCCAGTCCGGATGTGATGGCCACAACGGTCACCGCGCCGCTCGAGCGCCAGTTCGGGCAACTGCAGGGACTGAGCCAGATGACGTCGACCAGTTCCGGCGGATCATCGGTCATCGTGCTACAGTTCGCCCTCAGCCTGAACATTGATATTGCCGAAGAAGAGGTCCAGTCCTCGATCAACGCTGCGCAGAGCTTTCTGCCGTCGAACCTTCCCTCGCCGCCGGTTTACAGCAAGACAAATCCTGCGGATGCTCCAGTTCTTACCCTGGGCATTACATCCGACTCCATTCCGCTGTCGCAGGTGGAGGACCTGGTGGATACGCGGCTCGCGCCCAAACTCTCGCAACTGAGCGGGGTCGGCCTGGTGACTATCAGCGGAGGTCAGAAGCCGGCGGTGCGGATTCAAGCCAATCCGACCTCGCTGTCGTCTTATGGACTCAACCTTGAAGATCTTCGCACCGCTCTGGCCCAGACCAGCGTCAATGCCGCCAAAGGAAACTTCGACGGGCCTCACCAGGATTACCTGATTAACGCCAACGATCAGTTGGTGACCAGCAGTGACTACAGGAAAGTGGTGGTTGCCTATCGCAATGGCGCTCCCATTATGCTGCAGGATGTTGCGCAGGTGGTGGACGGCATCGAGAACAATAAACAGGCCGCCTGGATGAACGAGACGCCGGCAGTCATCCTCAACATTCAGCGGCAGCCGGGCGCCAATACCATCAGTGTGGTCAAGGCCGTCAAGGCAATTCTTCCGCAGCTTGAAGTGAACCTGCCCGCATCCATCAAGGTTACGCCGCTTACCGACCTGACCACCGCCATCAACGCATCCGTCTCCGACGTGGAGTTTGAGTTGATGCTGACTGTTGCTCTGGTAGTTATGGTCATTTTTCTGTTTCTGCGCAACCTCTACGCCACCATCATTCCCAGTATTGCCGTGCCGGTCTCCTTGGTCGGCACCTTCGGGGCCATGTACGCGCTGGGCTATAGCCTGGACAATCTTTCCCTGATGGCGCTCACTATCTCGACGGGCTTTGTGGTGGATGACGCGATCGTGATGATCGAGAACATCACGCGCTATATTGAGGCCGGCGACTCGCCGATGCAGGCGGCCATGAAGGGCGCGGAGCAGATCGGCTTCACGATCATTTCCCTTACCGTCTCGCTGATTGCGGTGCTAATCCCGCTGCTCTTCATGGGCGATGTTGTGGGCCGGCTGTTTCGCGAATTCGCGGTCACCCTGGCCGTGACCATCATTCTGTCGGCCGTGGTGTCGCTAACGCTCACGCCCATGATGTGCTCGCGGATTCTGCGCCGCACTCCAGAAGAGCAGCAGGGCAGGTTCTACAAGGCCTCGGAGCGCGTCTTCCAGAGAGTCATTGCCTTTTACGGTCGCACGCTCAAATATGTCCTTGGCTACCAGACCATCACGTTATTAATAGCTGCCGCCACCCTGGTGCTGACGATTGTCCTCTACATTGTTATTCCCAAGGGTTTTTTCCCCACGCAGGATACGGGTGTGATTCAGGGCATCTCGCAGGCTCCGGCGACCATCTCCTTTGCTGCGATGGCGCAGAAGCAGCAGCAACTGGCAGGTATTATTCTTCAGGACCCGGCGGTTGAGAGCCTGTCATCCTTTATCGGTGCGGATGGTACCAATACCACGCTGAACAGCGGACGCATGTCCATCAACCTAAAGCCGCTGAACGTGCGCAATATCAGCGCATCCGACGTGATTCGCAGGCTGCAGACGAGCCTCCAGCCCGTCGAGGGCATCACGCTCTTCATGGATCCGGTGCAGAACATCACGGTAGACGACCGCGTCAGCCGCACCCAGTACCAGTACACGCTGGAAGACCCGGACGCGGCCGAGTTGAACCTGTGGACCGGGCGCCTGGTGGAGAAGATGAAGCAGCTGCCGCAGCTTGCCGATGTGGCTACGGATCAACAGACCGGCGGGTTGGCAGTATCGCTGGTGATCGATCGGGTTAGCGCATCGCGGCTTGGCATCGCACCGTCCACCATTGACAGCACACTCTACGACGCGTATGGGCAGCGCCAGATCAGCACGATGTACACGCAGTTGAACCAGTATCACGTGATTCTGGAGGCGGCTCCGAATTTTCAGCAGGGCCCGGGAAGGCTTCAGGATCTGTATGTCCAGACCAATGCGTCCGCAGGCGTATCCGGGCCAGGAGCCTCCTCTTCCTTCGCATCCTCCGGTTCTTCATCCGCGGGTTCGAATGCAACGACGACTACGGTGGCTTACACTCCGTCCTCGGCGGTACTGAGCGCGCCTTCAAATGCCATCAAGTCCGGGGTTGGCGCGAGCAATACTGCATCAACCACAAATGCAACGACCACTACGGTTTCTGCCAATGCCGTACCCCTCAGTGCCTTTACACATATCGAGAAAGCGACCGAGGAACTCTCGATCAATCACCAGGGGCAGTTTCCGGCGGTGACCGTATCCTTCAATCTCGCTCCCGATGCCGCGCTGGGAGGCGCGATTACAGCGATTGAAATGGTTCAGAAGAACCTGAACATGCCGGCCAGCGTTCAATATGGATTTCAAGGTACCGCAGCTTCATTTCAAGGCTCACTGTCCAATGAGGGCCTGCTGATTCTGGCCGCGCTGGCGGCAGTGTATATCGTGCTCGGCGTTCTGTACGAGAGTTTTATCCACCCGATTACCATTCTCTCCACGCTTCCTTCTGCGGGGGTGGGCGCATTGCTGGCCCTTATTCTCTTCAAGCAGGACCTTAGTGTCGTCGCCATCATCGGCATCATCCTGCTGATTGGCATCGTGAAGAAAAACGGAATCATGATGGTTGACTTTGCGATGGAAGGAGAACGTGAGCACGGGAAAAGTGCGACGGACGCGATCTACGACGCCTGCCTGTTGCGTTTCCGCCCCATCATGATGACGACCATGGCGGCCCTGCTGGCGGGCATTCCACTGGCGGTCGGACAGGGGATGGGCTCGGAGCTGCGGCGGCCGTTGGGCATCGCCATGGTGGGTGGGTTGCTGTTGAGCCAGGTGCTTACGCTTTACACCACGCCTGTCATCTACATTTTCTTCGACCGCATCGGCCATCGGTTCAGCCGTTCTCCAAATGCGATCGAAGCCGGTGACCAAATCCAACCGGAGGAGGGAACATGAACATTTCCGCCCCCTTCATCCGACGTCCGGTAGCAACAACGCTGCTGACCGCGGGCATCCTGCTGGTGGGAGCCATCGCCTTCAAGGTTCTGCCTGTTTCTCCGTTGCCGCAGGTCGATTTTCCGACCATCTCGGTTTCTGCCAGCTTGCCCGGCGGAAGTCCGGACATTGTTGCGTCCTCCATCGCGACGCCGCTGGAGCGCCAGTTCAGCCACATCGCCGGGGTCACCGAGATGACCTCATCGAGTTCGCTGGGCAGCACTTCGATCACGCTGCAGTTCGATCTTAGTCGCGACATTGACGGCGCAGCGCGCGATGTGGAGGCTGCCATTAATGCGGCACGCACTTACCTGCCGGCGAACCTGCCTGCAAATCCTACCTATCGCAAAGTGAATCCGGCGGACTCGCCGATCATCATTCTTGGACTTACCTCGGACAAATACGACAAGGCGACTCTTTATGACGATGCGTCGTCGGTGATCGCGCAGAAGCTCTCGCAGATTGAGGGCGTCGGACAGGTCACGGTCGGCGGGGGAGCCGGTCCTTCGGTGCGCGTGGAAGTAAATCCCACGCTGCTCAACAGCCACGGACTCACACTCACGAATATTCAGTCCGTGCTGAGCCAGCAGAATGTACATGAGCCGGCCGGACAGATATCTGACGGGATCACGACCGCGGATATTGTCACCAACGACCAGATCTCCCATGCGGAGCAATTCAGACCGCTGATTGTCGGGTACAACAAGGGAGCCGCAGTCCGGCTCTCCGATGTGGCTGATGTTTCGGACTCGACGCAGAACATTCGCACGGCGGGGTACCTGAATGGCACGCCGTCGATCACCATCATGATCTTCCGCCAGCCAGGCGCCAACATTATCGATACCGTCAATCGTGTTCGCGAAGAATTGCCATCGATTGAAGCATCCATTCCACAAGGCATCAAGACCACCATCGTTCTGGATCGCACCACAACCATCCGCGCTTCGGTGAACGATGTGGAGCGAACGCTCATTCTCTCTGTGGTCCTGGTCATTCTGGTCGTCTTTGTCTTTTTGCGAAACTGGCGCTCGACGCTGATTCCCACTGTCGCCGTTCCCGTTTCGCTGATCGGCACCTTCGCTATCATGTACCTGTTTGGCTTCAGCATCGACAATCTCTCGCTCATGGCGTTGACGATCTCGACAGGCTTTGTGGTGGATGATGCCATCGTGGTGATGGAAAACATCTCCCGTCTCCGAGAAGAAGGCATGTCGCCCATGAAGGCCGCGTTTCAAGGTTCCAGCGAGATCGGGTTTACGATTCTTTCCATCAGCATGTCGCTGATTGCGGTCTTCATTCCGATCCTGCTTATGGCCGGCATCGTTGGCAGGCTGTTCCGCGAATTTGCGATAACGCTGTCGACAGCGATCCTTGTTTCGATGATGATCTCGCTGACCACCACGCCCATGATGTGCGCCTATTTGCTCAAGGATGAGACGAAAACCAAGCACGGCCGCGTGTATCGAATCACCGAGCGGGGATTTACGTGGATGCTTTCCGGATACAGCCGCTCTTTGACGTGGGTGCTGAAGCATCCAGGGCCGATGCTGACGCTGCTGCTGCTGACCATCGCGCTGAACTTCTATCTCATTGACATCATCCCCAAGGGGTTTTTCCCGCAGCAGGACACGGGATCCATCACAGGCAGCGTGCGCGGACCGCAAGACGCATCGTTTCCGATCATGAACAACTCGATTCTGAAAATCGAGGATGTAATCAAGGCTGACCCGGCTGTGGCCAATGTGATTGCCCATACGGGAGGGGGCGGCGCGTCCAACGGCGGCTCGGTTTATGTGGCGCTCAAGCCGCTTGAGGAGCGCAAGGATACCGCGCCGACGATCATCGATCGGCTACGGCCCAAGCTGAACCGGCTTCCAGTTGCTTCGGCCTTTCTCCAGGCGGCGCAGGATCTGCGTATCGGGGGACGATCGAGCAACGCGCTTTACCAATACACGATTCAATCCGACAATGTGGAAGATCTGTCGCACTGGGGCCCGATCCTGTTAGCTGGAATGCAGAAGCTGCCGGGTTTTCAGGACGTGAGCAGCGATGCGCAGAATGCCGGCCTGCAAGAACTGATCAACTATGACCGCCCGACCGCGGCGAGGCTAGGCATCACGCCGCAGTCCTTGAATCAGTCGCTCTACAGCGCTTTCGGGCAGTCGGAAGTGTCTATCATCTACACGCAACTCAACCAGTATTATGTGGTGTTGGAGGTAGCTCCACCGTACTGGCAGAGTCCCGATGGTCTGAAGAACATCTACTTGAACACCACGGGAAGCGGCATTGTTCCGCTCTCCACCGTCACCTCGGCACAGGCCAGCACCACGCCTCTGATCATCAATCACACCAGTTCGTTTCCATCGGTCACGGTGTCCTTCAATCTGGCCGCGAACATGTCGCTGAGCGACGCCACCCGCATGGTTTCGCAAATGCAGGAGAAGCTGAATATGCCGCCCACGGTGCGGGGCTTCTTTGCCGGGACGGCGTCGGCGTATCAAACGTCGCTCAGCAGCGAACCTCTTCTGATAGGAACCGCATTGCTGGCTGTCTACATTGTTCTCGGCATCCTGTATGAAAGCCTGGTGCATCCTCTTACCATCATCTCGACTTTGCCTTCGGCTAGCGTGGGCGCCATGCTCGCGCTCATGCTGTTCAAGATCGACCTCAACGTGATCTCGATCATCGGCATTATCCTGCTGATCGGCATCGTGAAAAAGAACGCGATCATGATGATTGACTTTGCTCTCGTGGCCGAACGGGAACACGGCAAGACCACCACAGAAGCCATCTTCGAGGCCTGCAAGCTGCGCTTCCGTCCTATCCTGATGACCACGATGGCAGCGTTGTTTGGTGCGCTTCCGCTGGCCTTCGGCACGGGAACGGGATCTGAACTCAGGCGCCCGCTGGGCATCACTATCGCAGGCGGCCTGATCGTCAGTCAGATGCTGACGCTCTACACTACGCCCGTGGTTTACCTGTTCTTCGATCGGCTGCGGCTCCGCTTTCGGGGCAAACAACCTGTGGCTCTGGTCCCGGGGACAGCGGAGGCATCCTAGCCAAGGATGATTTTGGAGTGTTCGTTATGAATTGGTCTATCGTGCAATCCCGGCAATCTGTCGTGTCGTTGTGCGCACTTTCTGTCGCTGTGCTCTCGGCGACGCTCGCTGGGTGCAATGTGGGACCAAAGTATGTTCCTCCCACGATGACGGCGCCTGCGGCCTTCAAGGAGTCTCCGGCGCAGTTCAAGGAAACAGATGGATGGATCGTCGCGCAGCCCCAGGACGCGGCTCTCCGCGGCAAGTGGTGGGAGATCTACAACGAACCGGCATTGAATGCACTGGAAGATGAACTCAACATCGACAACCAAAATATCCGCCAGGCCTTCGAGCATTTTATGCAGGCTCGCGCCATGGTGCGCGAGGCTCGCTCCCAGTACTTCCCAACCGTGAGCGTAGGCGGTTCTTACACCCGATCGCAGGCCTCCGCCAACGTCGGATCTGCGTCCAGCACCGGCGCAGCCAGCGGTCAACAGACGCAGGTATTTTCTTTTCCGGCGGATGTATCGTGGGAGCCCGATCTCTGGGGAAGAGTACGGAACACGGTGCGCGCCAGTCAATATACCGCGCAACTGACCGCAGCCGATCTGGAGAATGAGCGACTGACGGAACAGGCCAGTCTAGCCGAGTTCTTCTTTGAAATTCGCGGCCAGGATGCGTTGCAAAAGATCCTCGACGACACGGTGCAGGCGGACAAGAAAGCGCTTGAGATTGCGAAGGGCCTCTATGCAACCGGCGTGGGCGACCAGATCGCGGTGGTCGAGGCGCAGACCACTCTGGAGAGTGCGGAATCTGCGGCGATCAATATAGGGATTGCGCGGTCCCAGTATGAGCATGCGATTGCCATGCTTATTGGCAAGGCTGCCTCGACGTTTTCCATTCCAGTCGAGCCCAGGACGAGCGCGCCTCCACCGATCCCAGTTGGACTTCCGTCTCAACTGCTGGAGCGGAGACCAGACATCGCCGCGGCGGAGCGGAACATGGCCGCTGCAAATGCGCAAATCGGGGTTGCCTATGCAGCTTTTTATCCGAACTTGACGCTGTCCGGTGGCGGCGGCCTCGAGAGTTCGGCGATCAAGCACATTCTGGATTGGCCAAGCCGCTTCTGGTCGGTTGGCCCGTCGATCTCCGAAACTGTTTATGATGGGGGGCTGCGCCGGGCGACCGTCAATCAGTACATCGCGACGTACAATGCGAACGTCGCCGCGTATCGCCAATCTGTGCTGACGGCGTTCCAGCAGGTCGAAGACTCGCTCGCGGCGGTTCGCATTCTCTCGCAGCAGATCCTGCGCCAACAGGAAGCTGTCGATTCATCCCGCACGTTTTTGCGGCTGGAGTTGGGGCGCTACGAAAACGGAATCGATCCGTACATCGATGTGGTGACAGCGCAAACCACATTGCTCTCCAGCCAACAGTCTCTGACATCTCTTCAGGTTCAGCAAATGACGGAGTCAGTGCAGTTGATTGAAGCTCTGGGAGGGGGCTGGGACCGGTCGCAGTTGCCTACGCCGCCCCAGACCACGCAGAAGCCTGCCAAGTCAGAAACTGCAATGCAGCATTAGAATGCGGCTGCCGGATTCCGGGAATGAATCGCACTCCGCAGTCTGTCGCGATGGCGCGGCTACCACCATTCCATGGAACGCCCCGATGGAACCTTCACGTCGCTGTCGGGCTTGGCTGATCGAAGAAGCAAGAGAGGGCATTGCACGAGTTTGATGACCTTCTCCGCAATCGAGCCGAACACCAGCGGGTGCCATCCGGAGATGCCGTGCGTGGAGATCACGACCAGGTCAATATGCTCGCGATCTACCACATCCATGATGTTTCCTACTACGTCATTGCCAACTTCGACGCTGGATTTTGCCTTGATTCCTTTCCCGGCAAGAACCGTAAGGCACTTGGTCAGATGCTGCTCCGCGGTTGTCTTCTCCTCCTGCAGAAAGGACTCTTCCGGAACCAGATTGGGGAGGTTCGTGGCAGGGAGGAACGGGATGACATTCACGAGATAGAGTTCGGCATGAAAGTGCCGGGCAAGGTCGGCAGCCATCTCCAAAGCCGCTTGGGACGACGGGCTAAAGTCAATGGGCAGCAAGATTTTCGTGGGGATGGAAGGGAAAGCTTGAACTTCAGGCATGAAAGTATCCTCGCAGGATCGCCCTAGCGGTCCGCGTCCCATTTTCGATTCATCATCAGAGTCAAGACTGTGCACTATTGAACACCAGTTTCAGGCCCAGGTGCAGGCGGAAGTGTCTTCCTCTCGTTTGCTCGGGGTAGTGATGCGCAGGAAGGTCAACGCAACGCAGAGCAAATATGACCATTCATGGAGGTTCCAATTCTGTCAGTATGTCTCCGCACGCGGTGAACGCCAGCCTATGTCATTGGCATCGACCTTTGTGTCGGCGAAACGCGATTAAGTGCGGAGGTAAGACCTTGACGCCATTCATGAGAATAGGAAAATCGCAGTCCGGCCATGTCTGCCACGGTGAACTGGCGAGCGGAGCGTGGGGGAGATCGCTCACAGAGCCTCTCGCCGCAAAGATCCGCCGGATGATGCTCCCGCTTTTGATCGCTGTTGCACTGGCAAGTCTCGCATTGCAAGGAAGATCGCAGGCGGTGCCCGAATCGGGAAACTCCTTCGGTCCTGCCGCAACCACAGCCATTGGGCAGATGGACCTGACGTATGTGCGCCCGACGCAGAGAACCAAGGTCAATAACTATCTCTTCGACGCGTTCGGTCCGTATCCCTTTGCCGGCGCTGCGGTTGGGGCTGGTATCAATCAGTTCACCAACACGCCTCCCGAGTGGAATCAAGGTGTTGAAGGTTACGCCAAGCGATTCGGGTCCAATTACGCTATTGCAGCGGCGAGCACAACAACGCGCTATGCTCTGTCAGAAGCCTTCAAGGAAGACTCACTTTACTATCGCTGTGACTGCAGTGGCGCGTTCCCGCGATTGCGCCACGCCATTCTTTCGACCATGACGGCGCGGCGCGGACAAGACGGCCACCGGGTATTTTCTTTCCCCGCGCTGGTCGGTCCCTATGCAGGTTCGATGACCGCCATTTACGGCTGGTATCCCAGCCGCTACGGCGCGAAGGACGCGTTCCGGACCGGCAACTACAGTATGTTGACCTACGTGGGCGGAAACATCGCCCTGGAGTTTTTCTATAGCGGACCTCACTCGCTGCTTTCCCGCATGCATCTGAACAATGCGCATGGGTCAACTGTTCAGGGTCCGAATCGATGAGCGACAGTCGAGCCACGGCAGCAGCAGATTCTCCCGTGTCCGAGCGGGAAAGCCTGTTCATGTCTTCCGCGTTCAAATCAGTCACTGACATGATCGCCGGACCGTTCGAGTGGTTTGGCAACTTGGGCATCTTCTTCTGGCAGGTCGTACGGGCTGCGGTTACGCCGCCCTATGAATGGCGCGAGCTGGTTCGGCAACTCGACGAAGTGGGATCGAAATCCTTGCCGCTAGTCGCTTTGGCGGGTGCGGCCATAGGTGTCGTCATCTCGCTGGAAGCCCGTTACAGCCTGAGCCGATTTGGCGCCAAATCGATGTTCCCCGCCACTCTTGTGTACTCTGTTGTCCAGGTCATGGGGCCGATCATTACCGGACTGGTGGTGAGCGGGCGAGTGGGCGCCGGCATAGGAGCGGAGTTGGCGTCGATGAAGGTAACCGAGCAGATCGACGCCATCGAGGCCTCGGCTATCAACCCTTTCAGGTTCCTGGCGGCAACACGCATTCTGGCCTGCATCCTGATGTTGCCACTTCTGACCCTTGCCGCCGATGCATGCGGCTTGTTGACAGGCTGGTTTGCACAGGCCCTGGTTGAGCCTCTCTCGTTTCATCAATTCATTGAAAGCGGCTTCAAGGGCGCCACCTTCAACGCATTCCTGCCACCTACGTTCAAGACTGCCGTGTATGGCCTGATTATTGGGCTCGTCGCGTGCTTCCAAGGAATGCGCACCCGCGGGGGCGCAGAAGGCGTAGGCCGTGCCGCTACCAACTCGGTTGTTCTGGCTTCGCTGTTCCTCATCCTGGCCGACGTTGTGCTGGTGAAATTCATTCTCGTTGTCTTTCCATAACCCATGGTCCAAAGGTTCATAAAATCGGTATGACAGCAACTTATGACATTGCGACGAATCAGGTTGAAGCCAAGGAAGACGACAGCCTTCGGGTTGTTGCTGTAGAAAACCTGCATAAGTCATTCGGAAGCCACCATGTTCTGGACGGCATCAGCTTGTCCTTACGCAGCGGGGAAACGATGGCGGTGCTGGGGCGCAGCGGCACGGGCAAGAGCGTCTTGTTGAGGCTCATCATCGGGCTTGCCAAGCCCGACTCCGGATCGGTTCGCATTCATGGCCAGGACCTGGCTGGCCTCACCCTCGACCAGATCGGCGCCATCCGACTGAAGATGGGCTTCCTCTTTCAGCACGCAGCGCTCTACGACTCGCTCACCGTCGCCGAGAACGTGGCCTTTCCACTGCAACACCATCGCAAAGAGATGTCGCGGTCTGAACAGTCCGACCGGGTGAGGCAGTTGCTGGCCGAGGTGGGCATGGTAGGCGGCTCGGACAGGATGCCTTCCGATATTTCAGGTGGGATGCAAAAGCGCGTAGGGTTGGCGCGTGCGCTGGCCCTGGAGCCGGAGATCCTGCTTCTTGACGAGCCTACGGCCGGCCTCGACCCCATCAGTTCCGGGGAAATCAACGATCTGGTTCTCAACCTTCAGCGAGAGCACCACATGGCATCCATTGTCGTGACCCACGATTTGCACAGTGCCAGGACAATCGCCAATCGGATCGCGCTGTTGGCTCAGGGCCGCGTGGTGATCGCGGGCAAGTTCGAGGATCTTGAACAAAGCGACATTCCGTTTGTGAAGGAATTTCTAAAGCAGTCGTAGGAGGACATATGTCGAGAGTGGCGCGGCTTGGAATTTTTATCGTTGCGACACTGGCAGTTTTGGCCGCTGGTGTTTTCATTATCGGGAGCCATGAATATCTGTTTAGTTCCACATACCAGCTGAAGGCGCAGTTCGACGACGTTGCCGGCCTGGCCGCAGGCGCCGACGTGCGCGTGGGCGGAGTCCATAGTGGAACGGTAGAAAGCATCGCTTTGCCCCACGGCCCGGGCGAAAAAGTGACCGTAGTTATGGAACTTGACCAGTCAACTCACGAGATCATCAAGCAGGACTCGGTAGCTTCCATCGAAACCGAGGGGTTGCTGGGCAACCAGTATATGGCCATCTCGTTTGGGTCTACCGGCCAGGCCAACGTGAAGGCTGGTGATATTTTGACGAGCCACCCGCCACTGCAAATGTCGGATCTTCTGATCAAGATGAACGGAATCCTGAATAGCAGTCAACTTGGCATCGCGAACACGACCGCGGCGACGGCGCACCTGAACTCGATCAGCGCCAAGATCGATGCGGGGCAGGGAACTGTGGGAGCGCTAGTCAACGACAAGCAACTCTATAACAACCTGGAACAGACGACGACGACTCTGAACGACACGATGGTCCACGCGCAGGCCGGGGTGACCGACTTTCAGGAGAACATGGAGGCTATGAAACATAACTTTTTCCTGAACGGGTATTTCAAGAAGCGTGGATATGAAGATTCAGCCGATCTTGCAGCGAACAAAATTGACGGCCTCCCGAAGGGCACGCCGCTCAAGACGTTTACCTACTCAGCCAAGGAACTATTCGGTGGCCGCGACTCGGCCAAACTGAAGAACCAGAAGTCTCTCAAAGAGGGCGGCGAGTTCCTGGCGCAAAATCAATTTGGCGTTGCGGTGGTTGTGGTATCCGCCAGCATGGAAGGGGATACCCAGAAGGAACAGGTACTGACCGAGGCCAGGGCCATGGTGATACGCGAGTATCTGGTGGAGAACTTTGGATTTGATGATAGCCAACTGAAGACGATGGGGATGGGCAAGCAGGCAAACGCTGGCCAGGGCGGGGAAGAGGGCACAATCCAGATTCTCATCTTCCCGACCGGTACCGAAAATCCATCCGCCAAGCAGACGCCGTCAGCTGCCGCATCCAAAGCAACGACGAGTAGCTCCGCTGCCGCCCAAAAGACCGAAGACGCAAAACCGTAGCGCGGGCACCCCGATGGAAAGCAACAGAGAGGACGCTTGTTGCAACGGCGCCGATTTCGGCCTCGCGCCCTCAACAAGACGGGATGGCCGTGTGCGTTTTAGCTCAGTTATTTGCTCATTGCTTTGGAAGAATAAGCATGAAGAAGAGTGAAGTTTCTCTTCTTCCCCCGGCCCTTGAGCTAAGGCGGGCCATCGGACATGGGTCCTTCTTATTGATCCGGCCCATTTGGGTTGCCACGGAGAAGAAAGGTAAAGACCAGAACGTGGACCGGTCTCTAAGAAAGTGATTGGAGAAGATGATATGCCACTTGTCACTGTTGTCATCACACTTTTGGTAATCGGCGTACTGCTATGGCTGGTGAATAGTTTTATCCCCATGCAGGGCCAGATCAAAGGCATCCTGAATGCCGTGGTAGTGATTGCGACCGTTTTATGGCTTCTAAAAGTATTCGGTCTCTTCGGGTACCTCTCCCAGTTTCGTGTCGGCCATTAAGACAATGAACTCGAAGAGCCTTGAAGCCTTTGCCGAACAACGAAACCCGAGCCCAACGCAGTACGGCAGAGTTCTGCCCGCAGGAGAAATCGTGAAGCACATGTTTTTGTTAGCAGTTGGAAGTGTCCTCAGTCTGAGCGCGTTTGCGCAGGCCAGCCCGCAGGCACCGACGGTCCTCGAAACTGCAGGCCCTGGGTCCACATACCGCGTGGTCGTGATCAGCCGTTCGGTCCAGGCGGTCAACTATCAGCATCGCAGCGGGGCTACAGACTTGGACTTTGCTGGTACGGCTCTGCTGCCTTCGGCAGATGGAAAAGCCAAGGTTCGCAGCAAGCGTGGCACCATGGAAGTGGAAGCGGAATTCGGAAATCTGCAAAGCCCGACGACATTTGGTGGTGAATATCTCACCTATGTCATGTGGGCGATCTCACCAGAGGGTAGAGCTGTCAATCTTGGGGAAGTGCTGGTTGGCGGAAATGACCGAAGCAAGCTCACTGCTACCACGGATCTTCAGGCATTCGCACTGATCGTTACCGCGGAGCCGTACTACGCGGTTCGCCAGCCGAGCAACGTGGTCGTGCTTGAAAACGTGGTGCGCGCCGATACCAGGGGAACCGCGGAGGCAGTGAACGCGAAGTATGAGCTGATGGAACGTGGTGGTTATCTTCCCACAGGCTACAAGTTCGACCCCGTGGTTCTGAACGCCAATCTTCCTTTGGAATTCTTCGAAGCCCGGAACGCATTGCGCATCGCTCAGTCCGAAGGGGCTGACAAGTATGCAACCGCAAGTTATCAGCATGCGGTCGAGTTGATGAAGAATGTGGATGAGTATGCGAGCAGCAAGCACATCGACAGAAAGCCGTTGATTGCAGCAGCCCGAGAAGAAGTGCAGACTGCCGAAGATGCGCGCGAGATTGCGGTTAAGAAAATCGACGAAGAGAACAGGGCCAACCAACTGCGGGCCTCCAGCGATGCACAGGTGAGGGCGCAGGCGCAGGCTGACGAAGCAGCCGGCAAGCAAAAGCAGGCCCAGCTGGATGCAGCCAAGGCGCAAGCCGACGCAGCCAAGGCGCAGGCCGACCTAGTCGCGAACCAGGCCGTATCGGCAGCGGCAGTCACCGCGGCACAAGCCGATGCCGACCAATCCCGCCAGGCAGCGCAGCAGGCGATCAGCGACAAGGCTGCCATGCGAGCACAGTTGTCAGAGCAATTGAACAAGATTCTGGAGACGCGTGACAGCGCACGCGGGCTCATCATCAGCATGTCGGATGTCCTGTTCGACACGGGGAAGTACTCGTTGAAGCCTGGCGCACGAGAGAAGCTGGCGAAGGTTGCCGGCATCCTTATTGCCTATCCTGGCCTCAATATTGAAGTCGGCGGCTACACCGACAATGTCGGTGGCGATGACATGAACCAAAAACTTTCTGAGAACCGTGCAGGCGCGGTCCGCGATTATCTGGTTCAACAAGGTGTAGGTGCGAATTCAGTTACGGCAAAAGGCTTCGGCAACACCTTGCCCGTGGCCTCAAACGACAACGGCAGCGGCCGTCAGGAGAATCGCAGGGTTGAACTAGTTGTATCCGGCGATGCAATCGGGAGCCCCGCGAATACAACGACAGGAAGCTTGCGCTAGGGCCACCGTTCACAAAGAGCGGCGACGAGCTTTTGCCCATGAGAGCAACCGAGATCGGCGCCAGAGGCATCTTGTCGGGTCTTGTTTGGATTACGACAGGTAGCCGGGTGTTGGTATCGCAAGCAGTCATGGTTGCAACGATATAACTCATGCAGCCTCTCACGAGGCTGCATGAAGAGGAGAGGTTATTCTACCGACCGGAAGCCCGCATCCATCCATGGTGCCGTACTGGCTCATGAATTTGGGCGCTCTGGGGTTATTCTCCGTGGCGGTGCTCGATTCTTCGGTGATCCCTTTGACTTTGCCCGGCAGCACAGACTTGCTGCTGCTGTGGCTGGTGGCGCACGGCGGCGATCCATGGCTGTTGGCACCATGTGCTGTTGCAGGCAGTATCCTGGGCGGATACACTACGTGGCACATTGGCCGCAGAGGTGGCGAAGCGGCGCTGCGGCATTACGTGCCGGCGCGTCTTCTGAGGCAAATCGACCGTTGGGTGGATCGTCATCGCATCCTCGCGGTCTTTCTTCCCGGCTTGCTCCCTCCGCCGATTCCACTCCTGCCGTTTGCACTCGCCTGCGGAGCGCTAGGCGTCTCGCGGGCGCGCTTTCTCGGAGTCTTCGGCGCAGCTCGCAGCCTGCGTTACTCCTTAATCGCATGGGTCGGTATAACCTACGGACGCGGGATTGTCCGCCTGTGGTCTGGAAGCCTCCAGAGATGGTCGACGCCGCTGCTTTGCGTGTTCTTCGGACTGCTGGCGGTCTGCATCTGTTTTGGAATATGGAAGCTTCGCGGGTTGCGCATGATCGATGCAGCAAAGAAACTCGCGCTGCATGACAAAGCAACCCGAGCAGGATAAACTCGCAGGCCCGTTGTGTCCTAACCCCTCCAAGTTGTGCATTTGGAATTGTTTCAGTTCCTGTTTGCGCGCTGCAGATATCCTCCGAGCCCAGCCTGCGCTCACGCCGAAGCGTTCCGCCTATCCATTCAGGAGTCCCTTGCCTTGGTCGCAGGCACCCAACGGCTTGTGCCGCCAATGAACGAGCCATGCGCCTCGAGGATTTCAACGCTCTTTTCGAGGAGTCAATTCTGCCGTTGTGCGGCGTTCGTGGTATATTGTTCTCGTGATCAATTTAGTCGCCATGAATGCCGGAGTGTGTTGTTGTCCAGCGATGTGCTGTGCGCAAACGCATTCTGGCGTGAGAAAGTGGCTGGGCTAGAGTAACTTACAAGCTGCCGCCTCTTGATATACCCACCGCCAGGGATCGAACTGGCAGGTGGGTTTTCTATTTTGGGCTGAAACTGGGGCGGGGCAGAATGAAGCGTCCGTCGCACAGATTGATGGTGAGGAGAAACGATGGGCGTTCCTGAGATTCGTGTCGAAGAACTGAAACAGCGTTTGGACGCGGGAGAAAACCTCTTTTTGCTCGATGTGCGCGAGGAATTCGAGTACGAGATCTCCAACATTGGTGGGCAATTGATTCCGCTAGCCGAGTTGTCGAAACGGGTGAACGAACTCGATGTAAACCAAAATATTGTCACCGTCTGCAAGATGGGACCGAGGGGCGCCAAGGCCGTGCAGGTCCTGCGCAAGGCGGGTTTTACTCGCGTGTGGAACCTTAGCGGTGGAATCCACGCCTGGTCGGATCGCGTGGATCACACCGTCCGAAAGTACTAGAAATCATTTCATTGACATAAGTCCTGGCCAAGACCCCCAGGTGTGCTCAGGACCTGGCCCACATTGAACTGTCAGGCATTCTCAATTGCAGCCAGAATTTGGTTTGCAACGCGGACCTGCACGGACTAGAATCTCCGTGTTTTTGATTCAGAAGGAGGGACTTGTGGCAGAAGAAGTCGGCCGAGTTTCGTTGAGCGAAGAATCGGCATTTCAACTTGCAAATGTGACCAAGACGGCTCCACAGTTTGGAGCCATCACGCCTCGTTGGTTGGTTCGCCTGCTGGACTGGAAGCCGCTGGAAGCGGGCACCTTTCGCCTGAATAAGGTAGATGAGTCCAAGGTGATCGAGTCACTGTGCGGACACGAAGACGAGTCCACGTTGCCTTCCACCTACGTCAACTATCAGGAGACTCCTCGCGAGTACCGCCTGGGCAGCATCAATGCGGTTCTCAATGTTCACACCCGCGTTTCCGATCTTTTCAGCAGTCCCTACGACCAGGTGCGTGAGCAACTTCGGTTGTTGATTGAGAGCGTCAAGGAAAAGCAAGAGAACGAGTTGTTCAACAACGCCGACTACGGCTTGTTCAACAATGTGCCAGATGCGCAAAAGATCAAGACGCGCAAAGGCGCTCCTACTCCCGACGATCTGGACGAGTTATTGACCAAGGTCTGGAAAGAGCCTTCCTTCTTTCTGGCGCATCCGCGCAGCATCGCAGCCTTTGGACGGGAATGCACACGCCGCGGCGTACCGCCGCCGACAGTCACTCTGTTTGGCACGCCATTTGTAACCTGGCGTGGGGTCCCGCTGGTTCCCTCGGACAAGATCGCCATCAGAAGCAAGGACCAGAAGTCCAAGATTTTGCTGGTGCGCGTCGGTGAGAAGAAGCAGGGTGTGGTGGGTCTTTTCCAGCCTGGACTCCCAGGGGAACAGAGCCCTGGGTTGTCGGTTCGCTTCATGGGAATCGACCAGCGAGCGCTTGCTTCTTACCTGGTGTCTCTGTACTGCTCGGCGGCTGTGCTGACAGACGATGCCATTGCCCTGCTCGAGGATGTAGACGTAGGCCAATACCATGAGTACAAGTGAGCAATCGCCGAATTCGACAGTCATTCCGGATCGCAGTGACTGGGCTGCGGGATTGCATGGGAGCGAAGCGATAACTTCCGGTCTTCTTTCTCCGGCTCAGTTAGCGCGCATGGCCAACGAGATGTTCAATGCGTTGCCAGAGGCGCTTCAGCAGCCTGCGGCCACTGTGGCTTCGGCGGTGTTGCCGTCAAACTCGGCTTTCAGTGGAAATCCGTATGCGGCGGTGCCGAGCCCAGCTGCGCCTGCGGTTCCAGGGCTGTTGGCGAGTCTGGCCGAGGCGCAGCCTGGGGCATTCGTGGCCACTCCGGATAGAAGCATCGTACCGGACGTGCATCAACCTGCTGCGACAGTTGCAAGTCCCGCGATTCCGAGCGGTGGACTGGGGCAGGGAATTGCCCTGCCGTCTAACTCGACCTTCGGGTTCATGCAGGATGCGAGGCCACTGTTTGTCGAGCCTGCCCAGCCAGCGGCTCAGCACGCCCCTTCACCAGCAAATGGAAATGCGCCGCCCAGCGAGGAAGGCTTTGCAGCAATTCCTTCGTCGTTGTTTCCAGAGGTTCAACCGGCGCAGGGTGCGCGGTCTGTGCAACCCCCTGCGCCTGCAATTCCCGGCGCTTTGGGGTTTGCCGATTCCTCGGCGGTTCCGACATTCTCATTTATGGAAGAGGCGCGGCCGCTGTTTTCCACTCCGCCCTTAATTCCCGGACCGGTTCCGGCTGCAGGCTCCACGGAAAAGCACACGACTGAGAACGAAGATCCAGCAGGCAAGGTCAACCCGTTTGCTTCGCCGCTGGACTTGTTCGCGCCGCAACTCTCAGGGACGGTTGCCCATGCTCCCGACTATCGCGCGCCTGCCTCGTTCGATCCACAGAGCCAACCTCGGTCGCTCAATTCGGTGGACGTTGTGCCGGAGGTAGCTCCCGCTGCTGGACAGCCTGAATTGCTGGGCGATCTTGGGCTCTCTTCGTATTCATTCGATGTGGAGGCGATCCGCCGCGACTTTCCGATTCTGCGTGAAGTCGTCAACGGACATCCGCTGATCTGGCTTGACAATGGCGCCACGACGCAGAAGCCGCAATCGGTGATCGACCGCTTGAGTTACTTCTACGAACACGAAAACTCCAACGTGCATCGCGCCGCGCACGAGTTGGCGGCGCGCTCTACCGACGCATACGAGTCGGCGCGGGAGAAGACGCGCCGCTTCCTCAACGCCGGGGCAACGCGCGAGATTGTTTTTGTGCGGGGAGCTACGGAAGGCATCAACCTGGTGGCGCAAAGCTGGGGCCGGCGTAACATTCAGAAGGACGACGAGATCGTCATCACCTGGATGGAGCATCACGCCAATATCGTTCCCTGGCAGATGCTGTGCGCGGAAAAAGGTGCGCGGCTTCGCGTTGCGCCGGTAGACGATTCCGGCCAGATCCTGCTCGACGAGTACGAAAAACTGCTCGGGCCGAAAACTCGTCTGGTCTCCATTGCGCATGTTTCGAATGCACTGGGCACGGTCCTGCCAGTGCAAGAGATGGTTGAGGCCGCTCATCGTCACGGGGCGCTTGCACTGGTGGATGGGGCGCAGGCAGTGTCGCACATGCGCGTCGATGTGCAAGCCATCAACTGCGACTTCTATGTCTTCTCCGGACACAAGGTTTTTGCGCCGACCGGCATCGGCGTGGTGTATGGAAAGTCCGAAGTGCTGGATAACATGCCGCCATGGCAGGGTGGCGGCAACATGATTCAGGACGTCACTTTTGAGAAGACGCTTTATCAACCTCCGCCGCAACGCTTTGAAGCCGGTACCGGCAATATTGCCGATGCGGTTGGCCTGGGTGCGGCGATCGATTATCTTGATCGCGTCGGCATCGCCAATGTCTCGCGCCACGAGGGTATGCTCCTGACCTATGCTACGGCCGCGTTGCTGAAGATCCCCGGCTTGCACATCATCGGCACAGCCAAGGAGAAAGCGGGCGTTCTTTCTTTCGTGATCGATGGCTTCCGCACGGAAGAAATTGGCGACTATCTCAATCGCAAGGGCATCGCCGTGCGGGGTGGCCACCACTGTGCGCAGCCGATCCTGCGCCGCTTTGGTCTGGAGAGCACGGTCCGCGCAACACTGGCCCTGTACAACACCTGCGAGGAAATCGATGCTTTGGTTGCGTCTTTATGTGACCTCAGGCAAGGACGCAATCCAGGACTCGTCTAACGCTGAATGTATCGCACAAAGCAGAAGGCCAGCTTCGCGAAGAAGCTGGCCTTTTGCTTGTTTCCATTTAATACTTCGGCAGCGAAGAATCGATCCTGTCTGCCCAGGCCAAAATGCCGCCGGTCAGATTTGTGACACGCTTGAAGCCCGACTGACGCAGGAAGTCCACAGCCTTGGCGCTGCGCGCACCGCTTTTGCAGTGCACCACAATCTCCAGGCTTGAATCCAGTTCATGCACGCGCTTGGGCAGATCGCCCAGCGGAATCAGATGACCGTGAATGTTGCAGATCTGGTATTCATGCGGTTCGCGCACATCGAGGATGTAGATGTTCTCCCCGGCATCGAGGCGGCGCTTGAATTCCTCCACTTGGATTTCTGGAATCTTTGTACTGGTGGACGCTTTGCTCTCTTCACCGCGCACACCGCAGAACTGGTTGTAGTCAATCAGTTCCGTCACAGTGGGGTGTAGGCCGCAGACCGGGCACTCGGGATTCTTGCGTATGCGCATCTCGCGGAAGCGCATGGCGAGCGCATCCACCAGCACCAGGCGGCCAATCAACGGTTCGCCGACACCGAGGATCAACTTGATGACCTCAGTGGCCTGCATGACGCCGAGCAGTCCAGGAAGCACGCCCAAAACGCCGCCTTCCGCACAGGATGGAACCAGCCCCGGCGGTGGCGCTTCCGGATAGAGGCAGCGATAACACGGACCGTCTTTAGCGCCAAAGATACTGGCCTGTCCTTCGAAGCGGAAGATAGAGGCATAGACATTGGGCTTGCCGCTGAGAACGCAGGCATCGTTGACCAGGTAGCGCGTGGCGAAATTGTCTGTGCCGTCGGCCACGATGTCGAAATCCTTGATAATCTGCAACGCATTCTGACTGTTGAGGTAGGTGTCGAAGCGCTTGATCTGTACAAAGGGATTGAGGGCCTTCAGCTTGTCGATGGCGGAGTCCAGCTTCAACCGGCCGACGTCGGCGCTGGAATGGAGTACCTGCCGCTGCAGGTTGGTGTAATCGACGACGTCGAAGTCCACCAGGCCGAGGGTTCCAATGCCCGCCGCAGTCAGATAGAGTGCGAGCGGGGAACCGAGTCCCCCCGTTCCCACGCACAGCACGCGCGCAGCTTTTAGTTTCTTCTGGCCCTCCATCGTCACTTCGGGCATGATGAGATGGCGTGAGTAACGCAGGATCTCTTCGTTGCTCAGTGTTGTTTGACTGCTATCGATTGTTACTGCCACTGAATCTCTCCCGTACCACTGTTCCTTGAACGAACATCCACGGTGTGCGATCGTCCTTTAACGACCGCCTGCAACCGAAGGCACAATCGAAATTGTATCCGTCTCTTTAACCGGAGTCGCGTCCTTGCTCAGATAACGAATGTCCTCGTCGTTGAGATACACATTCACAAAGGAGCGCAGTTTGCCGTCTTCAGAGAAGAGGTGCTTGCGCAGGTCAGGGAATTCGGCGACTAGATGGCTCAAGGCATCCCCGACGGTAGGAGCGCTGACCTCGACGACGGCCTGCTTGCCGGCATAGGAGCGAAGTGGGGTGGGAATCAATACTTTGGTCGGCATGGTTGTTCCTTTCTGAACGGTTATGACCTATCTGTTTGGGAATTACGTGGTAACTTCGATCGCTTCATCTTCAAAGTGCTTGACTTCCTCCTGGCCTTGCAACAGGAACGCATGAGTCAACACGGCATGCCCATGTTCAACGCTGGTTATCACATACGAACAGCCAGTCCAATGTGCCTCGGCAAGATCGGTCGCAGACCACCGCGCGGGATGATCGGGATGCGAATGATAAAAGCCTACAATGTCGTGGCCAGCCAGCTGCGCTTGACGCTGAATGCGTACGAGTTCCGCAGGGCTGATCTGATAGCGATTCGCAGGTGAGTCCGTGCGAGTGTTTCCACACTTTACCACAGCTTCTGCCGTCTTTCCGCCTGCGTCGTCAAACTCACCCACCAGCACACCGCAGCACTCGCACGGATAGGTTTCTTCGCCGTGCGCCCGTATTTGATCAAGAAGATATCGAGGGATTCTCAAGGCCATCGCGATTCGCTCCCTTGGTTTAATTGGCCCAATCGGTCTTTGCCAGCACCTGCACATCCACAAGCCACCCGGTGAATTGCTCAACTCGCAGCAACGGAGTACTACCAATTCTCCGCTTTAGAGAACTTCTGAACAAGTCGTTGTTACGGTCCAGCGTTCCATTTGGGGCTAAAGCCCACGTTGATTTTACTGTCTTTGCGGCACGACTGAGGTTGGGCCCTGTTACAAAGCGAACTTATGCAGTGCTTACCTAAGATGCGTAGGCATTTCTCTCCCTTGTTCATTGCTGCGTTTACGGTCTCTGCACTGGCCATCCGGTCCCCGCATTTCGAGCAGATGGCGACCAGCAAGCTCACCGGGACGGCTACCGACCTGACAGGAGCAGTTCTTTCAGATTCCAAGGTCACAACGACAGACAATGCAACTGGAACGGGCCGCACTGCGTCAACTAACCGGGCTCCCAGTTTCCGATTCCGGTTGACTTGGAGGGGCGCAAAGAACCACACTGAAATGACCGGAGGAGTCCTCGCCTCCGAGATGCCATTCGCAGCCTGCTGTTGTTTGATAACAGGGCCGCTTCTGAGATCGGAACGCTCTGTACCCTCAACTGAATGGAGGGCAACATGTCAGCCGATTTGCAGTTTCTGGAAGAATGGATCCCCGAAAGAATGGACCCCGGAACCGTATTTGTTCTGGAGAATCAGACCAAGATGGGGATGGCACAGAATCCCTTCGTGGCCGTCATGTCCTGCCCGCGTTGCGGCACCATGGGTCTGATCACACGCCGTCAGCTCTTTGGCGGAGAGACGTTGATCTGCGGAGGCGACGCCTGCTCGGCCGAATACCGGCTGGACGGCGAGACCATCAACTTCCGCAGGGTCCAGTAGGCGTCTGCTGCCAAGGCCGTTGGATGGCAAGGCGCCGACGTAAGTGGGTGCCGGCGCAGAGTCCTGCCCGCGAAACTCAAAAGTAGCCTTGGAACGCGGGAAAGATGCTCTTGCTTAAAATCGAGAGAGTGATAGCAAAACTCGCTGAACCGCGCGTAACGCATGCATCACTTGTGGCTCGCCGCAACGGGCGCGCGGCGTGGGGCGGCGAGCCCTCCAGGCCACCAGTTCCAATCACCTGCAATGCGAAGAAGCGCGGGCCCGATCACAATTCGAACCAGTGTGGCGTCAATCAAGACCGCCACCGCCAGTGTGAATCCGATCATTTTGACCACCAGGAAATCGCCAAAAGTGAATGCCGTAAATACCGCGATCATGATTGCGGCGGCGCTCGTAATCAGGCCTGCGGTTCTGGCCAGCCCCTCCGGGATTGCGTCCATTTCACTCAGCCCGCTCCTCCTGGCTTCGAGAACCCGTGAAACCAGAAACACCTCGTAATCCATGCTGAGCCCGAAGACGATGGCAAAGGTGACTATGGGAACAAGGGGGAACACGCTGCCGGTTCCTCCGGGAACTCCCAGGAAGCCGCTTCCGTGTCCGTCCTGGAAAACCAAAACCAGTGCTCCGAAGGATGCTGCAACCGAAAGCAGGTTGAGCACGATGGCTTTCACGGCGGCGAAAAGTGATCGGAACCCGGCTAGAAGCGCCAGGAGCGTTCCCACCACGACGAGCCCCGTTACCACCACAAGGTGGTCGCGCACAATCGTCTGATAATCGGCGTTGAGTGCCGGGATGCCCCCAATGCGCAGCGTGGCGTCGGGCACCCCGGTAAGAGCTGGCGCACCGGTCTTCCGGAGTTCCCGCACCCAGTCAACCTGATCGCGCAGGGAAGCAGAAGCTGCAGGCAGCACCTCAAGCAGCGTCGCCCGTCCGTCACTACTTAGAAACGTTCGGCGCGTCTCCCGTGAGAGGCTACTGAGGAAAGACCGGTTGCCCTCTGCAATCGTGGTAATGGAGATGACGCGGGCGCAACGTGGGTCGCTCGCCAACCGCTTGGAGAGACGGTCGATCGCACTCCACCCCTCATCGGTTTGCGCAATGGAATCCGAGGGCAGTTCGACAATGACGCGCAACGACTGAACCACGCCGGCTCGATCCATTTGTTCAAGGGTGTGAAGCGCATGAACCGACTCCGTGGCATGCGGAAGCCAATCGCCTCGGGGGACACTCGTATCCAGCCGCATAGCCTGCCAGGCGAGCAGAAGCAGGGGGACACCGGCTAGAAGGATGGCGGGCCAGGGATGGGCGACAATCACTTTTCCCCATTGTTTCCAGCGATTTCCTGGACGTGTGGCCCGATGCGCATCCAAGCCTGGGGTAAAGGGCAGCCGGCCGGCGTCAATCCGCGGACCGAGCAAGGCCAGCACCGCCGGAACAAGGGTGTTGGCCAGCAACACGCTCATTCCCGCCACGAGGAATCCGGCGACACCGATGGAACGGATTTCGCTGATGGGAACGGTCAAGAGGGCGAGAAATCCTATGGCCACCGTGGAGGCAGAAATCAGGAGTGTATGACCTGCCTGACGCGCTGCGATCACCGAGGCTGCGGGTCCGTCGTGCCCCGCGGAAAGCGCTTCCCTGAAGCGGCTGACCATGAGGAGCGCATAGTCGATTCCAAGGCCCAGCCCAAGCATGGTTGCCAAATTTTGAACCAGGATCGACAAGTGCCAGCGCTGGGCCAGGAATCCGGTGATGGCCAGAGTGGTTGCGATGGCGAGTTGGCCAACGGCCAATGGAATCAGGGCGGCGACCAGGCTGCCGAAAGCCACCAGCAGAAGTGCGAGGGTCACGGGAATCACCAGACTTTCGCCGCGTCGCACATCGTCGGCGCTCGCCTTCCGAATGTCGAAGTTCAGGGGAATCTCGCCTGTCAGTTCGAGCTTTACCGCCGGATAGCGGCTCCGCAATTGATTTTCAAACGAGTGGGCCAGCTCGTGAAGTCTGGGAACCAGCGATTCCACCGGTCCCTCGGTCGACGCGAGTCCCACCAGAACGAACGTTGCGCCGCCCCTGCCCAGGAAAATCGGATCGCGCAACTCGAGATGGGAAACGACTCCGGAGACGCCGGGTTCGTCTCTCAGTCCCTCCACAATGGTTGCCAGAGCCTGTTCACCCTCCTCCGAATCCGCGGGCGGAAGCCCCGTGATTACCAGAACCACGCGGTCAACGAACGGCGAGCGAAAACGAGTGCCTAGCTCCTGCCGAACTGTTTCCGCTTCGCTGCCTTCGACGCGGGTGGCCGTCTCCAGATAGCGCTCGGCGTGAAAGGAGAATGGAAAGAGCGCGACGACGGCGGCGAGGACTGCCCCGACCACCCAGAAGCGGAGCATAGGTACGAGAGCCTTGATCTTATAAAAAAATTGTCGCCAGTGGATGGACATTCCTCTTCTCCGGCGGCATCCAAGAACTTCAGACGCCAGGATTGGGTGCCCGCACGTCGACCGATCCGCGGGTGGTTCGTCTAGTGATAGGATGCACTTTTGCAGTGCTTACCAGCCGGCCCATCTTAATTTTCAGGGCGTTGTTCCATCGGTGGGTTAGGAGGACCAATTCGTATATTTGCGTTGTTCGCATTGCTTGCCGTTATTCAACCTGGAGCCGTGGATCCCCGCATTGGCTCCTGGACGCTCACGTCTGCGCAGTCCACCCTGGATCCTCCCAACAAACTCTCCATCACATCTCTTCACGATGGAGTGCATGTGGTCATGTCGGGCGAAACCCACCTCGATTTCACAGCGCAAAAGAACGGGCACGCAACCTCTGTTCCCGGCAATCCGGCGTTCAATCAAATCGAGCTGCACAGGATCGACAAGAAGCAGACCGAGGTCACGGAGAAGAAGGATGGAGCCGTCGTTGCGACACTTCGCGACAAGCTTTCGAGTGACGGGAAGGAGTTGACGATCACCACTGCGCGCAAAGGCCATCCCGACCAGATCACCGTGTGGACCAGAAGAGAAGCCGCGAAGGTGGCCGGTGACCCGCTCGCTGGCGAGTGGACGCAGGATATCAGCAAGACTCGTTTGCGGCAGGGGTTGGTGCTCAAGATCGAGGCGGACGGAACGGGTGGGTCTCGCTTTTCGGGTGACTACAGCTACAATGCCCGCTTTGACGGAAAGCAGTATGACCTGAAGAACTCTCGCAACGATACTGTAACGCTTCAACTTGTCGATTCTCATACGGTGGATTCAATTTATCGGCGAGACGACCAGGTTACTCAAAAGGACAGATGGGTGGTCTCCGCCGATGGGCAACAGATGACGCTAACTACCACCGGCACATTTGAGACCGGCCAGCGCATAACTGAGAAGCTGATCTTCAAAAGGCAGTAAGGAACGATGCATGGGTCCTTACGCATCCGCCGAGGCCAGGTGTATCACGGCCGGTGGCGCCGCATCGAACTCGCGCGGGGCGACCGAAATAATCCCCTTGCGATGCATGAATTTCAGAATACCGTTGACAGTATCCTCGAGAGACGGATCCGCTTTGCCCCACCTGGAGGCGTCCCGAGCCTTTTGATAGGAGGAACTGTCATAGCGTTTGAACTCCATCGCGGTGATGTTGTCCACTGAGCCCACCAGAAAATCCAGCAGCGGGAAAAGAAGATCCTCCTTCCGGCATCTTCGGATCAGTTCCGGAACGAAATCAGAAATACTGAATATCTCGAACTGGCGCCCGGTCGCCCGGGTGATGAGCCCGGTAATGTCCAGCATGTTCGCATAATCGTCCCGCACCACATGGTAAGTCTTATTCTCCGTGCCGGGAGTGGTGGAGATGGCAACAATGTTATTCGCCGCAAGGTCTGCCGGAACGAAACTGACCTGGTTCAGGGCATCGACGCCAATGCCGTGATTGACCATGAACGCAACCAGACGAACGGCGATATCGAAGTTGTTGCCTCCGCCCGTGATGGAAGGGCTGACCAGAGCAGGCCGGAAAATGCGCGCAGAAAGTCCCTGGCTGCGCGCGTCTGCAACCACCTGTTCCGCAACCCATTTTGACTGGCTGTACCCGAAATCGAGAAGCTCCATGTTCTGGTTCATGTCGGTCTCATACAGGACGCTCTTGACGGCCCAGCCAAATACGAAGGTGGTCGAGACGTAATTGAGTTCCTTGGGCCGACCTTCGAACGCCAGTCTCAAGACCTCGTTCGTTCCCATCACGTTCGCGTCGCGCATCCGGTCGTAATTGAACAGGTAGTTCACGGTTGCGCCGTTGTGGAAGATAGCGTCCACTTTATGGGCGAGCAAATCCCAGACTTTCTGTGAAAGGCCCAGTTTTGGCTGCCCCAGATCGCCGCAAACTGGAATCACCCTGGCCTCAAACAAATGCATCAGCCCGGCCCCGCAGGGCCCCATCGATTCCATGGCCGCCCTCAGCCTTTGCCTGCCCTTATTCTCGTCGGAAGCCCGGACAAGAACATGGATCTTTGCCAGCGTCTGCTCCAGCAGACTTTTGATGAGGAACGGTCCGATGAAACCGGTTCCGCCGGTGAGCAAAACATGATGCAGGATCGGATTCCCGAGCAGGGCCACAGGAGGCGGAGGCGTGAAGATGAGCTTCCTGTCGTTGCTCATCATCTGCTTTTCCGCTGCACGCTGTTCTTCACGGAAAGCCGCCAGCGAATGACGCAGCCCTACCAGTGCTTCTTCTGGAGCATGCTCCAACTGCTCGGCCAGTCGAAACAGGTTGGCTACGCTTACCCGCTGAATGACACCGATATCCACCTGCCTGGCCAGCATCTCGGCGCCTTTATCCTTGAGGAGTTCCTTGAGCTCATGCATGAACACGACGAGATCCAGGGAATCCAGCCCGGCTTCGACGAGGTTGTACGACTCCATGCCTGTCAGGTTGTACCTAGCCTTCAACACATCGAAAGTCGATTGGATGTCAGAACCGGACGGGGATTCGCAAGCGTCCTTCTCCCGCGAAAACTCGGAGAGAACGGTAAACTGACCCTCCTGCCACATGATCCTGGTTCTGTGGCGCATGATCTTGCCCGAACTGGTTCTCGGTATCGCACGAGGCGCGATGAAGGAAATCAAACCCACTTCCACGTTAAGATAGCTGCGAACCGCGGCGGCAATCTTTCGCGCTTCCGGGAGCGCATTCGGATTCCTGACTTCGGCCACGATTGCCAGCGCAGGCTCGCTGTCTTCGTGAATCTGGAACGCGGCTACGCAATTGCCCCGGATCAGACCGGAGGCTCTCTCCACAACGTTCTCGATGTCCTGCGGGTAATAGTTCTGTCCGCGCAGGATAATCATGTCCTTGATGCGGCCGCAAACGAAGAGTTCGCCCTTGTGGAAGAATCCCATGTCACCAGTGCGAAGATAGCCATCGTCGTAGGGGCTGTCGTCCACCAGTCGCGCATGAAACTGCTTCAATGTCAGTTCCGGATTCTTCCAATAGCCAAGGCACTTACCGATTCCGGCGATCCAGATTTCACCGAGTTGGCCTTCCTTGAGAGCGACGTGCTGTTCCGGATCCACGATCTTGACGTCGAGACCCGGTAGCGGAACTCCGCAACTGACAATCTGCGTGGACGCGTCGATTTCGGAAACCTCGGTGGTCATCCGGGCCGTCCCCAGCGCGAGGCCGCGCTTGTTGACGGAAACGATACTGCGGCCGCCAAGCGAAACCGCCAAAGTATTCTCGGCCAGCCCGTAGGCCGCATAAAAGCTCTCCGACTTGAGTCCGCAGGGCTGAAACGCCTCAAGAAACCGTGTGTAGGTGTCCGGCTTTACGGGCTCCGCCGCGACCATCAATACCCGAAGTGAACTGAGATCGAAACTCTCTAGACTTTCCCTGGAAAGCCTCCCGGCGCGCAGGCAATAGTCGTAGGCGAAATTCGGGGCAGCCGTGGCGGTAGCCCGATGGGTGGTTATCGCGTCGAACCACAGGGACGGTCGCTGAATGAAGTCCATCGGAGCAAAGCCGTAGGTGGTGCCGCCACGCAGCGCAGGATACAGGTAGCACCCGATCAGACCCATGTCGTGATATTGCGGCAGCCAGGATACGACCACCGGATTGGGATGGTCGATCACCAGCGGACAGGTCTCAAGGATGTTTTCGTGCGTCACCATCACGCCCTTGGGCTCCATCGTGGATCCCGACGTGTATTGGAGAAACAGAATCTTCGAAGTATCGGTAAAAGGCTGGTCCGAAATCGTATCCACGAAGTCTTCCGTCACGATCCAGGGAAGACCGGAAATGTAGTCCACGTCAACGCCGGACGCAGAAACTCCACTTCTGGCGAGATTCGTCCTTAGGGATGCGTGGTAGTCCCTGCTGGTTAAAATTCCTGCCGCCTGGCAATCCCTGGCGATGTGGATCATTTTGTACAAGGCGCTCTGGAATCCGCGGGAACTGGGGGGATACACAGGCACGGGGATCAATCCGGCGCGCACGCAACCAAAGAACGCGCAGATCATTTCGAGCCCGGGGGGATAGGCCAGCAGAAGCCGGTCTTCCACCTTGAAACGCCCCTTATCCCGTAAGTGTCCAGCGATCGCCTTCGTCCGCAGGAGAAACGATGCGTAGGAATAGCTTTCGAGTGAATTTCCGTTGAGGTCAAGGTACGAATAGAGAAGTTTGTGTGGATGCTCATCCCCGAGCCTATCCAGTTGGTCCAGGATCGACGCCATAGAAGATTGGAAATCCCCCTAGGTGGAATTGGAAAACTCAGTACGGAAGAAAAAGCTATACGTCCTGCCGTTCCCTGGGGCCATGGCGAAGTGAAAAAAGCTACTGAGCTTCGAAGTGGGGAACCATCGTGCAGGCTTACTTTGAAAACAAAGGGAGAATCGTTCGGTGCCCCGCTCTGTACCTCTGTTTCGCTCGGTCCGTTCGGAGGCATGTCCCCCCGCAACGGCCGAACGCACGAGGAGGGGAAGTCCTGCGGGGTCCTGCCGGGTGTTGATCGCCCCATTCAGAGCATTTTCGCTGGATACGATCAATTTATTTATGTTAGCAGACCCTGGAAGCAATGCAACGCATTCCCTTCTGGACGAACGAGGAGCCCCATGCTGGCCCGACCTCGCTCGGACCCCCATCCTTGATTCTCCCTGCTTTTTCGCGCTACCATAAGCTCTCGATGCTGCCAACCGGGATGCGTCGAGTCGTCTTACAATGACCATGGAGGCGCCGGTGACGCCCGAGATCGTAGCCACTCTCGATCCCGATATGGGCGACCTTGGTCCATCCGAGGTCCCGTCCCGGCAGTTCGCCGCCCAAACGGCAGCTGCGTCCTCCTTCCCGAAGGTCCTGCGCCGCCGCCTCGACAGATATTTTACTGACCGGAATCTCTCTCCCAAAGCCGACCGCACGATGTGGATCAAGATCGCCGTGGGTCTGGCGGTGCTGGTGGGCAGTTGGATTGCTCTTTACGCGCTCAGGCCGGAATCCTGGAGGTTTGTTGCCCTCTACCTGTTGAGCGGCCTCGCCCAGACGTTCCTTTTGCTGAACATTGCCCATGACAGCAACCACAACGCCATTTCGTCTGTGCCGTCCGTAAACAAACTCCTGAATTACGTTTTCGATGTTTGCGGTATCAACTCGTACATGTGGCGCATCCTCCATCATCGCGGCCACCACTCCTGCATCAATCTCCAAGGGGAGGACGACGCACTTACGGGACGGGGCATCTTTCGGTTTACACCCCATGAACCCCGCGCGCCCTTCCAGCGGTTTCAGCACATCTACGCGCTGTTCTTTTACGCCATGTTCTCACTCGACTATGTGTTTCTAAGGGACTTTGAGTGCTTCTTCTTCCCGTCCCACGACTATCTGAAAGCCGCCAGGCATCCGAAGCGGGAATACGCGATCCTCTTTGCGGGGAAGGGCTTCTACCTGACCTACATGCTTATTTTGCCGGTGCTGGTGCTGGGGAAATCCCCTCTGCTGGTCGCGTTGTCATTCCTGCTGGTGCATTTGATTGTTGGCTTGACCGTTTCGCTGGTATTCCAGACCACACACACTATCGACAGCACGTACTTTCCTACCAGCCGGAGCGAGTTTGACAACGGGGTGTATCACATCTTCGCGACAACGGCCGACTATGCCACAGGCAACCCGGTGGTGGGCTGGCTCGCTGGCGGGCTCAACCATCACATCGCACATCATCTGTGCCCGTTCGTGTGCCACACCCACTATGCTTCACTTACCCGGATCGTGAAGGAGACCGCCGAGGAGTTTGGCGTTCCGTATCGGCAACATCCCACCATGACCCGGGCAATCGTGCATCACCTGATACTTTTGAAGCAACTGGGAAACGAAGACTGATTTCCAGTGCTTGATTTTTACCCATGACTCCCAACCGCATCAGGCAGACCACATGAAATTCCCCATGGTTCCACGCAGGCATCCGGGCGGCGGGATATGACCTCGCCCGCACCCATACCCGTTGTTTCCCGATTCCGATCATTTGCGGACTCGCGCGCCATGGCCGCCAACCCCGTGCAGGTTTTGTCAAAGTACACTGAACTCTTCGGCGACACATTCAAGTTCTATCTGGGCGGGCTGAAGGAAGCCATCGTCACCATAGATCCCGCCGTCATTCAGCACGTGCTGAAGACCAATGCGGAGAATTACCAGAAATCCGACATTCAAGTGAAGCGGATGGGCCACTTCCTGGGCAAAGGTCTTCTCACCACGCACGGGGAGGCGTGGCGCACGCAGCGGCGTCTTATCCAGAAGGGTTTCGACCGAAAACAGCTTGAGATTCTGTCCTCGATCATGCAGGACTCCCTTGCCGAGTCGCTGCAGGAATTCGATAGGCAAATTAGTGCCGGCCCCGTCGATATCTACCCCCAACTGATGAAGATGACCTTCAAAATGGTCGCCAAATCGCTGTTTGGCGCCCGGCTGAAGGACGAAGACATCGACCTTGTCAGCCATACCATTTCCACTGTCCAGGAGTTTATCGTTCGGCAAACCCTTCAGCCCTACCTGAATCCCTGGTTTGCCATCTCAGGCGAACTGCGCAGACATGAAGACATGCGGACCCGTGCCGACGGCATTCTCCTCGAATACATCCGGACACGTCGCAACCAGGCCCCCGGTCACGATCTGCTGCAGAGCTTGATGGATGCCCGTTACAGCGACGGCGAAGGCATGAGCGATGAACTGGTCCTGAGCGAGAGCATGCAACTGCTGGTGGCCGGCCATGAAACCTCGTCGAATGCTCTATCGTGGCTTCTTTATCTTTTGAGCTCGCGCCCGGATTGTCTTGAAAAGGTCCGGCAGGAGTTCGATTCCGTGCTGGGCGAAGCGCCTCTGCGTTTCAGCGACGTGCCTAAGTTTGAGTTTGCCACGCAGGTCATTCAGGAGGCGCTCCGCCTCTACCCGCCGTTTTGGATGATCGACCGCATGGCAGTAGCGGACGACCGCGCAGGAGATTTCGACCTACCCCGGGGATCGACGGTCATTGTGTTCGTGTATGGCGCACACCATGCGCCACGCTACTGGCAAAGCCCGGAGAGTTTCGACCCGGAGCGATTCACCAGTGCGAACGAGAAGCTGCAAACGCCTTTCACCTATCTGCCCTTCGGAGGGGGACCGCGTGGCTGCATTGGCGGTAACTTCGCGATGTTGCAGATCCTGATGATTCTGAGCGAACTGCTCCGGACATATGATTTTCAGCTATCCCCGGGCCAGGTGATTGAGGCGCGCCCAATGGTGATCCTGCGGCCAAAACACGGAATCCGCATGTCCTTCACCAGGGCAATCGCTTGCGAACCTCGTGCAATCATCCAGGCATAGGGGTAATCGGGACAGAAGTGAAGTGCCGTGAGAATTAGTCCCTTTAATATGCCCCTTCATCCGTGTGCGTGAGGGCGCTATCCCCATCCACGTCGGGGCCGCGTTAGCGACCCCGCTCAAGCCGCATTGAGCGGCTCACACCGTAAAGCCCCGGGGATACTTACAGCTGTTCACGTTGACGCCAACAGGGCACTCCGGCCACTGCGCAAAGCCAAGTCTCTGAGACGACTTTCTGGCTGTCGCGCTGCACTCAAATCGCGGATTTTCAACTGGAGGGTCCCTTTACTGCAGTTAAATCGCGGACAACGATGGCCTCACTGCGCTTAGATCGCGGACAAACCGTCATCCATCGAAACCGCACATTTGGCCACCGCCTTCTGGCTCGAAGGCGAAGGGCGGAGGCAAAGCGCCCTGTAGTGTGAAGGGCCAATGCCGGCTGGCGAACTCCTGGGAATTTCCCTCGGGCCCTGAGATCAGGCTCAACAGATCGGCCCAAATCTTCAGACTCTGGCGATAACGAAAACTCTGTACTCATTTATCTGAACTTGGTGTCGCATTTGCGACGAGCCCAGTTGTCATCGCAAAAGGGCTTTGCTTGGATGGAAGTGCCGCTTCTTTGTCCCTCTTTTTCTGGGGAAGGGAACTGGACTGAGGGAAGGAGATCAGCAGGTGCAACATATCGTCGACAAATCGGTGAAACGCACTGTCAGTGGCTTACACCGTTACCCACGACATCGACACTACGCAGGGCTGGTGGAAGCTTGCCACCAAGGTCGTGCATGAGGCCGTGGAGGCGTACCTGGGCCCGGTGAACGGGCGTCCAGTGTGGCCGCTGATTCGCGCCTTGGATGCAAGCGTGGCGCAAATGGCCGTGGTTCCGGCGCAGGATCTGCTCGAGCTCGGTACCGAGGCGCGACTGGCCGCGCTCGCCGAAGCGACGGACCGGGACAACGATCCGCCGGGAGAGACGAAGGAAAAGGCAGAAGTCTGATGCGAATCTCCGGCTCGATGCCACGGGGGCGCGGATTCGCTCATTCCGTACGAGCCAACTCCATCGAGCGCAGGCATTCCTCCATGGTCCAGGCTGGGGTTGCTCCAGTGCGGCTGGCGACCAGGGCTCCCAGCGCATTCGCAAAAGTGGCAATGCTATCCATGGGCCAGGCGAGATTCAGACCATGCAGAAATGCGGCCGCAAAGGCATCGCCCGCCCCCACTGTGTCGGCCACGCTGACTTGAAATCCCGTGAAGGTGAGCAGCACGCCGGCGGTGAAAACGGCGCATCCCTTGCTGCCGAGCGTGACGCAGATGGTCTCGATTCCATAAGTCGAAGACCAGTATCTGCAGAATTCTTCCAGAGAGAAATCCTTTGCTCCGAAGGTCAATGCGAACAGGTGTTCCGCCTCCGCGTCATTCAACTTGAGTACGGTCGCCAGGCCGGAGAGCCGCTGGACCAGCGGCAGATTCCAGTGGCCAGTGCGCAGGTTCATGTCGTAGAAGCGCTTGGCCTGCGGCAAACGCTCGAGCAACTGGTGCAGGATCAGCTCGGTATGCGTGTCGGTCAGCGCCAGAGTCCCGTAGTAGATCCAATCGGGCCGGATGCTTTCCAGCTGGCTCAGCAGCCTTGCATCCACCTTGACGCAGTCGAACGCTGCCGGGCGGTCAATGACAAAGCTGGCGTTGCCGTTGGCATCGGTCGTGATCAACGCCGCTCCAGTGGCGTGATCGACAACGGTTTGAACCATGTTCGTGGTGAGGCCGAGCGCGCGCATCTTCTCCAACGCTTTTTGGCCGCGCGCATCCGCGCCCACCGCTGTCAACAGAGTCACTGAATTTCCCAGGCGTTGTGCGTTGGCTGCAAAATTGAGCGGAGCTCCTCCGAGGAACTCATTCTGGTCAAATACATCCCATAGCACTTCGCCGATGCTGACGATTTGCAATTGAAATCTCCTTAAGTGGCGTTGTGGCCGGGCAATCTTACACGGATGCAGGTTCGGGATTGCGCACCTGGGCCTGCGCAGCCGAGGCGCGGGTCCCGCCGGTCGATTGCCGGACGACCAGGCGGAAGTCGACCAGAAAGTTGCGCACCGGCAGCTTGGGCTGCGCGATGCGATCGAGCATGGCGGCAAGCGCCGCGGCGCCCAGTTCCTGGCAGGGTTGATGAATTGTGGTGAGCGGCGTCTGCAGCATGCTGGCGTAGCGAATGTCGTCCATGCCGGTCACCTTGACCTCCGATGGAACGCGGATACCGAGCGTGTTGAGCGAGGTCATCAGATGCGCCGCGGTGAAATCGTTGGCGCAGACAATGGCATCGGGGCGATGCCGGGAGATCAGTTCGCTGACAAATGAAGTGTCGCCGGGGGCGCCGATTTCCGTCCATCCCTCGATGCTGGAGTCTCCGCGGGCGCGGATGGCCTCGTGGTAGCCAAGCTCCCGCTCGGCCACGGTGGGTGCGGAATTTGGCCGGGCCAGATAAACAATGCGCTTGGCTCCGCAATCGAGAACATGGTTGGTAATGACGAAGCCGGCGCGACGGTTGTCGATGCCGATCAGGTCGTACTTGCTGCGGTTGGGATAAACCACGGTATCGCGGTCCAACAGAACCACGGGGATGCCGGCCTCATCCAAGGCGCAAGTGATCCGCTGATTGATCTCGTCTTTTCTACCGGTCAGTTCGAGCGGCGCAAAGAAGACGCCGGAGACGCCTCGCTGCACATAGTAGTCGCACAGCTGCTCGGCCTGTTGCTCCTCCGAAGCGCTTGAAGAAAGCGAAGCGCCCCAGAGCAGGTCATGGTGGCCGCTGAACTGGGCGGTGGCAATGCCCCGGCAGATGGGTTCGAATATCTCAGTGGTGCCCAGGCCGGGGATGAGCAGGCCGAAAATATAGTCCTTGGTACGATTCTGTGCCCGCACAAAGGTGCCGGAGCCAGCCCTGCGCTCGACCAGACCTTCTGTTTCCAACTGCGCCAGCGCCCTTCCGACGGTGGGCCGGCTGGCGCCAAATTGTTCCACCAGTTCGTTTTCGCTGGGCAGCTTGTTGCCAGCCTCATACTCGCGATTCGCCAGGGATTGGCGCAGCTGCTGGTAAATCTGCTTGTACTTCGGTCCTGTGCCGTTGGACTTGGCAAGTTCGATGATGGCCATAAGCACCTCGAATGAATACGAATCGAGTATCAATGCTGCGCAGCGATTTGTCTATACCGGAATATTTACAAGTGTATTTTTTTGCAAAGAGGTCGGCCTTTGCGAGGTGAGCAACATAAAACCTCTCAAACGGCGAACCGATATTCTCTCTTCTAAAGCGAAGAAAATTATCAACATGCAACTTGTAAAGACAAGTAAGCGATAATTTGTACAATAAATCTTAAGAAAATAATTGACAATTATGTATTCATCTGTCTAGTATCCTGTCTCAGATTAGCTTTACCTGTTTCAGACGGAGCGATTCCGCGGGAGCAGGTGAAGCGAAGAAGCAACCTGTAGTACCAACACAGTCCGGCAGTTCGTTCAAGAATCGCTGCTCCAATACGACCCGATCTTGGGTGCGTTGCGGGCATCCGATTTCAGCAAACCTTAGGAGGTAGTATGAAGCCCACATCACGTCTATCGGCAACGCCAGGGCGGGAAGGTCATAGCGCGGTCCGCGGATTGCATGGATTGTCATTTTTCCATGCCGCCCTGCTGCTGGTGCTGACCCTGTTTGGCAGTTCAGTCCTTACCACCAACGCTCATGCCCAGACCAGTTATGGCGCAGTCGTTGGAACCGTCACAGATTCGACCGGTGCGACCGTATTGGGCGCCAAGGTCACGTTGAAAAACAAGGGAACCAACGCCACCGAGACCGCCGAGACCGGCAGTGGCGGCACGTACCGGTTCATGAACCTGAATCCCGGGTCGTATGAGGTGAGCGTATCGCAGCAGGGATTCAAGTCTGCTGCGCGCGACCAGGTTGACGTCCAGATCGGCGGCACCACGCGTGCGGATGTGACTCTTGTGGTCGGCGATGTTGCGCAGACGGTGACCGTGACCGACGCGACAAGCGACCTGCACACGGATAGCGCCACCCTGGAGGGAGTGATCGAAGGCCAGCAGGTCGTCGAGGCTCCGCTCAACGGACGCAACGTAAACAATTTGCTCGACTTCGTTCCTGGCGTTACTCCCGGTGGCGGAACCCAGGGCAGCACCATGGCCAACGGCGGCAGCGGCAACTTCCAGGCGGGCGGACAAACCCAGGCCATTGCTTACGGAAACTACCAGATTGGCGGCGCATTCAGCGGCCAGAGCCTGTTCTTTATCGACGGCGTCGGCTCCAACATTGCTGAAAACAACGTCAATACCCTCGTCCTTACCCAGGATGCGGTCCAGGAATTTCGCGTCTCCACCAGCAACGTGAGCGCCGAGTTTGGCGGTTACGGTGGCGGCGTCATTCAAATCTCGTCCAAGAGCGGTTCCAACGACTTCCACGGCAACGCGTATGAATATTTCCGCAACACCGCTCTGGATGCGAACGACTGGTTCAGCAACCATGAAAACCTGGGTAGAGCCGTGCTGCATCAGAATCAATACGGCGTGAACTTCAGCGGACCTGCCCTGAAGAACAAGTTGTTCTTCTTCTTCTCCTGGGAGCATGAAACGCTGCTCTCGGCTAGTCCGACCTCGGCCACCGTGCCGACCACGGCAGAGTTGAGCGGTGACTTTTCCAAAGATCCGCAGGTCATTTATTGTCCCGCCACCGGCGTCGCTGGCTGCACTCCCGGTCAACCAATTTCCGGAAATGACATTTCAAAGTTGATCGATCCGACGGCTTTGAAGATCATTCAACTCGAAACTCCGAACCAGGCCCGGGTCAATCAGACGCCGTTCACGACCAACTTCTTTGCCTCGGCGCCGATCGAGGGGTATCAAAACCAGTTCAATGCGCGCGTGGATGCAAATGTCGGCACGAACGACACGATCTTCGCCCGCTACACGTTCTGGAATCCTCACAACGGCCCCAGCGATCCCTTCGGCACCAAGACCGGAGCCGGCCCGACCGGAAACTACACGCAGGAAGGCGTTCTGGGGGACAACCACATTTTCACGCCCACCACGGTTGCCGATATTCGCCTGTCGTATCTCGAAAACTACAACTTTCAGTATCCCTTGTCCGATGGCTACAACATGTCGACGATCGGCCCCAACTACGGCACGCTGCAGTCGGAGAGCCAGGACAAGGAAGGTCTGCTTCCCGGCCTGGGCATCCAGGGCTACGGCATCGGAGCCGAGTTATCCCAGTTGTATTGGAACAACAACGTCTGGGCGGTCACCGGAAGCGTAACAAAGATCATCGGCAAGCACACCCTCAAGGCCGGCGGCAACTGGCGTCAGGTGCTGTGGGAGAACTACGGAAACAGCCAGGGTCTTGGCGTCAATGCGTCTCCCTTCTATACCGCATCCTCCGCAACCGACGCCACGACAGGCAATGCGCTTGCTTCCTTTCTGATGGGTGTTCCCTCCAGCACCGGTATCGGTTCGGTTGGGACCTGGCACGCGTTCTTGCACAACTACGGCCTCTTCCTCTCCGACACCTGGCAGGCGACCTCGAAGCTGACGGTGAACGCCGGCGTACGCTGGGAGCAGCCCGGATCGTATTCGGAAGAAAACAACCTGGATTCGATTCTGCAGCCCAACGCTGCGGTTTCACTGGGAAGCAACAGCCTGAGTTCCATCGTCAACCCCGCGACCGGCGCCACCGTGCCGCTGACGGGTCGACTGACCTTTGTCGACACAACGGCCTACAGCTCCCGCAGAGAAGAGGCGCAGCACTGGAAGCTGTTCTCTCCCCGCGTCGGATTTGCCTTCCGTGCCGATCCGAAGACGGTTGTCCGGTCCGGCTACGGCATCTCCTACTTCCCGTCTGAAATGACCGCTGATTCACCCGGCTCCAGCCCGATCAATTCTGCCGGCACAGGGATCAGCAACACCATTGGGCAGCCGCTGCTGGTCACGGTAGCGAATCCCCTTCCTTACATCAATCTGCCCAGCGGCCGCAAGCAATCGGGTCTGGACATCGCGCTTGGAAACGGCGTGGGTGGGCGCATTCCCAACCAGGCATTCGGTTATTCGCAGCAATGGAACCTGGCCCTGGAGCGCTCTCTCGATCACAGCTCGACGGCCACCGTTGCCTATGCCGGCGCCAAGGGGACGCACCTGATTCTTTCGCAGGGCTATACCGGCACGGGCCTGAACCTGAACCAGCTTCCTGATCAGTTCGACTCACTGGGAAATACGCTTCTGAATCAGGTTTCCAATCCCTTCTATGGCAACACCCAGTTCCAGGAGGGTGGAATGTATCGCTCCAGCCCGACGCTTTCCGAGGGCTACCTGCTCACGCCGCACCCGCAATACACAAATATGAATCAGGTTGTGCCCCGCCAGGGCTTCTCCACCTACAACGCCCTGCAGGCTACCTATATCCGCCACTTCAGCCATGCCGGAACGCTGCAAGGCGCCTATACCTGGGGCAAGCTGTTGAGCGACACCGACAACACCAGCGCCTTCCAGGACGGACAGGGCGGAATCGGCGTGGTGCAGGACAACACCAACCTGAAGGCTGAGAAGTCCGTCAGCCAGCAGAACATCTCCAACAACCTGGTCATCAACTATGGCCTCGATCTTCCCTTTGGGCATGGGGAAACTTACCTCAGCCATGTCAACGGGGTCGCCAATCACATCATCGGCGGATGGCGCGTCAACGGCATCACCACCCTGCATAGCGGGATCCCGATTGCGGTGGTGGCAGCCGGAAACACGCTGAGCCAGTTTGGCGCCGGTAACATCCGGCCCAACTACACAGCCGGTTGCTCCAAGAGCGGCTCCGGTTCCCCGCACAGCGCAGCCCGTGCCAACCAGTGGTTCAACACGGCCTGCTTCACGCAGCCGGGCAGTTTCTCGTTTGGTAACGAGTCTCGCGTCGATGGATCGATGAAGTCTGAAGGAGAGGACAACTTCGATCTGTCGCTCCACAAGATGATCGACATCACTGACCACGCCAAGCTGAAGTTCAGCACCGAGGTCTTCGATCTCTTCAACCATGCCGAGTTCGCGGAACCGAACGTTGGTCTGTACTCTCCCGGTTTCGGCCAGGTAGGTCACCAGACCAATCTTCCGCGCACGATTCAGTTTGCCTTGCGGCTCAGTTTCTAAGGACCGCTTCGTCTTACTCGACTATTACCAAAACCCGCATCGCGAGAAGGGCCTGCCACGTACCCTTTCTCGCGATGCGGGCCTTTCACTTTCGATGGATCCCTGGCTTATCTTCCGGGCAAATGTCAAGTCAACTTTCGCTGTGCAAACCTCAACCACGCAAATTGTGTTTTGCCGTAAAGGTCAGCAGAAAGCCCACACCGCGAACACGGAGACACTATGAAGATCGACCGCCGCGAATTCCTTTACTCTCTGATCGGAACTGCCTCTCTCTCAGTCTTGAGCACCTCGGCGAGGGCAAGTTCTCTGCTCGATTCGGCGGTTGCCGGGCGAATGGCTTCAGATCCCCGCCGCCCGCAATTTCATCTGCTCCCGGCCGCAAATTGGATGAATGACCCCAACGGGCCGATTTACTTCAGCGGTAAGTACCATATGTTTTATCAATACAATCCCAACGGCGCCTTCTGGGGCGACATGCACTGGGATCATGCCGTCAGCACCGACATGGTGCACTGGAAGCATCTCGGCGTGGCTCTTGCGCCAACCCCGGGCGGACCCGACGCCGATGGGTGCTTCTCCGGTACGATCGTGGTTCAAAACGGGCAGGCTGCGATGCTCTACACGGCTGTCCGCTCCGTACCCGAAGCGCAGGCCACGATTAAAGATGGTGCGCACAGTCTTTTAGAAACACAGTGCCTAGCCACATCGAATGATCCCGAACTGAAGACCTGGACGAAGCTGCCGGCTCCGGTCATTGCAGCGCCTCCGCCGGGCATTGCGGTTACAGGATTCCGCGATCCTTCTCCGTGGCGCCAAGGCAACTGGTGGTACATGACCATTGGTTCCGGCATCGAGGGCAAGGGCGGGGCGGTGCTTCTCTACAAATCGAAGGATTTACGCCACTGGGAGTTCATGCACATACTCGCCCAGCGCGAAGGCAGCATTGCGGCTGTTCCCGAGCACCAGGATGCGCGCGAAGTGTGGGAGTGCCCGGAGTTCTTCGCCCTGGGCGACAAGCATGTCCTCATCTATTCCACCTCGGGCAAGTCCTACTGGATGGCCGGAACTCTCGAACCTCGTGATATGACGTTCCATGCCGAAACCACCGGCGTTTTGGATTACGGTTCCTTCTATGCGCCTAAAACTCAGTTGGACAAAGCGGGAAATCGCATTTTGTGGGGATGGATTCCCGAAACCCGCAAGATGGAAGAATACAAGGCTGCGGGCTGGGCGGGCCTGATGTCGCTGCCGCGCGTGCTCACGATCGACGAGGACGGCCGCCTCAGAATCGGCGTGGCCGCAGAGGTCCATCAACTCCGCAAACAGCCGCAGATCCTTCACGTTGAAACGAACCAAGAAAACAACCTGCGCCAGATCGACGGCCTCAGTATTACAGGCGCCTGTGGCGAGATCGAATGCGCCGTGCGCCGAGGCGCCGAGCCCTGGGAGCTATCTCTCCGCAATGCCGCGGATGCCTGGCTCACCTTGAAATACGATCCGCTTCACCATGGTCAGGTATCAATCGATGGCGCGCTGCAGCCTGTGGCCCTGGGCAGCCGGGAGGACTTGGATGTTCACGTGTATATCGATGGATCGGTGATCGAAGTCATCGTGAACCGTCAGGTTGCCTTTACCAAGCGCTTCTACTACGCGGGGAACAGCAGGCGCGATGCGCGCCTGCAATGGACAGGCAAGACATCCAACCTCGTGAAGTTATCCGTTTGGCAACTATACCCAATTGCCTCAGACCGTCTGACGAGCTGAGTTCCCGAAACACTCCTTTTCAATCAAATACGACACTGCAAGCGGCGCGATGCGGGCAACTGCCTCAGCGCAAGGGGCTGGTCAGCGATCAGATCATCGGCATGACGCAGCAATGGCTTCGTCAACTTGGCTTGAGCTCTTTTGATGGCCTGATCTGGCCTACCTGCGGGCATGTGATCTGTCATTCCGTGTGCCTTGGCGGAAGGAGCCCGTGGGGCGACCGTAAGCGTATGACCAACACACTTATAGACGAAGGGCGATTTGTGATGGACTCCTTTTATGGCAGAAGAGTCTGGAGTTGGAGTTCGTCGACGTGGCGGCCAGGAGATAGCGCGGTTGGCTGCCGCCCACTCCGGAAAAGAAGAAGAGGCGCAAGCATCCTGGCCGGCAGACCTTGCCCTTCGTTCTTCCACGCGTAGAGCGGGTGATTGTCTGCACGCCGGAACAGTGCATATGCGGAAACTGCGGGACGGAAACGAAAGTGATCGGCTACGAAGTCAGCGAAGTGCTGGAAGTGAAGCTGGCCGAGTATTTCGTGCAAGCGACCAAGCGCGAGAAACGGGCCTGCAAAAAGTGTGAAGAGCAAGGGGTAACGATGGCGCCTATGGTGTGGGCAATGCGGCGCGAGTTACTGGCTGGAAGTTATGGCCTCTGTGTCACCCAGCAGTTCGGCCACATCCTGCACTTCCACTCCGCTCTGAAGCAGAATGCGGGCAAAAGTGTGGCGGCAGCGGTGATGCACAGGACGGGCGGCCCACGGGCCGCACAGCTCCGAAAGCCGGTTCAACTTGCGCCGCCACACGTCAGTGATCACGCGGATATCCTCTTTGTCGTGAGTGCCGAAGATAAATCTGCCATGGGTTTGAACCCGCTGCCGAATAGCCGTAGGCACGAATGGTGGTCATGGCATGTGAAACGGTCAGCTCCGCCTTGTATGCGCGAACGGCCTTTTCGATGGTGGTCCGTTCCGTTCCCGGCTGCGGGGCTGTGGGGGCCGATGGGGCAGGGCCCAGGTTGTTCCAGGTCCCGGCCTTTTCGAAGCGGCAGGCTACGGCCTGGGCCTTTTCCCACTCCCACTCCCCGGTGCTCATGCGGTGGAACTTTCTGTTGAGGGTGCCAGAGACGAATATTGGGCAGGAGCAGCGTTTCCAGGTCTTCTTTCGCTCTTCAAATTCGCTGGATACGGAGTTGTGGGGATGTGCGACTTTACAGTCGCGGCGGTGGCGCCGGTACAGGTTCAGTTTCACAGCGTCATGCTACGCAGCGTTACCCCACATTGCCCCACTTTGGTGGTTTTTGTTGTAAGTCCTTTAAAATATAATGGCGGAGAGAGTGTCCGCCTAAAGCGTAACGAATCGCCTTTGTTTATGCTGGTATCAGCAATGCAACCATGGAAAGTACCACCAAATGTACCACCGTTAGTTCGGTGCTAGGCTGCTCTGCCCCATGCCCCCATCACTGTGTAGGAAGTTCCAAACCCCGTAGCTCCGCTGCCCGAACCATAGCAGGGCGCATCCGGGCGCGGGGGGACGCGGTGGTGTCTTGGAAGTTTTCTCAGTGTTCTCAGAGTCTCTGCATAGTGTGCAGATATGGATAAAGTGTAAAAAGCGTTTACTATAAATGACTTAGATTGAATATGATGCCCTCAAAAACCCTGTGAATCCCCGCCCAAGAATCTTCGGGGGAGTTGGAAAGGGAGTTGAATCCAACAACATCGTCTAGCCCTTTCGCGCTGTTTCGGCCACTTCTAGAATCAGAGCTTGCATTTGAGGGAAGGCAACCCCTATTTGATCGTCGCCAACACCGATAGCTGCAAACTTCTCTCCCCAACCGAGATTTTTGATATCCTCTGCGATGTATATGCGGTCCATGATGATCGCAAACGCGGACTTCTGCGCCTCGATCAAGCGGTCCCATTCTGTGCCTCGATAGAATTGTCTAGTAGCAGTGAATGCCAGTAGCTCTTTGCTCATCGTGCTGAGCGCAGAGAGCAACTCTCGAAATTCAATCTTCCGCGCATCCAAAATCCACTGCCTAGTCTGCCAAGAACGTATCAAGTAATGTCCGACCATAAGGCCGACCAACGGGCCAACTCCGGCCCAGATCGACAGAACCAACGTGAGTGTGGGATGTGGGCCTGAGCTTTGCATAAGTTGTCCTTTGGAGTTTCACAGAGAGTTTACTACCGGAACCGTCCGGGCTGCTCTCACGCCGTACAGCACGCCTCGCCAGCATCTAGGGACACTCAAACTGTGCTGGTGACGTAACGGTCACCCTGCGCTCTATCACGCGCTGGACTTGCACCGCGCTCCACTCCCCGCCCCGTGCGGTTGGAATCTTGCGCCCATTCAAGACAGAGGCAACCTGTCTCAGCGAAGTTGCGCCCTCTGCCTGTATCGCTTGAATGAGCGGCATCAGGTCTCTACCCTGTTTGCTGGCCTTCTCTGACCGTACCTCTGCACTCGCTACATTGCCTTTGCTGGCCACCGTTCGAATATCCCAGCGGTATCCCCCAGCTTTGTTCCTCTGGCCTTGGCAGCGGCGAGCGCGGCCTTCGTGCGGGTGGATATGGCACCAGTTTCATACTCTGCCATTGCCGTCATGATGTGTACCGTTAGCTTGTTCGCTTGCGGATGGTCCACCGCTTCAAAATCAACCCCAGACTTGTATCAGGTCACAGTCCCCGTACTCGCCCCCGCTCGACCATGGCAGGGCGCCCAAGTTCACCGGGGGACGCGGTGGCCGCGTGGAAGTTTCGTAGTAGCGTGGGAGTCACTTCACACTATGCAGAAATGCCAGTCTTAGATATTTTTATTGCTTGCCGTTAGAGTCCCACTCAAGCTATTGTTTGCTTCCCCCCGCCAGACCTCCCTGCACAAAGTGCACCCCGCTCTTGTTTCTTCCTTGTCCGAAATAGAGGTCGATGCGATTCTTGTTCCGTCTCTGCTTCCTCGGTGGTGCTTGGCTGAGTCTCTTCTTCAGAGACCCTTTTCCTTTTGGGATCTTCTGCACATAGGGTCCACCCGCCGGGACCAAGGCTGCTTTGCTCTTTGCGAGCGCCTTTTGGGTTTCTTGTTCCTTCTCCCGCACAAGAGTCAAACTCTGCTCCAATGGCAATGATTGAATACGCAGATTCTCCGTTCCGTTTCCCCGGATATTCATGCGCCTCGCATCGCCAGCCGAGGGCTTCACCTTAGATAGTTTCGGCATAGAACCGTTCAAGACTCCACGTAAGAGATGTTTGAAGTGTTGACCACTCTACCACCTCAGCCCCGCCCTTAAGCAAGTTCAGGGCACAGAGCTAACCGTCATTGAGTACAAGGCGCGGCTTGTTGTGACACAGGCCATGATCAAGGCCGCCCAAACCACGGCAAAGTCTTCAGGTTGAACGGGTGACGCGTTACATGCTCGGAAGTTTAGGCGGTGTCTTTCGAGATTCGCCTACTTCATTTCATCAATCCTCCTATTGCAACTCCTCAAACAGCATGTGTAACTCTTCATCTAGCTATACGGCTTCATTAAAAGCATTACCGACCTTATTTATTCCACGTAAGCCTCATGGTTTCTGCGTTTTATCCTTGACAAAGCGCCGATCTTGTGATAGTCTTATTACAAGATTAGGAGAGGGACGTGGCAGTACAGCCCTCGTAGATCGCAATGAAAGCTTCAGTTAACATACGGGTGTGGCTACCGCGCTGGAGCGAACGCAAGAAGCTGATGGCAAGGGTTGGCTCATGGCCTTCAAAAGTTGGTGTGACGCACGACAGCGTGACTAAACGGCACCACGACTCCTTAACCATCTATTGCGAGACGGCGCAGAATGAATACCGTCCCATCTATGGGAGAGACATGCACCCAGAGCCAAGAGAGTCTGGGGATTGAACGATTAGAATTGTTATGAAAACCACGAGGGACAAGTGTACCTGCTTGTCTCATCCGATGCCCTGCGGCAACTCCGCAGGGCTTTTTGTTTGCTTGCAAAAGAGCATTCGCAGCAATACCTAAACCACCACACGAAAGGTAATGATCACTTGACGAAAGCAGACAACGTAATTGCCATCGACACGCGAAAAGCCCCGACCTCAACCCCCAACAACGGCCAGGAGGTGATGATCAGGATTCCGCAGAAGGTTCAGGACCCTTCCCTACCCGGAATGGTGTTGTACAAGTATTTTCGAGACAACCCGGCCGCAGCGCCGCTCGACTCTCTCGACTGCCTTCTTTATCTCTTGGACGACATTTCAGAAGCAGACCCCGATATGAAGGGAGCCGTAGATTTTATGCAACATTTGGTAATGCAATCCATATGTATCGAGGAGCCAAAGCAGAAACAGAGGCGAAAATCAAAGTAAAGCCGCGAACCTAGAGCAACCGGGACTGCCGTGGGAGCGGCAAGTTCCGAGAGCAAGTTTATAGCAAAGTCTCCGTGCTAGTTCCTTTTCGCCTACACCAGCAACTGTGAGACTTCACCCATGGGTCAGAGTGCCTCCCTATGAGGCAGGAACAGCGTAGACAGCTCTGCATCCTCGCAGCGTGAGGATGCTCACGGAGCCGTGCTGCGGGCCGTCTGGTATCATCCTGAGCCATGAAACCAGCAACCCATATCTGCTCCAACTGTCGTAGTGTTGTGCGCCCGGTTTCCATCACTCCCGGTTCATTTTTGATGGAGGTTCTGTTGTGGCTGTGCCTCCTGTTGCCCGGTATCCTATACTCGCTCTGGCGCATTACCAGCCGGTACAAGGGCTGTCCGGTGTGTGGTGCCAGAAATCCAATACCGCTGGAGACACCGGCAGGAAAGGCCCTCGCTGCGATGTAGACCAGAAAAGGCTATTCTGCTATTTCAGGGTGTCAACCACACTTTTTTGTCCGTGCTGTATATTTCATTACATTTATTTTAAACGTATAACTACTTTATTATCATTCACTTACGGTAGGACGCTGTAGGATGCACGCCTAAAGAGTTGACAAAGCAGGAAAACCGTGCTATAATTATTACAAGTTGAAGGAATAACTATTTGTAGTTCGTGAGCTGCTGTATTATATAGATTCGGCTTCCCCTCCAAGGGCTACCCCAAGCGGGTGGCCCTTTTACTTTCTCCCCCAGTCTGGCCAAGGCTGGGGCAGCAACACAAAAGCATATGCCCATGATGGATGACGATGAAGGCTCTGGGGATACTCCCCCTCGGCCAGAGAACTCTATCATGGAAATGGAATGGTAACGGTTATGGACACCCGGAGAACCGGGGTGTGTAGGCAGAGTGCGACTCAGAGCCACTTTGCAGGATACCGTGAGCGCGTAGCCAGCATATGCTTTCCCGACCCGCCTTGCGAGTTGAACAGCAGGGACGACACGGTGCGCTCGATACCTCCATAGTCTGCAAGCGGAGCAGCATCCAGGCACAGGATGACAGTCCGCTAAACCTCCCCTCATGCTCTGCATAGGAGATGGTCACAGTATCCGTATACCGGCACGCCTAGAAAGCGAATCTCTGAGCCAGTAATCCTCATGCGGAATGGGGTTTACTGGTAACTACAGTACAGAACTACGTTCCGTTCCCGGCACACAACTTAAAAACCCTCTGCCCATACCGGCTGGACAGAATATACACACGTGTGTCTCTAGCTCTCAATACATCGTCCCCAAAGATTCAGGGGAATCACCCACAGATTATGAACAGTGTGCAGACGCCTCTTTGAGTGCGGGACTGCCTCAACCCCAGAAAGGCTCATAATGTCTCGCACATATTCAAGCACTACCTTCGCTGCTCTCATCCCCGGTGGACTCCCCACCCTAAACCAAGGGTCGGACCAGTTCCCGCCCTTCTCATCCGAGTGCCTCTATACATCAGCAGAAGCAGCCGCCTATCTGCGGGTGGAACCCCGCACCATCCATAAGTTCATTACCAGCGACCGAACCAATAAGTTGGCGGCATCGTGGATTGGCCGTGGCTGGCTTATTAAAGAGAGCGCCCTGGCTGCGTTCATCAAGGCTCAGGAGCAGGACACCCGCGAGATCGAGTAACCAGAGATTAGCAACACAAGATTAACGCGGTCCAACTGTCGCTCACCGTGGCCGGTTGAACTGGTTGGACCGCGTTAAGCGTGGTGAACTGGAACTATGGTCTTTTGGGCTAAGGACCTGCTAGCCCGGATATCTCACAGGCCGATTGTCGATTTGGGTGAGTCGGGGCCCGAGAAAAGTGTGGAAAGGCCGTCTTTTCTGTGTCATAACTACGTTGTCGAGACGGGTTATGGCCGAGGAAAGGGC
>Ga0302201_10000090_pt1 | contig 72604 bp, 65 predicted proteins | sample II_Bog_N3_2_FD_194586 | JGI IMG/M metagenome (GOLD analysis project Ga0302201, IMG submission 194586) | Peat permafrost microbial communities from Stordalen Mire near Abisko, Sweden - II_Bog_N3_2 | ecosystem: Environmental > Terrestrial > Soil > Wetlands > Peat | place: Sweden: Abisko... | reverse complement strand
CTAGCACCGAGGCTCCGTTTTTGCAAGAGCGATTTTGCTCAGACTGCGCATCCCGATCCGGCTAACGTGAAAACTACCTTGTGCGCCACAAATGCGCATACAGCAGTTGACGCTGCGCATGGGTAGAAAAAGGTGAAACGCAATGAAGAAGCTGATGACGTTAGCGGCAATTGTGAGTATGACGAGCGTGGCCTGGGCAGGATCTGGCCGCGAAGCAACCGCCGACAGGCTTGATCACGCGGGCGCAGTCCTGCACGAGATCATGTCCGCGCCGGACAGAGGCATTCCGGAAGAAGTTCTGGAACACGCAAAGTGCATCGCCGTTGTGCCCCACATGCTCAAGGGCGGCTTTGTATTTGGCGCCGAGAATGGCAGAGGCGTTGCCACCTGCCGCACCGCCAATGGATGGAGCGCTCCGGCGTTCTTTACCATCACCGGCGGAAGCTGGGGATTGCAGATCGGCATCGAAGGCATCGACCTGGTCATGATCATCCAGAACGAAAACGGGATGAAGCACCTGATCAACAGCAACTTTGAGCTGGGCGGCGACGCTTCAGCGGCAGCCGGTCCGGTGGGGCGTCACGCCTCTGCCGATACCGACTGGAAGATGAATACCGAAGTCCTGACTTATTCGCGCGCCAAGGGCCTGTTTGCCGGACTCACACTGACCGGCGCGGCCATTCGCCGCGACAGCGACTCGACTGAAGCCATCTACGGCCGTGACGTCTCCACACGCCACATCCTGGAAGGCGAAGTTCCCGTTCCGGACGTGGCGCACGCCTTCCTCGACGCGGTACGCGACTCGAAGGCTCAGGCTGTTGCAGCGAACTAACCAACCCTAGGGACAATCTGGGGCCGCATGGAAACCACCCTGGGGTTTCCCTGCGGCCCCGGCCCTGATCGAGGCCTCTCATGCTCTGGACAATCTTCGTCATCCTGCTGATTCTGTGGATTCTGGGCTTCAGCTTTCACGTCGCGGGCAGCTTCATCCACATCCTGATCGTTGTCGCGGTCATCATCCTGATCTTCAACCTGATCAGCGGGCGACGCGGCCTGTAGAGTTGCGCTTTACTTGAGGGCGGCAGGGCCCGAGCAATCTTCAGAGGCCCTGGCCTTCCCCGGCTGAAGCACCCATGCCTGCAGCTTCCTCACTCGTGTATTGCATCTCCATCTCCACCATCAGCCGCTCCACCTGCTCCAGCTTGCGATCGCTGAGGTCGAGGAACCGTATGCCCACCAGGTTCCGTTCATCAATGAACTGGATCACCCCGCTGAGGCGAAACGGCATTCCGTTCAAATGAAACTCCGTCTCCACCCGCGTGTAAATTCCCAGCGGAAAGGTCTCGTCCGTGCGAATTCCGCACCCTCCCAGGCTCAGGTTCAGAATGCGCCCCTCGATTGCGCGGCCAATGTGAATCAGGAAGATGTGCGCCGTGGTGTCGACCTCATGGCGCGGATGCACCCGGCGGTTTCGCCCATGGGTAGCCGTCGCGACGTTCTCTGGCGCGGGTTCTGAACGCATTGACCGTTTCAGGGCTCGGATGGCTGGATCGGAAGCCGGCGTAACCCAAGCTCCAACCGCCGTCTCCGCAGACTGCTCCGCCGGATCATCCTCTGGAACCTCCTCTGGAATCTGGACTGCGGCTTGGCGCTCAGCCAGCTCTCGCTGAGCCTCTTCGAGCGCCCGTGCGGCGTTGGCTGCCTCCACCTCGCACAATACCTCCGCCAGTTCCTCCCTGCGGCGCGGGGTCGGGTAGGAAAACCGTATCCCCACCACATGTTGATCGTCGGTCCATTGGGTTGTGCCGCTCAGCCGGAAGGCGATGCCGTTGATCCTGAAGCTGACTTCCACATGTTTCTGCGTGCCGGCCCGGAACAGGTCCCCGGTCAACAGCCGGCATCCTTCCAGGCTCAGGTCGACCACCCGGCAGGGGTGCCAGGAATCGTGGCTCACCAGCAGCAACGAGGCGTCTTCATGCACCTCGAATCGAGGATGGGCGCGGTGCTCGGCCCCCTCATTGGCCGGCCTCTGGCTTGCAGGTCCTTGGCTTGTGGGCCCTTGGCTTGCAGGAACTTCCTGACCTTCTTCCTCGTCCATCCCTGATTCCACTGGAATCTCTGACGGAATCAGTGGCCCGCGGTCAGTGCCCAGGGAGTCGCAGGCGCCGGCTGCGCCGCTTCCCGCCCCTTCAGCCGGTCGTACTCATACAGGTCGCTCGTGGTGCCCAGCGACTCGTTGTAGAGGCTGATTGCGCCCGTCAGTTGCTTCAGTTCCTCACTGAACAGGTGAATCGCCTGCAATTGGCTGGCCGAAGCGGGCAACTCAAATTTGGAAGTCTTAATGAACTTCTGGTAGCCACGGTCGAGCAACTGCGCCACTTCCCCGTTCACCAGCGCTCCCGGCCGCTCGGCAAACGCCGCCGGTGAAATTCCCGCCTCGTCCCCTGCCCCGCTGCCATCCTCGCTCACGTTGCCGGCGTTCTTGCGTGCCGGCTGGCCAGGAACCAGCACCGCGCCGGCCCCATGCTTGCTCACCAGCACACCTCCAGCAACTACGGTGCTTGGTTGCACATCGAACGAATGGGTGCGAAGGGTCTCCAGCGTCTGATCGAAGTTCGGATTACGGGATTTTCGGCTCATAGGGTCGTTCCAGTCTGCGAGGATGATGAAATAGAGTTGGATTGCAACATCCTGCACTTCCAATCTCGCATATCCGGAACACCGGCTGCAATTTTCAATGGAAACCAAGCGGATTAGCGCCAAACCCGGCCTGTCTCTACCCGAGCGCATCGGCAGCACGCCGCTTGTCCGGCTGGAGATGCCGGTGCGCGCACTGGCCGGCATCACGCTGCTGGGCAAAGCCGAGTGGGCCAACCCCGGCGGCAGCGTCAAGGATCGCGCGGCGGCCTCCATGGTTCAGGATGCGCGCACCCGCGGACTGCTGGTTCCCGGCAAGACCCTGCTCGACGCCTCCAGCGGCAATACCGGCATCGCCTTTGCCATGCTGGGCGCGGCCTTGGGATTCCCGGTGCACCTGGCCATGCCTTCCAATGTCTCGCCAGAAAGGAAGCGCATCCTGCGCGCCTACGGCGCCCAGATGGACTGGACCGATCCAGATCGGGGTTCAGATGGGGCGATACGACGGGCCCGCGAGCTGGCGGGGAACGATCCGGATCGCTTTTACTACGCGGACCAATACTCGAACGACGCCAACTGGCTGGCCCACTACCGCACCACCGGACCGGAGATCTGGCAGCAGACCGCGGGGCAGATCACGCATTTTGTGGCTGGCCTGGGCACCAGCGGCACCTTCATGGGCGCCACACGCCGGCTCAAGGAGCTCAATCCAGCCATTCAGGCCATCAGCTTCCAGCCGGACTCACCATTTCACGGCCTGGAGGGGCTCAAGTTCATGGCCACCTCCATTGTGCCCGCCATTTACAACCCGCACCTGGCCGACCGCTCGCTCGAAGTGGAAACCGAGGCTTCCTACGCCATGGTCAAGCGCCTGGCCCGCGAAGAAGGCCTGCTGGTGGGCATCTCGGCTGCCGCGGCTGTGGTAGCCAGCGTACGGATTGCCATGGAGGAGAGTGCGGCGGGGCGCGAAGCCGTCATTGTGACAGTCTTGCCCGACTCCGCCGACAAGTACCTGTCCGAACGATTCTGGGAGGAGGATGGATGGGCATACTCCATATAACCGGCGCGGTCTACGCGGCCCTCCGCGCCCACGGCGAGGAAACCTATCCCCACGAGTGCTGCGGCGCGCTGCTGGGGCAGGCCACCGGCGACGGCTGGCAGGTGGAGGCCGCGGTGCGCGCCGGCAACACACGCACCGACTCGGCTCACAATCGCTACAACATCTCGCCTTTGGAACTGGTGAAGATTGAGCGCGAGGCGCGCCGCCAGGGTCTCGGCATCGCCGGCTTCTACCACTCCCACCCCGATCACCCCGCGCAATGGTCGTCCACCGACTTTGCGGAGGCCCACTGGCTGGGCTGCAGCTACGTGATTACCGCCGTCGCGCAGGGCAACGCGACTGTGACCAATTCCTTCCGGCTGGAAGGCGCCACCGAGGAAGACAAGCGGTTCGAACAGGATACGATTCTGGTAGACGGTGAATCCGTCTCGCCGGAGCGCTGTTGACCCTCACCGCAGGTCAATCTGATCGCATCGAAATCTGTAAAAATGCTGTCACCCTGAGCGACCGAAGGGGGAGGACCTGCGGTTCGTACCAACCTTCAACTCTCCGCACCCAATTCGGCGCCATCGAATCAAATAATCTGAGGCGAGGAAAACCAATCGCATGACCGTTTTTATCCCCACACCTCTGCGACCCTACGCGGGCGGCCACGATGCCGTCGAAATCGACGCGCCCACCGTCGCCGCCGTGCTCCTGGCGCTCACCGAGGCGCATCCCGACCTGCGCAAGCACCTGTTCACCGCCGAAGGTAAACTGCGCGCTTTTGTTAACCTGTATCTGAACGACGAAGACGTGCGCTACCTGCCTGAGAAGGAAGCAACCGCCGTAACCGCCGCCGACACGCTCTCGATCATCCCGTCAATCGCCGGCGGGGCGGACTAGCCGGGACTGGCCGTCCAGGCAGACGCGCCTTCGGCGCAGTTCATCCCGAGCTACATCGCCTGGGGCTAAACTAGGTTCGCTTTTTTCGCCGCATGCTGAAAACTGACAACTGATCTCTGACAACTGATCTCTGAAGAAGGACACATGCCAACCATCACCGAACCACCCGCGCTGCCTGAACTGACTACCGACGACCTTTCCCGCTACTCGCGCCACCTGATCCTGCCCGAGGTGGGCATGGAGGGCCAGCAGAAGCTGAAGGCCGCGCGCGTCCTGTGTGTGGGCACCGGCGGTCTGGGCTCGCCGCTGGCTCTTTACCTGACCGCGGCCGGCATCGGCACGCTGGGCCTGGTGGATTTCGACGTCGTGGACTCGAGCAACTTGCAGCGCCAGATCATCCACTCGACCAAGGACATTGGCCGCAAGAAGCTCGACTCGGCGGAAGAGAAGCTGAAGGCTCTCAACCCGTCGATCAACATCGTCAAGCACGACACCATGCTCTCCAGCGCCAACGCTCTTGAGATCATCAAGGACTACGACATAGTCGCCGATGGGACGGATAATTTCCCCACGCGCTACCTGGTCAACGATGCCTGCGTCCTGCTCGGTAAACCAAACGCCTACGGATCGATCTTCCGCTTTGAGGGCCAGGCCAGCGTCTTTTCCACCAAGACCGGCCCCTGCTACCGCTGTCTCTATCCCGAGCCGCCACCGCCGGGCCTGGTGCCCAGTTGCGCCGAGGGCGGAGTGCTGGGTATTCTCCCCGGCCTGGTGGGCGTGATTCAGGCCACTGAAGTCATCAAGCTGATTCTGGGCAAAGGCGAGCCGCTGATCGGCCGCCTGCTGCTGGTGGACGCGCTCAACATGCGCTTCCGCGAGCTCAAGCTGCGCAAGAATCCCGAGTGCCCGGTGTGCGGGGAAAACCCCACCGTCACAGCGCTCATCGACTACCAGCATTTCTGCGGCATTGTGCCCGAAACCCCGACAACAAGTGAAGGAAGAATCGTGAAGAACGGAATCCCGCAAATATCGGTCAAAGACCTCAAGGCCAGGCGCGACGCCGGCGAAGACGTGTTCCTGCTCGACGTACGTGAACCCTACGAGTACCAGATCGCGCAAATCGGCGGAACGCTGATTCCGCAGAACGATGTGCCCAATCGCCTGGCCGAAATCCCGCGCGATCGCGAGATCGTGGTGCAGTGCCGCAGCGGCGCGCGCTCGCAGCGCATCGCCGAATTGCTCAAGCAAGCCGGCTATCGGGACGTGGTCAACCTCGCCGGCGGCATCCTCGCCTGGTCCGACGAAATCGACCCCTCGGTGCAGAAATACTGAGGGCGTCAAGTTGCAGAAGCATGGGTAAGATCGCGGCAGATCGAGTCATCAAGAGCAGCGGCAACGTCTTCGCAGACCTTGGGCTGCCCGATGCGGCGGAGCTTCAGACCAAGGCCCGGCCCTGCGCGGTTCTCAACCGAATTGTTGAACGGCACCGGCTCACCCAGGCGGCAGTTGCGGTTGTTCTCGGCATCAACCAGCCTAAAGTCTCCGCACTCCTGAACTACAAGCTGGAAGGCTTCTCCGCCGAACGCTTGATGCACTTCCTGGTTCCGCTCGGGCAGGACATCGAAATTCTCGTGAAGGCCAAGCCCAGTTCGCGCTCCGCCCGGATTGCCGTCAAAGCCGCCTGACCTCATGCGCCGTAAGGCGGACGGAAGGAGCAGGGGCCTCCGAGGCCCCTGAAACTGAGCCCCAACACCACCGGCCTTTAGAGCGGTTTCGATTCACATGTTGCCATTTGAAAGTCAAGCGAGGTGGCATTTTCTTGAGAAAAATGCCACTTGGCCTCAATCCTTCTGTAAGCACCAGAATCGAAACCGCTGTAGGCCCGGGCCCTTTGCCCACGCCACAATCCACCCCTTCAAAATAAATCCCAAAATCTTGCCGATAATTATCCCCATTCGGCGCACAATCATTTCAGAGTCCACGCAAAAGCAAGAGCACTTGTGCTCGCCTGCCTGCCGGCACGCAATCGGAAACCAGGAAATGTCACGTAAGTCAATGATTTCAAGTACTTTGACTGTAAACATCTTATTTTTATGGAGATGGAGCCCTAGCCCTCCCTTATCTCCATAAAAATGAGTAACTTCCCTAAAAAGTACGGGGGGAGTCGGGGGGCTTGCGTGCCGTTTGCCCCATCCTGGGTGCCCAATCCATCGAGCGTGTTTTGGCCGGATGGGTGGGAAGCACTACGCCAGTGCGAGCGGATAGCGAGCGTCTGCCGCACCGCAGGTCCTTAGTGGGCCATCTCTATGGGGCCGGGGCGCGGCGCTTCGCCGCCTTTGCCGTTCTCTTCCATCTTGCCGAAGATCATCTTTCCGCTGGCGGTTTGCAGCACGCTGGTCACTGAGATATCCACGCTCTTGCCGATCAGCCGGCGCGCGTGATCCACCACCACCATGGTGCCGTCGTCCAGGTAGCCCACGCCCTGGTTGTACTCCTTGCCTTCTTTCAGGATGAGCACGTTCATACGCTCGCCCGGCAGCACCACCGGCTTCAGGGCATTGGCCAGGTCGTTGATGTTCAGCACTTCCACGTGATGCAGGTGGGCCACCTTGTTCAGGTTGAAGTCGTTGGTCACCACCTTGGCTTCCCACTTCTTGGCCAATTCCAGCAGCTTCAAATCCACTTCGCGGATGGAGGGAAAGTCGTCGGAAACAATCTGCACCTGGATGTTGGAATTCGACTGCATGCGCTGCAGCATGTCCAGGCCGCGCCGGCCCCTTTGCCTCTTGGACCCATCGGTCGAGTCGGCCACAATCTGCAACTCGCGCAGCACGAACTCGGGTACCACCATGGTTCCGTCAATAAACCCGGCCTCGGCAATGTCGGCAATGCGCCCGTCGATGATGACGCTGGTGTCAAGCACCTTGGCAGTCCTGCGGGTGGGCTTTTCGCCGGAGAAGATAGTGCCCAGCGCCGCGGGGTTCAGCAGGTCGCCCTTGGTGGCGCCCACCAGCAAACCCACATAAGTCATCAGCAGCAGGACAAAGATCTGCAGCACCGCCGAAGTGCTTCCATTCAGCGGAGCCGAGCGCAGCACCAGGCAGAACAGCGCCGCGCCAAAGATACCCAGCACGCTGCCGAATACCGCGCCGATCAGCCGTCGCAGGCTCAGCGCCCGCACCCTCAGTTCAAATACGATCACCGCGCCGGCTGCCGCGCCGCCCGCGCTCGCGCTCACCCATCCTGTCAGGCCGAAGGGATGAAGAAAATAACAGACCCCTGCAAGAAGGGCCACAAAAAGAAGACGAACCAGAACAAGATCCATAAAGACCAACTCCCGCTGGCCGTGACCAACTTATGCCAGGCTGGGCTCAGTTGGTGAGTATGAGCACTGCCGGGAGCAATCGTCAAGAACAGTTTTCAGTTGTAAGTTCTAAGTTGTCGGTTCTCGGCTATCAGCGGTCAGCTCTGTGTCTAAGAACGTCGATCCAACATCAAGGACTGGCCGCAGCCCTGTCGCTCACAGATGTTAGCCGCTGACAACTGACAACTTAAAACTGACAACTGTCTCTAAGACGCTGCCGCCAACTCCACCTGGGAGACGCGCATCGAGCCCTTGCGCGGGCCGCGCTTGCGTGCGCTGATCACCTTGATCCGCTCCAGCAGTTCCTGAGCCGAGCAGCTCTTCTTCGCCAGCAGCGCATCGGCCGGGTGCATCTCGCTGCCCATCTTCTGCGGGTCGCCGAGCAGAATCATGGGCACATGCGAAGCGATCTGCTTCAGCCGGCTTACCAGTTGACATCCATCCATCTGCGGCATGGCGAAATCCGCCAGCACCAGGTCCACCGTGTTCGCGGCAAAAATGCCGATCGCCTCCTGCCCGCTCGGGGCTGAAATCACCCGGTATCCGTTGGTTGCCAGCATGAACTTGAGTACGGAAAGCTCTTGTTCGTTATCGTCTACGCAGAGGATTACTTTCTTGGGCCGCATGATTTGGGAATACTCCTTGGTTCAATGTCAAACGTTCAATGTGTGTTTCCGGCAGGCAATGCTCCGCCTTTGTCCGCTCGACTGGCTGACTGGCGTGATGAGTTGCCGTGTTCGGCGACCGCAATTTGTGCAGCAGCAGCCTGGTTGATCTTCCGTCCGAATCGCTTTGCGTGAGCGCAGCCACGGGGGTGGCGCAGGGCTCAAGCAACGCATTCTCGGGCACTCGATAACCCAGGATGGCTAACCTTGGCATGCGGTCAAATTTGTGCTGAAAGCCTTGGGGCAAGACCGGCAAAGGAGCCGGTTAATTTCCTTCAATGCTTGCCAAGAGTACGAGAGGCGGAGCGCTGTGGGAAGAGAGAAAGGCTAGCGAAAACCGGCCTGAAAATTCCTCTGAAACAACGGAAAATTAGCTAGCGTTAACAGATGCCGACACTTGCGTTGATGAAAGCCTGTTGAAAGCATGTGCATCACGGCAGGAAAAGCTGTCCCTTTGCAACAAGAACGGTGCTGCCGGCCACCCGCACATCCGTCACCTTGGCCCACTCGGCATGAGCAGAAAGGTACAAATCGCTGAGTCGCCCAATCTCAACTCCCTGCCGCAGGTGAATCCGCGCGCCTGGCTCTGCCGCGCCGCGGGCCACAAGGTAGCTGATGGCGCAGCCAGCCGCCGATCCAGTGGCCGGGTCCTCGCCGCCGTTGAACTGCATCCGTGCCCGCCACGCCGGCTCCTGGCGGCCGTTCTGTCCGCTCCCCGTCGGCGCCAGCACATAGAACCACCGGGCTCCGCGCGCACGCAACCACGCGGTCGCCTCCTCCTGCTTCACCTGGAGCCCCGCCAGTGCATCGGACGACCGCAGCACGACAATGGCGAAGGCTGTTCCTGTCGATACAACCTGCGGCGGCAGCGCCGGATCGAGATCCTCGATGGCCAGGCCCGTCAGCCGTGCAACTTCGGCTGGGTCGAGTTCCGCGCCAAACTCCGGGTCCCGCTGCTTCATCTCGCCAAACAGGCCATCGCCGGAAAAGTGCACCGACACAGGACCAACATTCAGCGCCAGCGTCACCGTGTCGAACTTTATCGTTTCCCGGTCGTGCAACTTGAGTACGCTGGCCGTGCCCAGGGTGGGATGGCCCGCGAACGGCAGCTCTTCCTCGGTGGTAAAGATCCGCACCCGCACCCCTTCCGCCAGCTCCACATCCGCCGCACGCCGCTCAACAAACGTGGTCTCCGACAGGTTGAATTCGCGCGCAATCGCCTGCATCTGTTCCGTCGTCAGGTCAGCCGTGTTCATCACCACGGCCAGCGGATTGCCCTTCAGCGCCTCATCCGTAAACACATCCACCACGCAATACTCCAGCAACATCGCATCCGCTCCCGCCGGCCTCGGCCTGCTTGCATTATCGCGCCATCGTCTGTGGATTTGGCACTTCGATGGGCAACCTTAGCGATGGAACCCGGCGGTCGCCGGTTGCGTACACTTCAGCAAGATGGAACAGCGCTATGGTTGGGCCTGGGTTGAGGCGCAGGTTGCGCAGACGATCGATGTGTGGAACTGCTGCGCGCGGCAAGGAGTTCCGCTCTCGCCGCGCTACACCGTGCGCGAGCAGCGCAGCCACCAGAAGGCTTACGACCAGGGCCTGCGCGCCGTGCAGCGTGAGGCGAAACGGGCTCCGCGCAATGCAATCGAACGCAGGCTCGTGCAGCAGCGCATCGTCGCGCTGTTTCCGCAGTTTGCGGCTACCGCGCTGGGCCTTGAAGGCGAGGCTGTCAACCTGCTGTCGAACAGCTTTCTGCCCGTGGGCACGCAGCTTGCCCGCTGGGCGCGGCGCTTCGATCCGGCCCTCAACATGGAAGACACCATCCAGGCCTGCCGCAATGCGTGGACTGCGTGCGGACTGCAGGCGCTGCTCGGCCGGCCCATGGAGCTGACCTCTTCCATCCTTGCCTACAGCCTGCTCTACCCCTACACCGACAACCATCTCGACAGTCCGGACCTCTCCACTGCCGATAAGCTGCGCTTCAGCGAGCGCTTTCGCCAGCGCCTTTGCGGTGAGCTTCTGGACGCGAACACGGCGCATGAAGCAGCCGTGTGGACCATGGTCGAGCTGATTGAAGAGCAGTATCCGCGCGCGCAGTATCCCCAGATCTACGACGCCCTGCTCGCCATCCATCGCGGCCAGGAGCAAAGTATGGCTCAAAGTATGGCTCAAAGTATGGCACAGAGCCCCGCGCAACTCAGCAGCGCGCCCAACGGACAAGCCCTGAGCACAATCGATGTGTTGCGCATCGGCGCGGCAAAGGGTGGAACGTCCGTGCTTGCCGATGCGTTTCTGGCGCAGCCATGGCTCACCGAAGAAGAGATTCGCTTTGCGTTTGACTGGGGCGTGCTGCTGCAACTGGGAGACGATCTGCAGGATGTGCGCGAAGATCTCGCACGCGGTTCCATCACGCTCTTCACGCAGGCGGCCGCCGAGGGCCACGCGCTGGATGAGCTGGTGCTGCAACTGCTGCATTTCAGCCGCAACATTGCCGATAGGATGGATCGCCTGCCGCACGGGACGGCCAGTCTCAAGGACCTGCTGCGCATGAGCTGGCGTTCGCTGATCCTGATGGCCGTTGCCAACGCGCCCGCGTTCTTCACACCGGCGTTCCTCGCGGAACTCGAAGCCTGCTCCGCCTTCCGCTTCGACTTTCTCCGTGCGCGCAACCAGAAGCTCACCGGTCGCCAGTCGCTCTACGCCTTCGTCTTCGACGCGTTTGTCGATTCCGGCATTGAGGATTGCGCGGTGCGCGTGCCGGGAGCAGCGCTCAACGCGCCGCACATCGATCACGGCGAAGAACTGCGCGCCCTCACCAGCTCCTTCGCATAACTGCCGCGCCGGCGGATGGTGCTCGAAAACATGCCGAGCGCGGCGATGATTCAAGCCGCGGATGCGCAACAAATCCGGCCTCATGCGCTTGACAAGCCGCCCAATGTGCCCCTACTCTACGAATACACCCCAGTTGGAATCGCACTCGATTCGCTCTGGCAGGAAGAGTTCATGCCCAATACTTTCATTCCCGCAATGTGTCTGTGCTGCTGCTGTCAGAGCTGCGCTGAGCGGGCGTGTTCGCTGGGCTAGATTCAGAAACAGAATCATCCCAATGACCCACCCGCCGATGAGCGTGGTGGGTTTTTTAGTTGCAGTTGCAGTTGTAAGTTGTAAGTTCTCAGTCAGCATCGGTTACTGATCACCGATAACTGACTACTGACAACTGTGTAAGCACCGGTGGCGAAGTGGCTAACGCGCAGGTCTGCAAAACCTGTATTCGCGGGTTCGAAACCCGCCCGGTGCTCCAAACTTTCAGGCAAGAATGAAAAGGGCCGCGCCTCGCAATGGAGACGGCGGCCCTTTTTAGTTCATCCAATCGCCTTGGTCGCGACAAGTGTGAAAAGTAAACAGCCAGTGCGAGCCTCCCGCGAGCATCTGCCCCACCGCAGGTGGTCTGCTGCACGCAGTGCCAGGTGCCTAGAGGGCAATCAGGGGGCGGGGCAGGCGGGTCTGCGCGCGGTCGAGGAAGAGCCTCATGCGCAGCGCCTCGGAGCGTTCGAGCGCCACCAGCCGCATCTGCCGGCGGATATGATCGCCGTCTTGAAGCTGGCTCACCTGCGCCTCGTCGTGCTCCGCGTCGCGTTCGAGGCGGGCAATCCGCTCCTCGAGTGTGGAGCGAAAACGCGGGCTGATCTCAAAAGTCTCGTTGGCTAGCCGGTTGGTGATCATCGCAACCTCCTCAAGGCGGATTTCCGAGGCTGGAAAAATAATTCTCAGAAAGGCTAAAGTCTTTTCCGCCTAAGCCGATATTAACGACGACTCATGAAAGGCGCCAGATTACCGCCGTGTACACGGCACGCGCTCATCTGTCCAAAAACGGGACACATCAGGCCAATCCTTTGCTTTTTCCAATTGAAGAATCAACACGCGGTTTGAAGAAGCCGGCTTAGTTCTGTGGCAGCACCGCGAAGTAGCCCTTGCGCACCTGCACCTTCATGCCGTCGCCGCGGCATTCCACGCCAAGGTGGCGGAAGGTCCCGTCCATCTTCAGATTGCTGGGCGTGTAGGTGGCCACATACTGGGTGCGCAGTTCGTCCTCAATCTGCTGAAAGGCCGCCTCGAGTTTCTTGCCGTTATTGCCCACGTCGATCAGCCGGCCGCCGGTCTCCTCGGTCAGTTTCTTCATGGCCGAGTAGCCGCTGTAGCCGAAGCCGCCGTAAAAGCCGCGGTCTGCAATCAGGATCACATACACCAGCACGTTCGATTTCTGCGCCGCGGCAATCGCGTCCTGAATCTTGTTGCGGCTGCCCTCGTCCTCGCCGTCGGTGAGCAGGATCATGGCCTTGCGGCCCGACTCCTGATTCATCTTCTCGTTCGAGGCCAGGTACACCGCGTCGTAGAGCAGCGTTCCCTTGGGCGTTCCGTAGGTGGGAACAGTTCCGCCGCCCGCGCCGGGAATGCCCGCCGCGCCGTTGCCGCCGGCGGTGTTGATTTCGGCTTTGCCCATGGCGCGCGCCAGCAGCCGGGGGCTGTTGGTGTAGTCCTGCAAAAGGTCCACATCCACGTCAAAGGAGAGCAGAAACGCCTCGTCCTTCTGCCGCAGCACGCGGGAGAGAAACTGGCTGCCTACGTCCTGCTCCAGGGGCAACACGCGCTGCTGGCTGCCTGAGGTGTCCAGCAGAATGCCCAGGGTGATGGGCTGCTGGGTCTCGGCCACAAAGCTCTTCAGCGTCTGCGGCGCCTTGTCTTCGCTGATGGTGCAGTCGTCCCTGGTGAGATGGGGAACCAGGTTGCCCTGCTTGTCCTTTACCGTGAAGAAGACGTCCACCAGGCTGACGCTCACCTTGAAGGTGGCTGTGGGAATATCTTCGGCTGCCGGGGCGGGCGCATGGCTCACCGGGGGCGCGTCGGGCGAAGGGGCAAGCTGGGCCCATGCCGCCGCGGAAAAGCCAGGTAGGCCTGACATCGGAAGGCCGAGCAACAGGGCGGCAATTCCCAAACGCGTCTTCATTCTGGTCATTTAGACGAAATCCAGCTCTCGAAGAAAGCATACGCGAACTGTTTCCCGTGCGCGGAACAACCTGCGCGCGCCTGGCGCGTCTGATACTCTGACGAATGCAATACTGCTTTCGTCAGTTGTTCTTGTTTTCAGTATTCAAGTGCACGCCGTTTTCTTCCCGGCAGCATCCAACTGAGTACTGAAGGTGGAATACTACTAAAGACTGGCGACGGTTGATTCGGCAGTGCTCGCGGTTGAGAGGGCAGTTCGCGCTGCCCACTGTTCACTGAACACGGACCACTGGAGAAATATCTGTGAAGCTTGGTTTAACAGCATTGGCGCTGGCGGCAATTCTGAACGTGAGTCTGAGTCCGGGGGCCCACGGCCAGCAACAGCCCCAGCAGCAACAGCAGCAGCCCGCGATCCCCGACGCACCTGCCCCTCAGCCGCCTGTGCCGCTGACCGGCGCGGACGGCACCCCGATTACGCCCGGCAAAGGCGTTGGCACTGAACAGCCGGGCACGACCGGCTCGTCTTCCTCGACGACCGCCCAGCCGGCGCCCGCTGCCGCCGCCCCCATCCTGACCCCGCCGCCCAAGGATGACGTCCAGATGAATCCCCCGGCAGGCGCGGAGAAACTCGTCACCTTCCACCTGCAAGTCAACTTCGTTGAAGTCCCGGTGACCGTGAAGGACACCAAGGGCAAGCTGGTGGCCGGCCTTACCTTCCGCGATTTCAAGGTCTACGAGAACAACACGCGCGAACCTCTGACGCTGTTCACGGTTGATCCAGCTCCTCTCTCCATTGCATTCGTCGTCGACCAGAGCCTGACCTCCGACGTCATGTCCAAGGTCAACAACTCCCTCGACGCCATCCAGGGCGCGCTCACTCCCTACGACGAACTGGCCGTGGTCACCTACAGCAATGGCGCACAGGACCGCTCTGTCGGGTTCACCGGCGCGCAGAGCGCACGCGTTCCGTTTATTTTCTCCATGACCAAGGCGGCCGGCGAGGAGATTCTTGCGCCAGTCGGCAGCGGCCCCATGGCTGGGTGCAGCATCCACGTGAATGGCAACTGCGCCGACCCCAACATTCAGCCGGGACGCTCCGTCGGCAGCGGTACCAATCCGATGACCATCCCCAAGGAAATCCACACGCTGAACGACGCCATCCTGGCCGCGGCCAAGGAGCTGTCCACGCGTCCCAAGGGCCGCCGGCGCGTTATCTACGTCATCTCCGACGGCAAGGAATACGGAAGCAAGGCCACCATCAAGGAAGTGATCCGCTACCTTGAGACCAACCAGATCGGCGTCTACGGCACGCTGGTAGGCGATTCGGCGCGCTGGGGCGAGGGCTACCTGAGCCGCTTCCACCTGCCCTTTACCATGTACGACAACGTGCTCTACAAGTACATCGCAGCCACCGGCGGCACGGCCGACTCGGAGCGCAACCTCAACGGCATTGAGAAGAGCTACCAGGCGATCGCTGCCGAGGCGCGCAACCAGTACACGCTGGGCTACAACAGCCATGAACCGGTCATCGACGGCAAGTTCCGCAAGATCGATGTGCGCGTGGAACGGCCCGGCCTGGACGTGACCGCCAAGAACGGCTACTACCCTAACGCCCGGGACAACCAGTAGACAGTGAACTCGTCGGGCACGGCGGCTGGAATTGGATTGCTGTCCGCCGCCAGTTGGGGCGGCTCGGACTTTGCGGGCGGGTGGGGCGCACGGCGCGCTCCCGCCCTGCTCGTCGTCGCCTCCGGCCAGATCATCTCCCTTTTTCTGCTCCTCGCTCTCTGCCGCGGCATGCATGTGCCCCTTCCCGCCACACGGTTTCTGGTCTACGCGGCTCTGGGCGGATTTGAAGGCGCGCTGGCACTGGCCCTGTTTTATCGCGCCCTGGCCATGGGCGCCATGGGACTCACCGCCGCTCTCACCGGCCTGCTGACGGCTTTGATCCCCGTCGTCTTTTCGATCTTTCAGGAGGGGCTGCCCACCCCGCTGACCGCCGCAGGTCTGGCCATGGGCCTGGCGGCCATCTGGCTCATTACCCGGGCTCCGGCCACAAAGGGGCCGGACGCGGCCAGGCATTCCACCCCGCCGGCTGCGCTGCTGTTGGGCGCGCTCTCCGGAGTGGGCTTCGGAACCCAATTGATTCTTTTCAAGACGGCAGGCGCTGGCGGCATTCTGTGGGCCATGACCGCGACCCGCGCCTCTGGCGTGGCTGCGCTGCTTCTGGTTCTGGCCCTTATGCCCCCCAAGGCGCCCTGGCGGGGTTTCTGGCTGATCGGCATCCTGGCCGGAACCCTCGATACCTTCGGCAACCTGTTTTTCCTTGAGGCTGCGCGCTTTGGGCGCCTCGATGTGGCCGCGGTGGTCTGCTCCCTCTACCCCGGCGGGACCATTCTGCTGGCCGCCATCGTGTTGCGCGAGTGGCCCACACGCAGGCAGTTGGCCGGGATTGCGGTCGCCCTGGCCGCCGTCGCCCTGCTCAGCGTCTAGCAAAATCCATCCCAAGAGGCGCAAAAAGACCCGCGCATCGGCGCAGGCCTCTCGGTTGGTATCTGAATCACACTTCATGCGGGCGGAACAACAGCCCGGCAGACGGTCTTCGCGGCAAACCTTACCTGGGCTCACCCGGCGTTGTCGGAGGCGGCGGAGGAGGAGGCGCGCTCTGCTGCACCACGGGAGGCGCGATGTGCGGAGTAGGGGCCGGATCGGTCACGCCCTTGATTCCTTCCTTGAAGCCCTTCAGGCCTTCGCCCAGTCCCTTGCCAAGCTCCGGCAGCCGCTTGGCGCCGAAAAGCAGAAATGCGACCACGCCCAGCACAATCAAATGCCAAGGCTGTAGAAGATCACCCATGGTTGTTCCTCCGCGCCGGCACGCCCGGCGCACAATCTCACTCAATAGTCATTGTTGCACAAAGCCCGGTTGCCCGGAGAGACATACGTCACACCCCAAACAGACCTGTCCACCTGGAATACGCGCCGGACGCCCGGTCGGATGCAGCGGATCTGGTTCAATTCATCTGCACTGGCTCACTGCCCCTGTTCCCTGATCCCTGTTCCCTGATCCCTGACCCCTGCTTCTAATTCACCTGCGCCGGTTTGCCCAGCCGTTCCGTCACCATGGTGTAGAAGGCGCGCAGGTCTTCCTCTTCGCCGATGGTGAGCCTGCGGAAGACCTTCATCAGCGGAAACAGCCTTGATCCGCGCACATCCACCGCGGGTACGGCCACCGCGCCGCCCGGATACTGCGTCATCTCCCAGCCGCCGGCATAGCGCCGCCGCAGCACTTCGCCCAGGTAGGCGCCCCACAGCCGCACTTCAAAATCGACATCCAGCTCGGGGCTCTCCCCTACCAGCACCAGGATCTCGTCCAGCGCGTCAATCGATTCCGAGGTAAAGTCCAGGCTCTGCCGGAACTCCTTCTTGGCCAACTCGGCCGCCGCGCGGGCATAGCCGTCCATCATCTCTGTGAGGTCGGAGTAGTTGCTCGATTCCAGTCGTTTGCGCAGATCGGTGTGACTTGACATACGTTCTCCAGAGTAAATCCTCAGGCCGCTGAAACACCCCATCCGCTGAAACAATGGATCAAAGGCAAACGTCCTGCCATCTATTAGGAACAGATTCAAGCTTCCCCCGGAGGTTCCCGTTGAAAACCGTCAAATTCGCTGTCTTTGCCCTGATGCTGGCCATGGGAGCGGCGACCGCCAACTCGGCCGGTCGCGAGATCTATCCCGACCCCGCGCAGGCCAAGGCCGACCTCGCCGCCGCCCTAAAGACCGCCGCAGCCACCCACAAGCGTGTCCTGCTGGACTTTGGCGGCAACTGGTGCGGGGACTGCCAGGTTCTCGACATCTACTTCCACAATTCGGAGAACCTGCCCATTCTGGAGTCGAACTTCGTCCTTGTTCACGTGAACATCGGGCACTACGACGCCAATCTGGACATCGCCGAGAAGTATGAGATTCCGCTGAAGAAGGGTGTGCCGGCACTCGCGGTGCTCAGCGACCACGGCAAGCTGCTTTACAGCCAGCGCACAGGCGAGTTTGAATCGATGCGTCGCATTGATCCCTCGTCCGTCACCGGATTTCTGGTGCAATGGAAGCCGCTGAAGCCGGGCTGCTCGGCGGTCATGGTGAACTGCTAGGATCGCAGCTCCGCCTCACCCAATCGGCTTGAGGTGCTTGGTGTTCTGGTAGGTATAAATAATCCTGTGGGCCACGGTGATGGTGGACAGCACCGCCAGCACCCATAGCACCGGGGCCATCACGCCCCATTGGTTAAACAGGGCGCCCAGGATCACCAGCACGATGCGCTCCGGCCGCTCCATGAAGCCCACCTTGCATTGGCCGATCAGAGCCTCGGCACGGGCGCGCGTGTAGCTCACCATCAGCGACGTGACCATGACAAAGGCCACCAGCACGACATACCTGAACCGGTTGATGCGGCCATAGTAGACCAGCAGTCCGAAGAACAGAACCACGTCGGAGTAGCGGTCGATCACCGAATCAAAGAATGAGCCGAAGACCGTCACCTGGTTGTTCTTGCGCGCCACGCGGCCGTCCACCATGTCAAAGATGCCGGCGCCGAAGATGACCATTCCGGCGTAGAAAAACATGCGCCCGGAGTTGGCCGCATTGGCGTGGCCAAACAGGAACGCGGCCACGATGTTGATGACCAGGCCGATAAACGTAAACACGTTGGGGGAGATGCGGGTGAGGGCCAGGCCGTGCACGATGCGGTCAAGAAGCCAGCCGCAGGCGCGGCCGAAAGCGCTGGTCCAGGTCATTCCCATCTTCCTTGTTACTGCTCTTGGCCGGTTCCGGCGCTGTTTTCCTTGGCGCCTTCGCCCGCTTCATCGTGAATCGTGGTGAGCTTCAATATCTCGAGTTCGCGCTTGCCGTTGGGGGTCACGATGGTGGCAATGTCGCCCACCTTCCTGCCCACAATGCCGCGCCCGATCGGCGAAGTGGTGGAGATGAGCCCCTTGGAAACATCGGACTCCTCGCTGGTCACCAGCCGGTACACAATCTCTTCGTCCTTGGTGGAGTCAAACACCACCACGGTCGAGCCGAACCCGGCCTTGTCCCTGGGAATGTTCGACAGGTTCACAAGTGAAAGCTCGGCCATGCGCCGCTTGAGCTGACCCAGGCGGGCGTTGACAAAGTCCTGGCGCTGCTTCGCCATGTGATACTCGGCGTTTTCCGAGAGATCTCCCATGGCCACGGCTTTTTTGATCTCCGCTGGAAGCTCATGCTGGAGCTCATGCTCAAGGATGGCGATCTCGGCGAGAAGCTGCTTTTTGATATGCTCGGGCATCCATGGTCCATGGCGGCGAGCAGGCATGCTCAATCCGCGAAAGATGAAAGAACTTGATTTCTCATTATACGCGGGGGAGAAGACAGGGGTCAGAGATCAGGGGGCAGGGGTCAGGCGCGCCCAGCCAGCACGACTTACAGGGCATGGAGAATCCGCGCACCAGTGGGAACAAGCAAACCGCAGGGGAAGGATTTTCCCTTATGCCCCAGTTGAAGTATGGCCGTCGTCCCTCTCAGATTCCTGATCCCTGATCCCTGAAACCTGCTCTTCTGATCCCTGTTCCCTGTTCCCTGTTCCCTGCTTATCCATAAACGACCGCAATATCAGCGTTGCCGCTACCTGATCGATTACTTCCCGGTGCTCCTGCCTTGGCCGGCCGGCTTCGTACAGGATCTGGTGCGCTTCATGCGAGGTAAGCCGCTCATCCCACAGGTGAATGGGCAGGCCGGTCAGCTGGCCCAGCTCGGCCGCAAAGGCCTGCGTCTTCTCGGCCTGCGGGCTCAGCTCGCCGGAAAGGTGCAGCGGATTGCCCACCACGATCCCCGCCACGCTGAATTTGCGCGCCAGCCGTCCCAACCGGCGCAGGTCCTCGCGCCGGTTATGGTGACGCTCGATCGTCATCACCGGCTGCGCGGTCAGGCCCAGCTCGTCACTCACGGCCACGCCGATGCGGCGGTTGCCGACGTCGAGGCCAAGATAGCGTGGACGGAAAAGGGATTGCGTGTCCAGAACTTTACTCCCAACCTTGATCTTAAAGCTCTCCAAGCCGGTGTGAAAGGTCCGGGCTCATCCGATATGGCCAATTTGCGCACGGCATACCCGGTACAATCAAAGGAAGAGAATCCCCTTGGGGAATTGGCGCGTCTTAAATAGACGGAAGGATTAAAAGCATCTGAATGGTTGTCCGCAAGCGGCTGAGCCGGAAAAAGAAGAAGAGTTCTGGTGCGGCGGGATTCCTCCTGTTGATGCTACTGGGTTTAGCTCTCGCGGCGGGCGCGGCGGCTTGGATGATTCTTGCGCCGTTCGGGCCCAGCCGTGAAACGTTTGTCGAAGTCGCGCCTGGCTCAACGACCGCACGCATCGGCCGTCAGTTGGAACAGGCCGGCGTGGTTCGCAGCCGGTTTGCCTTCGATCTGTTGCGCTGGTGGAAACGGGGCACGCTGCGCGCTGGGGAATACCGCTTCGATCACCCTGCCCCGGTGAGTGAAATCTACGCCCGGATCGCACGCGGGGACGTCGATACCAGGACGGTCGTGATTCCGGAGGGCGAGAGCATTTTTGACATCGCCACCCGGCTGGAACAGGCCGGCTTAGGCCCGCGCCAGGGTTTTCTGGATGCGGCAAGGGAGCAGGCAGGGCTGGTAACCGATCTGGATCCCGGGGCAACAAGTCTGGAGGGCTACCTGTTTCCAGACACATATCATTTCGCCCGCAAGGCAACGCCGGGCCAGATTTGTGCCGCGATGGTGCGGCGCTTCCGCGCGGTGGCCGCGCAACTGGGATTGAAGGAAGACGTGCACGCAGTGGTTACGATGGCTTCATTGGTGGAACGGGAGACGGCGGTGGATGCGGAGCGGCCCCAGGTGGCCAGCGTGTTCGTCAATCGCCTCGCCAAAAAGATGCCTTTGATGACCGACCCGGCCGTGATTTATGGCCTCGAACTCGATGGCCGATGGCGGGGCACGCTCTACGCCAGCGACCTGAAGCTCGATACGCCCTACAACACCTATCTGCACCCCGGCCTGCCGCCCTCCCCGATCGCCAATCCGGGAGCCAAGGCGTTGCGCGCGGCCATGGAACCGGCGCACACGGACTATCTCTACTTCGTTGCTGCCGGAGCCAATCCGCAGGGACACTCTCTGTTTTCGAGCTCTCTGGAAGAGCACAACCACAACGTGGCCGGCTACCGGCACGCGGTGAAGAAGGCAGGTACGCGATGAATGGCCGCGCCCGCCTGCTCGCCGCCGCCGCGCTCGCGTTGCCGCTCGCGCTCAGCGGCTGCTCGCTGTTTCCCACTACGCGCAAATTGCCCGTGCCCAAACCTCCGCTGGTTACGCAGACTGTCTCGGCGGAGGACCTGGTGGCGCGCCTCAATCAACGCTGGGATACGCTGACGACCCTGACCGCAACCGTTGAGATTCAGGCCAGCGTGATGAAGTCAAAAGAAGGCCTGGCCAAGGACTACCCAACCCTGCACGGACACATTCTGATGCGCAAGCCGTCGGATCTGCGCGTGGTAGGCCAGTATATCGGCATACGCTTCTTTGACATGGCCACCGACGGCAAGAACTTTACGCTGTCCATCCCGCCGCAGAGCAAGGTGATTGAAGGCTCAAATGCGGTGAACAAGAGGTCGGCCAATCCGCTGGAAAATCTGCGGCCGGATTTCTTCTTTGACGCCATGCTGGTGCGCGGCATCCATCCGGAAGACGATTACGAGGTTACCGCCGACACCATCACCGTCGAGGACTCGGCGCGCAAGCATCTCTATTCCGTCCCCGAATACAAACTGAACATCATGCGCCGTAAGGCCAATGGGCATGAGCTCGAGCCGCAGCGCGTGATCTACTTCCATCGCGACGATCTCGAGCCGTACCAGCAGGACATCTACGACAGCGACGGCAACCTCGTGACCCAGGTGAGCTACGCCGGCTATCAGGACTTCGACGGCAGCAAGTACCCGTCTTCGGTGGTGATTACGCGACCGGTGGAAGAGATCCGCATCATTCTCTCCGTAGACAGCGTAAAAGAAAATCAGCCGCTGCCCGACAACCAGTTCGTGGTGCCCATTCCTGACGGGGCAAAAATCCAGAAGATGGAATAACTGGGCCGGGCGACCTTACTTCTTCGCTGCCGGCTCTCCGTGCATGAGTACTTCGTACCGCCGTGCGTATTCCGCCGTGTAATCGGCGACTGCACGGTCATAACTCAGGTGCGGCGTGTTGGGCTTCACGGTCCAATGCAGATCAACTTCCTTTGCATCTGGCGCAATGGCGATGGCCCCATCGGCAACCTTCACCGCTTTGCCATCGGCGGTTGCGCTCTGCACATTTACAAACCACGGAAGATGGACGACGATCTGCTTTGGAGCGGCTGTGAAGTTCGTCTTCAAATGAAGGACTGCCTCATTCGCGGCCGGCTGCTCCAGGGTGAAACCGACAGTGCCGAAGTTCGTGGGAGCCTGGCTCACCCAGATCGTCTTGCCCTTGCCGATCCACTCGGGTGAAACCACGCCGAGCAGATGCAGTTGGTCGCCGTCTTCGCGCACCAGCATCGTCCGCAACAGCGTCCGGTACTCTGCCGCAAACCAGCCATGCGGCGACAGGTTGTCCTGAAAGTTGCGATCGCCCCACGGGAGAATCGCAAACTCAAAACCGGCTTGCGTGGAACTGGTGTGCACCAGCAGCGCGTAGAACTCACGCAGAGCCTGCTGCTGGTCTTCAGGATCGCTGCGAATGGCTTCGGTCATGGTGTTCTTGATGGTCAGGTAGTGGTGCAGAAACTCGCCGTCGGCGTAGGTCATGATGCCCTCGGCGTACTTGGCCTGCGTGGCCTTGAGCGTCGCCGTCACACGCGGATCGTGCGCATCGAGGGTCGGCTCGGGAACAACGGCCAACAGGTTGCCCCAGTCGTATCCACCATTCTGCCCATCGAGCGCCGGAGGAATATAGCCCTTGTTCTCATCGGCACGCTGGGCCAGGACTTTGAAGAACGCCTGCTTGTAGTCGTCGTACTCCGTCTGCCAATTGTTTGCCAGATCCGTGTGGCCGGTCTCATTGGCCATTTGAATGGCGAGCTTGAGCCCGGAGAGCGCGAGGAAGCTATAGCCGGTCAAATGGCCGGGGACGTACTCGTTATCGCGTACGTCGCTGGCCGGCATAATGTGCAGCGGATCGGCTGCACGCGCCTGCTTGAGCCAGTCAACGGCGCGCGCAATCTGCGGGAGCGCCCACTCCGCAAACTCCTTGTCGTGGGTGATGCGATAGTGCTGCGCATAGCCCCACACGGCCTCACCCCAGCCATCGTACTGCTGTTCCTGCGAAAGAAAATTGCCGTCCTTCTTCTGCGACTTGGCAAAAAACTCCAGATCCTGCTTCGCGATATTTGGATAGCCGGTCACGTCGTAGCTGTGTGCGATGTCCGCGCCGTCGCGCAGAAAGAACATGTGATAGTGCAGCTTGTTGACCGTCTGGATGTAATCCGGGCCAATGTGATCGCGGGCCAGCAGGTCATACATCAGGCTTGCGTCAAATGTGTTCACAGCCTTCGCTTCCGGCAGGCTCACCTGCATGCCCTGCGCGAAAATCCCGTTCCAGAACTGCACGGTCTGCGCATGGGCCGCATCGAAACTCGCCTTTTCAACCTCCGCAATTGTTGCCGGATCGTCCGTGGGCACTACGGGCATCTTCAAGTCGAGGGTGCGTTCCTTCCCCGGAGTCAATAGCTCCGAATAAGTCACAATACCCACCGGCACGGTTGGATCGACAGTGAGATTCGACGGTTTGGTCACGTCCTGCGGGTAGTTGTAGTTGCCATGCAGAGTGTAGCCGCGCGACGAAAACCCTTCAGGGAAGGTGTAGAGCAAGCGCCCGTCGCGCAGGAAACGGCCACCATCGAATGAGTAAACCCAGTCCGGGTTGAATTTCTCGCCAAGCTGCCGATAATCGCCGGGGAATTTGCCCTCGCGCGGACGGTCAAAACGATTGTCGCCGTGACGTCCGCCGGTGTTGTTGGGCGCGTCGTAGCGAATGCCCGTGGCCAGAATGGCGCGCGTGGTCTGGCCGCCCACATTCTTCATCGTGATGCGAATGAAGTTGACCAGCGTACCGCTCGGCTCGCCGTTCTGGATTTCTTTGGTCGCCGCAAGCAGCGTGAATGTGTACTCCACGCCACCGCGCTCGAAGCTGTAGTGAATCACCGGCAGGCGCCCGTCTTCCAGAGTGCGCAGGCGCACGCTGGTCGGCTCCAGCTCCGGACCGGCAAAGAACATCAGTTCACCGAAGCCGGTCCGCAGATAGCCCTCGGGCGTGATCTCGGTAGCCGCCTCGGCATCCATCACGCCAATCTCGTCAGTGGGTTTGGAGTAGTAAGAGAACGGCTGGCCTGGCCGGTCAATCGACGGCGAAACCATCTGGGCTGAAAGCTTCGCGGCGGGCTCCATCACAAACGGCAGCAGGGCAAGGAGGATGAGGGTCGTGCAGATGTTTTTCATTTCAGCAGAAAGCGTAAATCATTTCGGTGGGAGGATGCGCCGACGGATCAGCGGCCGGTGGCAGGGGGAAGAGCCCCGGCGCCCTAGGGCATGCCGTGAAAGACCTGGCTCAGATCCGATCGCCCGGTGCCGGACGCGTAATAGGCAGCCCAGTAGTAGGGATGGCGGTAGCGCGGGTCGCGGATCAGGGTTTGCCGCGCCGTCGTCAAGGCCTGCGGAACCGTGAGCCCTTTGGCCAGGCCGCCATAGAAGGCGTCCATCATGGGAACGGCGGACCCTGAGTCAATCTGCCAGCGCGTGGCCACCACGTCCGGCACGCCGAGCGCGGCCAGCGTGTCCACAATGTCGCCCATGCCGTGGTTCCAGCCTTCTTCCTTTTTGCCGGTGGAGCAGGCGGAAAACACCGCCAGGCGGACGGCCCTGGGGGGATGTTTGCGAAAGACGGCGCTGTTGAGATACGGCCTGTCCGGACCGGCATCTTTAGCGCCGGTTGCAGCCTTGGCGGGAGCCAGCAGAAGCCGCGTGCCGCCGTCCTGTTGCGCCGCGTGGCCGGCAAAATGAAATGTTGTGGCCGTGGAAAGCCGCATGGCGACCTCCGGCTCGGTCGCGTCCGCGGCCAGCAACAGGTTCGGGGAGTTTCCAAACCGCGCCACGGCTTTGGCTTCGGCCAGCACCTCGGGCAGAAACGGGTTTTCGCCGCTCGCCACCGACGCGCCCACAATCAGCGGCCTGCCCGCCGGCGCTGTCGTCCTGCTCGCCGTTCCCGTCCCGCGATCCAATAGAAGCGATGGCGATTCCTCGAGATTGAACCCCAAACCGATCGGGCCGGCATCCGTTTCAACCGAGGGCCAGGGCAGATTGCCCAGCAGCGGGTCGGGTTCGAGAAGCAGCACGCCGTTTCCGCCTCCAACATCCTGCTGGTCAAGCTGCCCAAGCAGGATGCCGCCCACCTTGCGCGCAGCCCGGTCCACCGCGGCCATCGGCGTCGCCGGCGAGCTGACGGCAAACTCCAGCGGAGCCGCCGCCGCCAGCAGATCCTGCCGGCCCACCGGGACATCCTTCCACTCGACGCCCTGCGTGGTAGCCCGGTAAAGCAGCAGGCGGTCCAGCAGGACAATCTGCCCCAGTAGCCGGTTGTCGCCCAACTTTCCCAGCGCCTCCCCCAGCCGCGGCTTCAGACAGTCAAGCCCCTTCCTCGGGCAGACCGGCGCCGCTTCACCCAGAATCCGCAGCCGGTACCGCTCCCACAGCGCAAGAACGTCCTCGCCGGAGCGTCCCTGCGCCAGCCAGACCCCGGCCAGCACGGCGTAAAGCTCCCGATCCTGCTGGGCAAGCACAATGCTGTCCGCGCCGCCCGCGCCCGCCAGCCGCTCTTCATCCAGCAGCGCCTGCCGCACCGTGCGCTCAGCCGTCTCCGGATGGCCCTCGGCCAGTTCCAACTGTCCGCGCGCCACCGCATACTCGCGGCGATGATACGAGTTGTTTTCGCCATCCATATGCCGGATTGCCGAATCCAGCGTGCGGGCGGCCGCAGGCAGGTCGTGGCGCTCCAGGTAGAGCTTGGCCATGGCGTTCTCGTTCTCCGCCAGAAATCCCTGAATCGACATCTCGCCGCCGTTTGCGGCCAGCTCGGCCTGGGCTTGCTTCACCTGCTCCTGCGCCTCGTTGATCGCTCCGGCGCGAATCGCCGCCGCTGCCAGGTTGAGCCGCTCGGTGGGAATCAAGGCGCGGCTCGGCGTCAGCTCCAGCACGCCCAGCACCTCCCGCTGCGTGGCCAGCGCCACCCGCACCCAGGGCGTGGCGTGTTCCACCTCGTACAAGCCCGAAAGCGTGGCATAAAGCCGTATCGCCGGGTAGTCGCCGGAGTAGAACCGCTCCACCGTCGCCATCCCGTCCCGCCACGCGGCCTCTGCGTCGCCGGTATCCACGGCCGCCGAGCCAAGCATGATGCGCGCCCGCAGTTCAAGCAGCGCATACTTGCGCTCCTCGGCCAGCTTTTGCGCGTTCAGAAACGCAGGATTTTCTTCCTGCACACTCCCCGGACGGGGATCGCAGATGATGTCTTGAGTCAGGTCGTGAATCTGTATCCAGGCAAACTGCGGATCGCGTCCCAGCAGCGGATGCGCCGCCGCATAGCATCCGGGCATGTCCGAGCTGCGCAGCAGCGCGTACGACCGCTCCACCCGGGCGCGGTCTTCGCCAGCCGGGTTGCCCAGCGCGTGAAACAGCTTTCCCGCCAGCAGCGTCTGCTGTTGCGCCATCAGGTAGTCGCCCTTCACATCGGCGTCAATTGCCAGCGCCAGCAAGCGGATGGCCCGCATGTATTTCAGATTGGATTTAGAGGAGTTTGACGGAAGGGAATCGGGAAGAAGCAGTTGGGAGAGCCAGGGGTCTTGATGATTGCGTTCAAGCGAGTCGGCAAGAGCGTGCAGCAAAGTGCGGGCGGCCCGGCAATTTTCCGGGCAAGCCGCAGTGCATGGAGAACCGCGCGAGCAGTCTACCGGCATGGGGAATGCGGGGTTGAGCACCTTGGGCAACAGCGTGCTGGAAAGCTCCTCATCGATTGCGGCCAGCGCGGCGGGATCGGCCGCCAGGGCCAGCATCGCCTGCGGGGTGGCCAGGTGCTGCTCCATGCGGCTCTGATGGGTCTTCAACTGGTTCAGCTTTTGTTCCAGGGCCTGCAGGCGGCGGCGGCCGTCGGCCAGCCACTTCGGGTCGCGCTCAAAACGCAGATAGCGGTTCCATGTCTCCACGGCGTTCATCACCTGGCCGCGATCTTCCATGGCCACTGCCTCGTTGAACAGCACCACCGGATCGCCAGGGGCCAGTTCATCGGCGTGGCGCAGATATTCAAGGGCCGTGGTGCGATCGTTTTCGCTGCCGGTGCTTGAGCCGCGCTGAAAGTAAGCTGCCGCATCGTCGATCAGCAGGCCTGAAGTCACCGGCCCAGCCGCAATCAGGCGGTCGAGAATGTCGATGGCCGGATCGTACTTCTCTTCCAGAATGTCGGCGCGGGCTTCCAGTTGCAGCCAGTGCGGATCTTCCGGCGCGTTCTCCAACTGCCGCTCGATGCGGGCGTGGGCATCGAGCAGGCGCGCGGATTCATGCGCTGCCGCACCGCCGCGAAGATGGGTCTGCGGAGTCACATCGGCGAATCCGGCATCGGGCATGCGCAGCTCAAAGATGCGGTCGTGGGTGTAGGCCTCGGCCAACAGGCGTTCCGGCGTATTGGCGCGCTGCCACCACAAACCGGCCCCAACCGCCAGCAAAAGTGAAGCAGCCAGCCCGGCTCCTGCCCAAAGATAAAAGCGCGTCTTTCTTGAACCGGCTGAACGGTGCGGCGTACGCGCCAGTTCGACGGCCAGGTCGTGTTTCCATTCAGGCGACGCCGAAGCCAACTTGCCCAACTCGGCGGTCTCTTCCGCTGTCGCGTCCGCCGTGAGCAGGCGCAGACGTTCCGCGCAGGCGCCGCATTGCGCCGCGTGGGCCAGCAACGCCTCAATCTTCGGGTTTTCCTTCCCGTCCGCAGGGGGAGCTTCAAGGCCGAGCAGCACAAGCCACGCGCCCAACTCGGGACAATTCCCCGAGCCGGTCTTGCGCCCACCTGAGCTTGCCCCCTGCGCAGCCTCTGCGCGGGAGTATCGCCCGTCCATCAACTCATCCAGCGCACGCGCCAGCGGGGCTTGGCCCGCGGCATCGCCGGAATCGTATGGATCTTGCGGGTTGTTGTAGTCGCTCATATCCGCACTCTATTTAACGCCAATCCCAGTCACATTCCTTTCACAGACGCACGGGCCCTGTCAGCCGGTCTCAGCCCGCTCGGCTGGACTTCGGCTCCCAATCTCGGCGCGGAGCCATTTTGCCACCCGCCGCAGCGCGCTTTCCACTCCCTTGGGGGTGAGTCCCGCCGCCGACAGCCGGGCAATCTCTTCTGCCGTAAGTCCCTGCAAATAATAGAGCCAGAAGACTGACCGGTCGCGTTCGCTGATGATGTGAGGCGCCGCGCGGAGCTTTTCGTCCAACTGGGCCAGGAGCACCGAGCGGTGCATCCGCACCGACTCATGGCTACTCGCCACCGGGAAGACCGCCGCGTCTTCCACCAGGGTCATGGTTACCACTTTGCCACCCCTCTTTTCAGAATAGAGGCGGCGGAAGTAGTCGTTGGCCACCGAGGCGGACACCAGGCGCAGCAGGCCCAGAAACGAGTCTTCCCCGCGCGGCTCAAAATCCCTGAGAATCCGCCGCTCTTGCTCGCACAATTTCAGGAAGACTTCCTGCACGATATCGTCTACCGTTGCTTGAGATGAGCCGCTCGACCACATCCGCGCGATGCGCATCACCACCAGGGACGCCAGGGGTGTGCAGCGGCGCAGGAATTCCTCCCATTCCGCGGCATCCGCGGACTGGGCACAGGCCTTGGCCAAATCGTTGACTGAGCTGCGAATTGCTTCCATCGCGTGGGAGACCAGTTTACCGCACCGCTGCCCCACTAGTTATTTGTTTCTAAATTCGAACCGAATCGTGAACCTTTGCTCACCGCGCTGCGATTCGACCGTATGCTAGTATCCCGGCAAGCGTTCACGAACCTTTTCTGAGGAGCCCTTCATGGAAACCAGCATCCGCCCGCTCACCCTGGGCGAGATCCTTGACCGCACCGCACAGCTTTACCGCACTCATTTTCTCCTTTTTGCGGGCATTTTTGCCATCTATGCCGGCATTCAGCTGGTGATGAATCTGCTGCTGGTCGGAGAAAAGGAACTGCTGGCCTTGTGGCATCTGACCGAGAAGCTGCAATGGCTCACGTGGACCACCACCGGCCTCTCCATCCTCCTTATATTTTTGCTGCTGGGCACCTCCATCGCCGCCATCAGCCGCGCCGTGGCCTGGGTTCACCTGGACCAGCCAGCCACCATCCGCGGCGCTTACATGAGCATCCTGCCGCGCATCGGCCGCTATCTCTGGCTGATGACCATCACCGCTTTCCTGGTCTGGACGCCGCTGGTGATCGTCTATGCCGGCTACTTCGGCTTCATGGCCTACCACATCAAAGGATTCGGCACGCCTGGTGGCGTTGCCAACCAGCAGGCTGCCATGTCCGATCCAAAGAACGTGTTGCTCATCGGCGCTGCATCCGTCATTTTCTTTCTTCTGCTCATGCCCGCGCTGGCCTACACCACCCTCATGGGTCTTCGCTACTCGCTGGCCGTGCCCGTCTGCGTCGTGGAAGGCCTCAAGGCACGGCCCTCCCTGCGCCGCGGCGTGGAACTGGTCAAAGGAGCGCGCGGACGCATCTTCGTTCTGGCCCTGCTGATCGGCGCCATCAAGCTGGTTCTGGTCGGCGTCACACAGATCTTTGTGTTCGTCTCCGTCTTCAAGCACCACGGCCAGGTCAGCACCGCCATCACCATCCTGTCGCAGATCGTCTCGTTCTTCACCACCACCTTCCTTGGTCCCATCTACGCCACCGGCATCACCCTCTTCTACTACGATCAGCGCGTGCGCAAGGAGGGCTTTGACATTGAATGGATGATGCAGGCCGCCGGGCTCACCGTGCCCGCGCCGCCACCGGCTGAACCGCAAGCCGAGCCCTGGCTGGCCCTCGATTCTCACTTCGAACCACCCCCTGCCGAATCGCTCACGGTTGATCCTCCGTCTCTTGCTCCGCCACATGTTGATTCTGCCTCTGAACCGCATGACCCTGGGGAGAGCGCATGAACGAACCCCTCCGCCCATCCACGCTGGGCGATATTCTGGACCGCACCGCCCATCTTTACCGCTCGCGATTTCTTGTCTATTGGGGAATTGCGGTGGTTCCCACTGCGGTCATCCTCGTGTTCGCGCTGGGCGGCTTTCTGCTGTTCGCCTGGTCCGGCGCCGGCAAAGCCTCAGACTTCGCCACCGGAATCGTGGCCGTCGTGCTGGTCGCCGTGGGGACGTTGGTGGTGCTGCCCGTCTTCCTCGGCGTCTCCGCCCTGTCGTCCGCGGCCATGAGCCACGCCGTGGCCCGCGCCAATCTTGGAGAAGCGACCACCATCCGCGACGCCTACAGAGCCGTCTGGCGGCGCGGCTGGAACTACGTGGGCCTGTACATCCTTGAGGGACTCATCGTCGGCGTCGCTCCGTTCGTGGCGTGGTTCGCGCTCGTGTTCCTTGGCGCGGGACTGGCTGCTCTCGGTCAGTCGGCCGGCCTGGGCGCTGCCGGGGGCGTGCTCTTCGGTCTGGCGGCTGTACTGATCTTCTTCGCGATCGCCGCCTATGTCCTCTATATGGTCTTGCGCCTGTCGCTGGTCTTCCCGGCCTGCGTCGTGGAGCAGATCGGCGCCGTTGCCGCCCTCAAACGCAGTTCCACGCTGACCAGGGGAACCAAGGGGCGCATCTTCCTGCTCTATCTGATCGGCGCAGTTCTCGGCTGGGTCCTCACCCTCGTTGTGACCATCCCCTTCTCCATCCTCACCGCCATGCTTCCCGGCGCAAGCAGCCCGGAGCACGCGCAAACCGCTGCCATGGTGATGCTTTTCGTCGTCTACGGCGCAGCATTTGCCATCCAGTCCTTCACCCGCCCGGTGTACGGGATCGCGCTGGTGCTCTTCTACTACGACCAGCGCATCCGCCAGGAGGGCTTCGACATTGAGTGGATGATGCTCCAGGCCGGCATGGTAGCGCCGCCTGCCGCGCCGCAGCCCGAAGCCGCGCCGTGGACTGCTGCGGTTGCTCCAGTTCATCAGCCAGCCGAGCCATCGGCGCCATCGGTCGTCACGGAAGCCACGCCCGAAGAACCCGTCATGGGAACCAGGGAAGAAGCACCGAGCGCATTGCCGCCAGATCCAGAGCCCGGAGCGCCTGCATGACGGCACCGCTCAGGCCCATGAACCTGGGCGAGATCCTCGACCGCACTTTCCAGATTTACCGAGCCAAATTTCTGGTGTTCGTTGGCATCGCCGCCGTGCCATTCATCATGAAATTGACGATCCCGGTTCTCGGTTTAATTCTCGGCGCCATCCTGTCGCAGACGACTTTTGCGCACACCACCCGATACTCACTGGAAGACTTTGGCGCGGGGACGCTCACAAATGTAATCCTGGCCTATTCAAACCTGGTCATCTGGCCGGTACTCACCTTGGTGGCATCCCGGCAGCTTTTGTGCGAGGACATCACTCTCAGGTCGGCGGTCCTCGCATTCATGGGGCGCTGGCGGAGCTTTCTTGCGCTGACAGGCATCCTCTGGGCTGCAATGTCCTGGCCGCCTTGGTTGCTCCATCGTGTACCCATGGTTGATCGGATGATCTTTTCGGCACAAATGAGTTTGTGGGGCGGGACGGGCGCGATCGACAAGTTGCCATTTGCTCTGCTGACCCTTGCGGCCGTCGAAATATTCCGCTTCGCATTCGTCGCAATGATGTGTCTCAGCGTGCCCATTTGGACAATGGAATGCCTGCCAATTCGCACAGCGCTCCGCAAAGGATTTGGGTTTGCGCAATCCAGCTATCGCCACCTCTTTGCAGCATGGTGCCTGGCCGCCGCTTTGCAATGGGTGCTATATGCCGCAACCTCGGTTGTACTTGCGATTGCCTTACAAATTCTGTTGGCCAATACAAATGAGTGGGAAGCCTATCCAAGCATCCATAAGGCGGCAATTTTCATTCCGGTCTACATCGCGTCGACTCTCACCGGTGCGCTCTTCCCCATCGCAATGACCCTTATCTACTATGATCAGCGCATACGCCGGGAAGGCTACGACATCGAACGCATGATGGACTCCGCTGGATTGACCGCGCCGTTGAACTCTCCGGAGGGAGCACAGATCGTCGCGCCCGAAGCAGCCGAGGAGGCGCAGCCGTGATCGCGCGCAATCTCTTCGCGTCCTCTGCTTTTGCCGCACTGCTAGCCGCGCCGGCTTGCGCGGCCGGCCCCATTCCCGCAGCTCCCGCCATCGCTACCCACGCGAATGACGCCTCGCTCAACGACTATCGCGCCCACCTGCAGACCCTCACCTCGCTGGTGGAAGCCTGTGCCAAGGCCCGCGACCTCACCACCTGTGATCCCACAAAGGTCGGCCCCGACGACCGCGTCCCGCTCAGCGATGGCCCCAACGCCGAGCGGCGGCTGGTCCGCTACGGCTGGCTCCGCGTGCTGCTCTCCAAGGCCCAGGACAAAGACAAGGAGCAAGACGCATCCGCAGCCAAATCCGCCGCGGCCCTCCAGGAATCGTCGAGCAAGGAATCCTCCGACGGCGAGCCCACCTTTCCCGCTCCGGCCACAACCAGCCAGCTTCTCAACGACGCGGAGACCCGCTTGGCGCACGATCTTGGCCAGACCGACAAGCAGGCGGTTGCAGGCGCTGCACACGCCGGTGAGCGCCAGAACATGCGGCAGATCCTGGCTGGCCGCGACTTCCGCCACCTGGAAGCGCCCACCGCGCGCGACTCGTGGCTGGAAAAAATCGGCAACTGGCTCAACGCCCTGCTCAACAGCGTGGCCGAGTTCAGCGCCCGCGCGGCATGGATCGGCCGCCTGATAGTCGGCGGATTCATTCTCGCCGTCTGCGTCGGCCTGGTGTGGGGTCTGCTGCAACTGGAGCGCCGCTGGCGCATCCGGCTGGTTCCCGATCAGACCGGTCCGGCCTCCGGAGCCGCCTCTGCCCGCGACTGGCAACTGTGGCTTGAAGACGCGCGCAAAGCCGCCGCCGCGGGGCTGTGGCGCGAGGCCATCCACTTCGTCTATTGGGCAGCCATCTCGCGTCTGGAATCCCGCCGCCTGTGGCCCGCCGACCGCGCCCGCACCCCGCGCGAATACCTGGCTCTGGTTGGGCCGGAAGATCCGCGCAAGCCCAGCCTGGCCACCCTCACCCGCAGCTTTGAGCACACCTGGTATGGTGGCCGCGCCGCCGCCGAAAGCGACTACCGCAACGCCGAACAACTCGCCAACGCGCTGATCTCGGGAAACACCGCCCCCGCCTCAAGCACCAGCGGAGGCGCCGAATGAAATTCCTCTCCTCGCTCGACTCGCAGGACCGCAAACTCCTGCTCTGGTGCGTCGGCATCGGCCTTACACTCGCCGTCGTTACCGGCTTCCTGCTCCCCGGCGCCAACAACAACGACAACCCGCTGCCCTCCACCTATCTCTCCGGCCAGCACGGCGCACGCGCCGCCTACGAAACGCTGGTCCGGTCAGATTATTCCGTGGAGCGCTGGGAGCGCCCGCTGGGCGAACTGGCCAGCCAGGCGGATTCGAACACCGTCGTTATCTTCGCCGAGCCGTTTACCCGCGAGCCCAGTGACATCAAGGCGGTGCGCGCCATTCTGGAGCGCGGCGGCCGCGTGCTCTCCACTGGCTTCTGGGGCGGATTCATCCTGCCCGGCGAGGCCAGCGACACGCCCAAGGAACTCAACTTCGCCGCCTGCCAACTGGAGCCCGAAGGCCTGGATTCGCTTTCCGATTCGGGTGAGGTTTGGATGGTTCCACAGGCAACCTGGAACGCCGGCAACCCCGCCCACCGCGTCGAGTACAGTTGCGCCGGCCAGCCCGCGGTAGTCGAGTTCGACTGGAAAAAGGGCCACGTGGTGTGGTGGGCCAGTTCCACGCCCCTTGAAAACGGCTCGCTCTCCCGCGCCCACAATCTGGACCTCTTCCTCAACTCGCTGGGTCCGCGCGAGGGCCATCATTTCTACTGGGATGAGTCACTGCACGGCGACGTCCGCTCCACATGGAGCTATGCCGCCGGGCCCGCGCTCTACACCCTATGGACCGCCATTGCGCTGCTGGGCGTTCTGGTCATCTTCACCTACAGCCGCCGCAGCGGGCCGGTACGCGATCTGCCTCCACCCGCGCGCGCCACCCCCATCGAATTCCTTGAGGCGCTGGGCTCGCTCTATCGCAATGCAGGAGCGTCTTCGACCGCCGTCGCCATCGCCTGGGAACGCTTTCGCCGCCATTCGCTGCGGCTGTGCGGGATGCGCGGCATCAAAATGAGTTCTGCGGAGCTGGCTGCGGTCATTCGGCGCCGTTTTCCCGCCGCCGACGCCAGCCTTGAGACCGACCTGGCCGCCTGCGAAGAGGCTGCATGGGGCGAGACCGTCGAGCCGCGCCAGGCGCTGAAACTGATCCAGACGCTCCACGAACACCAGCAGGCGCTTGAAGATGCGGCGAAACCCAGGTATTCCACCACGAAACCAGAAGACATTCATTCCAATCGGCAGGAAAGGGCTTCATGAGCGAGGAAATCAATCCATCTCCAGTCCCAGAATCATCCACTCCGAGCGCCAAAACCGCGGAGCGCGGCCTCTATGCGACGAGCCAGCTCATTGCCCACGCCCGCGGCGAACTGGGTCACGTCATCGCCGGCCAGGCAGCCGTCATTGAAGAGGTGCTGATCGCCGTCCTCTGCCAGGGCCACGCGCTGCTGGAGGGAGTGCCCGGCATCGCCAAGACGCTCATCGTCAAGTCGCTCGGCAGGCTGCTCGGCCTCGGCTTCCAGCGCGTCCAGGCCACGCCCGACCTTATGCCCGCCGACATCCTCGGCACCTCCATCCTGCGCCCCGGTACGGACAGCTTCAGCTTCCACGCCGGCCCGGTCTTTACCGATCTTCTATTGGTGGACGAAATCAACCGCATGCCTCCGCGCACACAGGCCGCGCTGCTCGAGTGCATGGAAGAGCGCCAGGTCACCAGCGACGTGGTGCGCCGGCCGCTGCCCGCCTGGTTTACCGTCTTCGCCACCCAGAATCCGGTCGACTTTGAAGGCACCTATCCGTTGCCCGAAGCGCAACTGGACCGGTTTCTGCTCAAGATTCGCGTGGCCTACCCGTCGGAAGCCGAGGAGCTGCAAATCCTTCAGCGTCACCATGCCGGGTCGGGCGCAGGCCTGTTGGAAGACGCGGCCATCGCGCCCATCCCTGAAGGCCTGCTGGCCGCTGCGCGCGCTGAGGTCCGCTCCATCCGCATTGAGCCGGAACTCTACACCTACATCCTTGCGCTGGCCCGCCGCACCCGCGAGTGGCCGACGTTGCTGTTAGGCGCAAGCCCCCGCGCCGCACTGAGCCTCATGCGCGTTGCCCAGGCCTCCGCAGCCTTCGATGGCCGCGATTACCTGGTTCCCGACGACGTCAAGCGCGCCGTGCAACCCGTCCTGCGCCACCGCGTCATGCTCAAACCGGAAGCAGAACTCGAAGGCTTCGACGCCGACCGCGTGCTCTCCGACGTGGTGGCCGCCGTGCCTGTGCCGCGGCAATGATCTATTGGAAGGCAGTTCTGATTCGAATGTACTCGCCGGGGAGCTCAACGTGACGGTCGCCGAGATATTCGAAATCGCAAACGCAAACCTTGGCCTCAGCGGCCCAATTCAATGGGCAACCAATCCGCCTGAGGATCCGACCGAGTCGAAACCAGGTGTTTATGTTGTTGCTCGTGTTGGCAGCCCTACGGAAGCCTGTGAACCTTGCGAACTCCCCCATCGGAGAAACCCCGGGAATTGGACTGGATCGTGAATACGAACGCAGCCGATGGCTTCCAGAAGAGCCAATCGTTTACGTCGGGAAATCAGATCGCTCAATACGAAGGCGCGTTGCAGAGTTTAGCCGCCAAATATGCGGGCAGCAGGGGAACCACCACGGCGGTCAGATTGTGAAGTTGCTCCAATGTAAACTGTGGGTCTATTGGATGGTGTCGAATGACCCTCTCGGAGCCGAATTCGATATGCTCTGCGCCTTCAAACAGTCTGCGGATCAATTGCCGTTCGGAAATGAGTATCCGGGAAGGAACCAAAGACGAATTCAAGTTGTAAGCTGATCGGCCGCCAGTTACGGGACAAAGTGTTGCGAAAATCGACTAAGGGCGGTATAAAGGTAGTATGAATAAGGGTATAACCAAGGCGAAGACTTCGATTACGCTCTCCCTGCCCCTTCTTGTCCAAATCGACAAATTGATCGGCGAACGCGCCTCCCGCTCAGCCTATATTGAAAAGGTGCTCAGCAACCATCTACGAGACGAAGCTCGCCAGGCCATTTACCAGCGCGACCTTCAAATCCTCAATGAAAATGCCGACTACTTCAATCGCGAAATGGAAGATGTGCTTCGCTTTCAGGCGCCAATCACGTACGAATCGGAAGAGTGAGGAGATATGCGTCGAGGCGAACTTTATCGTGTGCATCAGCCGCCGGGAGATCCGAAAAAGTACCGCTCGTTCGCCATCGCAGGCCGCCAATCCGCGGTCGACTCGGGGTTTTCGACCGTGATCTGTGCGCCTATATTCACCAACGGACAGGGCGCTTCAACACAAGTGAGCATCGGAATTGACCAGGGCATGAAGCATGATTGCTGGATCTGGTGTGACGGCTTGACGAGCATTCCAAAATCGGCGCTGACGCAATACGTGGGCTCTCTTTCCGCGTCCAAGCTGACCGAGTTCAATCGCGCTCTTGCATTCGCCCTCGATCTCGGCCTTGAGGCGCAATGATCTCCCCCTCCCTCCATCCCGAGCCCGTTCGAGCCGCCTGCGAGCGCCGCCGACGCTGGGCCTTTGGCCTCACGCCAAGATCCCTGGGCCTGCTCATCGCCGGCTTCCTGCTGCTCGTTCCCGGCTTCTGGGATGCGCGCCTCACCTGGGCGATGGTCGCCTTTGAAGTCCTTGTGCTCTTGGCCGCGCTCTTTGATGGCCTGCGCCTGCCCCGCGCCGCGCAGCTCACCGCCGGCCGCACCTGGTCCAACGCCCCCGCTCTCGACTCCGAAACCGAGATCGAGCTGACCATTGAAAACAATGGCCACATGATCATCGAGTGCCGGCTGGTCGACGATCTTCCACCCGCGCTCGTCGCCGATCCGGCAACCCATCGGCTGACAGCCTTCCCCCGCGTCCCCGCCAACGTGCGCTACCGCGTGGAGCCCACCGAGCGCGGCGACTGGGAGACCGGCTGGCTCTATGTTCGCTACCGCTCGCCCCTGGGCCTCGCCGAGCGCTGGGCCATGGCTCCGCTCACCCAGAAAGTCCGCGTCTACCCCGCCCTGCGCACCGGCGAGGAGCAGCAGATCTTCCTCGCCCGCAGCCGCCAGATTGACCTGCAACTGCGCCAGGCCCGCCAGCGCGGACTGGGCCGCGACTTCGAGAGCCTGCGCGACTACCGCGAGGGCGACGATCTGCGCGACGTCTGCTGGACCGCCAGCGCACGCCGCGGCGGCCTCATCACCCGTCAGTACCAGACCGAGCGCAGCCAGGCCGTCTGGATCGTGCTCGACTGCGGCCGGCTCATGCGCTCGCGCGTGTCGGCCACGGCTCCCGGCCAATCCGCGCTGCCGGTCGCCGAGCCCGGCGCGCGCGTCCACTCCAAGCTCGACTTTGCCTGCACCACCGCCGTTGCCCTCGCCCAGCTCGCCCTCTTCTCCGGCGACCGCGTCGGCCTGCTCGCCTATGGCCAGGGAATCCAGCAGCGCCTCCTTCCCGGTCGCGGCGCTGCCCATTTGCGCCAGTTGATCGAGTCCCTTGCCCAGGTCCGCGCCGAGACCAGCGAGGCCGACCACCTGCGCGCCACGGCCACGCTCAACCGCCTCCAACCCCGCCGCTCCCTGATCCTCTGGGTCACCGATCTGGCTGAAACCGCCATGCGCCCCGAGGTCATTGACGGCGCCATGCAGCTCCTCCGCCGCCACGTGCTGCTCTTCGTCGCCATGGCCCAGCCCGAGGTGGACCGCATCGCCGACGCCCGCCCCAAGAACGTGGAGCAGATGTTCCGCGCCGCCGCCGCGCAGGAGATGGCCGGCCGCCGCGAACTGCTCCTCGCCCGCCTCCACGAACACGGCGCGCTCACCCTCGACCTCAATCCCGAGGCGCTCACCTCCACCGTCCTCAACAACTACCTCACCGTGAAGGAACGGGCAATGGTGTAGCCATCGACTTAGCCAACTTAGCCAAGTCGTGCGATAATGGCTTATGCGCACCGCCAACATCGGCGTCCTCAAGAACCAGCTCAGCGCCTACCTGAAGTTCGTCAGAAACGGCGAAGAGGTCGTTGTCTGCGACCGCAACGTGCCCGTTGCCCGCATCGTCCCGCTTCAGCCCCAGCCTGAAATTGATCCCGACGACGCACGTCTCATCGCAGCGGGAATCATGACCGCGCCGAAAAATCCCCATCCCATTGACTGGGACGCCTTCTGGGCGATCCCAACCGGCAATGTCTCAGATCAAGCCGTCAAAGACGCCTTGGATTGGGTAAAGGGTGATCGTTAGATGGAGCGTGCCTTCTGGGACTCAAGCTCGCTGGTCCCTCTGTGCGTGACCCAGAAGGCTTCGCCTGCCGCTGAATCTCTGAACCTCCAATACAGCAAAATCGTGTGGTGGGCGGCTCCGGTTGAAATCCACGGTGCATTCACGCGACTGCTGCGCATGGGCCAACTCACCTCAAACCAGAACGTCGGCGCTGGACTCCGTCTCGACAAACTCCGGTCTGGATGGCTCGAAATCTCTCCGGCTCCAGCGCTACGCGACCGCGCCGAACAACTTCTCGACCGCTTCGCCCTGCGCTCCGCCGACGCCCTCCAACTCGCCGCCGCCCTCGCCTCGGCATCCGGCAAACCAACCACGCGAACCTTCATCTCCGGCGACGCGCAGCTCCTCGACGCCGCCCGCCAGCTTGGTTTCAAAATAATCCAGGCCTGAGCTTTTCCTCCGCTGCCGCTTTCCACCCCATTCTCAGAATCCCATCCCCCCGTTTTTTCATCTGTAAAATGAGGTCAGTGAATCGAGTGCACCATTCTGTCTTCCGGCCTTCCACCTTACCGGCCTTTCTTGCAGTCCTTGCCCTCTGCGGTGCGGGAGCGCTTGCACGCGCCCAGTCAAATCCCTCCTCCGCCTCCAATCCGTTTTACGGCAGCGTCACCCTCCGCCCGGCCACCGACGACACCCTCAAGCTTTCGCTGGACGACGCCGTCTCCCTGGGCCTCAAGAACAACCTGGGCCTCAAGGAAGCCGAAACCGGCGAAAAAGTGTTTCAAGGCGAAAAAAACCTGGCTCTCCAGCTCTTCCTGCCCACCATCACCCTTACCGGCGACACTGGCGTCCACCAGCAAAACCTGGCTGCGCTCGGCTTTGGCCCCAGCGCCCTTAAGTCGTTTTCCGCCCTCTTTCCCAACGGATTGCCGGCGGGATTCTCTGAGATCACCCGCGATGAGCTCACCGAAGGCCAGGTTCACTATAGTCAGACCCTCTTCTCCGGCCCGGTGATTGCCGGATTCAAGGCCGCCGGCGCAGCCGCCAAATCCGCCTACTTCGCCAAGATGTCGGCGCGCGGCGAGGTGGTCCAGCAGGTGGCCACGGCCTACCTGCACTGCATCGCGGCTTCCAGCGAGGTGGACAACGCCAAGGCTCTCCTGGCGCAGGACCAGCTTGGCTTCGACAATGCGCACGCCGCGCACCTGGCCGGAACGGTCGCCAATCTCGACGAGCTGCGCGCCCGCGTCCAGCTTCAGTCGCAGCAGCAATCCCTCATCGCCGCCCAGAACGCCCTTGAGAAAGACCTGATCCTGCTCAAGCGCGAAATCGGCATCGATCCCGGCCAGAAGATCGCACTCACTGACGCCGCTCCCTTGAGCGATCTGGCCACGCAAACCCCTGAGGAAGTCCGCGCCATCGCCTACAAGAACCGCCAGGACTACCAGAACCTGCAGAATGAAGCCATTGAATACAAGGCCCTCCACGCCGCCTATCGCAGCCAGCGGCTGCCCACGCTCAGCTTTGAGGGCTACTACGCCGTCGACCAGGTGAACGGCGCCGGCGCACACGGCAACATGATGGCCTTTGGCACGCTCAAGATTCCGCTCTTCCGCGAGGCCAGGCTGCGCGGCGATAATGACGCGGCCGCGGCACAGCAGGCCGCCGTGGACGCCCAACTGGCCGACCTGAAAAATCACATCGACGAACAGGTGCGCGCCGCGCTGCTGGATGTGGGTGCCGGCACCCGACTGGTGCAGGTGGCCCGCTCCAACGTGGATCTTGCCGCCCGCGCGCTCTCCGATGAAACCGACCGCGTGAGCGCCGGCGTCGATGACAACCTGCCGCTGGTGACTGCGCAGGCCACCCTGGCCTCGGCCCAAAGCAACCTGGTGGAAAGCCTCTACCAGTACAACCTGGCCAAACTGGCCCTGGCCCGCGCCGCCGGCGTCCTTGAGCAGCAATACCGCGATTACCTGGGGCGGTAGAGGAAAACCCGGCTGCGTTCTGCACCCGGTCAGGGAAGTTGGATCCCGAAATAGTGCACGTTGGGAAGATCCTGGTGCACATTGAAGGTATTCCGGATCGAAGAGTTCTCCTGGCCAACCCCGCCCAGCATGCCCCAGTAGGCCATCGGGAATCCGGGGTGATTCGGATCGTCCCCTTGCACAACCACGATGACGTGCCCATTCGCTCGGGGTGTCGCGAACTCCGTGCTCTTCATGCCCGCAATGATGAACCAGCCTGCGGAGGCATTCGCTTCCACGGTGGGCAAATCCGGCAGCGCGCCCCAGTCTGGCGCGGATGTGAGCTTGTCCACAATGGAGTCGGCATCGTCTCCATCGTCGAACAGGGTAACTCCCAGGGGCGAAGCCACGGCCCGCACAAAGCCGCTGCAGTTGCTCTTGTTGGCCTCCCAAACCGCATTGCACGCATCAATAATCTGCTGTGGTGTCAATATGTCCTCCGAGACCCGGTTCACGAATGCCAACGGGAGCATTCTCGTATCGCCCATTATGCCCCATCGGCAAGTAATCCGCGCCTTTATCCCGCAATCACAGGTTCCCGAGTAAAGTAGAGAAGAGGCACGCACCACCCATGTCCCGAAAACTGAGGATCAAATACTACGTAGAGCCGGATGCAGCCGCCCTGGCCAGCCGCGCTGCGCATCATTTTGTCGAGATGGTCTCAGAAGCCGTGGCCGCACGCGGCCGAGCGCGCATCGCCATCAGCGGTGGGTCCACTCCCAAGCCGGCCTTCCAGCTTCTCGCCGACCCCAACCAGCCCTGGCGGGCCCGCATGCCCTGGGAAAACCTTGACCTCTACTGGGTGGATGAGCGCACCGTTCCGCCCGATGCCGCGGACAGCAACTACCGCATGACCCGCGAAGCTCTCCTCGATCATGTCCCGCTCAAGCCTGAGCAGATTCACCGCATGGAGGGCGAACTGGACCCCCATGTCGCCGCATCGCGCTATGAGTCCGAGCTGCGCAACAGCTTCCGCCTGGAAGGCGCCGAGAGCCCGCGCTTTGACCTGATCGCCCTGGGCATGGGCGACGACGGGCACACCGCCTCGCTCTTCCCCCACACCGAAGCCATCCACGAGATGAGCCGCCTGGTCATCGCCAACCAGGTGCCGCAGAAAGACACCTGGCGCATCACGCTTACCTGGCCGGTGATCAACCACGCCAGCTCCGTCTTCTTCCTCATCGCCGGCGCCGATAAAGCGGAGATTCTAAACCAGGTTCTCACCGGCCCGCGCGATCCTGAAAAGCTTCCCAGTCAACTGATCTGGCCCTCAAGCGGTATACTCACACTGATTCTGGATAAAGCTGCAGCCGCGTTTTTGCCCGCAACGGACGAGCATGGCTGCGGAGTGTTAGAGAGGGCACGATGATTCTGGCGGGCGATGTAGGCGGCACCAAAGTCCACTTGGGGCTGTACGACTTTTCGGATGGAAAACTCAGATGCACACGCGATAAGCAGTATCCGGCCAAGGAGTATTCCGGCCTGGAAGCGATCGTAAAGGAGTTTCTCGGCGGAGACAAAGTCACCGCTGCCTGCTTCGGTGTTCCCGGCCCGGTACGCGACGGACGCCTGCGCCTGACCAACCTGCCCTGGACCCTGGACAGCCGCGAACTCGCCGCCGGCCTGGTCATCGACCACGTCTTCCTGATCAACGACCTTGAGGCCAACGGCTACGGCATCGCCGAGCTCTCGGCCGACCAGATCTACACCCTCGGCGAAGGCGACGCGCGCCAGACCGGCAACCGCGCCCTGCTGGCCGCCGGCACCGGCCTGGGCGAGGGCTTCCTCGTCTGGAACGGCCGCACCCACATCCCCTACCCCTCGGAGGGCGGCCACTCTGACTTTGCGCCGCGCAACGAGGACGAGATTGACCTGCTCCGCTTCCTCAAGCAGAAGTACAACGGCCGCATCAGCGCCGAGCGCGTGGTCAGCGGCATGGGCCTGACCAACATCTACGAGTTTCTGCGCGAAGTGCGCGGCATGGATGAGCCCGCCTGGCTGGCCGAACAGATTGCCGCGGCCCACGATCCCAACGCCGTGATCACCGAGAATGCCCTCGCCGCCAAGAGCGAAATCTGCGAGAAAGCCCTCGACATGTTCGTCTCCGCCTATGGCGCCGAGGCCGGCAATCTCGCCCTCAAAGTGCTCTCGGTCGGCGGACTCTACGTCGGCGGCGGCATCGCGCCCCGCATCCTGGAGAAGCTCAAGGACGGCACCTTCATCAAGGCATTCACTGACAAGGGCCGCCTGAGCCAGTTGCTCATCAATATGCCGGTGCGCGTCATTCTTGAGAGCAAAGCCGCTCTGCTGGGCGCCGCCGCCTACGCCGAAACCCGCGCCGCGGAACTAAGCGGCATCTCGCCAAGAGCCGCGTCGGTCAAGTTCTAGACCACTCCTTTCGAATCATGAGTGCCCCAGGTCCGGATTTTCGGACCTGGGATTCCGTCTTCACCCGCCCAGCGTAAAAATCACGTTGATGGTCGTCTCGAACTCAACCTGCACACCATCAACCAAAAGGGGCTTGTACTCCCACTTGGAGACGCAGGACAACCCCTCGACAGCCAACGAAGGCCATGGGGCCGAAACCACGTGCAGATCGTGAACCCTTCCATCCGTGCCGATAATTGCGCGCAAGACAACCGTTCCTGATACGCGGGCTTTCTTCGCGTCCTGGGGATAAATGGGCTGAACTTTCCTGATCAGAAGGCCCGGCGGAACAGTACTAAAAACCTGTTGAACCGTGGACGGGATCGTGGACTGAGCGTCGGAAGCGGGAGTCAGAACCGCGTCTGTAGGTGCCAGTCCTTCGATTGTTTCTACCTCGGCGCTGAGAACTTTGTTTTTCTCCTCAAAAAACAAAACTTCACGTGCGAGATATCTGCCCTGTATCTTGACGATCTTGTTGAATTGCGAAGTGAGCGCTTCAAATGAGTAGCTTGCCCGCAAAACCGGCATGTTTGGATCGAAGCAGTAAGTTGGAAATAACCCGAGGGGCGCAGCATCAATTTTGCCGTGTCCTGGACTCATCGGATTGAGCATGATGCATTGCACCTTCGCGCCCTGCGTCGACTCGGTCTGGCGTTCCAGATGCACCCTTGAAGGGTCTAGGTCGCCGGGCTTTGGGAGCGGTGAAAGCAGCGATTTTTGCAGTCTGAACTCAAAAAAACTGAGCGCCTCACCCGAAACCTTGTACGCACGCTTCGCATCCGCCGTATGCCATTCGGTATACGTTGCGCCAGGCCGCGTCCACGTGCTGCGATACACCTTTGGCGAAGCCCACCAGTACTCATACGTCCCCTGCTCGGTCGGCTTTCCATCCCCATCATAGAGTTGATAACTCGCCTTCAAATGCCAGGGCTTCAGGCTCGCATCGTTAAAGTCATAGAAAGGTGCAGCCGCCGCAAACACTTCCTTCGGATCCTTCGGCAAACCCGCCGCATCCCCGCCCGCTGCCTGACCCACACAAGGCATTACCATCCCGCAACAAAAGACCAACCCCAGCAGAACCCGCATAGTTCCGTCAGATTAACACGGCTTCTTTCCGCTTGCGCACCCCGTCCCCGCCTGTGAAAATGGTCGCAGCCAGCCACCTCCCGAATCACTTCACCCACCGAGGACCCCATGCAGCGCATCTTCCCGCTCTCCGTCCTGTCCGCCGTTCTCCTCGCCCCCTGCCTCGCGCCCGCCCAAACCATCTCCCCCGGCCAGGCCGCCCAAATCGACAAAGTCTTTGAGAAATGGAATCGCACTGACTCGCCCGGCTGCGCACTCGGCCTCTACAAAGACGGCCAGATCGTCTATAAGCACGGCTACGGCATGGCGAACCTCAATGACGACGTCACCATCGCGCCCGAAACCGTCTTCCACGTCGCCTCTATGTCCAAGCAGTTCACCGCCGCCTCCATCCTGCTTCTTCAGCAGCAGGGCAAGCTCTCCATCGACGACGACATCCACAAGTACATTCCCGAGCTACCCGATTTCGGCGAACACATCACCCTCCGCCACCTCATGCACCACACCAGCGGCCTGCGCGATCAATGGGCTCTGCTCGAACTCGCCGGCTGGCGCTACTCGCAAGACCTCATCACCGACGACGACGTAATGTCCGTCCTCGTCCACCAGAAAGCCCTCAACTTCAAGCCCGGCGAAAAGTACATGTACTCGAACACCGGCTTCACGCTCCTCGCCATCGTCGTCAAGCGCGTCAGCGGCATGTCCCTCCGTGAATTCACCACGAAAAATATCTTCGACCCGCTCGGCATGACCCACACTCACTTCCGCGACGACCACGAAGAAGTCATCAAGCACGACGCCCTCGGTTACGAGCACGACGACAAGACCGGCGCCTTTCGCATGAGCCTTACCAACTTTGACACCGCCGGCGCCACAAGCCTGCACACCACCGTCGAAGACCTTCAGCTCTGGGATGAAAACTTCTACCACCCCAAGGTCGGCGGTCCCGGCTTCATTGACCTCATGCTGCATCGCGACAAGCTCAACAATGGTGAACTGCAGACCTACGCGTCAGGCCTCGCCATCGGCACCTACAAGGGGCTGCCTACCGTCGGCCACGGCGGCGCTGACGCCGGCTATCGCTCCAGCATTACGCGCTTTCCCGATCAGCACGTCGGTTTCTCCGTGCTCTGCAACGCTGCGGAGGCAAATCCCGGCGGCCTCATCAACCAGGTTGCCGATATTCTGCTCGCCAAAGACCTCAAGTCTCCAGCAGCCGCGCCCGCCAAAGAATCCGCGAAAGCCGCGCCGATCCCGCTCACCCCGGATCAACTCACCGCCATTGCCGGCCTCTACTGGAACCGCGAAGACGACGACTTCACCCACGTCACGGTGAAAGACGGCAAGCTCCTGGTCGATCTCGGCGGAAACGATCTGCACGAATTGCAGCAGTTCGCTCCCTCCCGTTTCCACATCGCCGGCGTTCCCTGGAGCGACAGTGTTGAATTGCACTTCGTCCCCGCGCAAGGGGTCAAGCCGAGTGCCTTTGAGCAGATCGCCGAGGGCGGCAAGCCCGACGTCTCCGAATCCGTTCCGCTCTTCGATCCCACCGCGGCCCAGCTTGCCGACTATCCCGGCGCCTTTGTGAGCGACGAGATCGATCCCATCTATCGCATCTCGATTCAGGATGGAAAGCTGACCCTCAACCGGCTCAAGCACAAACCCGACACGCTCTCGCCCGCCACAAAAGACGTATTCACCGGCGACATCGGCACCGTGCGCTTTACGCGGGACGCCAACCAGCAAATCTCCGGCTTCATCCTCAACGCCGGCCGCATCCAGAACTTCAAATTCACGAAAACGACAAATTAGGTCCGGATGAAAACCCTCTGCGGCCTTCACCTGAAGTTAAGGTCGCGGCGTGTATGCTCGATTGCAGGAAGGATCGAGAATCGATCCGGGCCGTCAAAGTTACCTAAAGCCCCCCCAGGAGAATCCGTCATGCGTTCGAAGTCCCTCGTTGTTGCAGCCGCGGTTCTGTTTGCCCTTTCGCCTCTGGCCCATGCGCAGGATGGCCCCTTCAAGGTCGTCAAGATTCAACTCGTAGGCGGCGATGGCGGCATGGACTATGTGACCGCCGACCCGGACGGCCGCAATCTCTACGTCGCACGCTCCGGACCGGCCGGCCACATCGGCGTGTTCAATCTCGACACGCTGGCCCAGGTGGGCGATATTCCCGGCGTGAGCGCGCACGGCGGAGCAGTGGACACGGCGACCGGCCACGGCTTCGCCACCTCAAAGCCCGTGACCATGTTCGACGCAAAAACCTTTGCCATTCTAAAAAAGATTGATGTGCAGGGCAATCCCGACGGCTACCTCAACGACGCCTACAACCATCGCTTCTACATCCTCAGCCACGCCGAGCCGAACATCACCGTCCTCGATGACAAGGACGGCGCAATTCTCGGCACCATCGACATTGGCGGCGCACCTGAGCAGGCGGTCACCGATGGCAACGGCAAGATCTATGTCGACATTGAAGACAAGGACGCCATCGCCGTGATCGACGCGAACACCATGAAGATGACCGGCAAGTACGACGTCTCCAGCAAAGGCGGCGGTTGCGCGGGCCTGGCGCTCGATGCGAAGAACAACATTCTCTTCGCAGCCTGCCGCGACAAGAAGAACATGGTCATCCTCTCCGCCACCGACGGCCACATCATCACCGATCTGCCCACCGGCAACGGTTGCGACGGCGCAACCTTCAACCCGGCCACCATGGAGGCCTTCAGCTCTCAGGGCGACGGCACGCTTACGGTGATCAAAGAAGACTCGCCCACCAGCTTCAGCGTGGAACAGACGGTTCCTACACCGGCCCGCGCCAAGGTGCTCACGCTGGACACAAAGACCAACCAGATCTACACCATCACGGCCGAGTACGGCCCCGTGCCGGCTGTGCCCGCGAACGCGCCCGCTCCGCCGCCCGGCGCTCCCGCCTGGGCACGCACCCCGCGTCCGCCCATGATTCCGGGCTCGTTCCAGATCGTCGTCATCGGCAAGCCGTAAACAGCAACCTTAGACCGGCATGAAGTGAAACTGGGTGCCCCATCCATCGAGCGCCTTTTGCTCGATGGGTGGGACAGCACAAATGCAGGTGCCACAGAGCCTGCCCTGAGCCTGTCGAAGGGTCCGGATTTTCGGGACCTGGGAAGGCATCGTCACCCAAATTGGTTTCAAAGCACCTGGGGTAAAACTTCCTCATCTCCGCCGCCTGGAAACCAGTTCCTCTTCAGCCAAAGCGAGACCTGCACCAGCAGGATCAGCGCCGGCACTTCCACCAGCGGCCCAATCACTGCCGCAAAGGCCGCACCGGAGTTGAGCCCAAACACCGCGACTGCCACCGCGATGGCGAGTTCAAAGTTGTTGCTTGCCGCGGTGAAACTGAGCGTAGCGGTCTTCGAGTAATCGGCCCCCGCCTTGTGTCCCATCCAGAAACTCACAAAGAACATCACCACAAAATAGATCAGCAGCGGCACGGCAATCCGCACTACATCCAGCGGCAGCTCGACAATCAGGTTGCCCTTCAAGCTGAACATCACCACGATGGTGAACAGCAGCGCCACCAGCGTCAGCGGGCTGATGGCCGGCACAAAGCGTGTCTGGTACCACGCGCGACCCCTGGCTCTCACAAGGACAAACCTGGTCAGCATCCCGGCCAGAAACGGAACGCCGAGGTAGATGAAGACGCTCTCCGCAATCTGGCTCATGTGAATGTCCACCACGACACTCTTCAATCCCACCAGCGGCGGCAGCACGGCCAGAAAGAACCACGCGTACACGCTATAGAACAGCACCTGGAAGACGCTGTTGAACGCCACCAGGCCCGCTGCGTAGTCCGTATCGCCGCGCGCCAACTCGTTCCACACAATCACCATTGCAATGCAGCGCGCCAGCCCGATCAGAATCAGCCCGGTGCGGTATTCCGGATACCCGCGCAGAAAGATCACCGCCAGCGCGAACATCAGCAGCGGCCCAATCACCCAGTTCTGCAGCAGTGAAAGGCCTAGAACCCTGCGATTGCGAAATACTTCGCCCAGGCGCTCGTACTGCACCTTGGCCAGCGGCGGATACATCATCAGAATCAGGCCTGCCGCGATGGGAATGTTGGTGGTGCCCGCCTGAAAGCGCTGCAGCAACGCAGGCACCGAAGGAACAAAGCGTCCCAGGCAGACTCCAATCGCCATCGCAAGAAAAATCCAAAGCGTCAGGAAGCGATCGATGAACGAAAGTTTCCGGGCGCCCGGCACGGGCACGGGACAACAAATCTCTGTGTCTGTTTGCATTCCATCTCTCCTCGGCGCTAGCCCGCGCAATTCCAGCCGCGCAAATCGGGTGCCCCAGGTTTCGATTTTGAGACCTGGGAGTCAGACTCACAGCGGCTCCCGCCCAATCGCCTTCATGCGGCTCTCGATCGCCATCCGATCCAGCGTCTCCAGCGGCAGGCTCAAGAAGAGTTGCACACGGTTGCGAATCTGTCGCAGGGTGAGCGCAAACGCCGCGCGCTTTTCTTCGTCGGAGCCTGCGACCGCGGCCGGGTCGGGAAAGCCCCAATGCGCCGTCACCGGCTGCCCAGGCCACAGCGGACACACCTCGCCCGCCGCGTTGTCGCAGACCGTCACAATGAAATCCATCCGCGGCGAATCGGCCTGCGCAAACTCATCCCAGCTCTTGCTGCGCAGCCCCTCCACCGGGTAGCCCAGCGCCTTCACCTGCTCAACAGCAAATGGATTCACGCGACCCGTGGGATGGCTGCCCGCGCTGTAGGCCATGAACCGCCCCGCGCCCAGCGTGTTGAACAGCGCCTCGGCCAGAATGCTGCGCGCGGAGTTACCCGTGCACAGCACAAGGATGTTGTACTGTCTTGGCATCTTAGTCGCCTCTCGCCTTTGCTAGCTGCAGCATCCCGGCGCGCAGCATCCGCCAGCCGGTTTGGTAGCCCTGATAAACGCGCTCATGAACTTGCCTTCCACATGCGGCGCAATCGCATCCACATCGATCCCCGCCTCGACCAGAAAATGCCGCGCGTCTTCGATTGAATAGACCCGCGTGGGCTCAATCGAGATCTTGCTGAACCCTGCCTGCGCCAGCTTGGCGCCGTATTCGCGCTCTTCGAGAGCTCCGGCAATGCAGCCGACCCACAGCAGCATGCTCTGGCGCACCTGCTCATGCACCTCGCCGCGCACCACTACATCGGAAACCGCAAACCGCCCGCCCGGCTTCAGTACGCGGAATGCCTCGCGGAGCACGCGGCCTTTATCGGCGGAAAGATTGATCACACAGTTTGAAATCACCACGTCCACCGACGCATCGGGCAGCGGAATATTCTCGATCTCGCCCTTCAGAAACTCCACATTTTCCACGCCCGCCTCGCGCTGATTGGCACGCGCCAGCGCCAGCATGTCGTCGGTCATGTCAAGGCCAAAGGCCTTGCCCGTGGGCCCCACGCGCCTGGCCGAGAGCAGCACGTCGATCCCGCCGCCCGAACCCAGATCCAGCACCGTTTCGCCCGGCTTGAGCTCAATCAGCGCGGTCGGATTGCCGCAGCCCAGCGACGCCAGCACCGCGCTTGCAGGCAGCCCGCTCTTCTGCGCTTCGTCATAGAGATTGGTGGTGATGGGGTCGCAACAGCTCAGCCCTGGATCGCAGCAAGCCGTGGCTCCGCTCTCCCGCACCTGCCGCGCCGCCGCGCCGTACTTTTCCTGCACTGCTGTTTTCGTGTCCATGCAAAAGCGCCTCACATTCGCTTAGGCAAATGTATTCCCGCTCGTCATATTTGTCAATGCGTATACAATTGACGCATGGCACGCACCGCCAAACCCGTTCCCCTGGCAAGCATTTTTGCCGCCTTGGCTGACTCCACGCGCCTGCGCCTGCTCAACCTGATGGCCGGCCGCGAGGTCTGCGTCTGCTACTTCGTCGAAATCCTGCGCCAGGGCCAGCCCAAAATCTCGCGCCATCTGGCCTACCTGCGCCGGGCCGGCATCGTCGCCGCGCGCCGCGAGGGCAAGTGGATGCACTATCGCATCACACCGCCATCCGATCCCGCAGCCGCCTCCATCCTCTGCGCCACGCTGGCCTCCCTGCGCACTGACAAGCAGATGCAGGCCGACCTCGCCAAGCTCGACCGCGCCTGCTGCGCCCCGCAAAAGCTGGTGATGCCGGAAGGCGCGCCACGGCCAACGCCAGTGCGGCGCCCCGCATAGCCGTTCGCCGCGAGCAGCACATTTCAGATACGCTGGACTGAAGCGCATGACCTTCGCTCACTCCATCGGCGCCACGCGTTACACGTTCACGAGTCTCCGCGAACTGCTGGCCAAGGCCACGCCCTTGCGCAGCGGCGACGTACTGGCCGGCCTCGCCGCAAAGTCGGCAGAGGAACGCGTCGCCGCGCAGTGTGCCCTCGCCGACCTGCCTCTCGAACACTTTTGCAATGAGCACGTCGTTCCCTACGAGACCGACGAAGTCACACGCCTCATTGTGGACACGCACGACGCCGCGGCCTTCGCGCCCGTGCGCTCCTTCACCGTAGGCGAGCTCCGCGACTGGCTGCTGAGTGACGAGGCAACCCCGGCGCGCCTGACCGCACTCGCGCCCGGCCTCACGCCGGAGATGGCTGCGGCCGTCAGCAAGCTCATGCGCGTGCAGGACCTGATCCTCGCCGCGGCCAAAATCCGCGTGGTCACGCGCTTCCGCACCACCGTTGGCCTGCCCGGGCGTCTCAGCGCGAGGCTCCAGCCCAACCACCCAACTGACTCGCCCCAGGGTATCGCCGCCTCCATTCTGGACGGCCTGCTGCTTGGTTCCGGCGACGCCGTCATCGGCATCAATCCCGCCGGAGACAGCGTGGCCGTGACCACCCGCCTGCTGCGCATGATCGACACGCTCCGCCAGCGCTTTGAAATCCCCGTGCAGAGCTGCGTGCTGGCCCACCTCACCACGCAGATGGCCGCGTTGCAGCAGGGCGCGCCCGTCGATCTTCTCTTTCAATCCATCGCCGGAACCGAAGCGGCGAACCGCAGCTTCGGCGTGAATCTTGCGCTCCTCACAGAAGCGCACGAAGCTGGACGATCTCTAAAACGCGGAGCAATCTGTGCAGACGGCAGCACCGGCGACAACATCCTATATTTCGAAACCGGCCAGGGCTCCGCGCTCTCCGCCAATGCGCATCTTGGCGCAGGTGGTCTCGGCGTCGATCAGCAGACCCTGGAAGCTCGCGCCTACGCCGTCGCGCGCGCCTTTCGTCCCATGCTGGTGAACACCGTGGTCGGCTTCATCGGCCCTGAGTATTTGTATGACGGCAAGCAGATTGCCCGCGCCGGCCTCGAAGACCATTTCTGCGGCAAGCTGCTCGGCCTGCCCATGGGCGTCGACCTCTGCTACACCAACCACGCCGAAGCCGATCAGGACGACATGGACACCCTGCTCACGCTGCTGGGCGCGGCCGGCGTCAATTACATCATGGGCGTGCCCGGCGCGGACGACATCATGCTCAACTACCAGAGCACCAGTTTTCACGATGCGCTCTACCTGCGCCGCGTCCTCTGTCTCCGCCCCGCGCCTGAGTTTGAAGCCTGGCTCGCCGGCGCCCACTTCCAACGTTTGGCCAGCGAAGCCCCGGAAAGACTGCTCTCCGCATGAGCGATCTGAATCATCAACCCGCCCATCCCGCCGCCGCACTGGCCGCGACTCTCCGCGCGCTCACGCCGGCTCGCGTCGCGCTTGGCCGCACCGGCGTCAGCCTGCCCACGCGTGCGTTGCTCGACTTCCAAATCGCCCACGCCCAGGCCCGAGACGCCGTCCATGCCCGCCTTGAGGCAGCCGCGCTCGCCGCAACACTCGCGCAAATCTCAGCCGGTCCGGTCCTTCGTCTGCACTCTGCCGCTCCCGACCGTGCCACCTACCTGCAACGCCCGGACCTCGGCCGAATCCTCGACGAACCCAGCCGCGCCGTGCTTGCAAATTCGATGGGGCTGAAGAATCAATCCGGCAATGCAGGCTCCTTCGACCTCGCCCTCATCATCGCCGACGGCCTCTCCGCGCTGGCCGTCGAGCGCCATGCTCCGCCGCTTCTCCACGAGCTTCTGCCGCTGCTCACCGGCTGGAATCTCGCGCCCATCGCTGTTGTCGAACAGGGCCGCGTGGCCATCGGCGACGAAATCGCCTCCGCCCTCCACGCGCAAATCTCCGTCATCCTCATCGGCGAGCGCCCCGGCCTCAGTTCGCCCGACTCGCTCGGCGCGTACATCACCTACGACCCGCGTCCCGGCCGCACCGACGCCGAGCGCAACTGCGTCTCCAACATCCGCGCCGAGGGCCTGAGCACCACGCAAGCCGCCGCGCAGCTCGCCTTCTACCTCACCGAGGCGCGCCGCCGCCAACTCACCGGCGTGGCGCTCAAAGACGAATCCAATCTGCTAAGTTGAATTGTGTTGAGAGGCTGAATCCCGATGAAAATCAAGAGTTGGCTGATTCGCGTGGCCGTGGTCCTCGCCGTGGGTTTTGTGGTCACCTACCTGGGCGACTGGGCCGTCTTCGGGCTGCGCGGCTCGCCGCAATCCAGCGTCACCATCAACCTCTTCCAGACCGTCCCGCTCAAGGGCAACAAGGATGAATTCGACTATCTCGGATCGCAACAGCAATCCTGCTCCGAATCGCTCTTTCCACACGCCGGCCTGGGCGCCTGCTGGCTCCTGCGCCGCAATCCAAACCAGACCACCGCGCTCTGATTCCTTTTCTCGAAAAAAACGGACGTGTTCTTTGTTTCGAGGGAAGGGCCCACATCACATGCTGACGTGATGTGCAACACGCCGAGGAACCGTCCGTGCGTCTAGCATCTTGAAATTCAGCGCATGCGAGACGAACTCTATAACCGAACTCAGAACGACAACGGCAGCTACAACACCCGTTGCCTCCACTGCTTCATGACCGTTGCCTCGTCGGTTGAGACGGAGTTGGAACTGGAGCACCTGGAAACCCATCACATCTGCCCGGAGCGGGCGCTGGCCGATCTGCTGGAACAGGAAAAGCTGACCGTCGCCAAGGCCCAGCTCAACTAGGGCCTGTTAACACTACTGGGGCGGGCGGCGCCGGGAGCCGATTTTTTCGAGTTCAAGGAGCGACGAGCGACGGATACCGGGTGTCTCCTGGCGAGGAGCAACGCGGAAATCGGGAAAATCGGCCCCGGCCCGAAGGGTTGCGGTGAAAATCGGGCCATACTTCGTTGTCGTCCTCGCCTGGGAATAGCCTAAGCCTTCGTCCTCCGCCTCGTCTGGCCCGATTTTCATCCGCAACGCCGTCCACCCCAGTAGTGTTAACAGGCCCTGGTGTCCTGTCTCTGAAGCTCAAACGAAATAAAGACAGTCAGAAGCTCCGTGCCCCATTCTTTCGCTTTTTTCCTGGCGAAAGGGTGGGCGGCAGTAAGCCCATGCGAGCCTCACGCGAGCGTCTGCCCCACCGCAGGTGGTCTTAGCCCATCCGCGCCACATCCCGCAACTGCCGCGCCGTTGCCTCAAGAAATGTCTCCACACTGGCACCCACCGGCACCTCCAGCCCCGATTTGGCCTGGATGGCCGCGGCAATCCGCTGTGCCAGCACCGCGCGCGTGGCCATGCTCATATCCAGGCGGCGCGCAAAGAACCCCTCCAGCACCTCCAGGTCCGACGAAGACAGCTTGGCGATCGCGGTGATGGGCAGAGTGAGCGCGTGGTGCGGCTCCGGAATGGGCGCGCTGGGCGTAAACAACTGGGCGGTAAACGTGCGTGAGCTCGACTCGCCCCACAGCGGCGCCTCCGGCTCGCGATCGCGCACCACGAGGGTTCCGGCAGCCAGGTCGCCCAGCCGCTGGTGCTGGCGGGTTGAAAACATGGTGATCACGCCCACCGCGTAAAAACCCGGCAGCCAGTCGATATAGCGAATCAGGTTGCGCGCCATCGACTCGAACAGCCCGATGGCCCGCCCGGTGCGCTGAATGACGCGAATCTTGGCCACGCGCTTGCCCGGCGTGCGCCCGTTCCAGAACGCCTCAAACAGCGTGAAATAGCCCCAGTTCACCAGAAAGACAGCAAAAATGATCAGCGCCACAGCCCATTGCGCCGAAATCTTGGAGAAAGTGTGCATGGCCGGCAGAACAGCGACGAGCACCAGTGCCAGCACCAGCGCGCCCGCGCCCCAGATGAGGTAATCGATCAAGATGGCGATAAATCTGCTGCCAATGCCGGCTAGCGGCATCTCAATACTGACCAGTTCCGGCGTGTCGATACTGAGATGATCCGGGCTAACCTGATCGCGTCTTAGCTGATCTGGGCTAAACTGGTTTGAACTCGTTTCCATGGCGCAAATCCTCTCCAACCAGTGGATTCTCAAGCGGCGGCCCCACTGGGACCGTTTGTCTTCTCTGCTGGCACAATCCGACGCAAGCGGCCTCGGTCAGCTCTCCCGCGCTGAACTGCAGGAGATGGCCCTGCTCTACCGGCAGGTGGCCGCCGACCTCTCCGTGCTGCGCCAGGACACGACTGCCCGCACCTATGCCCTGCACGTGAATCAGTTGCTGGCTCGCGCCCACCATATCATCTATTCCGGCCGCAAGACGAGTTTGCTCACCCTGTTCCGCTTTCTGCGCGACGAGTACCCGGTCATCTTTCAAAAACAGCTCGGCTACGTTGTCGCCTCCGTGCTCATCTCGGTCTCCGCCGGCATGCTCGGCGTCATCCTCACCACCGTCCGCCCGGAGTTCATGCGCCACTTCGTCGGCCCGCAGATGATCGCCACCATGGAGCGCCACGAGATGTGGACTCACTCCATCGTAAGCGTAAAGCCCATGGCCACCAGCGCCATCATGACCAACAACCTCTCGGTCAGCTTTGTCACCTTCGCCGGCGGCATCCTCTTTGGCCTGCTGACGCTGTTCTCGCTCTTCAATAATGGCCTCATGCTGGGCGTCATCGGCACCGCCTGCCACCAATACGGCATGTCGGTGCAATTGTGGAGCTTTGTTGCGGCCCACGGCTCTCTGGAACTGCCCTCGATCCTCATTGCCGGCGCCGCAGGTCTCCGCCTGGGCCACGCCATGCTCTTCCCCGCCAGCCTGCGCTGGAAGGAATCGATCGCCCGCGGCGGCATTGAGGCCACACGCCTGGTCTCCGGCATCATTCCCCTGCTGGTCATCGCCGGCTGCCTGGAGGGATTCTTCTCGCCGTCGCAGGCACCGGTATGGCTCAAGTTCACCGTGGGCGGTTTGCTGTTCACGCTGCTGAATTTGTGGCTCTTCCGCCCCGCGAAGCCCGCCGCGCAACCCACCTGAAACGCATCTCCATCTCTAGGTCGTGGGTAATCGCACTGTCTCAGCGGATTGAAGAACCTCCGTTAGGTTCGGCAATACGGCAGCGTGGTTCGCGCTCCGCGCAGACAGAACGACACTAACTCTGTGATGACGATGACTTCCGAACTCCGGACAGAGCCGACTGAACCATCCATCCTTCAGTGCTTTCCCGACGCATCCTCAAAGAACACCAGTTCTGAACTCAGTGGATTCGGCAGACTTACCTTCAGTCCCTGCCCCATCAACTCGCTGCCAGCCGCTTCCTGGTCTGGCGCGCCGGCCCCTTCAAAGTGCAGCCGGTATCTCTTCGCTTTGTCCAATCCAGCCAGCACAAAGCGATGCTCATTCTCGTCGGCAACGCTTCCGCGAAACGCATACACCACACCCTGGCCACGCTGTGGATTCCAGTATTCGATTCCATCCCAGCGAATGCCGTCAGGGCGTTCCGAGACGTGATAGAGATTCGCGTCGCGGATCAACGGCCGCAGTTTCTCCTTGTAGAGGGCGATGGCCCGGCGGCCGGCTTCATGCTGTTCCGGCGTCCATGCTGTGGTGTCAAGCATGATGGTTACCCAGCCCATCATGCCGCTGCGCAGCATGTAAAGGAAGTTCTCAAGCCGCGGCGCGGGCCACTTCTCCACATAACTCTCCAGCATGGCCGCGGGCAGCAGGTGGCTTGTGTCGTAGAAGGCGCGGCGGTTCGAGATTGGATCGTATGTATCGGTGATCGAGAAGTAGTCTCCATGTGCCGCCGAGCCGAAATCCACCATGCGCCCGCCATCGTTGCAAATCTCGAACAGCAGCCCAGGATGCTCTCTGCGCGTCTTCTCGTAAATGTCGTAATAGGCGCGCACCGCATGGTAGCTCACGTCGGTCGAATTCGATGCCAGCACAAAGTCGAACGCCGAGTCGTGAATCACCCGCATGGTGCTGCGATTCGGCGCCGCATGCGGATGATCGTCGCGCACGCAGCCCTGCGCAACCAGGTAGCCATCGTGCTCCAGCATATCCAAGTGATAGCTCTCGACGATGCGTTTCACTTCCTTCGCTGCGTAGTCGTGAGCGGCGGGAACGCCCAGGTCAGTGGTCTGCCCCTTGAATTCCTCGGGCTTCCAGTCAGGCGGAAGATCGGTGACCAGCCAATCGCCCACCTTCGGATCGTGCACGTTGAGTGCGCCAGGTTCGGTGTCCACGCCGGCCTGCGTCCAATCCACCCAGATGCCAAATCGCAAGCCCTGTTGATGCGCATCGTCGGCGATATACGCAAGACCTTGCGGAAACTTCTTCGGATCGGGGTACCAATCCCCAACGCCGCGAAACCAGCCGGCATCCATGTGAAACATCTCCAGGCCCAGTTCCTTTGATTCGGCAATCATGCGCAGCGCAAGACCTTCATCCACCAGCATCCCGCTGCCCCAACTGTTGTTCACCGTCAGCGGATATTGCGGATCTTTCCAGGTGATCGGATTGCCAAGCACGGCGCGCACCCACGGCCGCAGTTGATTGCCCGCACCATCGGGACCGCCGGTAAACACGCCCAGAAAAACCGTAGGCGTCTCAAACCTGCCGCCGGGTTCAATGCGCGTGCGAAATGGTCCCGGTTCCGGATTCAGCCCCAGGAGAGTTTTCAGGCTATCGGCCTTACGCTCCAACGAAACGCGAGTCCTGCCGCTGAACTCGATCCCCGCGTACCAGCCGCTCTGCGCAGCATCGTCGAGATAAACGATCTCCGCCGGGATGATTTCGCGCGACGCGCCAGGAACCGGATGCGCGTAGGTGGAAGACTCACCGGTCCATCGGTAACCGTCGTTCACATTTTCAAGATGCGTTCCCGAAGCGGAAGGCGTGTCGGCGCCTTTTTCAACATAGAAGTTGTGCAACTTCCGGTCCGGCGCAGCCTGCCAATCCAGCCGCAGCGAATCCACCATGGGCAGCCAGATCTCTTTGCCGCTCAGGTTCTCAATCGTGATGCGATGCTCCACGGGGCCAAAGTCCGCGCGTGCCTCCCACTCCCACCGCAAGCGCAGATGCGGCTCTATGCTCTCGTACACAAATACAACCTTGTGCGAATCAACGTGGCCGAGTTCCGGCTTTAGATGCCACGCGAGTAGAACTTCAGCGCCGCTCACTTCGACACTTGCAGGCAGCGTCTCGGCCGCATCGTTCGCCCAGCGAGCCTCCGCCGTGCCTTCGGCCTTCGTGCCCTCCATCCACTGCAGCCTTGGGCCGTTCGCATCTGCGCGCAGGTACACGCGGATGCTCGAAGTAAAAACAATCGCCGGAGGCAGAACCGTCGTAGCCGACGCAATGCTGCAAAGCGCCAGGAAATGCGCCGCGGCTGACAGCTTCCAACAGCAGTAGTTTCGATGCTTTTGCACGTTCATCATGATTTCACGCTCTGCCAACCCGCGGACTGGATTCAATCGGATGAAGGGACGGCCTCACTCAGATGGACCGAGCCGCATCACCGTTTCTCCTCGCCACGAGACATCATACCGCCTGACAACAACGCTTGCGACAGCCTCTTCGTGCGGTTTGAAAGACACAAGGATGCAACCCAGACCTTGAGCTCGCCGCCTCGCGGTCTCAGCAATTCGAACGACGTTGAAGATGAAATATCGAGCGTCAAACTTGACATGAATCGGAAGCGATGGTACTTCTGGAGAAGAAGAGAAATGGTGACGCTAATCACATTTCGCGCCGTTGACAGTGCCTCGCTTCCCCAGCGAGTTGCGCTCCGGTGTTGTTGTCGTTAATTCTTCCTCGACGAATTCTCTCTCGAAAATCCTTCTAGTCATTTAGTAAATCCGCGAGGATTCTTGTGTTTGCATCAGTGGCTTGACAGCCGCCGGAAGGTGCGAACTCTTGTGAAATTCCGATCGGCATACCCTTCCCGGACGCGTCGACGCCGAATCAGGAGGATGAGCTTTGAATCGCAGTAAGCCAGCAATTCCAACGAAGAAAGGGCAGATCGCTGCTCCCAGGGCGGCTTTGAGCGCGCTTCTGGTTGGCGCTAATCTGACGTTCGCCGCAATGGCCGCTGCACAGACGCCCGTAAAGGCAGCGCGGCAATTCGATGCGTCGGCGCTTGTCAATCGCTACTGCGCGGATTGCCATGGCGACGAGATGCATCGTGGGGGCTTGTCGCTGGAGAGCTTCGACCTGGTCCACCCGGAGAAGAATGCCGAGGAAACGGAGAAGATCGTCCGCAAGCTGCGCGCGGGCATGATGCCGCCACCGGGCAAGGAGCGACCCTCCGGCGCGGAGCTCGATGCGCTGGCGGCGAGCCTGGAGACAAATCTCGATCGAGTGGCCGCGGCGCATCCTTATGCGGGCTTCACGCCGCTGCACCGGCTCAATCGAGTGGAGTATGCAAACTCAGTGAAGGCGCTGCTGGATCTGGACGTGGACGCGAGCGACCTGCTGCCTCCCGACGATCTCAGCCACGGCTTTAACAACATGGCCGATGTTCTTACGGTTTCGCCCGCACTGCTTGAGGCCTACATCTCTGCCGCGGGCAAGATCGGCCGCGAGGCAATCGGAGATGCGAAGGCCGCGCCTGTGATGGCCACCTACATGATTCCGCGCGTGATTTCGCAGACGCGGCGCGTGGATGGAGCGCCCTTTGGAACGCGAGGCGGCGTAGCCTTCGAGCACGTCTTCCCGGCCGATGGAGAGTACGCTTTCAAAGTTGCGTTCTATACGCACCAACAGGGCTACCTGTTTGGGCAGAACGAAGCCAAGGGCTCGCAGCTTGAGATCGCGATCGATGGCGAGCGCGTTGCGGTGATCGATGTCAGTCCGAAGTTCAAAGACACCGACGATGTCCGCACGCCGCCTATCGTAATTAAAGCCGGCCCTCAGATTGTTTCGGCAGCGTTTATCAAGCGCTTCGACGGCCCGGTGCAGGATGAAGTGCAGCCCTATGAACAGAGCCTGCTCGATGTGAATGTGGCCAATCTGCCGGGGCTCACGACGCTGCCTCACCTGCGCGGGCTGACGATTATCGGGCCGGATCACGTGACCGGTGTCTCCGAAACGCCGATCCGGGACAACGTGTTTATCGTTTATCCGGCGCGCCCGGCAGATGAAGCATCAGCAGCGCGTGCCATTGTCTCCAATCTCGTAAGGCGCGCCTATCGCAAGCCTGCGGCGGCCGTGGATGTAGATGAAGCCTTGCGCTACTATCGCCTGCGTCGCGCTGCCGGCGCAGGATTTGAAGAAGGGATCCGCGCGGCGTTGGAATCTGTGCTGGCCAATCCTCAATTCATTTTCCGATTCGAGCGCGTTCCGGCCCAAGCGCAGCCGGGCCGCGGTTATCCGGTAGGCGATATTGAACTGGCGTCGCGGCTATCATATTTCTTGTGGAGCGCACCGCCTGACGAGGAATTACTTCGTGTGGCCGCGGCGGGTAAGCTTCGTGAGCGCCCGGTGCTTGAGCGCGAAGTGAAACGCATGCTCGCTGACCCGCACTCCGAGACTCTCTCCACCAACTTTGCTGTTCAGTGGCTCAATCTGAAGAATCTGGACGAGGTGCTGCCGGAGCCATATAAGTTTCCCAACTTTGACAAGAACCTGGCGCAGTCCATGCAGCGGGAGACGGAGCTGTTGTTCAACGATGTAGCGCGGAACGACCACGACGTGCTCGATCTGCTCACCGCCAACTACACGTTCGTGGATGAGCGCCTCGCCAAACACTATGGCATTCCCAACGTGCTCGGGGAGCGCTTCCGGCGCGTGGCTATTACGGACGAGAATCGCCGCGGACTGCTTGGCCAGGCCAGCATCCTCACACTCACCTCGACGGCCAATCGTACTGCGCCGGTCACGCGCGGCAAGTGGGTGATGCAGGTGCTGCTCGGCAGTCCGCCTCCGGCGCCGCCGCCCAATGTGCCCGCACTGGTTGAAGCAGCGGACGATGCGAGTCCGCGCAGCGTGCGTCAGCGTATGGAGGCGCACCGCCAGAATCCCGCCTGCGCCAGTTGCCATCGCGTGATTGACCCTATCGGATTCTCACTTGAGAATTTTGACCCAACCGGCGCGTGGCGCAACACGGACAACGGCATCAAGATCGACGCCTCAGGGAAGCTCTTCGACGGAACGCCGTTGAATGGACCTGTCGATCTGCGCAATGGCGTCCTGAAACACCGCGAGGCGTTTCTGCGAGCCTTCGCCGAAAACCTCTACGCCTATGGTCTGGGCCGCATCCCCGATTATCGCGACCTTCCGCAGATTCGCGCTATTGTTGCCCGCGCCGAACAGAACGGCGACCGCTTCTCGCAATACGTGGTCGGGATCGTTGAGAGCCCGGCATTTCTTGAGCGAACCGTTCCAGCGACGGCGCCAGTCAACGGCAAATCGCAACCCTCCGCACATGCCCTGAAAGCCAGTGCATTGCGCGATACGCGCGTGAATACAACGCTGCATGTCAAGCCGGCAGCGGGAGGTTCACGGTGATCAAGTTGCTTTCCACAGTCGATCAGCGCGTGCCACTTACCGCCTCCGCGGCATTTTCCTGCTGTTGTTGATCTCCAACACATCTCCTGGAATCGATCAGCAACGCGCATCAAGGCACAAGGATAAAGGCGAATTCCCCCAGTAACTCCCTCTGTCCCTCTTGATCGAATCCTCTCCCCAAATTGTGAAGTTGTCACCGGCTTCAACCGCGTGGTTGGAACCGTCAGGAGGATACAAAGTGTTTGTCACGGGAAAGCATCTGTCACGGCGCGCTGTTTTGCGAGGCGTAGGAACCACGCTCGCGCTTCCACTGCTTGAAGCGATGGTGCCTGCGCTCGCACCGCTGGAAAGCGCGTCCGCCGCTGCGAGCAAGACACGCCTCGCATGCCTGGAGATCGTTCATGGCGCAGCGGGAAGCACGATGGATGGAACCAACAAGCACTACTGGTCGCCGATCAAAGAGGGTGCGGATTTTGAATTTACACAAACGCTGGAGCCCCTCTCCAAGTCGCGCGACTATCTGACCATCATCACGGGCACCGACCTCAACGCCGCCGGAGCCTATACGGAAAACGAGCAGGGCGGCGATCATTTCCGTTCAGCCGCCGCATATCTTACGGCCTCGCATCCAAAGATGACGGAAGGCTCCGATATTCACGCAGGCACGTCCATCGATCAGATCTACGCGCGGCGTTTCGGCCAGGAGACTCCGCTTCCGTCGTTGCAGCTATGCATTGAAGATGTGGACTCGACAGGCGCGTGCGCCTACGGATACGCGTGCGTCTACTCAGACACCATCAGTTGGGCGTCGCCCACCGAGCCGCTGCCCATGGTGCGCGATCCCCGCATTGCATTCGAGCGGCTCTTCGGCGACGGCGCTACGGCTGAGGAACGACTGCAGCGGCGTATTCTGGACCGCAGCATTCTGGACGGAATCGTCGGCGATATTGCGCGGCTCGAAAACAACCTTGCATCCAGCGACAAGACGCGCCTCGATGAGTATCTCACCGACGTTCGCGAACTGGAACGGCGCATTCAAAATGTCGAACGCTATAACGCGCAGTCGGGGCAGGCAGCGCTGCCTACCGCTCCACTCGGCATTCCAGAATCCTATGACGAGCATGTGAAGCTGATGTTTGACCTGCAGGCGCTGGCCTTCATGACCGATGTCACGCGCGTCTCTTCATTCAAGTTGAGTCGCGACGTGAGTCAGCGCGTCTTCTCGATCGCGGGCGTCAATACACCCTTTCACTCTGCATCGCACCATGGCGAAAGCCCCGCCAAGATTGCGGAGTACGCGAAGATCAACCGCTATCACGTCTCGCTGCTGGCCTATTTCCTCGACAAGCTGAAAGCGACTCCGGACGGTGACGGCAACTTGCTGGACCACACAATGGTTCTCTACGGCAGCCCCATGGGCGACTCCAACGTGCACAACCACAAGCGTGTTCCTCTGCTGTTGGCAGGCCATGGCAACGGGGCATTCAAAGGCAACCTGCATCTGAAGACCGCGGAGGGTACGCCCACCGCCAATGCTTATCTCACCTTGCTGCGCCGGCTGGGCGTCAATGTTCCCAGCATAGGCGACAGCACAGGCGAGCTCGCAATCTGATTTCTGCGATAGGGAAAAGGAGATGGTGATGAAGATTCGCATGCATTCAGCAATCATGTGGCCGATGGCGCTCATTGCAATTGCGCACGCAGGCCGCCTCCAGGCCGCTGTTGCGCCCGCGGATACGGCGCGGACCCAGACTGCCGGCCAGCCTGCAAGGGACACACAGGTCGAGGTCCGCAAGCTTCAGCTCGACCTGGTGCGCGCCGCCGAACGGGATGATGCAAACCAGGTGACAGCGCTGCTGAAGAAGCATGTTGCTCCGGACGCCGAGTATGGCGACGGGACCACGGCCTTGCACTGGGCGGCCTATAACGACGATCTTCCACTCGTCACACTGCTGCTGCGCGCGGGTGCGAATCACTCGCCGCGCACGCGTCTTCAAGGACTCACGCCGCTGCACATGGCGGCCGAAAGCGGCGATGCTGCTCTCCTTGAGACCCTCTTGAATGCAGGCGCAATGGTCGATGCGGCCAATGGAACAGGAACAACAGCGCTGATGATCGCCTCTGCATCGGGCAGTGCATCGGCCGTTGCAACGCTGATCGCGCACGGCGCCGACGTGAATGCAAGGGAGAAGACCTACGGCCAGACCGCCCTGTTTTTTGCCGGCGCCCGTAATCGCGCAGACGTTGTGCGCCTGCTCCTAAGCAAAGGTGCGGATCCCAAAGTGAAGACCAATGTGGCCAAGCTCGCGCGCGTATCGGTTGGCCCGGATGGCGAATTGCTGGATGACAAGAAAGCTCCGCAGGCCGTCGGCAAACCCGCAAGAACCGAACAGCCGAGCGTCGCGCAAACCGGCACAACCAGCAAGACTGGATCGTCCACGCGGCCGGAAGAAGGAACAGCGGAAGCTGCAAACAAGCAGGGCGCAAAGCCTGACGACAACAAGGTCAAGGATGCCTATGGATTTACAGTCGCCGATCGAAAGAAGCGTGTCTTCGGCACGTCGGAGACCGGCGGCTTGACCGCACTGTTGATCGCCGCGCGCAACGGACAGGCCGATGCAGTGAGCGCGTTTCTGGATGCCGGCGACGATGTGAATCAGACCAGTGACACCGACCATGCCACGCCGCTGGTGCTGGCCGCAATCAATGGCCACTACGATGTGGCGAAGCTGTTGCTGGATCGCGGCGCCGATCCAAAGCTTGCGACAACGGATGGGGCAACTCCCCTGTTTGCCGTGATCGATGTGCAGTGGTCGCCGCACACCTGGTACGCACAACCGGTTGTGACCCAGGAGCACACCAGCTATCTCGATCTTGCTGCCGCGTTTCTTGCGCACGGCGCGGACCCCAATGCCGCGATCAACAAGAAGCTCTGGTTCCGGTCGTTCGCCAATGATGAGACATGGTTCGACGTCGAAGGCGCCACGCCCTTTCTGCGCGCGGCGATGGCTGGCGACCTGGCAGCCATGCAACTGCTCGCTGAACACGGCGCGAATCCCAATCTCGCGACCAAGAGCGCGGATACGCCGCTGATGGCCGTAGCCGGCGTTGGCTGGGCCGCGTACTGGACATCGAATGCTCCCTACTCGCGCCTGGATGCTGTCAAGTTCTGCCTTGAACATGGCGCAGTATTGGATGCAAAGGATGCAAAGGGGTATTCGGCGCTGGACGGTGCGGCATTTCGCGGAGACAACGAGATGGTGCAGTATCTCGTGACGCGCGGCGCCGATGTTCACTCAAGGACCAAGGATGGCGATACGGTCGCGGACCTTGCCAACGGGCTCTTTGAACACGCCGTCGTTCATCCGGACACGGTGGCGCTGCTGGAGCGACTGGGTTCGGCCAACTCGCACAACTGCCGGTCCAACGAGTGCGTGGTTCCCACCAAAGAAGACAAGCCGGCCGCGGCGGCGCAATCTGCCAAGGCCGCCGAATCGATCGCATCCAGGCCACCCGCGCCTACTCCCATGGCGGCTCAGGAGAATACGCCAAAATGAAGAACGCATCTCCAATGCGCGGTGCAGGACTTGCGGGCCTCGCCCTTTTGCCGCTCGACAAACGATGTTGCTCGCGTAAAGGCCGCGGGATTCACTCGCCCACGAGCAATTGAAGAGACTCAACCTTCGCGATGAGTCTGCGCCACGCTCCGAAGATCGCAAAGGCCAGCGTGTTTCACACGTGCCGGTACAACATGCGGCCGGAGCGGAAAGACCCGCACTGCTCAATTTTGCAGGAGTGCCAACTGGAAAGGATCAGGACCATCATGAATCGACGTATACTTCCCCTTCTTCTCACGCTCATCGTCGCCGCAGTCTCCGTGGGTTGGTCGCAGAGCATCACTGCGACCTTGCGCGGAACCGTGCACGATGCGGCCGGCGCAGTCATTCCCGGCGCAACAGTCACTGTGCGGAACAACGGCACGGGAATCACTCACACCACCACAACCAACAACACAGGCGACTATGTTGTATTGCAACTGCCTCCCGCCAACTACACAGTCACTGTCAGCTCGAAGGGATTTGAGCCGAGCAAGCTCACAAACATCGTTTTGAATGTGGACCAGGAGGCCCGCGTCGACGCGACGCTGGGAATTGGCGCGGTGGCGCAGCAGGTTGAAGTCAACTCCACGGCAATTCTTCTGCAAACCGAAGACTCCGTCAATGGCTCGGTGATCGACAGTGAGAAACTGAAGCAACTGCCCACCAACAGCCGCAACTTCTGGCAGGTTGCGCAGCTCGACCCCAATGTGAGTCCTACAGCTTCAGGGGATAGTCTTGCCAATCGTGGCGGGTTTGTCGTGGCCGGCATTTCCTCTGCGAATAACAATTACTTGCTTGATGGATCGGACGACAACGACTGGACAACGGGGCAGCCCACCGTGCGTCCCTCGCTGGACGCGATTCAGGAATTCCGCATTCTCACTGGTGAAGCGCCGGCCGAGTACGGGCGCAGGAACGGCGGCCAGGTGGTGCTGACGTCGCGCTCAGGCACCAGCCAGATTCACGGCGGCGCATTCATCTTCTATCGCGATGGAAAGTGGAATGCTCCGCAATACGACTTCAATTACATTCCTGGAGTTCCCGCTGTGGCGCCTGCGGGCCAGACCAAGCTGTTTGGCGGTTCTTTCGGCGGCCCGGTCCACAAGGACAAGACATTCTTCTTTGCAACCTATGAAGGGACGCGCCTGTCAGCCGATCCCGCGGTCTCCGGCACCACTCCGCTCGATGCCTGGAAGGGCGGCAGCTACTCGTCGGACGGCAATGCGCAGTTCACTTCGACGATCCTGGACCCCACTACCGGCCAGCCCTTCGCACAGAACGCCGCTGGGCTCTATGAGATTCCGCAAGGGAGGATTTCATCGGCCACACAACTTCTGCTCAAGTACTTTCCTGAGGCGGCAACACAAACAGGAGTTTCCGTGGGCACATTTGCCAACCACTTGCCCAACACGCAGGATGAAAATCAAGCCACACTGCGCGTGGACCAGGTGCTCACGCATCACGACACGCTCAGCGGCATCTACACCATCCTTGACGGCTACGACACGGGCACCATCGGCGATCTGGTTGTCGCCAATGCAGTGGTGCCAGGCTTCGGCGGTGCGGGTCCGCACATCTATCAGCACGCGTCGATCTCTGAACAGCACACGTTCAGCTCCGTGCTCTTCAACGAAGTCCGCGTCGGGTTTAACCGGATGGATGCCGGCTACGGCAACCAGGATGCAAAGGACGGCAATGTGGTCGGCGCACTCGGTCTTCCGCAGGGCGGCAACTACATGGAGCCGGCGACAAGCGGCAACCTCGGCGTTCCGAGTATCGGCATCGCCGGCCTCAGCTCAATCGGCACATCGAACAATCCGCAGTGGCGCGGCGACAACACTGTCCAGCTCTCCGACGGTCTCACGTGGGTGCATGGAAGCCACACGGCAAAGGTTGGCTTTGACGCCCTGGACTTCTTCAAACACTCCTTCTTTGTTTCCACCGGCCGCGGAAGCTTTACCTTCAACGGGGAATACACGGGCGGCCCAGGGAATCTCCAGAATGAATTCGCAGATTTTCTGCTCGGTTACATCCAGTCGGATAGCTACGGAAACGGCAACGAGAATCAATATCCCATTCAACACAGCGGAGCGCTCTACGCTCAGGATGAGTGGAAGGTGCGTCCTTCTCTCACGCTCAACTACGGCGTTCGCTGGGAGTATCTCGGACCGGTGCGCGAGGCATACAACCTGATCAATCACTTCGATCAGGTAAACAATGACATCGTCACCGGCCAGGGTCAGGTGTACGGCCTCAACGACACGACAGGCCTTCTGGAGCAAACCGGCACTGCTCCTTCGTACCGCGACAACTATGCTGCGATCTACTCGACGGTTGCACCGCGCCTGGGCTTCGCATATCGCGTGCATGGACGCGATGACACAGTTGTGCGCGGGGGATTCGGCACCTATTATGGCATTCCCGCGATTCAAACCTGGAACTCCGCCAATGGCCTTGGGGCGCCGTTCCTGCTCTCCAAGGCCTTCACCGCGCCAACGCCATCCAAGACGACGGGAATTACCACCGATCCATATCTGTGGGGCCAAACCGCGTTTGGCACTTCGACAAACCAGACTCCCAACGCCATCACCATCGCCTCAATCAATCCACACATCCGCGCTCTCTTCACGGACCAATGGAGCCTCGGCGTTCAACATGAGTTCAACCGGGTTGCTCTGGTTGAGGTTTCGTATCAGGGGTCCAGAACCTTCCACAACGTGAGCACACAGAACATCAACATTCCCACTCTCGCAACGCGTATCGCGAATCCATCTCTGTCGGTAAACAAGCTGCGCCCATTCAATGCGGTTGGGAGCGATTCGGAGTGGAGCTCGATCTCCTACCTCAGTGATGGCTACCGCTCGAACTACAACAGCCTCCTATTGCGGGCTGAGCGCCGGTTCAACAACGGCCTGAGCTTTCAGTCGTACCTCGTCTACGCCAAATCGCTGGAAGTCAGCAGCCTTCAGAATCCCGATGACTTCAACTCCAACTACGGGCCGTCGGCGTACGATCAGAAGTTCCGCTCGGTAACCAACGGCGTCTATAGTCTTCCCTTTGGGCACGGTCAGCGTTGGTTGAACTCATCGTCACCCGTGGTGAAGTATGCCGTCGGCGGCTGGCAGTTCTCGCCCGTTGTGACCTTCCAAAGTGGAAGGCCCGTAAACCCAACCACCAACGATAACTACGCCTCGTTTACTGGAACCAGCGATCGCGCATTCGCCGTCGCAGGCGTGCGCGCCACGGCAAAGACGGATGGAAACACCGGCTTGCCCACGCATACACCCAAGAACTGGTTCAACACGGCGGCATTTCGCTCCAACGATTCCGCAAACGGAACGAACGTCACGCACAACACGGAGCCTGGCTATGTGTTCAACTACGGCACCGCCGGTTTCGACAGCATTCGCGGACCGGGCCTTCAGGCCGTGGACATCAGCCTCGACAAGCAAGTGAGAATCGGCGATCGGAATACTGTGGAGTTCCGCGCCGAAGCGTTCAATATTCTCAACCATCCAAACTTCACGATTCCCTCCGGGGCCTACGGCGGCGCGGTTGGCACAGGCATCACTCCTGGCAGCACCTCAGTGATCACCTCGACGGTGAACTCAAGCGTACCCACGGCAACCGGGGGCCCGCGCCAGTTGCAACTTGCGCTGCGCTACTCGTTCTAGCCAGCATCGCACCTGCTGTGCGCTCGCGTTGTTGCATGACGCGGACGCGCAGCGGAAATCGGAAGAAAGAGACATCGGAAACACATGCGACTTATTCGCAGGAAGGACTATTCGATGAATCAATTGGAATTTGAGCGCACGAGACGGCGAATTATTCATGCGTCTGCTGCATTCATGTTGTTGGCGACGATTGGCCCCGCGGCCAATGTTTGCCTGGCAGCGGATCAGACATTACCGAGGAAGATTGCGGGCCACGCGGCCACTCATGAGAAGGAGGTCGTCGATATTGAACTGCTCACCTGGCCAGAGATTTACAAGGCCATTCATGAGCAGGGCAAGACGACGGCGATTCTCTTCAATGGTGGAACGGAGCAGCGCGGGCCGCAGGGCGTAACCGGCGCACACAATTTCATTGCCCACGCCACTGCCGACGAGATTGCCAGGAAGCTCGGAAATGCGTTGGTTGCGCCGGTGATTCCGTATTCCATCAACCGAGCCAATCCGAACTTGCCTGGAACCATCGGCATCTCCGGGCCGGTGTTCGCGCAGATCAACGAAGAGGTGACCGAGCAGTTGATCGCCAATGGCTTCAAGAATGTTGTGCTGATCGGCGATCATGGCGGCGGCCAGAAGGAACTGAAAGAAGTCGCGGCGAAACTGGATGCGAAGTACGCGCCCCAGGGCATTCGAGTTGTGTATTCCGATGGGCCGTACACGCAGGCCAACCAGGAGTTCTTCGCCTGGCTCGACAAGAATGGATACCCGCCCAGCGAACACGCCGGCATTCCGGACACTTCGGAACTTCTCTACCTCGAAGGAAATCAGCACTGGATTCGCAAGGAGTTGTTACCCACCGCCCTCGGTGATGCACCACGCAAGGCCGGTGAGGCACGCGATCCGAATGCGAAGCGCATCAATAACGGCATCGGCGGAGACGCACGGCGGTCTTCGTTCGCTCTGGGCAAGCGCTTCATCGATCTCAAGGTGGCCGACGGCGTGGCGCAGATTCAGGAGTTGCTGAAGACTCCACCGCAGGCGGCCGGCCAATGAATCCTGGCTTCGATAATCCTGCAGGGTGGGCCATGCTAGCAAGAATCGACGCGGAAATCGGGTAAATTGGCCCCGGCGCTGCGCCCTGGAAATTAGATGACAGGCCCTACTGATCCGGCAATTAAAGAGTGTTGTTGTTTCCCACCCATTTCGCAAAGAACGCGGAATGGATGGGGTGCCCAATGATCGGTACTTAATTGCCGGATCTAAGGCGTCAGCACGATCTTGCCAATGCCGCCCTTCTCGGCAAGTTGTTGCGCCTCGCGAATCTGAGAAAGCCTGAGCCTTCTCCCAATCGGAATGAAGAAAAGACCGCGTGCCACTTCGCGTCCGAGTTCTTCCAGTCTTGTTGAATCGGGCTGCGCCCAGATTGCTGCAACACGCAGATCGAGGCCCGTCGCGGATGCCGGTGCGCCCAGCACTGTTGCCAGCACGCCATGCTTTTTGATGTGAGGCAGAATCCGGTCGATGGCTTCATGCCCCACCATATCCGCGACGGCATCAAGTTCCGGCAAGCCTGCAAGTTCCTTCTCATCGTCGAGTGCGACAATGCGATCGGCGCCCAGGCCTTGGGCCTCAGCCCTCTGACTGCCGCGAACTCCCGCGATGACGTGCACTCTGTGTACCTTCGCAACATGAACTGCGGTTCGGCCAACACCTCCGATTGCGCCCGTGACGAGGATGGTCTCGCCCTGCCTCGGTCGAATTCCGAGTTCGATCACCTGGGCGCCGGTCAGCAGGACCAGAGGCAGCGCCGCCGCATCCACACTGTCGAGAGCCTCAGGCGTCGGAGCAATGTCTTCAGGCTTGCAAACAACATATTCGGCATAGGTGCGATTCACAAGCCCGAACACGCGCTCACCCACTTTCAAGTCCGTTACTCCTTCACCGACGGCGGCTACCTCACCCGATAGATCGCGGCCGAGAATCGCCGGGAATTCAAGCGGCCGCATCTCTTTCAGATCACCGCGACGCAGCTTCCAGTCGATTGGGTTGATGCTCACGGCAATCGTCTTCACCAGCAGCTCTCCGGCTCCGGGTTCAGGCACTGGGACCTCTTCGTAAAAGAGTTGATCCACGCCGCCATAGGCATGCAGTTGAACAGCCTTCATCATTTTTGGGATCATTCGCTTCCTTCTTTCCTGGAGGTGGCGCCGCGGGATCGGCAATCAAATCGCGCTCTAGACACCAATCTCATGCAATGCCATGAATGCTTCCAGCAGAACCCGCGGATTCAACTGACCTTTGTAGACGGAGGGCGGTTCTTTCTTCAGCCCAAGCAACGAGTACACCGCAATCTGCGCGGAGCGAATGGAATACTCCACGGTGAACACCACGTCGTCCGGTATCTCGCAAAACTGTCCGGTGAATGCGAGATTCTTTGAACCCTTCGGCACAACCTGGGGCCGGTCGCCTGCTGAACGTGGAAGAAACTGGCTCGTGATAAAGGGCATCATGCACGGTATGCAGGTGCAGGCTTCAAGAATGCTGGATGTTTGATCCTGCAGCCGAAGATGGCCAAGGATCTCCGTCATGATCTCGCTTCCAGTGCATGCCGACATGGGCTTCTTCACAAAGTTGCCCGGTATGTCGACGAAGAGCCCATAGCCCCAAAGGACCTGCACATCTTCTGGCTGTCCGATAAAATGCGGCTGATGCGGCAACACAATCGACGCCAGCCAACTGGACTCGGGAAAGGTGATGAGCCCACCTTCTCCGGGCACGTTCCCCGTTAGATCGCGAATGATTTCGAAGAGGGTGGGGTCGTGAAGAGTGGTGGTGAATGACATCCACTTCGACTGATCGATATGGCCGGCAAAATTCGCGGGATGGCCAAACTCTGTTTGTCCTGCCGCAAGCCTTTCCCAGAGAGACCAGGATCCGCCATCGGTTTTGCCCAGCAGGGTTGCCGGCGAGTCCATCGAACCAAGACTGTAGGCCTCGGTCATTGAACCAAGAGTGACGATGACCCTGTCATTCGCTTCCAGAATAATCTCTTTGCAACAGGCTCCCTCTTCCAGCTTGATCCGTTCGACAGTGAATTCGTCCTTGTCGTGCCGCATCGCGAGATCGGTGACACACGCATTCAACCGAAAGTGCACTCCACGCTCTTCAAGCCATTTCCTAAGTGGCAGCACCATCGAATCGTACTGGTTGTACACGGTTCGCATGATGCCGGAGAGAGTATTGAAGCCCGACACCATATGGGTGAACCGCACCAGGTACCGTTTGAATTCGACCGCGCTATGCCACGGCTGAAAAGCGAAGGTGGTGCACCACATGTGCCAGAAGTCTGTTTCAAAAAATGAAGCATCGAACTGATCGGAGATGGCGCTGCGTCCAAGAAAATGCTCGGGCTCAATCGAAAGCCGCTCCAGGTTGAGAATATGTCTTTCACTCAAACCGAACCTGGGAGCATCCACCCTCTTGCCTCCTCGAAAGAGACGGCATTTGGACGATGTCTTCATTGTCGTGTTCCAGTCGAAGATCTCCTGGGTGACCGTCTTCGTACCATCAAGAGTTGGAATCGACGAAAATAGCTCGTAGGTGCACAGATACTTGCTCTCGATCATGCGGCCGCCCCGCATGACATAGCCATTGACGGAGTTGCCTGCCGCATCAAGGCTGCCGCCGATCTTTGGCGACTCTTCGAGGATCGTAATTGTCTCTCCTGGCATATCTCCATCGCGGATCAGGAAGACCGCGGCGGCAAGTGACGCAATGCCCCCGCCAACAAGATAGGTTGCCGACTTGCCGTCAATACTCTTCATAGGACACTTCACGCTTTCTTTGTGCGGCACTTGCACAATCCGGGGCAAACACGCGCGAACACCTGATCCCGCGCAGTGCAATTCTCGCTGGTCAACCCGGCGGGGGAATGTATCCAATTGGACAGATGCCGGCCACCTGGTTTCGTCCCCGGTGGTCACGGTGAACAGCCGACTGAGGTCCGCTTCGGAATACGCACGGACGAGCGGCTCGGTGAACTTTACCCAATCCGTCTTCTCGCCAATTGCAATGCGTTCCAACTCCACTTCTTTGTGAACCTGAGCAGCCTGAGCAGACTTCCACGACGGGCCAGCATTCAACGACTGCCTCTTACCGTCTGAGTACCAGACGAGCCGGAAGCAGGAGGGGAGGCTGGCGGTCTGTGGGTTTGTGTGGAACGGATTTACAGGCTGCGGAAAAACAGAGGCTTCAGGCAAATGTGCGAAAGGACACAACTTCACAGCTTGCGGAAAAACTCGTTCGGGCGGTAGGCCGGGGATTTATCCCCGGCATAAAGCCAATTAAATCAACAAGGGCTTCAGCCCCTGAGGTATGCTTTTGCCGAGTTTCGCCCAAAACCAGGCCTTTTTCCGCAGCCTGTTCAGTCGTGCCGATAAGGCCAATAAAATGAGTGGGGCTTAGCCCCTGCGGCATTGCCTCTCGGAAAATCGGGATTGAAACAGGAGTTTTTCCGCAGCCTGTTTAACCGTCAAGCGTTCGCTGGGCAGTTTTGTTGCAATTTAAAGTGTCGCCGTCTTGTTCGCCACAGAATCTTCTCCAGTACAAAAAACTGAGAAGTTGGCGATTGCAGAGGATAGTAAAAATCTTCTTTATCTTGTTGATTCTAAATTCTGGCGG